>Ga0334722_10002592_pt1 | contig 20246 bp, 12 predicted proteins | sample C3_bottom_MG_FD_207210 | JGI IMG/M metagenome (GOLD analysis project Ga0334722, IMG submission 207210) | Sediment microbial communities from Yellowstone Lake, YNP, Wyoming, USA - C3_bottom | ecosystem: Environmental > Aquatic > Freshwater > Lake > Sediment | place: USA: Wyoming | collected...
AGGCCCGGCATCGCGAAATGGGGCGATGCTCCGCTGGCCAGTAGCCATTTCGGATCTGACCCCAGGCCTGTCAGTCCCGCCGCAACTGGCGGACTTTGCGCCGGAGCACCACCCACAAGGCGGCGCATACGCCCGCGCACACTCCCCCGAGAGCTCCGAGCGCCAGCTTTTCCCCGGGCCCGGCGTCCTGCATTGGCGGGCCTGCGACGAACAGCACCACCAGCAGGCCGGCGGCAAAGGCCACCACGTAAAGCAACGTTTTGACCACGCCCGTCACGGGCCCGCGATCCGCCGGGGGTTTCGTACGCGCGGTCATGAGCGCGCTGACGTCGAAGGCGAAGGTACGCTCGGCCCCGCACCCGGGGCATGTCGCTATCAGCAGTTCGTACGGCGGATGGGCGTCGGCCATCAGCCGCTGGCCGCGCACGGCAAGACGGCCGCCGCAGGCGCAGAGCGCGGCGTGAACGTGGTCGTATTCCTCCTGCACGCTGGCAACGCGAACCGGGCTCGACACGGCAGAATCTCCTCGAAGTGCCTGCGCGGGGCGGGTGGACCACTCAGTGCAGCCAAATTGTACCCCGGGGCTCGCTTCCGTCCGCGCGAGTCTCCTGCACGTACGCGGTACTGAAAACGCGCGCTTTTAGATCTGACCCCACGTCCTCCGGACACGCGCGGTTTTGGACCTGACCCCATGCGGTCCGGCGTGGTATAACTCGTGCGCAAACCGGGTATTCCCTTCACCGGAGATTCGCCATGATCCGTCGTCTGTCCGCCGTCCTGCTCTGTCTGGCCTTCGCGGCCGTGATGTTCACCCAGCTCGTTGCGCAGACCGCGAAGCCGGCGCCTGCGGCCACCGCCATCCAGGCACCCGCTGCGAAGCCCGCGGGGGCCGTTGTTCAGCCCACCGCGCAGCCTGCGGCGAGACCCGCTCCGGCGATGATGGCAACTGTCGACCCGGCCCTGTTCAAGGGCCTGCGCTACCGGCTGGTGGGTCCGTCGAGAGGCGGGCGCGTGACGACGGTGACGGGCGTGCCATCGCAGCCGAAGACGTTCTACATGGGCGTGGCCAGCGGCGGGGTGTTCAAGACGACGGACGCCGGCGCGACGTGGGTGCCGATTACGGATGGCAAGGTGCCGCTCGGATCGACGGGCAGCATCGCCGTGGCGGACTCGAACCCGAACATCATCTACCTCGGGACGGGATCGGACGGGATCCGCAGCAACGTGTCCACGGGGCGCGGCGTCTACAAGTCCACCGATGCGGGCGAGACGTGGACGTTCGCCGGCCTCTACAACGCCGGCCAGATCGGCGCGGTCCGCATCCATCCGTCCAATCCGGACATCGTGTGGGTGGCAGCGGTGGGCGACGCGTTCAAGCCGAACGCCGATCGCGGCGTCTTCAAGACCACCGACGGCGGCAAGACCTGGAAGAAGGTGCTGTACCTGTCCGACACGCTCGGCGCGATGGACGTCGAGTTGCATCCGACGAACCCGGCCATTGTCTACGCGTGGATGTCCCATCTCGAGCGGAAGCCGTGGACCATCATCAGCGGTGCGCGCGAAGGCGGCTTCTACAAGAGCACGGACGGCGGCGAGTCGTTCGCGAAGATCTCCACGGGACTTCCGAATGAACTGATCGGCAAGGGCAACCTCGCCGTCACCGCGGCGAAGCCCGACCGCATCTACGCGCTCGTCGAGGCGAAGCCGGGGGGCGGATTCTACCGGTCTGACGACACGGGTCAGACGTGGACGCTGATGAACGCGCAGGCGACGATGGTCTACCGGCCGTTCTACTACACGACACTGGGCGCGGACCCGACCAATGCGGACGTGGTCTACACCGGGGCGGAAGGGTTCTGGAAATCGACCGACGGCGGCAAGACGTTCGCGACGCTGCGGACGCCGCACGGCGACAACCACGACATCTGGATCAGCCCGAAGGACGGCAACGTCATGATCCAGTCGAACGACGGCGGCGCAAACGTGTCGCTCGACGGCGGCCGGACGTGGTCGAGCCAGATGAACCAGCCGACGTCCGAGATCTACGGCGTCTGGATGGACAAGCAGTTCCCGTACAAGCTTTACGGCGCACAGCAGGACAGCAACACGATCATCATCTCGAGCCAGGCCGAGCCCTACACGCTGACCGACTGGCGCAACGGGCCGGGCTGCGAGACCGGTCCGATCATGCCGCACCCGCTCAACCCGGACGTCGTGTACGGGTCGTGCAAGGGCCAGTTCAGCGTGCTGAACCTGAAGACGGGACAGGAGAAGGCCTACTGGATTGGCGGGCAGTCGCTCTACGGCAACCCGGCCAGCGATTTGATCTACCGCATGCAGCGCGTGTCGCCGATGGCGACGTCGCCGCACGATCCCAACGTCCTCTACTACGGGTCGCAGTACCTGCACCGTACGCGGAACAAGGGACTGACGTGGGAACGGATCTCGCCGGACCTGACGGCGAAGCCGGCCGGGACGCAGGGCGCGAGCGGCGAGCCCATCACGCGCGACGTGACGGGCGAGGAGTTCTACAGCACGCTGTACGCGATCACGGAGTCATCGCTCGAAGCGGGCGTCATCTGGGTGGGATCGAACGACGGGCCGTTCCACGTGACGCGTGACGGCGGCAAGACCTGGACGAACGTGACGCCGAAGGACCTGCCGTCCGGCGGCCGCGTGCAGTACATCGACGCGTCGCCGCACCGCCGCGGATCGGCGTACTACGCGGTGTACCGCTACCTGCTCGGCGACTACCAGCCGTACCTCTACCGGACCGACGACTACGGCGCCACGTGGAAGCGGCTGACGGACGGCAAGAACGGCATTCCCGCCGACACGCCCACGCGCGTGGTGCGCGAAGATCCCGATCGCCCGGGCCTGCTCTACGCGGGGACCGAGTTCGGGATGTACATCTCGTTCGACAACGGCGGCCACTGGCAGCCATTCAACCTCAACCTGCCGCAGGTGCCGATCACGGACATCAAGGTCTACCGGAAGGACCTCGTCGTCTCGACCCAGGGTCGGGCCTTCTGGATTCTCGACAACATCTCGTCGCTGCACCAGATCACGCCGGCGACGACGGCGTCGGCGGTGCGCCTGCTGAAGCCGCGTGACGGCTACCGCACGCGCATGGCGCCGACGGTGCTCGGCCCGGTGGTCGAGTACTACCTGCCGGCCGCGCCGCAGGGGCCGGTCGTGATGGAGGTTCTCGACGGAACGGGTGCGGTGGTCAATACCTACAACAGCGAGACGGCGGCGGCCGCGGGCGGCGGGCGCGGCGGACGTGGTGGTGCGGGCGGAGGGGGCGGCCAGGGGGCTGCGGCCGGCCAGGCGGCTGGCGGCGGTGCGGCTGCGGAGCCCGCCGATCCGGATGCGGCGCCGATGGGCCGCGGGCGTGGCGGTCCGCCGCCGCGCGTCACCAAGACTGCCGGCCTGAACCGGTTTGCGTGGGACGTGCGCAACCAGGCCGGGCTGTCGATGCCGCCCGGCGCATACCAGGCGCGCCTCAAGGTGGGCGACGTCACCCAGACGCAGCCGTTCACCGTGCTGATCGATCCGCGTGTCGCGGAAGACGGCGTGACGGTGGCGGACCTGCGCGAGCAGTTCGCCCACCTGACCCGCGTGCGCGAACTCGTGACGGCGGTGACGCAGGTGGTGGCGCGCGTGCGCGACGCCCAGACGAAGTTCAAAGGTGCGACGGGCGCCGATGCCGACAAGGCCAAGGCGATCGACGTCATCGCCGGCAAGCTGCTCACCGAACCCGTGCGGTACAGCAAGCCGGGCCTGCAGGCGCACATCACGTACCTGAGCGGCCTGGGCGGCAACGCCGATCAGAAGATCGGCCAGGACGCGTTCGATCGCTACGCGGCCCTGAAGAAGGAACTGGAGACGATCCGCGCCGAGGTGGATCGGCTGCTGGGGCCTGCGGCGAAGTAGGCCGCGCCCTAGAATCCAATCCCGGCCGTCACCATGAACGACCGGCCCGCCTGCGGGTACGGGTGCGCGACGCTGCCGCCCTGCTCGTACCGGGCATCGAGCAGGTTGTAGACGCGGGCGTCGACGAACACGTGCCGGTTGAACAGGTGGCCCGCGCGCACGCCGGCGTTGAGCACGAGCGCGCTCTTCACCACCCGATCCGGTTCGCGGTAGGCCGTGCCGGCGACCGTCACGTTGATCGGTGAGGCCTGGGCGCCGATGAACCGTGCCGTCAGATTCATCCAGATGTCCCGCTTTGCCGCCGCCCACGGGTTCACGTTGACGACGACATTGGCCGTGACCGCCGGGACGTTCTCGATGCGCCCGCCGACCACGTCCTGGTTGACGGCACTCGTCACGTGCTGCCACGTGAGGTTGGCCGTCACGTTGAACATCGTGCCGGTGTAGGTGACCTCGGGCTCGGCGCCGATGGTCTTGAGCACGCCCCCGTTCTGGTAGATCGGTTCGGTCGGGCCGGCGTTCTTGTTGCGCCACACCGCGTCCTGCAGTGTGTTGAAAAACAGGTTGCAGCGGGCGATGACACGTCCGGTGATCTTCGCCGAGGGCGTCAGCTGGAACGCGCGCAGGAATTCGGGCTTCAGATCCCGCCCGCCGCGGTAACTCGGGAACGAGTTGTACCGGTACCAGTACGGCGCGTCCGCGAACGAACTCGAGTAGGACGCCGTCACCGACCACCGGTCGTCCGGCGTAAACGAGAGCCCCGCCTGCGGCGAGAATTGCCCGATGTTGGCGCCGCTGTGCCGGATCTTCAAGTCGTACCGGATGGCGCCGTCGGCCATCCACTTCGCCGTGATGGGCTGACGCACCTCGATGAACCCGGAGTAGATGCCTTCGTGGCCCAGTTCGAGCACGGAGCCTCTTGCGCCCACGGTCGTCCAGCCGCCGCCGGTGCCCGTCAGCAGCCGGCTGTCGTTGACCTTCATCGAATCGAACTGCGCGCCCGCCGTCCACCGCCCCGTGCCGTGGCTGGTGTCATACGATCCGCTCGCCTGGGCAATGACGCCGAGATCCCATTCGCGCCACCGGGCGAGCTGGTGCGACTTCGCCACCGGGTCGGTGACGGCGTGGACCCAGATGTCGCGCTGGTCGAAGTACGCGCGGACACGCAGGGTTGTGCTGGCGCTCAGTGCGTGTTCGTACGACGCGTCGAAGTTGAACGCGCCGATGCCAAGCCCGGGGCCGACGCCTTCGCCGGACTGATAGTCGTCGTAGGCGTAGGTCTGGCCGGTCGGTCCGCCCCCTGAAAACGGCTCGGTGTACTTGCCGAACCGGTGAGCGGCCAGCAGCGAGAATCCCTTTGCCTTGAACGTGACGCCGACATCGTGAGACGCCGGGCCGGAGAACCCGTCGAGGATGGCGGTCGTTCCAGCCGCCGTCGCGACGTAGGCCGGCGCGGGCAGGACCGACATGGACTGCCCGGCACTGCGGTAGTAGCTGCCCCACAGCAGGACGCCGGCGCCTTTCTCCATCGTGGCGGCAAACAGCCCGCCGAGTTTCGTCTGGCCGAAGCTGCCGATGCCGGCGCTGACCGAAGCCGTGTCGAGGCCTTCCGTCGATCGGGTGTGGATGTTGATGACGGCCGTGAGTGCGCCATTGCCGTAGATCGACGAACCCGGCCCGCGCGTCACCTCGATGCGATCCACGTTGTCGAGGCCGATGCTGAAGTCTGGATTTGAAGCCATGTACGACCGCGAGTTCAGCACGTGGCCGTCGATGAGGACGAGGATCTTCTGCTGCGACGAGCCGTAGACGCCGCGCATGGCGACGACCACCTCGTTCTGGTCCTGCACGAAGGTCATGCCCGGCACGTATGCCAGCAGCGCTTCCTTCAGGTTGCGCGCGCCGATGTCCAGCAGCATCTGCCGGGTGATCACCGTCACCGGCAGCGGCGGTGTTGCGGGGACCATGACGGGAGTCGCGGCCTTCGGAGCTGCTGGCGCTGGCGCGGCCGGCGCGCCGGGCAGCGGGAGCGTCTGGGCGCCTGTCCAGCCGGGTGTGCAGGCGAACGCGGCGAGGGCGACGGCGGCGATCGTCAGGGCGGCGCGCGCAATGCGGCGAACCGGGCGGTGCGGCGTGGACATGATGGAATCCCTTCGGAGGCGGGGGGGCGGACCGAGCCATTAGTACCGGCCCGAAGTCCCGCCTGTCAACTGGATTCACGTTCGGGTTGTGGGTCACCTCGAAGGGGTGTGCCGACGCCAGACACGGCGCGCTACCAGCGGCCTACCGTTGGGCGTCGGTCCGCTGGGAGAGCAGTATTGACGCCGATCGTGAACTCAGACCTGCAATGCTGCGGCAACTAGAAACAACGTCACTCCAACGTGGAGAAAGACCAATCGCCTCGTTTCGACAGAGGTGCCTCGCGTTCTCAGGACAGCCGAAACGGCCACCATAATGACCATCACCCCGACGAGCCACGCGTACCACGGGATTGCGCTGCGTCGCGCGGCGGAATGCAAGCTCGCTAGGACGCAAATAACACCAGGCAAGAGCAGCAGGGGATAAGACGCCGATTCTCGGTTCATGGACTCGTCCTCCGGTGTGTCGTCTACAGACGACACGGCAGCGGGTGGAGCCAATCACCCGCCGCCGCATGTGGTCGGAAGTCTAGCAGTTTCTGCCGACCAACGATCTTCTGAAACCTGCGCAGCCGCGGGTACCCGCCCCCACGGGCGGTGCGGTGCGGGAAGCGCGGCGATTTCACTCCAAGGGCGGGCACAGGACGTCGATGGCGACCTTGATCGTGGCAGCAATCATGCCTAGCGCTATGCTCAGATCGACACAGCCAGCCCACATGAGGAATCCAGCGTCCAGGATAAGCATGTCGGCAAAGAGGTTCCACTCGGCACAACCCCAAGACTCGATGGGATCCAACTGCCTTCGGACTCCAACCGATCTGTTCAGCGGGTCCAATGCGCGTTGGAAACCCGTTTCTGCAGAGCTGCTCCTGCTCAGACGGTCAGCCAGTCCGTCGACCGCATTTCGGGCCGTCCCCAGGCACTCAATCAGGCCGCATCGCTGGTCAATGTCGAGCAACTGTCTTACACGGTCGAACCTGGATTGGCCGATGACGATGTCATAATCGGTCCTCATTGAGGCGGCGAGGTTCGCTTGCGAATCGATAATCTGCTGAGTGACGAGTGCCTTGCCCTCATCGGTGATCTTCCGCCTCAACTCAGTCTGGGCGATTCGCAGCTGCGAGCTCGCGCAAGCGGCTGCCAGGCTCAGATTAGCTCCCTGCATCCGGATGTAGGGGCTTCGGTCCTTTGGATTCGGATGCGAACGTGCAGCCCGATACGTGCGGAGCGCCTCCGTCGCCAGGTGTCGCAATACGAGGTCGGTCTCCGACGCGCCTCCGCCCTGCCCCGGGAGATCCAGACCGGATCGCGCAAAGAGGGTGGCTGTTGCTCCAGTGCCCGCAATGATCGTGGGCATCGCCAAGGCGCCGCTTCTCAAGATCTGCCTTCTGGTGCAGCTCATGGTTCCTCCGCTCGTCGTGTCCGCTACGACAAGGGGTATCCCAGAGGTTGATGTCCGCGAATAGGTTCCGGTCAGTCCCGCCGTTCTTCCCGCCGCTCGCCGAGCGGCTTTCACGCCCGGGAATGGTCAGCCAAGCACCTGCGATGATAGGCAACTGCGCTTGTTGGGTCGAGCAAGAAGACGCGCAATAATGCGTGCATTTTCGTGCGCCTGCAGGGCCGGATCTCGAGCGGCGCGAAACACGCGCAACCTCCGACCGGCAAGCCGGCCGAAGCGCCAGCCCCGTCCGCGTAATCCACGCGCCACGGTCATGTGGAGCCGCTATGAGCGCCGGCTATGAGCGTCGGGGGCTCGCGCGCCCGTGTCTTGTGGTACGCTCGGCCCGTCAATCCCCGTGGCCCGCCGGGCCGCGCGACCTGGAGAACCAACCATGCGACTCGCTCCCCGCGTAACCGTCCTTGCCCTGTTCAGTCTCGCGGCTGTGTTGCCCCTCGGGGCGGCCGCTGCGCCAGTGCCGCAGAAGCCGATTCCGGCGTACCAGCGTTACCTGAGCCCGGCGTCGCCGACCGCCATCACGGCTGCGGCGAAGGTCGACCGGATCGCCTGGGTCGGGTTCGAGGAGTTCCGGCACAACGCCTGGACGGCAATCGCGCCGGCGTTCTTTCCGGTGCGCCTGACGAACTTCACCGAGGATGACGGCGTCGAGATGACCGACATCCAGATCTCGGACGACGGGACGACGATTTCGTTCGTGCGCGGGACGGTGCCCAACCGCGACGGATGGGTGGCGAACTCTTCGGCCAACCCTGACGGTCCGGATCGCGCGATCTGGGCGGTGCGATCGTGGGGCGGGCCCGCCTGGCGCGTGGCCGAACTGCCGAGCGGCGGCTACGATCTCTCGCCCGACGGCACGTCGGTCGTCTACGTCAAGGACGGCCAGATCTATCGGGCCAAGGTCGTGCCCTACAAGCCCGCCGCCGAGATCGACCGGGGCGAGAAGCCGTTCATCAAGGGATGGGGCGTGCAGAGCGCGCCGACGTGGTCGCCAGACGGGAAGAAGCTGGCCTACGTCAGCACCCGCACCGATCACAGCTTCGTCGTGGTCTACGACGTGGCGACGCGGGCCCTGAAGTACATGGCGCCAAGCGTGGACTTCGACACCAATCCGCTCTGGACGGCCGATGGGAAGAACATCGTGTTCGTGCGGCGGCCCGGGCTGGCGTTCGCGCAGCAGGCGCAGCAGGGAACCGGCAGCCTTGGCCTGCCGAACGGACCGGCGGCGGGGCGCGCGGGCGCAGGTGCAGGCGCAGGCGGTGCGCGCGGTGCCGGCGCGACGCAGATGGGACCCGTGGCGCAGTTGCCGGGCCTCGCGCGTGCGATGTTCCGCGGCGGCTACACGTGGTCGCTCTGGAAGGCGGCGGCCGCAACGGGTGAGGCCACCGAGATCTGGCACAACCAGCCGGGCGACCAGATGTTCCCCGGCGCGGGTGACCTGCGGCTGGCCGGCGACTACCTCCTGTTCCGTTTCAATGCCGGCGGCCGTGGCGGCGGGCGCGGTGGCGCGCCGGATCCCGCGGCGGGGCCTGCGGACGAATGGGACCGCTACCACTCGTTGAACCTGACGTCGCCGGCCTCGAAGGCGGTGCTGCTGACCACGACCGACGGCCTCATCGAGGACGCCGGATCGGTGGCCCTCTCGCGCGACGGCAAGACGGTGTACTACTGCACGAACGCCGGGGACATCGAGCGCCGGCACATCTGGTCCGTGCCGGTCGCCGGCGGCACGCCCGTCCAGGTGACGACGGGCATCGGGATCGAAACGCGGCCGATGCCGCTCGCGTCGGGCAAGACGCTGGCGACGTTCAGCGCCGACTGGAAGATGCCGCAGTCGCTCGGGATGTGGACGCTGGCCCAGGCTGCCCCCGCGGCCAAGCCGGCCGCCCCCGTTGCCGCAGCGCCGGCTGCGGCGGCCAAGCCCACTGCGCCGGCTGTCGCGACGCAGAAGATCGTGTTCCCGACGGCGCGCAAGGGCTTCCCCGAGGATGCCCAGGTGGAGCCGCAGCTCATCCTGACGAGGGCCGCCGACGGCCTTGAGATCCACAATCAGCTGTTCCTGCCCAAGGACATCAAGCCCGGCGAGAAGCGCGCGGCCATCATCTTCGTGCACGGCGGCCCGGTGCGGCAGATGCTGCTCGGGTACCACTACATGCAGTTCTATCACTGGGCGTACGCCATCAATCAGTGGCTCGCCAGCCAGGGCTACGTCGTGCTGTCGATCAACTACCGGAGCGGCGTGGGCTACGGCCGGTCGTTCCGCAACGCGCCCAACACGGGCGGCAGCGGCAACGCCGAGTACCAGGACGTCGTCGCGGGCGGCAAGTACCTGCAGTCGCGGCCGGACGTCGATCCAAACCGCGTAGGCATCTGGGGGCTGTCGTACGGCGGCGTGCTGACGTCCCAGGCGCTGGCGCGGAACTCGGACATGTTCAAGGTGGGCGTGGATCTCGCCGGCGTGCACCTGTGGGGCAGTTCGCTCGACCCCGACTCGACGTCGTTCAAGTCGTCCACGATCGGGGCGATCAACGGCTGGACGTCGCCGGTGCTGCTGGTGCACGGCGATGACGACCGGAACGTGGCGTTCCAGCAGACCACCGGCCTGGTGCAGATGCTGCGCCAGCGTGACGTGTACTTCGAACTGCTCGTGTTCCCGGACGACACGCACGAGTCGATGCTGCACAGCCGCTGGATGTACACGCTGGAACGCATGGACGCGTTCCTGAAGCGGTTCCTCGATCCGGACAAGCGATGACGTCTCGCGGGACCCGGCAAGCCGCGGCAGGTGTCGCGGCTGCCATCGTGCTGTTCGTGTGTGCGGGCGTCGCGCTGCGGAGCGCGCCGGCGAGGCAGCCGGTTGGCGACGTCGCCGTCATCGAGATCGACGTCCTGCACTCGCTGAACGGCTTCTGGCCGCTCGGGTCGTATTCCCGGTACGGCTGGCGGCACCCGGGACCGCTGCAGTTTTACCTGCTGGCGCCGCTCTACTGGCTGTCCGGAACGCAGTCGGCGGCGCTGCCGGCAGGGGCGCTCCTCCTCAACCTGGGCTGTCTCGCGTTTGTCGCCTGGGCGGCGAAACGCCATCTGCCCCCGGGGACGGCACTGGCCGTGAGCGTGGCCGCGGCGGCGCTCGCCGTTCGTGCCGACGGGCTGCTGACCAGCATCTGGAACCCGCACGCGGTCGTGTTTCCGCTGGCGGCAACGGTGCTGGCGTCCGCCCTGGCCGCCGCGGGTCACCCGTGGTTCCTGTTGGCCGCCGTCGCGGGCGCGTCGTTTCTGGCGCAGACGCACGTGGGCCTCGCGGCGATTGCCGTCGTACTGATCGCCGCACCGGCGCTGGTGCTGATCGCGGGTGCGATCAGGCACCGGCGGGTCAACGCGTCGGCGGCGCGACGGAACGAACGCGCGCTGGTGGCGGCGCTCGTCCTCGGAGCGCTGCTGTGGGCGCCTCCGCTTATCCAGCAGGCGACCGCTCGCCCGGGCAACATCACGGAGCTCGCCGCGTTCTTCCTGTCGGCCGATCGGACCGGCCAGCCGGTGTCGATGGCCGCGCGGATCGCGGCCTACGAGTCGGCCGCCCTCTGGTGGCCGGGCCTTGACCTGCCGTGGGGCCGGCCACTCCAGATTCCGCATTCGCGCACGTGGCTCATCGTCAGCGGCGGTCAGGCACTGGCCATCGGCCTGCTGCTCGCTGCCTGGGCGCGGCGCGGCCGCGACGAACGGTGGTGGCTGGGACTGATGACGCTCGCCGGGGCCGGCGCAGGCGTGGCCGCCTCGACCAGGATTGAGTCGCCGGTGCCCGGCTACATGGTGTTCTGGCTGAGCGCCGTGGGAGCCATCGGGGCCGGAGTGATCGCGGGAGCGATTCTCGACGCGATCGCCGCTCGTGCGGGCGGCGGTGGCCGCCCGGGGCGGTGGGGCCGGTGGGGGGGCTGGATGTGCGCGGCCGCCGTCGGCGTGACCGCGGTCGCCGGCACGGCGGAGTGGAGACGGGTCGTGCACCGCGCGCCGCTGGATGTCGAGGCCGCCGCCGCGGTGTGGGCGGTCAATGGCGCGCTCCAGCACTATTACACGGGACATGCGGGCGAGGTCCCGCTGATCCGCGTGTCGCAATCCAACTGGGGCGAGACGGCGGGTGTCGTGCTGCAACTGTACAAGGCGCATCGGCGCTTTACGGTCGAGACCGACTGGGTCGTGATGTTCGGCGAGCCTTTCGCGCCGACCGGCCGGGAGACACAGGAGTTGTTTCTGGCCGACGGCCCGGATCGAAAACGGCTGCTGAAGACCCGCGACGTCACGATTCTCGCCGACACCACCCGGCTGTCGGCCCTCGTCACCGGGAGCCGATGACCAGGCGTGAGGCCCCCGGCGCCGCTTGACGCGCTCTCGCGCCGTTCGTATACTCGATCAACGGTTATGACATTCACCCCTCCAGCCGATCGCGCCAAGCGACTGACGCCTAAGCGGGCCAGCCAGGTTGGAGGGAGTGTGCGTGTCTAGCTGAATCAATCAGATCTCGAAGGACACCCGAACCCGCCGACCTGAACAAGGTCGGCGGGTTTTTTTGTGCCCGGCAGCGGGCCAGCCGCGACGGGAAGGCAGTGAGGACACACATGGCGGATCGCATCGACGTGGGAGTGCTGGGCGCGACGGGCGTCGTGGGCCAGCAGTTCGTGGCACGGCTGGCGTCGCACCCGTGGTTCCGGCTGGCCTGGCTCGGCGCCAGCGAGCGGTCGGAAGGACGGCCGTACGCCGAGTGCGCGGCCTGGAGACTGCCGTCGGCATTGCCGCCCGGGATCGCCGCCATGAAGGTCGAGGGCGTGACGCCGGGCCGGGCGCCGCATCTCCTGTTCTCGGCGCTCGACGCGTCCGTCGCCGGCGAGGTCGAAGCCGCATTCGCGGCCGCCGGGCACGTCGTCGTCAGCAACTCGAAGAACCACCGGATGGAGCCGGACGTGCCGCTGCTCATCCCGGAGGTCAACCCGGACCACCTCACGCTGGTCGGCGCGCAGCGGGCGCGGCGCGGCTGGACGGGCGCGATTGTCACCAACCCCAACTGCTCGACGGTGATTCTCGCCATGACGCTGGCACCGCTCCGGGCGTTCGGACTGCGCAGCGTGGCGGTGACCACGATGCAGGCCCTGTCAGGCGCCGGCTATCCAGGCGTGCCGTCGCTCGATGCGGTTGGCAACGTGATCCCGTTCATCGACGGCGAAGAACGGAAGATCGAAACAGAGACGGCGAAAATCCTGGGCACGTGCAGCGGATCGGCCATCGCGCCGCACCCGGCCGTGGTCAGCGCGCAGACGACACGGGTGCCGGTGCCGAACGGACACACCATGGCCGTGTCGGTGGCCCTGGACGGGCGCCCGGGATTCGACGAGGTCCGGCGCGCGTTCGAGACGTTCACGGGCCGTCCGCAGCGCGAAGGGCTGCCGTCGGCCCCGGCGCAGCCGATCGTGTATCTCGACGGGCCGGCGCGCCCGCAACCGCGTCTCGACGTCGGGGCCGGGGACGGCATGACGGTGTCCGTCGGGCGCCTCCGCGAGTGTCCCGTGCTGGGCTGGAAGTACATCGCCCTGGGCGACAACGTGGTGCGGGGCGCCGCCGGCGCCGCCATTCTCAACGCGGAGCTGATGCGAGTGGAGGGATTGCTGTGATGATCACCGCGAAGTTCGGCGGCACGTCGGTCGCGGATGCCGCCGCCATCGGAAGGTTGTCCGCCATCGTGGCCGGCAACGCCGCCGTGAAGGTTGTCGTCGTGTCCGCGCTTGCCGGCATCACCGACGCGCTGCTCGCGTGCGTCGGACATGCCGGGCGGGGAGACGCAGGCGCGGCAGCGGCCGGGTTCGGAGCCGTGCGGCTCCGGCATCTCGGTCTCATGGATGACCTGGCCACCGGGCCCGGCACTCGGGCCCAGGTTGAATCCGAACTCGACCGGCTTGGCGCGCTGCTGGCGGCCCTGGCCGCGGTGTCCGCCCTCGGCGCGAAGGACACGGTCACGCCGGCGCAGCAGGACGCCGTGGTCGCCACCGGTGAACTGTTGAGCAGCCGCATCGTCGCCGACGCGCTCGTGAGCCGAGGAATCCCGGCCATCTGGATCGACGCGCGGAAGGCCGTCGTCACCGACCAGCAGTTCACGCGCGCCGCACCGCTCGAGGCGGAGACTGCAGCCAGCCTCCAGCGGGTGGTCGCACCGGCAATCCGCGAGGGCCGCATCGCCGTGGTGGGCGGATTCGTGGGCGCGACGGCCGAGGGGGTCACGACGACGCTGGGCCGCGGCGGATCGGACTACTCGGCTGCCCTCATCGGGGCGCTTCTCGGAGCCGACGAGATTCACATCTGGACCGACGTCGACGGGATGCTGACCGCCGATCCGCGTGTCGTGCCGACGGTGCGCCTGGTGCCGCACCTGTCGTTTGCCGAGGCCTCCGAACTGGCGTACTTCGGCGCCAAGGTCCTGCACCCGAGCACGATCCAGCCCGCCGTGGCCCGCAACATCCCCGTGCGCATCCTGAACGCGCGGCGCCCGGGTGGGCCAGGCACGCTCATCACGGCCAGCGCCCCGTCGGCCAGCGGCGCGCTGCGCGCCATCGCCAGCAAGCGCGACGTGACCGTGATCGACATCACCTCGACGCGCATGCTGATGGCCCACGGCTTCCTGCGGCGGGTGTTCGAGGTGTTCGACCGGCACGGGGCTGCGGTCGACGTGGTCACCACCTCCGAGGTCAGCCTGTCGGTGACGATTGACGACGCCTCCGCGCTCGACGCCATCGTGGCGGACCTGGGCGCGTTTGCGGACGTGTCGTACGAGCGCGGCCTCGGCCTCGTGTGCGCGGTGGGCGAACGCCTGCGCACCGACCCGACGCTCTTTACGCGCATCCTCGAAGCGCTCGACGGCCTGCCGCTGCGGCTCGTATCCCAGGCGGGGTCCCGCCAGAACGTCACATTTGTCGTCGCCCAGCGCGATCTCGCGCCGGCGATGGAACGGCTGCACCGGCGGTTCTTCGAGGGCGCCGGGACGGCGGGCGCGGGCCCGGCCGCGCCGCATGAGGCGCTGGCGGCGCCAGAGGCGTCCGCAGTAGCACGAGAGGAGTCCGCGGCATGAACACCGATGGCAACCGGCTCCGCATCGTCCTGATCGGCTACGGCCGCATGGGCCGGATGATCGAGTCCGTCAGCGAGGAGTGCGGCTGCGAGGTGGTCGGCCGCATCGACGAGTTCTCCAACGCCGGGGGCGCCGGGATTGGCGGTCCGAACTGGCCCCGGGCGGACGTGGCCATCGACTTCACGTCGCCCGCGGCATTCGTGGAGAACTTCCCGCGCCTCGCGGCGCTCGGCATCAACGTGGTTGCCGGCACCACCGGCTGGAAGCCGCAGGAGGCAGCCATGCGGAAGATCGCGGCGGATGCCGGCATCGGTGTCGTGGCGGCTGCCAACTTCTCGGTGGGTGTGGCGCTGTTCGAAGCGCTGGTGGCCGACGCCGCCAGGCTGTTCGCGGCGCGGCCGGAATTCGGCGCGTGGCTGCACGAGATCCATCACGCCGCCAAACTGGACGCACCGTCGGGGACGGCGCTCTTGCTGCGGGCCGCGATGGACGCCGCCGGATTCGGCCGGCCCGTCGACGTGGCGTCGAGCCGCGCCGGGTCCGTGCCGGGCACGCACACGGTCGGCTTCGACGGACCGAGCGAAACCATCACCCTGACGCACGCCGCCCGCGATCGCGGCGCGTTCGCCCGGGGCGCGCTGGCGGCCGCGCACTGGGTCAACGGCCGCCGCGGCTGGTTCACCCTGAAAGACGTGCTGGGACTTGCCGTTCCGGCCTCGAGTCAACAGCCCGTTCCGTCTCAACAGTAGGAGGATACGATGACACGAGCCCCCTGGACCGGTTGCGGCACCGCGCTGGTCACGCCGTTTGCCCCGAATGGCAGCGTGGACGAAAGCGCATTGCGGCGCCTGGTGCGCCGTCAGATTGCCGGCGGCATTCACTTCCTCGTGCCGTGCGGCACCACGGGTGAGAGCCCCACACTGACAGCGGCCGAGCGACGGCGGATCGTCGAGATTGTCGTCGAAGAGGCAGCCGGGCGTGTGCCCGTGCTGGCCGGCGCCGGCGGGTACAACACCGCCGAGGTGATCGAGACGGGCCTCGAGATGCGCCGCGCCGGGGCGAACGGCCTGCTGTCGGTCACCCCGTATTACAACAAGCCGACGCAGGAGGGCCTGTACCAGCACTACCTCGCGATTGCGGAGGGGACCGGGCTGCCGATTATCGTCTACAACGTGCCCGGCCGCACCGGCTGCAACGTCGAGGTGGGTACGATCGTCCGCCTCGCGACGATTCCCGGGATCGCGGGCGTCAAGGAGGCGTCGGGCAACATGACGCAGATCTGCGAGGTGTGCCGCGCGGTGCCCGATTCGTTCGTGGTTCTCTCGGGCGACGATGCCCTGACGCTGCCGGTGATGGCGGTGGGCGGGCGCGGCGTGATCTCCGTGGCCTCGAACGAGGTTCCGGCGGCGATGGCCGCGCTGGTGGAGACGGCCGAGGCCGGCGACTATGCCGGCGCGCGGGCGCGGCACGCCAGCCTGATGCCCCTGATGCAGGTGAACTTCGTCGAGTCGAATCCCATTCCCGTCAAGGCGGCCATGGCGATGATGGGCCTCCTGGACGAGCGGTACCGGTTGCCGCTGGTGCCGCTCAAGCCGGAGTCGAGGGCGCGGCTGGCGGCCGTGCTCGAATCGCAGGGATTGCTGGCGGCCGCCAATGCGGCCTGACGCAGGAGCCGGGTTGTCGAGATCGGAAGGAGATACCGTGGTGGAACGTGCGGACAGACTGCGTGAGGAAATCGTGAGACTGGCGGAGGCCGGGACGGGGGCCGATCGCGCAGCCGCCCGGGCGGTGTTCGCGCAGCTGCGCGAGATGCTGGGGAGCGGAGAGGTGCGAGCGGCGGAGCCGGATGCTGCCGCTCCGGGCGGCTGGCGCGTCAATCGGTGGGTCAAGCAGGGCATCCTGATCGGCTTCAGGTCCGGCGACATCGTGGAGATGTCGGCGCATCCGGACCGCCTGCCGTTCTTCGACAAGGACACGCTGCCGGTCAAACGGCTCGAAGCGTCGATGGGCGTCCGGCTCGTGCCGGGCGGATCGTCGATTCGCGACGGGGCGTTCATCGGCCGCGGCGTCATCTGCATGCCGCCGATGTATATCAACATCGGGGCGTACGTGGGCGACGACAGCCTGATCGACTCGCACGCGCTGGTGGGGTCGTGCGCCCAGGTGGGCAAGCGCGTGCACGTGAGCGCGGGCGCGCAGATCGGCGGCGTGCTCGAGCCGGTTGGCGCCCTGCCGGTCATCGTCGAGGACGAGGTGCTGGTCGGCGGCAACACCGGGATCTACGAGGGCGCCATCATCAAGGCGCGGGCGGTGATTGCGGCCGGGACCGTGCTGACCGGCTCGACACCGGTGTACGATCTGGTCAAGGAGGAGATCCTGAAGCCGACCGCGGACGCGCCGCTCGTCATTCCTGCCGGGGCCGTCGTCGTGCCGGGGGCCCGGGCCGTGGGCCGCGGCGCCGGCGAGCGCTGGGGGCTGTCGCTGGCGACGCCGGTGATTGTGAAGTACCGCGATTCGCGCACGGACACGCGCACGGAGCTCGAACAGTGGATCCGGTAGACGTCGTTGCGCTGACCCGGGCGCTCGTGGACATCGATTCGACGACCGGCCGCGAGGAGGAGGCGGGCCGGTACCTGGCGGCGTACCTGCGGGCGCGCGGATACCGCGTGCTGGAGCAGGCGGTTGACGGGACGCGCGCCAACATCTGGGCCACGCGCGGGACGCCCGAGATCGTGCTGTCCACTCACTACGACTGCGTGCCGCCGTTCTTCGCGAGCGCCGAGCGCGATGGCGCGATCTACGGGCGCGGCAGCGCGGACGCCAAGGGCATCCTCGCGGCCCAGGTGGCGGCGGCCGAAACGCTCCACGCCGCCGGTGAGGACCGCGTGGGCCTGCTGTTCGTCGTGGGCGAGGAACGCGGGAGCGACGGCGCCGCGGCGGCCAACACGCTGGCGCCGGGATGCCGGCTCCTCATCAACGGCGAGCCGACCGAGAACCGGCTGGGCACGTCGAGCCGGGGCGTGCTGCGGGTCCGGTTGCGGGCGGCCGGCCGCGCCGCGCATTCGGCGTATCCGGAGCGGGGCGAATCGGCGATCGAGAAGCTCGTGGACGCGCTGCTGATGCTCCGCACGCTCGACCTCCCGGACGACCCCGAGGCTGGGCGCACGTCGTACTCGGTGGGGCTCGTGTCGGGCGGTGTCGCGCCCAACGTGGTGCCGGCGGCCGCGTCGGCCGAAGTCGTATTCCGGACGGTCGGCGACTCTGGGCTTGTCCGGGACCGCCTGCGGGCGCTCGCGCCGCTGGTGAGCATCGAGGACGTGATCGACGTGCCGTTCGTGCGTATGATGAGCGTGCCGGGTTTCGAGACCGCGTCCTTCCGCTACACGACCGACATTCCGCTGCTGACGAGTTTTGGCGCACCGCTGCTGCTGGGCCCTGGGTCCATCCATGTGGCGCACACCGACGCCGAGCACGTCCGCATCAGCGAGCTGCGCGACGCCATCGGCCTCTACGTGAAGCTTGTGCGCCGCCTGATGTAGGCCGGCCCGGTCCCGGCACGGCGCCGTCGACCGCTGCCCGACAGATCTGGTATTCTCGGGACAGGGTGACTGACCTGCCTGAACGTATGCGGCGAAGTCCCGGTTCGACTTACGTCGTGCCCCCGGAGAGATGAGGATGAAGACAGCGGGACGCCGCAGGGCTGCCAGCGGTCCGTCTGCTGCGGCAGTCGGATCGCGCTCACGCATGTTCGGGCCGCCGTCGGCGGCCCTGGACGGCGACGGTGCATCACGCAGCCGGCTGTGGCTCGCCGTGCTTCTGCTCGCGCTGACGGTGCTGACGATCCTGGTGTTTGCGCCGGTCCGTCACTTTGATTTCGTCTCCATCGACGACCACGTCTACGTCCAGGACAACCCGTTTGTGCGGTCCGGTGTCACGTGGGCCCGCGTGACGGACGTGTTCGTCTCGACCTATGCGAACTTCTGGCATCCGCTGACGATCCTGTCGTTGATGGCCGATGTTGCCCTGTTCGGAGCCAACCCCGGCGCCCTGCATGTGAGCAACCTGGTCTTCCATCTGCTGTCCACACTGCTTCTCTTTCTCGTGCTGCGCCGGATGACGCGGTCGGACGCGCTGAGCGCGTTCGTTGCCGCATTGTTTGCCGTGCATCCGCTGCATGTGGAATCGGTTGCCTGGATCTCGCAACGCAAGGACGTCCTGAGCACCGTGTTCTGGATGCTGACGTTGCTGGCCTACGAGCGCTTTGCGCGCGCGCCCGGCTGGCGGCGGTACGGGCTGGTGGCGGCCTGCTTCGCCCTGGGGCTGATGGCCAAGCCGATGCTGGTCACCCTCCCGCCTGTCCTGCTGCTGCTCGACGTGTGGCCGTTGCGCAGGGTGTCGCTCGCGCGCGATCCTGCGCGACCCGGCGGTTGGCCGGTCCTGTCAAGGATCTGGGGCCGGCTGGTGATCGAGAAGCTGCCCCTGGTCGGTCTGAGCGTCGCTGCCAGCCTCCTGGCGGTGGCTGCGCAGGAGCGGGGCGGCGCCCTCGCCGGAGTCGGAGGGTTTACCCTTGACGCCCGGCTGGCGAACGCGCCAATTGCCTGCGTCACCTACATGGGCAGGATGGTGTGGCCGAGCGGCCTGTCGGTCTTCTACCCGTACGCGCAGACACCTGCCTTCGGTGCGGCGACGGTCGCCACGGTCCTGCTCCTCGCAGTGTCGATACTCGTGGTGCGTCTGGCAGCCACACGCCCGTACCTCATCGTCGGGTGGTTCTGGTACCTCGGCACGTGGCTGCCTGTGAGCGGCCTGGTGCAGGTCGGCAGCCATGCGATGGCTGACCGCTACACCTACGTACCCCTGATTGGCCTCTTCGTGGCGGTCGCATGGGGCATCGCGGATTGGGCCGGTGTTCTGCCGGGCGTCGAGGGCGGCTCGAGGGATGCCTCTGCTGCGCAACGTGGGAGGTCTCGCGGCGCGCGTCTGTCACTCGCGGTGGTGGGCGTCGCCGTCGTGGTCGTGTGTGCGGTCGTCGCGCGCGCGCAGGTCATGACGTGGGAGAACAGCGTCGCCTTGTGGCGTCACGCGCTCGCGGTGATGCCGGACAACTACTACGCCTGGAATGCGTACGGTCTCGAGTTGCAGAAGCAGGGGCGCCTTGGCGAAGCAGCCTCCCATTTCCTGAAGTCGAGCGCGCTGGCGCCGGGGTTCCCAAACGCGGACGGCAATCTGGGGCTGCTCCTGGCGGAGGCCGGGCGATCCACCGAGGCGATTGCGGAGTACCGTGAGGCGCTGAGACGGGCGCCGGACTACCAGCCGGCTCACGCCAATCTCGGCACTGTGCTCATCCAGGAGGGACGTGTCGACGAAGCGATCACCCACTGCCGGGAGGCCGTGCGGCTGAGCCCGGAAATGGCGAGCGCCCATGCCAACCTGGCCAATGCCTTGGCAGCGGCCGGACTCCGTGACGAGGCGCTGCTGGAGTACGAAGAGGCGGTTCGCCTGGATCCGGCGTCTGCGTCGACGCGCTACAACATGGCGAACACGCTCCGGCAGATGGGCCGTCTCGAGGAGGCGGTCCGGCTGTACAAGGAGACCGAGCAGCTTGCCC
>Ga0334722_10002593_pt1 | contig 20242 bp, 25 predicted proteins | sample C3_bottom_MG_FD_207210 | JGI IMG/M metagenome (GOLD analysis project Ga0334722, IMG submission 207210) | Sediment microbial communities from Yellowstone Lake, YNP, Wyoming, USA - C3_bottom | ecosystem: Environmental > Aquatic > Freshwater > Lake > Sediment | place: USA: Wyoming | collected...
CCCCGCCGCCCGACCGCGACCGCCGGCCCCGCCGGCAGGAGGCCTGACCGCCCCTGGGCTCGCACCCCGACCGAGTGTGCAATTCTTTCCGGTGAAAGTGTGCAATTCATCCCGGTGTTGACAGGGCCACGAAGAGGCCCGTCGCGGACGCTCGGCGGAATCTACCGGAAGCAGTCATCACAGTGTCGATCCAAGGGTTGCACCGGTCGCCACGGTCATCTTCAAACCCTTACGCGCCATCGGAAAGTCGCCTTTGTGACGAAACAGTGCTGCGCGTCCAGGCCCGTCGGCGGGCGTGTGCACTCGCGTAGCGTCCGCAACGCAAATGATGCGGGTTGACAAATGTACGATGGATCTGGTGCGCTCGCCATCAGCGCGTCTGCACCACCTTCTTCGCACGAGACCCTACCCGCCGTCCAGCTCACTCGCGCACCTTGGTCGTCATCGCCGAGAGGCTTCGAGGATGTGCTCCGACGATGCGGCGCGGCAGCGTCACGCCGCCCAAGGTGTCGGAGACGAACCGGCGACCGGTTCGGGGTTGAGCGTGACCTCGGTGGGTGGTGCCCAGTTCCGCGTGCCGCCGCTCCAGCGTTCGGGACAGTGTGACTGGGCCGCGATGTATACGGTGTGACGCGCGGCGAGGATAGCCACGTCGCGTCCGGCGTGCCGGTCTGAGGGCGTGACGAATCGAATCGCGCTGTGCAGATGCTCCGTGTTGTACCAGCGCACGAACGTTCCGACCCAGCGGCGGGCCACCGCGAGATCGGCGAAAGGCTGCGCCGGATAGTCGGGCCGATACTTGAGCGTCCGGAAGAGCGACTCGGAGAACGGATTGTCGTTGCTCACGCCCGGCCGGCTGAACGAGGCCAGCACGCCGAGCCGTTCGAGCGTCACGACCATGGTGGCGCCCTTCATCGGGCCCCCGTTGTCGGCGTGCAGCACGATCCCCGCCGGCGCGAGGCGGTGCGCTCGGCAGGTATCGGTGAAGAGCGTAGCGGCCAAGGTCGCGGATTCGACCTCGTGCACGGCCCACCCAACGATCTTCCGACTCCAAATGTCCATCATCAGGTAGAGGTACAGGAACCGGCCACGCACGGGCGTCCGCAGGTACGTGATGTCCCACGTCCACACTTGATCCGGCCCCGTGGCGACGTGGGCGCGCACGGCCCGACCTCCCGGCGCTTTCGCACGGCCCCGGTGCGCCAGTAGCCGCTCCTCCCGCAATATGCGATAGATCGTGGACTCGGACGCGAGGTACCGCCCTGCGTCCGCAAGGCGGGGGACGATCTGATGGGGCGACAGGTCGCGGAAGGGTGCCGAGTTCACCGTAGCCAGTAACACCGTGCGCTCCGCGCCGGAGAGTTTGTTGGCCGGCGCCTGACGTGGACCGTGCCGCGCGTCGTCTGTACGGCCCACGCGCCACCGCTCCATAGTGCGCACACTCAGGCCCAGTATCCCACACGCCGGCGCTCGGCGCACCCCGGCCGTCACGGCGTCCTCGATCAAGGTCTGAGCCGACTCCCTCTCCGCGCGTCCGTGGTGTCTTCCGCGTCCCCCCAGATCGCCTGCGCCTTTTTTTTCAGCACCAGGAGCGCCGCCGTCTCGGCGAGGGCGGTATCCTTGCGTCGCAGTTCGCGTTCGAGCTCCTCAATCCGCTTCGCCTCGGCCGAGCGGGTGCCGCGTCCGCGGGCATGTTTGGCCGGCTCGGCCAACGCCGCTTCCGCCGCCGCGCGCCATGCGACCACCTGCGCGTCGTGCAGGCCTTCGTGTCGTAAGAACGCGCCCAACTCACTGCCCTGCAGGGCCCGAGCCTCGGCCACGACGCGGAGCTTCTCTGCGCCAGTCCAGGCCTTGCTCGCGGGTCTCGGGTCCGGGACCAGTCGCCGCGCCGCGCGGAGCCACCGCGAGAGCGTCACCTGCGACACGCCAACCTCCTGCGCCAAGGCGCTCGCACTGACCGCGGACGGCCCCACCAACCGCTGCACCGCCCTCGCCCGAAACGCTTCACTGAACTGCGGCACGAAACCACCCACGGTCGCCCCCTGGCGTAGTTGATCAAATGACCGATGCGGATGCACCAGTCATACGACAACTATCCTGACACCGGGGGCGAATGTCAGGGTGAGCAACGCAGGGAGACAGGGCACGCGGGTGTCTGGAGGCAAGAGACACGCGTGGGTTACCCACTTGTAGGGGCATGCGTCGTTCCCGCTTTGCGCAGCGAGACCCGCCGTTGGGCCATCGTCGGGAAGCGCCTGACAGGCCGCCCGTCTCAATCAGACGATCCCAGACAGCGCGCTCAGCGCACCTGGACCGAAGCGCGTCAGGAAGGCCTCCTGCTCCAACGCCTTTCGACGCGGATCCCGCGAACCAAAAAAACGGTGCGGCTTCCATACGACCCGAGGGAGGATCGGAATCGAATACCATGCGAGTCCGACACCTTCTACGGCGAACGCGGCGACAATCAACCCAGCCCTGGGTTCCGCCACGGGACCGGTCTCACCGGTCCCGAGATTTCCAAGCGTCCGTAGCCAGCGACCAAGACGGTCGGCACGGCTTCCGCGGAAACTCCCAAGCTGGGCGCCCTCCACGGTGGACGGAGGATCATTCAATTCGAAGTCGCAGTCGCTGCGTAATACCCATCGAATCAATATCTTGCGCGCCTTCCTTAGGCGTACGGGAATGCGCTTGCTCGACACGAGTCCGGTGCCGTTGACCCCTTTGAGTATTCGGGAAAGAACGGGAGTGCTCACTGTCGGCGTCTGGCGACTCCTTCTCAAGATCATATCGGCTACCTCCCCTATATATAGATGTGATGCCGCAACGCGCGCCGCGAGCCCCCTTCTTCTCATAGTGTAGGGCGGCAGGCTAGGATTGCGCCACCTGAACAGAAGGCCGTTTAGATGTGGAAAACTCAACTGGCGAGTTTGCTTGCCATGCCGCACGGGCCGCGCAGGTGCAGTTGCTCCGGACGATTCCCTGGAGCAACCCTCGATGTGGAAAAACCTGCCAACCACAAAACTCCGCAGCACGCTGCAGCCTAGTGCACACCGGGAGGTGCTCGTTGGCGCCCGACGTGCACAACCCGGACTCGCTGCGATCTCGCTTCGCGACTTGATCGGTCTCCGTCGCGGGCTGATTGAAATCGAAGCGACGCTAAGCGGCGATCGGCCCCTTGGTACCGATGACACGTCGAATTAGGTGCCATGGTACACCTACCACGCCGCCGACTTCAGTCGACATTGCTTCCCGCCCGCCGAGCGGCTACCCGAACGAAGGCGGCGGTGCGCAGCGACTCCACGACCGCCTCGCTGCTTCTGGAGTCGGCGGTGGCATGGCTTACCGCTGGTCGGAGGCTCTCCGTCCAGGACGTCACTCGCGTGGATCAGCTACGGTCCCGGATTCTGCGCAGCGCACCCATCACTCTGAGCTCACCCGATGACGAGTAATCAGGATCTTTCGGCCGTCGCCCCTGAGGCGACACGACCGCTGACGCACTTCCGCCTTCCGTCTTTTGATGCTCGGACGCGAGAAGCGGCCAGGCGTGGGATCTTCATCTGGCTTCGCCAGTCGACGTCGACCCAGGTGCTCAATGCGCCGCACTCGGCGGAGTACCAGCGGCAATTCGGCCAAGCGGTGGCGAACAGCTTCGACCTGCCGACGTCGATGGTGCAGGAGTACAACGGGCTTGGCGAGACGGGGCGCCGACCGCGCGAACGCCATGAGTTTCACCGCATGCTTCGCGATCTCGCTGCGGGAAAGGCGGGCGTCCTCGTCTTCGCTGACGGCCATCGCGCAACCAGGAATGGGGAGGACGGCGAGCTCCTGATTCGCATCGGACGCGAGCACGGAGTGCTGTTCGTCTGCTCGGGTCTTGCCCTCAACCCCGATGTGGCGAACGACGTCATCGTTCTGCGAATGCTGTTCGCGACCGCCGAATTCACCGCGGCGTCCTCGATCGACTTTAACGAGTTCTCGCGCCTCACCTCCGCGCGAGCGCTCCGACATCTCGTTCAGTTGCCATCGCCGCTGGTGTGGGGAGATCCGTCGGATCCGCGACTTCGCGATGAGATGGCGCGCGCCGGCGCCCCGGATCTTCTGCCTGCTCTTGACGGCGCGAACCGACTTCAGGTACGGAGCGGTGGCGTACGCCTGATTCCCGTTCCTTTCCCGAACTTCGACGTTCTCACGTCCATTCAGCTGCGCTTTCGCTGGCTCTGGGAGACGGAATCAACGCGCGCCGTCTTCGACCGCATCGTGTCGGGTGCCGACGGTTGGCCGTATCCCGGTATGACGCCGCGGCGCCGCGGCGCGATCTGGACGCCTGAGATGGCAGTCGTTTGGCAGCGCGCGGTCCACGAGAACGTGAGCCGCTGGTTCACGCGTCCGGCGCTCTATGGGATCTACCGAACCTATCACGAGTATTTCCTGACCTCGCAGCACAAGAAGGAACGGCAGGGACGCCTCAAGGGCCTTCACCACCACCGCAAGATTGCGCGCCTGTCAGCGCCACTTCCCTCTGCGACCACGCTGTTGCATCTCGTCTAGAACTCGGAGTCTGCCATGGTTCATCTAACCAGTAGTTCGAACGACAGCGCCGACCGCGCCGGCGGCGCCCTGAGGGTGCATCCATTGGCTCATCTGGCGCACTCTCTGCTTGGCTACCGACACGGCACGCTGCTTGATCCGCGATATCTCGTGTTTGAACCGAACGCCTTCGGTGGCGTCCAGCGCACGGAGCAGTACGAGCGCGCGTTGCGCATCGTCGCGGGCCGACACGGTGCCGACGCCGACCGACGTACGGATCCCATCGAGTCGCCACTGCCGCGCGTGATCTGCGGGGCGCCCTCCGCAAGCGCGGATACAGGGTCGTGCGGTTTCCTGCTGACGACGAATTTGATGCGGGGCAAGCGGTACTACGTCAGCAAGACGTGCGACCGGCATCATCACGCCACGTCTGCGCCGCAGCATCTGGAGCGCGTGGTCCGCGACATGGTGGAGGCCGCGTTCAGCGAATCGAACCTGTCCATGACGGTCGACCGCGTCGTGGAGCGCAGTCACGCGGTCCAGCACGATTTGCGCAAGGTCGAGCGCGACCTCGGGCGGGCGCAGGCGCTGTACGAGCGCATGGCTCGGCTCGAAGCCGAGGCATCCATTGCAGACGACGTTCGTAACTTCGAGCACTACCGCGACGAACGCCTGCGCTATCAGGTCGAGCGCGATCGGTTCCGCGACTTCGCGGGTGCGCTTCACGCCGAACTCGAGGGCCACCGTTCTGCTGATGACGTTCGACTGATCCTGCAAGAGGCCGCTGGCCTCGCGAAGGATCTGGGCGGGTTTCTCGACGCCGTGCAGCATGATCTGGTGGCGACCCGACAGTTGCTCGGTCTACTGACTCGCACGATCCGCGTTCGCAACCTCACGCGCTGGCTGGCCGTCGTCGAGATCGAGTTCACGCACGGCGCGCGGGCGACCAACGTGTTCGTGACCGACGCCTTCCGCAGTGGCCATGGCGAACGCGTATGGGCCCGCGCGCGTCTTGCCGCCGGTGCATCTATTGAAGTGGTCACGTCGGAGCTGCAGCGCTACAACCCGATCATGAGCACGGACTCGCCGCACAGCGCCGATCGGACGCTCACCCTTGCGCTCTCGAACCAGTGGTTCGAGTTCGAGGCATCGCGCTTGGGTCCGCACGAACGACTCGACGTTCTGGCGGGGCGAACTGGCGTCAGCCTGGATGAAGCGCGCTCCGCCTTCGTGCACGGACTCTTGGGCCCTGGGCAGGTGTCGGCGCGCCACGAGATTCTGGTGGCGCCGACGGACGAGGAGTTGCGCGCGTTCTTGCCGACGTACCAGGCGCGGCAGGTCGCGAAGGCCATGCGCTGGCCGATCGCAGATGCGGTGTCACTGAACACGCTTTCCGATGAGCTGGACCTTCCGGCCGCATTTGCCCCGAGCAAGTACCTCACGAAGGACTTTCCTCGGCAGCAGGACGAGTTCGGGCGGCTGTACACTCGCCGGTCCCTCTTCCTGCCCAAGCTCGAAGCCTTAGCCTCGCAGTACCACGCGCGTCACGCCGAGCGCATGCATCAGATCCGGCTTGACTCGCTCCGAGCCGTGGGGCTTCCGGAGTGGCTCTCCGACGATCTTCATCTGGCGGGTCCGCTGGCCCGCGATCTCCAGCGTCGTCTCGGCTACCCGAGCCGCGCCATGTTCGACATGGCCTTCGAACGCGGCGACATCCTCATGATCCCACTAGTGCGAACCGCGAAGCGATCGGACAGCATCGGAGCCGCGAGCCGGCTTGTCTATATCCCGAAGGAGGTGGTGCGAGCCACGGAGCGTGCGACGGTGGAGCACTGGATCTGCGGCGGCTACCCGCTGCCGACGGCAACGTCGACTCGCGCGTCATTGAAGCGGCGGGACGCGTCGCGTCGGAAAGGCCGGCGACAGACGCCACGGCCGGAGCATTAGTGCGCGTGGTGACGGAACTGGGTGCAAGGCCGCGCGCGGACGCGACGCTGGCCTATCGCGCGCGGCGTCGGCGGGCCGATGTCACTCGAGCGCCAAACTCCGCCCACGTGACGTCAAGCGCGACCAGCATCCGGTTTACGCTGAGCAACGTTGGATTTCGCTCGCCGCGTTCAACCGACCCAATGTAGGTCCGATGCAGCAGCGACAGATCCGCTAAGTCTTCTTGAGACAAATACTTAGCGCGGCGCAGTTCGCGCAAGACACCACCGAAAGGCGGTGGAGCGGAGGCCCCGGACTTGGACACGCCAGAGTCTTGCGGGGTGCCGACTATGCGTCTACAGACTATGAGTACCATCTTCAAGCCTGCTCGACGCAAACCCGGCACCCCGGAGTCACCATGGTGGATAGTGAACTGCTCATGCAGCACTGGAACGCCGCTCGCCGCGGTGACCCCGTCGCCATCGATGCGACGACTCGATTGCTCGTCCCCACGGTACAGCATGCCGTCCGATGTCGACTGCGGCGCCTGGGCTCGCCTGCCGATCTCGTCGAGGACGTCGGCCAAGAGGTGCTCTTTAGGCTCAGTCTCGGGTTTCGCCGTTGTCGGGCGTCCTCCGTGCCGCAGATCCTGGCGTGGGTGCATATCATCGCCCGACGCTGCGTGGTCGACGTGCTTCGGAGTCCGAACGCCCCCATCCGCTTCGGGGCGGTGCTTCTCGATGACGCGCTGCTGGAGGCTGAATGGATGCGAGAGGCCGAACTCACCCCCATCGACCCGGCCATCGCACGACTGTGCGAGTTCGCGGTCGACGCGCAGCGGGACCTGAGCCAGCATGCCAGCCAGCTGCTGTGGCATCGCCTGATCGAGGGAACCGCGCTCCGAGATCTTGGCGTGCAGTACGGGGTTCCTGAGGGCGCCATCAAGCGGCGTATCCAGCGGGCGATCGCCGCTCTTCGGCGGCGCGTCCGACGTCGGGTCGAGCGACTGCCAGAGACGGAGCGCGTTCAACTCGAACCGCTCCTTCAGCGCTGGGCCGACCAGGGATGACGTGCCGCTGGTGACTCGGCCCAACGCTCGGGGGGCGCCGACCCCGCGCACGCGCATCCCCACCGCGAACTCATCCAGGAGCTCGCGGTGTCCGAATCCGATCCACCCCTCGATCTTGCCGACCTTCCCTCACTCCTTGCCGACCTTCAGGCCCGGCTCGGCACCCTGCCCGCCGGCGTCACGCTGATGATTAGCGTCGGAGCACCCCCGCTGCCGCCGGCCGTGCCTGCTGTTTCACCCGCCAAGCCTTCCGAGGACGAGATGCGCCTGTGGTATTCGCCGAAAGAGCTGGCCGCGCTCCATGCGGTGCGACCGGCGACGGTCCAGAAGTGGGTGCGCGCCGGGCGGTTTCCAGGAGCCCGTCGGCTGCCGAACGGCGCGATCCGCATTCCCAAGGCGGAAGCCGACACGGTGCTGTCGACGGTCGTAGCGAAAGAACTCGCCCCCGTGTTACCGCCACCCGCAGGAGCTCCGTCGCACGCCGGTCCCCAGCGGTCCTCCCCGTCTCGCCCTTCGAGCCCGACGGTGACCTTTTCTGGCTGGCGTAACACGCGCCGGAAGGTCGGATGAGCCGTCGACGCCGGCGCGCCACGGCGCGCATCTATATTAAAGGATGTGATCGGAACGGGCGGGGCCTCTACTACGGGGACTTCCGGGCGTATCACGCGGTCGGTGGTCGCCTCGAAGCACTCAAAGTCCCCGGGGAGCGCAGGGCCACGACATCGGTTGACGCCGCCGAGGAGCTGTTCGCTGTGCGGCTCGCGGAGCTGAAACGGATGGCCGCAGACGCCCATCATCACACCATCCGCCCTGCCGTGAAGGCGCCGTTGCGCCTCGTCGAGGCCTTTCAGCAGCACCTCGAAAAGCGCGCGGCCAGCGGAAAGATCGCGTTCGGCACCCTCGTCAATGACGAGAAGGCGGCGAAGCACCTGCACCGCATCCTTGGCGACATCCCGTTGCGGGACATCGATGCGGGGGTCCTCGCCACGTACGTTCGCGAGCGCACGGCCCACGGTCACCAAAAGACGGGACGTCCGTTGTCCGCCTGCACCCTGCGCAACGAACTGCATTCACTCAGCAGTCTTCTCACGCGTGCTGTGTTCGAAGGGGACATCCCCAAGCATCCGATGGAGGGATGGGCGGACTTTCCCGAGACGCCCCGGAGCCGTCGTCGATGCCTGAGTCGTGAGGAAGCCCGCGCGCTTCTCGCGGGCGGGGTCCTGGAAGACGCCCGGGTGCACGAGCGCTGGTTGAGCGACTCACCGGCACATCCCGTGAAGGGGCGCGGTCGTGGCGAACGACCCGTGCCGCCGCCACCGCCCCACGCGCACACGTATGCGGCCACGCTCATCGCGACGCTCCTCTATACGGGCGGGCGGAGTCGCGAAATCTCCGGGTTGGAGGTCGCCGACATCGACTTCGCGGAGGGGGTCGTGCGCATTCGCCCCAATCGGTTCCGGCCTCTGAAGCGCGAGTGGGCCGCGCGCGCGGTGCCAATGGCGCATGCGCTGATGCGTCGGCTCCGCGCGCATATCACGCAGCGTCGCCTGCAACCGGAGGATGCGCTCTTTCCGAATGCGCATGGGCTGGCTGTATCGCAAATCAACGGCATCATCCGTCGCGCGGCGGCCCTGGGGAAACTCACGGGCTCGAGTCTTACGGCCCACTGCCTGCGGCACACCTTCGCGACCGTCATGCTGCGTACCACGCGCAAGACCGCCGAGGGCATGCACGTGATCCATACGTCGTATGACGTGGCCAAGCTGCTCGGGCACCGTCGATCGGATTTGGTCGAGACGGTGTACGCGCATTGGAATCCGACCATGCCGATCGAGGCGCGACTGGATTTTGAACCGCCTCGACGGACCGCCGCGACCCCCACCAAGGTGCCTAACACCCAGACTACGCGTCGCGGAGTCGCCAACCGTCGAGCGGCGCGGAAGGCGCCGCGCTCGGTGCGCCGCGCTGCGTAAAGAGCCTTGCCGCTCGCGAAGTGCTTTGGCGACGCGAGTAGGAATAGACCCATGAACGAAGGGAGCGGCCTATGTGGAACGTGCAGTCGTATTCCGTCAGCCTCAACAGCGTAGCCGTTCTCTTCGTCTTGGCCGGCATCGCCGTGGGCTGTGCATCCCATAGCCTTTGGTGGGGCGTCGCCGCGACCCTCGTATTGGCTGCAGGCGCATGGAGTGGCTTCAAAGCGATGCAATTCACGGCTTGCGCCCAGTCTCGCATGGTGATCGCAGCCGTTGAACGGCTTGAGAAGAAGCTCGACGCGCTCGCCGCCGCCGCTGAGCAGCATAAGACAGGTAGACGCTGACCTCATGGAAACAGCTCCGGCAGCGCGTTCGGTTCGATGTGAGAAGGTCGACTCGCTCGAGGCGTCTTGCGAGTCGACGCACTCTCCGCGTTCGAGGCTGTTCTTGCACGTCCAGCCAGCTTCGGTGTGGTGCTCGCGATCCACGTCTGGAGCCGGGAGTGGACCTGCGGGCGCCAGGATCTGCCGAGGCACTTCGGTCCCGCTGACGGCTAGACACCTCAGGGGTCGAACATGGAATGTCGGCCCAATCGCCCGGGCCGTAACGGAAAAGGGGCAAGCGGCCCACAGAACACGGTGACAAGGATCCGCATGCGACTCGTAGCCATCAGCGACACCCACGGATTCCATCGTCAGCTGCCGATGTTGCCGGACGGTGACGTGCTCATTCACGCTGGGGACATTACGCTCCGGGGACTGCTCGACGACTTTCCGGACTTCTTTGCCTGGTTCGCGTCACAGCCACATCGCTGGAAGATCGTCATCGCAGGGAACCATGACTTCGCGTTCGAGCGCACACCTGAGGATGCGAAACGTCTCGTGCCGAAGGGCGTCACGTACCTGCGGGACTCGGGCATTCGCATCAGGCGCATTGGTTTCTGGGGCTCACCGTGGCAGCCGTGGTTCAATCACTGGGCGTTCAACTTGTTGCGCGGTGAGGAGATCGCCGCAAAATGGGCCCTGATTCCGTTGGATACGCAAGTGCTGATTACGCACGGACCGCCACATGGGACGCTCGACGAGCTTTCTTGGCCGCCCAAAGAACGCGTGGGCTGTGAGGCGTTGCGGGATCGGCTGCAACAGCTCCTGCGGTTGCGTGTGCACATCTTCGGGCACATCCACGAAGCCTACGGCGTCGTGCAGGAGGGAGAGCGGCAGTTTGTGAATGCGTCGACGTGTACCAGGCGATATGCCCCGATCAATGCCCCTGTGGTCATTGACCTCTGAGCCATGACGATCACCATCACCTACGCGCGTGCGCATCTGGCCGAGCTCTGGGACGAGATCGAGCGCACGCAAACGCCGCTCGTCCTGCACCGGAAGGGTCACGCCGACATGGTCCTATTGCCGGCGACAGAACTCGAGCGCCTGCGAGATGACGTGCTCGAACCCTTCCTTGCGTTGCTCGGCAACGACATCGACGCACATCCCGAGCGTTTGGTTCGCTTCCCGCATGCATTGCTGGCGCGCATTCGGAGGCTCACGGATGGGATTCCCATCGACCACGGTGCTCCGATTCCCGGCGTGCTGCAGGCGGCATGCGACGCTCATTTCGACCGCATGCAGGACCCGGAGGTGTGGAAGGCCACTGAGCGTGGATTCCATGCACGACTCGACAAGAAGGAACGGTAAAGCCCCATGTCACAAGGACCACGCGCCAGAGCGCGACGCCACGACTGGATCGATCAGCGGAGCCTTGCGTTTGGTCAGGCTATTGGGGAGAAGTTGCGCGCCGATCCGTCGGTGGTCGCAGACTCACGCCAGCGACAGGCGGAGTGGCGGGCGGACGCCGTGGAGCGTGGTGATCACCGGATTCAACCTGTGCTGGATGAGTGGTATCAGCTTCTCCATACCCTGTCGGTGGATGCCTTAGTTGAGCTACTGAGTGTGGATCAGTCCGAGCGGGCAACGCGACTGCGCCAATCCTGGCCATTCGTCGGCTTGCTTACCGAACAGGAACGTGCGGCAATCATGGCGCGCTTTGAGGCCCTGTGACATGAGTCTCATCGAGCTGATGATGAGTGATGACGGGCCGCTCTGGGAGGGCAAGCGCCCTCGCGGCGTCCCGCTGGTGCGCGTGCTCTCGCGAGAAGAAGCAATTCGTGCGAGGCCGGTCCGCCATGGCGTGATGATCTCTATTCGGGCACCGGGCATGGAGCCCGCGGAACTGCCGTCCGGCTGGAAGGCGGTGCTGCGGCTGGAAATCGAGGACGTCGACCTGCACGGCAACTTGGATCCCGACGTAAGGCTGGAAGGGCCGGCCCAGGCCATCGCGCAGTTTGTGCAATGCCATCGGCGCGCGCGGCAGATCGTGTTGCATTGCCACGCGGGAGTCAGCCGCAGCCGGTCTGCGGCGGCTGCAATCTGCATCGCGTATGGATGGCCGTATCGGTGGTCAGTCCTCCATCAACCTCTCTACGCCGCCGTTCTGTTAGCTCTGCGCCTCGACCTAGGCAAGCGAAATGAGAGGTCGCCACCTCTGCTCCTGTCGTTCCGAAATGAACGGCGGCGGAGCAGCCAACTACGACCACGTAACTGACTTCAGCCAGGAGCAAATCGAGCCAGAGCGGTCCGGCCATGGTGCCGCATGCTGACCTCGAACGGAATACAGCGGACACGCCGCATGGAACTAACGTGGAGCAGGCTGGCGCGGTCACGTCGAAGGTAGTGAGCATGCGACATGCCGATGCGATCACGTAGGTCGGTCGTATTAGCCGGTGGCGGAATACCCATAATACTCGGGACTATTTCGGATTTCCGCAATATTCAAGTTTCCGAGGAGCGGAGCACGAAATATCGGAAAGGTAGATCACTACAAGTAGCGTTTGTTCATGCGCACCGATCGGCCCCGATAGTGGGCTTCCACTGTCACGCCGGAATCAGTCGGAGCCGGACAGCGGCGGCTGTCGTGCGTGCGCAGTATGGATGTCCCTACGAGTGGTTCGCGCTGCGCTACTCGTGGGAAGCAGCTCTTTGGACAGCGTTCGAGGAACAGGAGACATGATCCGACTGCGAACCGACACTCGCCGTGTCATCGGGGAACTGCTCTACCGCGATCGCGCGCGCGATGGCACAGTCGGGGTGAAACGGGTGCCGATCATGGTGTTTGACGCCGACGGCCTACCCCCCGCCGTCGATGCCGTGATGATGACGGCCGATCTCCAAGGAAGTGCCGGCACGGACGCCGATCCGGTGTTGCCGTTGGAGGCGCTGGTGCCAGCGTTGGACAACCACGCCCGCAACGGAGAGATCCCGGCGTTGGATCGAACGGTGGCCGTGCTGGCTGGTGATTTCTGGGCCCGTCTTGATGCGAGCAAACGTGGCGGAGAGGGAGACATCCGCGGCGCTGTGCGCGCCGTGCGAGAGGCGTTTCTCGGCGTCGCGCTGATCGCTGGGAACCACGATTGGTTCGGAGACCATCCTTCGGATCTCACCGCGTTTGGGCGCGAACACGAGATTGCGCTGGCATCGGACAGGTTGGTCGACGTGCACGGTGTGCGGATCGCGGGCGTGGACGGCGTGGTTGGTGACCCGGCACGGCGGTCATTCCGCCGGCCACTCGCCAAGTTCGTGGCCGCCGTGGATCAGGCCGCGCGACACCGACCAGACATCGTCCTCCTGCATCAGGGTCCGGCGCGTGGCACAGATCGCAGACCGGAGGTTCCGGAAATCCGCGCCGCATGTCTGAAGTTCCACGGCGGCCTTGTGGTGTTCGGTCACACCTATGAGGTCTATGGCGATCCGAACCATCCATTCGCGCGAGAGTACTGCATGCTGGACGTGCGCGATGACCTGCAGTTCGTCAACGCGACTGAGCGAGTGATCCTAGCCATCAGGCCTGAAAAGGGCTCACCACAAATGATGGATCACCCGTACGGTCTTGTGGTCGATATGGGTGCCCTGTGAGATGGACTGCTCAGCGAAGACCGCAACGTCCTGACCGCGCTACTGTCCGCTCCGTCCGAGCTCGTTACACGCAATGGGGCGATTCGGTATCGCCTCAGTGAGGACGCACTCTGCGCAGGATCTGGAGTGGATCGACTGTCATACATGACACGGGTTCAGCCGAAGCCGATCCGTTAAGGCCTGCTTACCACGATCGGTGGACAGTGCCTCACTGAACGCGCAATTGCGAAGTGCGCGCACCTCATGCCATAAACTCCTCATTACCGTCCTTCCCCGCGAGGCGACTATCCGTGGACAGCGTGTGGCGCGCTGTTCTAGACCGAACCAGCCCGGACACGTGAAGAAGACCTTCGTATGCTGAGCCTCGAGATAGTGCGTGAAAAGCAACGCGCCGGGCATTGCCCTGGCGCGCAGGAACCAACTCGGATGGAGTCGCGTGCTGAATGGAGAAGTTGAGGTTTCCAAAGTCATACACGAATTGCGCTTGGCGCGCGCCGCCGGGTCGAGTCGAGGCAAGCTTTAGCACGTGTGGTCACTGTCCTAGCGGAGCCAGCGTGGAAACTCAAATGTAGAACTTGAACGCGCTCTTACGGACAACAGTCCTAGGGTTCCCGATCAGTATCTCCCCAACCGCGTCCGAGAAGCCTACAGTGACGGGCTCTGCATCTCCTATCTTGCATGCGTTGTAGTTGAGCTTCGTCAGCGCGAGGATGTCGAGGGCCACCTGGCGGATGTCGGCGTCGCCGTGCTCGATCCTGATTTGCAGCGGCGTCGGTACCTCCCACCCATCATAGGTGAGGACGGCGGGCTTGAAGCCGCTGGCCCAGAGATTGGCGCCGCGCCGTCCAGTCACCCAGAGCGTACCGCGGAGCACGGGCCACGCCCCCGCCCGATAAAGGCGAACGGGATCCGCCGATCGTCGGACACGTATCCCGACGAGCGCGACGGCGGCGGGTGTCGCGCGACGATAGCCCTCCATCTCCACAGTGCTGATTTGCGATCGTGAGTGGAGGAAGATCTCAGTCAGCCGTCCGCCGCCCTGCTCCGCGTACGCCTCGAGAACTCCGCGCAGAAGCTGCTCGGCGGCACCGGCATCGAGATGAAAGGAGTAGTCGGCCGGCGAGTACCAGGGGCCGAACTTGCCTTGGAAGACCACGCCATCGCCGTTCTGCAAGAACATCTGCGCAGCGCAGCACGCAGAGCGCGGGTCGCCATCGCTCTCGGCCCGGCGAAAGGCGAGTCCCACGTAGCACACGCCAGGACGAGCCCCCGCAATGCGCCACGGCTGCCGAACCGCCTTATAGTAGAACGCTGTCGCGAGGTTCCATGCGCGGTCGGAAAGCTTCGTGAGTCCTCGTTCGGACCGCTCCGGTTCGTCCAGTCGCAGCGTCGATTCGCGCACGACTTGGATGGGGATGTTGTACTGCATCGCGCGCGCCTTGAGCTGCCGGCGAAAATCGACCGAGTAGTCATACTGATCGGGGGCGTACGCATCGAAGAGGTCCGCGCTTTCGCGACGTGCGATGCGCTGCCTCTTCGTCGTCGCCTCGCCGGTGCCGTCTTTCACTCGCGACAGGGGGCGGCAGTTCGTGTAGACCTCGTCGGGGACGACACAGATGACGACGGCCGGCGGGTTATCACGGTCAGCAGCGATCCGGAGAGCGTCGAGGTACATGTTCACAACTTCGTACGCGCGCTGATGCTGATCCTTGTGCCGCGCGGCCACCAACAACGCGCTGAGGTCGATGGAGCGTGTGAACACGGGCGCTGCGGGCCAGTCGCACGCGAAGGCAGCCTGGAATCCTGGGAACGGTGGCCAGAGCAGTCGATCCTTGTTGGCCGTCCCTGGCGGACCAAACGTGACCGACACGATCGGCCGTGCGAGACACGCGCTGAACTGCGCGAAGGCGGCGAGGCCCTCGGGCGGCCCCACGACGCCGTACGCGATCTGCGTGGGCTGTCCCGGCAACGCCGCGTCAACCGGTCCGAACAACGTCAGGCCAGCGTGGGGGTCGACCACCTGTTGCCCGTTCCCAAACTCCAGTAGAGGCTCATCGAGCACAGTAATGCTGGGCGGCAGCGAGGGTGGCGCGCCTGCGGAGGACACGTTGGGGGCGTTGATCACTCGGCGATCTCCTGTAGCAGGACGTCGCTTTCCTGCGCCTCATCATCGGCGATCTGCGACTGAATGGCTTTGAGGAACGCCTTCATCCGGCTCAGCTCAGCCTCATCGATGGAAGGCGTGACGTACGCCTTGAAGAGCTCGGCGCTGAAGCGCACTTGCTCTCTCCCATCGGGCCCTACGCCGAACTCCGTTGGTTCGGGGCCTGTCGTGGGCGGTGCTCCCCCACGCGCCAGGAACGCCGCGAGTGCCATCTGTCGTTGGAGCCACTCGTGATTCCACCAGTTCTTGGTGATCAGCTTGCGCCGGGCATTCGCGACGTGAGCATCGAGCGCGCCCTGCGGGTCCGACATCAGCAGCCGAATCTTGATCTCCATCATCATACCGTCTCCCGCGGTCTCACGGGGCGCGAAGGTCAAGCCGAGGCGATAGCGGTTGCGTCCCTCGCCGCGCTTGCGCTCCCCGACCACATCGACGCGGGTGAGTCTGCCACGATGACCAACAAACCGAATGCGATTATCCGGTAGCATATTGTCGGTGAAGAACGCCGAACGGCCGTTGGCGTCGCGCTCGAGATGGAGCGCCACGCAACGCACCATCAAGGACTTACGGATCAGCGCGCTCACGATATCGCGGGATGGCACCCGGTCAACCAAATGCACGTCGCGCCACACGCTCGAGCGCGAGCGTGTGGCCGACCACGACTCGACCGCTCCGGCTGGAGGGTCCGTGAAGGCCCAAGCGTTCGTCGGTCCGAACGTGTGAAACGCCCACCGGCCTGACAACTCACGCTCTTCGCTCTGGAAGAGGCGTCTGGTGAACGTGAAACAGTGGATGACGTCGGGGATTGCAGTGACCCGCAGGCAGTTCGCGTACACCGGCTCTGCGGTGGGGAGCGTCACGGGGGTCGGCAGGTAAGATCGGACCGCCAAGGATGGACCGTCGACCGCATGCGGCTTCGGCGTGTCGATGGCCTCAAGCGTTGAGAGGAGTCGACTGAGACCCTCATCCCAACGTCTGAACGGAACGTACTGCACGTCGCTAAGTCCCCATGGCAACTCGCTCGGAGGAATGTCCTCGGCATTGAGGGGAATCAGGAACTCACAGTTCCGCTCACGCGCGATGGATAAAGCGAGCGTGCGCTCTTTCGATGGGTTTGGCTTCGTCAGCGAGTGCGTCGAGATGATCGCGAGCATTCGGAACGTGCGCGTCTTGATCGCGACGTCGATATCGCGCGGCCAGTCGGCGCCCGCCAGCAGCTCGAACCGATCGCACCAGACAGCGTAGCCCTGCGCCGTGAGCTTGCGCCACAGCCACTCGCAGAGCGCCGCATCTTCCCAAGCATAGCTGATGAACAGATGGTCGCGGTGCGCCGCGCCAGACCGTCGCCGGGGCGTCGCGCTCAATGGGCTGGCCTCGCCGTATACATTCGATCGAATACGAGTGGCCTCTTCGTCGGCATCACACTGGTCTTGAATGCTTCAATCTTGAGCAACTCTGTGATTCTCCGACTCGTGGTCCGGCGGCGGCGCAGAAGGGCGACAGCCCGCACTGAAGGTTCCATCGCCAAGCCCCGCGAGCAGAAACCCCTGCTCCGTTTCTCTAATTTGGAAACGGCAATCGGAAGTGTCGACCTGCAGGAGCGGTGGAGTTCCGCGGAGGACTAGTGTTCGCGATCTCGCGGTGGAAACGGATCATGACCCGGAGCAATCGTGTCCTTGCTGCGGATCCTCCCGTCGCGACCCTTCGTAACGAGCTCTCCGCCGCCGCCGTTCCGAATCATCGTACGGGCTTCGTCCTCTGCGGCCACTTGCGTGGCGTGAATCGACCCGGCGCGTGAGGCATCAATGCGCTTGTTGACCCAATCGCCGTCGCCGTTTCGAAACACAATTCGATCAGTCTTTCTGGTCATTACCGTTCCTCCTGCGAAATCTTGTGGAGCGCCGGTGCGGCTTGTTCGACGAAACCGAACGCTCTGGCGAACGGGTGCCCTTCCTTGATCTGCCGGACTCCCGTGGTCGAGTCGCCCTGCATGTTCTCCATTACGGCCACCATGTTGATCGGCGGGATGTAGAGCGCATCGAAGAGCCCACGGCCCGTCAGGCTTGCAATCATCTCTCTTGCGAAGGGCATGAGTATCGCGGGCGCGTGCAACTTCGCGAAGCGCGTGAGATCCACCGACGGCACGTCTCCCGTAACCTGGAAGATCCCCGCAATGGACGCCCGCACACGCTCTGGCCGCTCTCTAGCCGGTTCGAGATTGACGATGATCGTCACATCGAACGCGGTCGGAGAAACGAACGACCAATCCCATCCGAAGTTGAACTCCCCGAGCTCCGGGGCGGATTCGACTTGCGACTCGGGAACACCCTCGAAATGCAGAGAGCGTGCGTAGACCCTCTCCAGTGCAAATCCTGCGGCAGGCATTGCTGCGATCGAATTCATGCAATCCCCCTCTTACGATCATCCATGAGCTCTTCGTCCTTCGAGTCCTCAGGCACTCGCGCCATTCTCTGTAGGTGCTCGCGAATGTCCATGACCTGTGGATCTACTTCCGTGTAGTGGTAGCGATGTGCTCTCAAGGGCTTCGCCGATCGACCCATCCGTTGCGGCACCAGTGGGATAGCTCGCACTTGGACGCCCCTGATGGTCGCCAGATAGCGCACCGCTGCCGGAATGGCGGCCAGGACACGCAGAAGGGAATCCGTGGCGGCGTTCTGAAACACCGTGCCGCGTTCCCAGCGCACGACCGTCTTGGGACCCACGCCGAGCAGTTGCTCGAGGTCTACCTGTGAGAGTCCCATCGAGTCTCGCAAACGACGGATTGCGTCCGGTTGAAGGAGCCCCTCGCGGGTGCGAATGGTTTGCGATGCTCGCGATTGCAGAGCATCCATATCTTCCGGTGAGTAGAAGGCCTCCCCGCACTGCTCACATTCAGGGGCTTCGTAGTGCACATCGACCGTGCGCTTCCCGATGTGGACCTCGCGGAGCTTTGCGGTGATGCTGATTGCTCCACCACAGATTGGGCACTGATTGTCGTTCACGTGAACGCTCATTTCTTCTTGAAGGAGATGACGACAACTTCATCCGTCGACACTAGCCAGCGCGTGATCTGAAGCTTGAGATACAGTTGGAAGCCGGCGAACAACGGACGGTACACGTCCTGATGCAATCCAGGCTTAGAATCAGCGGGCATCGTCTTGTAGAAATCCGCGATCGAGAGTGCTTCGATGCACTCGGCGATGTCGCTTTGGTCGAGGCAGAGTTCACCCGCGTCGCGCATCGCGCTGGACGTCACCCGGAAACGCCCGCACTCGACGAGTTGCTTTACGAGTTCGAGGTCATAGTGAGGCTCTTCATCGGCTGGCATTGGGTTTGAATGGTAGCATAATGCTACCTACATGTCAATATCGACCTGTCCGTCAGTTTCTGAAGGCATCCCGTAAGGACTTTCCACGGTCCCGGCTGCGTTCGGCTCCGATTTCACACGGATGTCGGAAGCCCTGCTGCCGGAATGTGTGGGTCAACCGCCCGGGCGCTACCGGAGGCGCAGGCATTAGAGTCCTGGCTGGCGCGCGAGCCCATGAGCTTCGCGTGCCCGGAACGGCTCGAGTCCTAGGTGTAGTTGATCACGAGGTTGTTCACAGGATCTGAGCGAGGCGTTGGGCTGGGGTCAGGCCGTGCAGGCCGTAGTGGCGGCGCTGCGTGGTGAAATAGTACAGGAAGCGCGGTAGGGCGCGCGAGCGGTGGGCGGACGTGCGGTAGGCCTGCGCGTACGCCCATTCGTGTATGAGCGTGCGGGTGAAGCGCTCGGCCTTGCCGTTGGTGCGCGGGGTGTAGGGCCGCGTGAAGCGATGCGCCAAACGCAGACGCGCCACCTCGGTGCGCATGACCACACTCCGGTAGTTCGTGCCATTGTCGGTGAGCAGGCGCCGCACCCGGATGCCACGGGCGCGATAGAAGGCCAGCGCACGGTGCAGGAACCCGACCGTTGTTGGCCCCGTCTCATCGGCCAGCGTCTCCGCATACGGCACCCGCGCGCAGTCGTCGATGGCGACGTGCACGTACTCCCACCCGATGCCGCGCACCCGCGCCGTGCGATCCCCGTGAATGCGATGCCCGATCCGCCCGATCTCGCCGAGCTTCTTGACGTCGAGATGCAGCAGGTCGCCGGCCTGCGGCCACTCGTAGCGCAGAATCGGATGCGGTGGTTCCAGGCGCGGCAGGTGGGCGAGCCCCAGACGGCGCTGGTCGCGCACGACCGCAGCAATCGGCAGTTGCAGATGACTCGCGATGCGACACGAGCTCCAGCGCCGCGTGCGCCATCGAAGGATCTGATGCCGCCGCCAGCGCGGCAAGCGACGCGGACACCGGCGCGGACGGCTCGAGCGGTCCGCGAGGGCGCCCGCATCTGCGGCGAAGCGGCGGCGCCACTTGTACACGGTCTGCCGCGAGACGCCAAACTCGCGCGCCAGCGCGCTGATCCGGGCGCGGGGCCGACTCGCCCGCGCTCCCAACTCCCGTCGCCGAACGACGGTCAGTCGTGCATTCTTGTGGATGTTCACAGGTCCTCTGGCGGTTGCCGGTTGAGTGTCTCGACAACCCCAGCCTGGTGCCGCTACGACCTGTGAACAACCTCCTGATCAACTACACCTAG
>Ga0334722_10002594_pt1 | contig 20227 bp, 16 predicted proteins | sample C3_bottom_MG_FD_207210 | JGI IMG/M metagenome (GOLD analysis project Ga0334722, IMG submission 207210) | Sediment microbial communities from Yellowstone Lake, YNP, Wyoming, USA - C3_bottom | ecosystem: Environmental > Aquatic > Freshwater > Lake > Sediment | place: USA: Wyoming | collected...
TTTCTGTATGCCGACTATAGCCAAGTACAAAGCAGGATACTCGCACACCTGTCGGGCGACGAGAACTACATCGGCCTCTTTCATCGTGGAGGAGACATCCACCGTTTAATGGCGTCCCAGATATTCAAGCGTCCAGCCGAATCAATTACTGATGATGAACGTACACGCGCCAAGAAAGTCGTTCATGGAATCACAAACGGCCAAGGCTCAGCGAATATAGCTTCCGACCTGAAAATCCCCAAGGCTACAGCGCAGGGCTACATTGACGAGTTCTATAATTCGTTCTCCGGCATCACATCCTATAAAGAGCAGGTAATGGCGGGGCTGAGGCAGAAGGGTTACGTGGAATCCATAATGGGAAGACGTTGCTATTATGACATCGCTGATATCCACTCGTCCGACAAGAGCAGGCGAGGCAGTGTCGAAAGGTCTGCCTTCATCGGTATACTACAAATGAATGAGGCCGACGTTATGAAGCAGGCTATGCTGGCCGTGGACTCCGACATTATCCTCCGGGGCATGGGAGCACAGATGCTGTTTTCCGTCCACGACAGCTTGCTTGTCGAAGTCCGAGAGGAGTTTAAGGATGAGGCAGCCTCACAGTTAAGGAACGTCATGGAAAGCGTTGTCGCTCTCGACGTTCCGTTGAAGGTCGGAGTCGAGTGCGGCTACAGCTGGGGAGAACTTGTCAAGGCGTAACGCGCATGGGGCAGAGGGCTGGACAGGCTCCGGCCTACTCGCCCGACCTTTTCAAACCTTTTCGAACCTTTATTTAAAAACCTGAAAAGTTAATCCTTTGATTTTAAATGACAAACAGCCACTTGGGGTAACCTTTCATACCTTTCTCACCTCTTCTCTCTCTATTTGTAGAGTGTGTTATTCCGGGGCCTTACCCCGAAAAAGGTGAAAAGGTTGACTGGACAGGTGGTAAGTTATTAATAATAAATGAAAATCCTTTACGCGACAGGATGAAAAGGTTCCTGAAAGGTTCTCGAAAGGTTTGGATCTGTCATTGAATGAGACGACCGGCTCGTAAGAGCCAGTTCATACGACATCGGAGACGATGCAAAGGGGTTATTAAACAAAATATATACCTGGGTGTAATTACATGTTGACATTTTCGAGATAGAGCTATATAATATGTAGCGGGTCTGGTACAGCGATTAGAATATGGCGGCCAGACACGTATCCGGGCTAAAAACGCCCGGAATTGCTATGATTAAGGTGTAATTACATGAAAAATTGCACAAGGTGTAAAAACACCCTTGACTTTTCCAAAAAAATACTCTATATATACATGAGGGGGAATACACGATGAACAAGCACGACGTGGATACGATATTAAAAGACAGCAAGCCAATCAGCCTGTCGGCACTGCGCAAATATGCCAGCGATACTCCGGCGGTTGTAGAGGTGGACACTAAGTGGCTGCATACGGAAAAGGACATCAGCAGCTGGAAGTCCGCCATTAACGAATACCACATAGACGCGATCGTTGCCGATTACCAGCGCGGGGGGACAGGCAAGGCCCAGATTATTCTAAGCGTTAAGACGGGCCGAAGACCGCAACAGGCGTTGTTCAGGGCTAACGGGCTGGACGTGAACGAGTTTCGTGTCCCATCCAGCGTTATAGAGAGCGCCGACAGGTTAGACCCATATTTTTTAATCTGGCAGGCGCAGGTACTCCAGAATATTGAAGGTCTTCAGCGGCTGGATTCATTTTGCCCGGACATCAGAACTGGGGTCAAGTTTAATGTATTGCCGGAGCAGGAGTGTACTGGTACAAGGGTTGGCATCGTAAGCCCTAAGAACATATCCGAGCATGGTTGCCTCATCGGCGAACCCGAGGTGGTGTGCGTCAAGAGCACCAAGGGCCTTGAGCCTCTGGAGGCGGGCAACTTATTGATGGTCAATTTTGGCGGTACGATCAGAAACTACGATACCGGCCAGATCGGTCAGTGTGCGGTTATCGGCAAGGACTTCCTTGATTCGATGGATATGCCGATTTATCCCGGTAACTTCGTCATGTGGCTCAGGCCGAGGAAACAACAGGACGCTCATTATCTGATGTACAACCTGATGTTCTCACGTTCGGTCAAGAGCCAGATACGGGCTTCGGTTAAGGGGGCGAACCCCTACCAGTTTATTCTTGGTCTACCGGAAGTTAAAGGCCTCCTCATGAGGAAACTGGACACCGGCATGGGGAGAAGGATCGAGAAGATGAGACATAACATCGAGACGCGCAAGATACTCGACGTTGAATTCCGGGCCTTAATGACGGACTAATTTTTTTGACTGACAATAAGGTGTAATAACACCTAAAGCAAGGAGGTGGTAACGACAGGATAACGGCAACACAAGGCACCCACATATCATAACAATCCCCGTCTCAGAGCGGGCTGGTGGCGAAAATACGGTGGGCAAGGTTAGTAGAGTACCTCGGGGCAGGGCCTTGGGGAGTATTGGCACGGCAGGAAGCTGGCCAAGCGGTAGAGTGAGTGGTGAACCAGGCTCGTTGGGGGCTTGGCGGACAACACAATCAATCAAATTATTAGAAACATACAGGTAGTAGGAGATTAAATATGATTAGAACAGATATTGAGTGGTGCGTAAATGCGGATGGTACAAGGGGTTTCACATGGAATCCGGTGACAGGATGCCTACATCCTTGCAGGAATAAATATTGTTATGCTAACGATATAGCAACACGGTTCGATAGTAGCAACGGTGCTGTACTGACCGGAGCCAACCATGTGGCCGAAGCGGGTATGAAGGCATTCCCGTTCAGGTTCGACCCGACGTTCTACCCAAACCGAGTCGGTGAACCGCTGAAGCACAAGAAGCCGTCAACTATCTTCGTGTGTTCGATGGCAGATCTCTTTGGGGCCTGGGTGCCACCTGAGTGGATCGAGCAAGTCCTTGAGACTGTCAGTGCCTGCCCGCAGCACACGTTTATCTTCCTTACGAAGAACCCCGCAAGGTATGCCGAGTTCGAACTGCCAGGTAACTGCTGGGCAGGTGTCACGTTAACCGGCGAGGGGCCTGTCCGGGAGGCTGCTATGCTGCAAGGCCTAATTTCGGCTGTTCCTCACAGGCGCTACGTATCAATAGAGCCACTCAGGGCAAGGCTTGACGCTGGCATCATCGGTATGCTTGACCAAGTGGACAGGATTATCATAGGGGCACAGACCGGGCCGGGATCAAAGGCCCACCAGCCTGCACCCGCCTGGATAAACGAAATCGTAGCGGCTGCGGGAACAGCAGGGATACCGGTCTTCCTTAAGAGCAGCCTGAAGACGATACTCAACACGGGCGCAGATGATCTCGGCGGCGGCAACACTGTGACCGACGGCTACCTATGGGACTTACACCTGCCTGAACCGGAAGGAGGCGGAGGTAATGGCGCGGTGGAGCCAGCGGCAATGACGTTGAGGGCAAAATCCGAAAACATGGACAGTGGAGAGCAACCCGACTCGGCAGACATGTCGGCGGACGAAGAGCAGGAAGCGATAGCCTACCTGCGAGACCCAGGCCTGCTAGAAAACCTGACCCGTGACATAAAGCTGGTCGGGCAGGTGGTGGGAGAAGAAGAAAACCAGATGCTCGGATACATGTCATACACGAGCCGGAAGTTAGACAGGCCCTTCTCGTTCGTCGTCACCGGCCAGTCCAGCGCCGGGAAGACTTCCCTGGTCAAAGGGGTTCTAAAGACGATACCGCCGGAGGACGTAAGAATATATTCGAGTGCAACGGCAAAGTCGTTCGTAAATAGCAAGGAAGACGAGCTTCGGCATAAAGTAATCATGATCGAGGAGCTTGACGGGGCCAAACAAGTGCTCGCTACAGTCAGACTCCTACAATCAGAGGGACGCCTTAACCATATACGGGTTGACGCGAGTACAAAATGCGCGGAATCCAGGGAACTCAACGTCCCGTGCGTGGTTGTGACGACTGCGAACGTAGACAGGCTAAACGATGAGAACGCCACCAGGGTGTTTGAACTCACAACGGACGACTCAATTGACCAGACCAAGGCTATTGTTGGTCGAATACTGGAGAAATACACAGCGGAGGGCATAGTGAAGGAGGCTGCAATACAGAAGCGGCAGAAGCTCCTCCACAACGTCCAGCGGCTTATAAAGCCTGTCAGGGTGGTGATCCCGTATGCGACCAAGCTCCGGCTGCCGAACTCAACCACACGTAACAGGCGGGATAGCGAACGTTTCATGAATATCGTCAGCACAGTCACGTATCTGCGGCAGTATCAGAAAGGCCGTAGCTCCGTTGAAGGGACGGAGTTCATAGAGGCGGACATGACGGATTACGCCTACGCCTACCGGTACGGGCGGAAGATCCTCCAGAACACCGTTGCAGAGCTGTCAGAGCGCAGTTGGAACGTCCTGAACGTGATATGCCAGTATCACAAGCACCGCAAGGACGTAGCCCCGAACTCAGCCGTCGTGTTCACGCTTAAGGACATCCAGACCTACGGAGCTTCAATCGGCGTTGACATGAGCAACACGACGAACATGCACCGGATGTTCAAGGTGCTCGTAACCGAGGAATACGTAACCCTGCTGGCGGGCGGGGGACAAGGGAAAACCGGGAAGTACATGCTGAACTACGACTACAGGCTCAACGCACACGGGGAAGTCGATACCACCTGGCGCGGGGGAGCCTTGAACCTCACGACACCGGACGAGTTACTGGCGGAGTTGGGCGGCAACGCCCCCTCCGCAACTAAAGAGGCGGCGGCTCCCGGCAGTCATACCGCTCAGAGAAAGGAGACAGTGCCTATGAGTGCATGATATTACATGACAGTGGTGGCTGTAGTTGCCACTACATGCCGATATTGAAGGTTTTATCATTGGAGGACGAGATATGATTACCATTAGAAGCTTGTTAGGAAGCGGATATGTTGGAGGGGTGAATGACACAATATTCACCGGAATTATTATCGATAGACGAGTTCGCCCAAAGGATGGGCATGAGTTCGACGACGGTTAAGGACTGGAAGAAAAAAGGCTGGCTTAAACCAGGACGGCACTACACCCAGATTGGCAGGAAGGTCTGGTTTGAATGGGGGCCTGAGCTAATCGGCAAGCTCGCCGAGGATAGCGCTCAAAGAGCGGCTCAGGATGAGGTACGGGTGGAAATCAAGCCCGTTGCAAAAACGATAAAACCAAGGATTACGAATAAAAAATCGACGGCCCTTAACTGGGACTGTTGAGGAATTTTTGGAAATATGCTATCCTCCTCCTATCGGTCTGAAGCTGATAGAGAGGAGGTGTAGCAGGGTAAGGAGGACAATTTGAGAACAGTTAAATCGCTTGCGCCGGTTGAATTAGAACCTCGCAGGCAACCGGGGCGTGTGCGCCTCAAGAATGGGTCAAACAAGCTGTACGTTGACTTCTTTTACAACGGCGCTCGTGTTCTGAAATCCACGTATCTTGATGACACGCCCAAGAACAGGGAAACAGCACAGGCTTGGCTTGAACGACAGCTTGATAAGATTGCCAAGGGGACGTTCAGGTTTGCCGAGGTCTTTCCCGGAGCTTCAAACGAGGAGAAGGAGTTTCACGCCAGCAAGGAAGGCTGGGATTACAGCCCAGAGCCGACCGAGGTCTTGTTTGGGGATTATGTGCAGTCATGGCGCAAAAGAATCCTGGACGAAGACCCCTCCGAAGGCAAAAGGCGAGATTACGGACAGGTAATCGACACCTGGCTTATGGACTACTTCGGCGACAAGTCATTCCACTGGATTACCGGGGTAAAGCTGAAGGAGTTTTTAGCGACACTGAAGTGGGGTGAAGGCAAGAACGCCGGGAAAAGGCTTTCTCCGTCAAGGATTCGCAATATATTGATCCCGCTAAGGACGATATGGATCGACGCCCGCGTGGAACATGGCTGGAAACTGGACAACCCCTTTGAGTTCTTGGCAAAGAAGATACCTAAGGTTCGCAAGAAGCAGCCCGAGGTTTTCAGGTTTGCGGAGTGGCAGCGGATTCTGGCGTCAATAAACCCTTTCTATCGCCCTCACGCGGAAATCATGGTAATGAGCGGTCTCAGCGCCTCGGAACTTGCTGGACTGAGAAAAGAGGACATCACGGCGAACTACATGATGATCCGAAACTCAATCGTCAGAGGGCACGAAAAGGACACTCTGAAGACGGAGTACCGCATCCGGCGAATACCGATAACCCGAGCGATCCGCAGCAGGCTTGACGCGGTGATGAAGGCGACTGAAGGGAACTACCTCTTTCCAATGAAGAGCGGGATAACCTTCAGAGAGGGCGCATTCAGGAACAACGTCTGGACACCCGCTCTCAAGAAAGCCGGGGTAGCCTACAAGAAGCCCTACACCACGAGGCACGTCTTCACCGCCTGGAGTCTCATTATCGGCAAGAGCAAGGAAAAGCTTGTGAGCCTGATGGGGCACAGCTCAAAAGAGATGGTGGACAGGGTATACGGGCATTACCTCGAAGGACTCGAAGAGGATGCGGTACAGATTGTCGAATACTTCGGGCTGGATTACGTCGAGGAGGAGCGGAAGCTGGCCGCCCGAATGCTTTCCGTTACATGGGAAAGTACATGGGAAAGCCAGCGTACCGCTGATGCTAACACGTTGATTTCATAGCGTAAATATTGGTGGAGGCGGCGGGAATCGAAGGCGAGGCAAGCCCTTGAGCCGCGATACCCGAAACCTCTGAATTAATCAACGGTTACAGGCAGTTGCGCAGGCTTTCTGTCTGATTCTCAGTCCAATTAAGTCCAACCAAATATAGTCCAATGCAGCCTGTATGGGGAAAGTTTGGGGAAAGTCCGACTCCCTGACTCAATGTCCAATACAGGTTTGTCCCCCCTTGATCGAGCCGAGCTTACCACTCCTCCTGAATAATCCAAATAGAACAACATGATAGACCTCACTGCTCTGACGCTTGATAATTTATTTAGTGGGTAGGGTAAATTCTTACATTTTTCTCTGGACAAAGAGAGAAAGAAGCTGTATGCTTTCTCGTGGGTAGGCATCCTACATTTGAGAAAGGTTCATATGAAGACGAAGCTCGTTAGTGTGGCTGAGGTTCAGATCGGGTATCAGGCGCTAAAGCGGATAGACCCCGACCCCCAAGGCACGCATGCCATCATACAGGTAAAGGACATAAATAACAAGCAGGAGTTGGACACATCCGACCTCTACCCGTTCATCCCCGAGCGCGAGCCCGAGCGGTATCAGGTAGACAAGGGGGACGTCCTGTTCATGTCGCGGGGGCGCAATAATCTCGCATACCCCGTAAGGTGGGGGCTCCGCAACACGCTCGCCGCGAGCACCTTCTTTATCCTCAGGCTGAGGTCCGAAAGCGTACTGCCTGAATACCTCGCCTGGGCAATAAACCAGCCGCCCATGCAGGCGAAGCTGAAAGAACGAACTCACGCAACGACCACCGTCCCGCTTATTCCCAAGGCGGATTTCGAGGCCTTGAAGATTGATGTTCCGCCATTGGAGTTACAGAGGAAGATTGTCGCACTGAACGACCTGCTCGTGAAGGAGCGGGAGTTAACGGACAGATTATTGGAGAAGCGTGCGCATCTAATTCAGGCCGTCAGCCTCGGGGCTGTCGGCCGTAAATAGAAAGGGAGCCCGATGACACAGGAGAAGCAGAAAGAGATTAACGACATCGTATGGAAGGCGTGCGATACCTTCCGTGGGGCGATTGACCCGTCCGAGTACAAGAACTATATCCTGACGATGCTGTTCATCAAGTACCTCAGCGACCTCTGGAAGGACAAGCGGGCCGAGTATGAGAAGAAGTATCGCGGCGACAGGCAGCGGGTTGAGCGGGCCATGAGCCGCGAGCGGTTCGTCCTCCCCGAGGAGTGCGACTTCGACCACCTCTATGCGATGCGCGACAAGCCCAACATCGGCGAGCTAATTAACATGGCCTTGGAGAAGATTGAGGACGAGAACAAGGCCAAACTGGAGAACGTCTTCAGGAACATCGATTTCAACAGCGAGCCCGCGCTCGGGCAGACCAAGGAGCGAAACCGCCGCCTCAAAATGCTTCTTGAAGACTTCAACAACCCCAAGCTCGACCTGCGGCCATCCATGGTGGGTAGCGCGGACGTCATCGGAGACGTGTACGAGTTCCTCATAGGCAACTTCGCGGCGGGCGCGGGCAAGAAGGCGGGCGAGTTCTACACGCCGCCCGCCGTGTCCACGCTCTTGGCCAAGCTACTCGCGCCCAAGCCCGGCGACCGTATATGCGACCCGTCGTGCGGCTCGGGCTCGCTGCTCATACGCGTCGCCAAGGAGGTGCCCGACCACAACTTCTTCCTCGCGGGTCAGGAGTCTAACGGGAGCACATGGTCGCTCTGCCGCATGAACATGTTCCTGCACGAGCAGGACAGCGCACGCATCGAGTGGTGCGACACTATAACCAACCCGAAGCTCATAGAGGGCGACGACCTCATGCGGTTCAACGTCGTCGTGGCCAATCCGCCGTTCTCGCTCGACAAGTGGGGCGCGGAGACGGCGGAGGCCGACAAGTACCGCCGTTTCTGGCGCGGGACTCCGCCCAAGAGCAAGGGCGACTATGCCTTCATCAGCCACATGGTCGAGATAGCCATGGAGGGCGAGGGCAAGGTGGGCGTCATCGTTCCTCATGGCGTGCTGTTCCGTGGCGGGGCGGAGGGCGTCATCCGCCGCAAGTTCATCGAGGAGAATATCATCGAGGCCGTCATAGGACTGCCGCCGAACCTCTTCTACGGAACCGGTATACCCGCCGCAATACTTATCTTCAACAAGGGAAAGAAGACTTCGGACGTGCTGTTCATTGACGCCTCACGCGAATACATGAACGGCAAGGCCCGCAACTTCCTCAGACCTGAGGACATCGATAAGATTGTTTCGACATTCAAGGCGTTCAAGGCTGTGGATAAGTACAGCTACCGCGCTACGCCTGATGAGATAGCCGAGAACGAATTCAACCTGAATATCCCACGATACGTGGATACATTTGAGGAGGAAGAGGAGGTTGATATAAAGGCCGTGCAGAAGGAGATAGTCGCGCTTGAAGCCGAACTCGCCGCCACTCGTAAAGAGATGGACGGGTATCTGAAGGAGTTGGGATATGGTGCCTAAGGGGTGGAAAGAGTTTCGGCTTGGAGAATGTGCCGACATAAATTTTAGCGGGGTAGATAAAAAAACAAACGCAGAGGAATTGCCTGTTAAACTCTGCAATTATACGGATGTTTACTATAACAGCGTCATCACGACGGGTTTGGACTTTATGGCAGCATCGGCCACAGAAGCAGAAATCGAGAAATTTACCCTGAGGGAAGGGGATGTCCTTATTACCAAGGATTCCGAGACCGCAGATGACATTGCCGTTCCCGCTTATGTAGCCGAGGACATAGATGGAGTCCTATGCGGATACCATTTGGCACTTATTCGACCGCACGAAAATATTTTGTGTGGCAAATACTTATCCATGCTGCTCCAGACGCATTTTTACCGACATTATTTCTATACTCTTGCAAACGGAGTAACCCGCTTTGGACTTACAACGCACGCGACAATTGGGGCACATGTATTACTTCCTCCTTTTGAGGAGCAGGAGAAGCTTGCCGAAATCCTGGGTAAATGGGATACCGCCATCGAGAAGACCGCCGCCCTCATTACAGCCAAGCAGAAGCTCAAGATGGGCCTGATGCAGAAGCTGCTCACGGGGAAGGTGCGGTTTAAGGAGTTCAGGGGACAGAAGTGGCATAAGACCGAATTGGGAGACTTCCTCAAACCTGTTTCGCGTCCCGTACCGAGGCCTGATGCCAAGTATATCGCCATGGGGCTCCGAAGCCATGGGAAAGGGACATTCCTGAGGACAGTGGATGACCCCGAAACCGTGATAATGGATACACTATACGAGGTCAGGAAGGACGACCTCATCGTTAACATTACATTTGCCTGGGAAGGAGCTATAGCCCTCGTCAACAAGTCTGACGAAGGTGCTCTCGTATCGCATCGTTTCCCGACGTACACATTTAAGAGGGACAAAGCCATACCCGAATACTTCAGGCACGTAATCCTGACCAAGAGATTCGTCCATCAGCTTGGAATTATATCCCCTGGCGGCGCGGGACGTAACAGGGTCATGAGCAAGAGGGATTTTCTTGAACTTGTCGTGAGCATCCCACCTGTAGCGGAACAGAAACGGATTGCCGCAGTTCTCAATGGCATTGACGGGGAACTGGACCTGCTGGAAAGACGGCTTGAGGCCCTGAAGAAGCAGAAAACCGGCCTGATGCAGAAGCTGCTGACAGGCAAGAAAAGGGTGAAGGTATAGAGACCAATTTCCTGGCGTCAGGAAATTGGTTCCGACAAAATTGCTTTAATATTTACGTAGTTAGCCGAACGGAGGAATCATGAAAAAAGAAATAATTGCCATGCTGCACGCAAAGTTCGAGGAATACGCAAGGAATTATGAGGGCCTGGAATGTTGGATGGCGCGCGAACTTCAGGAGCTTCTCGGCTATACGAAGTGGGAAAACTTCATCAAAGTCATCGATAAAGCTAAAATAGCCTGTAAAAACGCTGGGTTTGAGGTATCATACCATTTTCTTGACGTCAGGAAAATGGTCGATATCGGGTCGGGTGCCCAAAGGGAGACGGACGACATCGCCCTCACCCGCTATGCCTGCTATCTCATCGCCCAAAACGGCTCCCCGACCAAGGTTGAAATAGCCTTCGCCATGACATACTTCGCCGTACAGACACGGAAGCAGGAGATCATCGAGAAGCGGCTTGCCGAGATCGAGCGGCTTGAGGCCCGTCAGAAACTGACCACTTCCGAGAAAGAACTATCGGGCATTATCTTCGAGCGGATCGGGGATAATTCAGGGTTTGCGCGCATCCGCAGCAAGGGAGACAGAGCACTCTTCGGCGGCAAGACCACACAGGACATGAAAGTCAGGCTTAACGTCCCGCCGGGCCGCCCCCTCGCTGACTTCCTGCCGACGATAACGATAAAGGCCAAGGACTTTGCTAACGAGATAACGAACTTCAACATAAAGAAGGACAGCCTCGATTCCGAGGATTCGATCACGAGGGAGCACGTGAAGAACAACGAGGACGTGCGCGGCGTCCTTATAAACCGTAATATCATACCCGAACACCTGCCGCCCTCAGAGGATATCAAGAAGGTGGAACGCCGCCTGAAGTCCGAGGAGAAAAAGCTTCCTAAATCTGTGAAGCTTATCACAGGTACAGTAAAGAAGAGCCGTAAGAAAAAGGAAGACTAAAGAATAGAGGCCGCTATGCCACACGTCCCATCCATGAACGAAGACCACATCTCTCAAATACCTGCTCTGCAACTCTTGCAGAACATGGGCTACACGTACCTGACGCCCGACGAGGCCCTTAAGCTCCGTGGCGGCAGGGAGTCCGAAGTAATTCTCTTTGGCATACTCGAAGAGCAGCTTCGGAAGATGAATACCGTCAGGTATAAGGGCGAGGAGTACCCGTTCACGGAGGGCAACATCCTGAGCGCGGTGCAGGCGCTGAAAAGCATGATATATGACGGGCTCGTCCGCACGAACGAGAAGGTATATGACCTGATAAGTCTTGGGAAGAGCCTGCAACAGTCCATAGACGGTGACATAAAGAGCTTTACGCTCAAATACATAGATTGGGAACGCCCCGAGAACAACGTCTACCATGTGACCGAGGAGTTCAGCGTGGAGCGGACGGGCGTGAAGGATAAATACAGGCCCGACATAGTGCTGTTCGTGAACGGTATTCCTCTCGGGGTGATCGAATGCAAGCGCATAGACCTTGGCCCCGGCAAGGACCCGATGACCGAGGCGATATCCCAGCAGATACGAAACGAAAAGGACGACGGTATCCCGCACCTGTTCCTTTATTCCCAACTCCTGATGGCAGTATCGAAGAACGAGGCTAAGTACGCCACCACCGGGACGCCAATGAAGTTTTGGGCTGTATGGAAGGAGGAGGGCATCGATGAGAAGGTCGGCGGGTTAATCAACAGGCCGCTCTCGGCGGAGGCCAAGGGGAGGCTGTTCAGTGGAAGGTTCAAATATGTCCGTAAGTTCTTTGATGAGCTTGAGGCCGAAGGACGCGAGGTGACTGAACAGGACCGTGCCATATATGCTCTTTGCCGTCCTGAACGGCTCCTTGAGGTTGCCTATCGCTACACGCTATACGACGCGGGAGAGAAGAAGGTCGCCCGCTATCAGCAGTATTTCTGCGTAAAGAACATCCTGGAGCGCATCAGGCTCAAGGGCGAGGAAGGCAGGCGCACTGGCGGAGTTGTATGGCATACGCAGGGAAGCGGCAAGTCGCTAACGATGGTAATGCTCGCAAAAGCAATCGCGCTTGAGCCCGACATTAAGGAGTACAAGGTATTGCTCGTTACCGACCGCGTAGACCTCGACGATCAAATATACAGGACTTTCCACCATTGCGGCAAGGAGGTTGAACAGGCCAAAACGGGCAGGAACCTCGTTGAGATGCTTGAGGGCCATAAGGAGCGGATTATTACAACGGTAATAGACAAGTTCGAGGCAGCGGTCGGGGCAAAGGGCCTGCGCAATACAGACCCCAACATTTTCGTGCTCGTAGACGAGGGGCACCGTGGTCAGTACGGCCCCCGCCACGCCAAGATGCAGAAGGCGCTCCCGAACGCCTGCTACATCGGCTTCACGGGCACGCCCGTCATGAAGAAGCACAAGAACACCATAGAGACCTTCGGAGGCCTGATACGCCCTCCCTACACCATAACGCAGGCAGTAGCGGACAAGGCAGTCGTGCCTCTCCTGTACGAAGGCAGGCATGTGGCGCAGAAGGTTGACTCCGACTCGATAGATGATTGGTTCGAGAAAATAACTGCCTCTCTCACCAAGGAGCAGACCGCCGACCTGAAGAAGAAGTTTACAACAACGGACCAGCTCAATAAAACCGAACAGAAAGTCATGCGCGTCGCGTGGGACATCAGCGAGCATTTCCGCGATAATTGGCGCGGTACTGGTTTCAAGGCCCAACTCGTGACCCCTGATAAGGCTACCGCGCTTCTCTATAAGAAGTACCTCGACGAGTTCGGTATGGTGACCTCGGAAGTGCTTATCTCCTCGCCTGACATCCGGGAGGGTGAAGAGGACATCTACGCCGAGAACAAGGAAGAGGTTATACGCTTCTGGAAGGGCATGATGGCCAAGTTCGGGACTGAGCGGGAGTACAACAAGCAGATCATCAACGCCTTCAAGTTCGACGAGACGCCCGAAATTATCATAGTGGTGGACAAGCTCCTGACGGGCTTCGACGCCCCACGCAACACCGTGCTCTATCTGACGAGAAACCTGAAGGAGCATACCCTGCTTCAAGCCATTGCCCGCGTGAACCGCCTGTACGAAGGCAAGGAGTTCGGGTTCATCATAGACTACCGTGGCGTCCTGGAGAACCTCGACCACGCCCTTGACCTGTACAGTGCGCTCCCCGATTTCGATAAGGAAGACCTCGAAGGCACCATGATAGACGTGAGCGCTGAGATAGATAAGCTGCCACAAAGGCACTCCGTGCTGTGGGACGTGTTCAAGGAGGTCAGAGGCAGGTACGACGAGGAGAAATACGAGCGGTTGCTCGCGGATGACGCACTGCGGGTGAGGTTCTACGAGCGGTTCTCGGAGTACGCCCGCACACTGGCGATAGCGATGTCTACCGTTAGATTTCTTGAGGAGACGCCCGAGGATAAGCTGGCCAAGTACCGCCAGGACGTGAAATTCTTCAGGGACCTGAGGAGTGCGGTCCAGAGGCGGTATGCCGAAGTAGTGGAGTTCTCGGAGTACGAACCCAAAATAAAGAAGCTCCTCGATACCTATGTCGGCACGGGCGAGGTCGAGAAGATTACCGAGCTTGTGAACATCTTCGACAAGGAGAGCTTCGCCGAGGAGGTAGATAAGCTCAAGAGCGATGCTGCTAAGGCTGACACTATCGCCCACCGTACCAAGCGCACCATTGAAGAGCGGATGAGCGAGGACCCTGCGTTCTACAAGAAGTTCTCCGAGCTTCTACGGGACGCTATACGGGCTTTCCGAGAAGGTCGCATCAGTGAGGCGGAATACTTGCGCCGGACCAAGGGCATCATGGATTCCGTCTTGGGCAGAACGGACGATGGTATACCGGAAACACTGAAGCATAATGATACCGCAAAAGCATATTTCGGCGAAGTGGTTGAGGTTCTGAGCGGCTACCATAAGGACGGCTTCGACAAGGCCAAGGCAGGGGTAGAAACCGCGCTCGCCATAGAGGAAATAATCAGGTCCAAAAGCATCGTCAAATGGACCGAGGATAACGACGTCAAAAACGCGATGCGTAATAGCATAGAAGATCACCTCTTCGAGATAAAGGACAAATATGGCCTTGAGCTTTCCTTCGAGGACATGGACACCATAATGGATAAATGCATCGACATAGCAATAGCGAGGGCTAAGTAATGGCTGCCGGTATCAAGCCCATCAAATGGGAACGGCACATCATACAATTTGGCCGCGAGCGGGTCGAGGTATCTCTGGCGTTCAGTGATAGGAAGAACCTCAAGATTACGGTGCACCCCGATAGAACGGTTTCGGTAGAGTCCCCTCTTGGGAAAACGCTTTCTGAGGTGCTTGAGAGGGTCCATAAACGCGCGCCTTGGATAATTAAACAGCGGGATTACTTTGAGAGGTTTCAACCGCTGCAGCCTCCGAGGAGATACGTAAGCGGGGAGACGCACCTTTACCTCGGGCGGCAATACAGGTTGAAGGTCCGGTCCAACGATGAAAGCATGGTCAAGCTGGTCGGAGGCTATCTTAACGTTTACATGAGGGAACCGCTGAACGCACAAAGGGTAGAAGAACTCCTGCGGGAATGGTATTTGGAGCACGCCAAAGCAATGATAGAACGGCGGCTTTTTATCTGCTACGAGAGTATGAAGCGGAGGGGCATTCCATTCCCGACCATACGCATTCGGAGGATGCAGAAACGATGGGGAAGCTATAGCTCGACAGGGACAATTACCCTGAATACCGAGCTTGTTAAGGCACCGGTCCATTGCATAGATTATGTTATCGTTCATGAACTCTGCCATCTGAAGCACAGGGAGCACGGCAAGCAGTTCTATAGCCTGCTAACCCGATGCATGCCTGATTGGGAAAAGCGGAAGGCTCGGTTAGAGCGGGTCGAAATATGATAACGAGAGGGCTTGGGAATGAGCGATAAGTTTCAGATATTATCATTGGACGGTGGCGGGATAAAAGGGATTTTCTCCGCAGCAGTTCTTGCGCACATGGAAGAGGATTTCGGCATCAACATAACGGACCACTTCGACCTGATCGTCGGAACGTCCACGGGGGGTATCATTGCCTTAGCGCTTGGCGTGGGTAAACGCCCCCTTGAAATACTCCAATTCTATATCGAGAAGGGGCGCACAATATTTCCCCCTAACCCTCTCCTGTGCCTGAAACGCCTCTATCGCAGGAAATATGATTCCGATCCCCTTGAAGGGGCCTTAAAGGGGTGTTTGGGCGAGGGGTTTTTAGGTGACAGCGCTAAGCGTTTAGTGATTCCTTCCTATAACATGGGGGAGGACGATGTATATCTTTTCAAGACTCCGCATCATGAACGCCTGACGCGAGACTATAAGGTGCCCATGTGGAAGGTAGCTATGGCAACGACCGCCGCGCCAACGTATTTCTCTTCTTTTCGTAAGCTGGACCATCTGCGACTTATAGACGGCGGAGTCTGGGCTAATAACCCGACACTGGTCGGAATTGCCGAGGCTGTGAGCATGCTTAATGTGCCCCTGGATAAAATGCGGGTGTTCAGTATAGGAACCACAGACGAAGTTAAGGCGCGTTCTAAGTGGCTTGACAGCGGCGGGCTCGTGCAGTGGTCTTTACCCGCCGTGGAGGTAGTGATGCAGGCTCAAAGTATCGGAGTCAGTACGCAGGCTCAGCATCTTTTAGGAAAGGAGCGGGTAATCAGGGTGAACCCGAAAGTCCCTGATAAACTGTTCAAGCTCGACAAGCTTTCTGAGAAGGAACTTCTTGCGAAGGCTTCTCATGAAAGCCGTCATTTTGCTCCGTTTTTCCGAGAGCAGTTCTTATCCCATACAGCATCTGAATATAAGCCGATATATGGAGAAGGAGGCTATGATGCCTAACGAATTAGTAGCAGGGTACAATAGAGTTTTGGAACAGCTTGCCAAGGAGCTGGATATTTCCCCGTCGAAATATCAGCAGGCTGTCGGTCGCTTCAACTCGGTCAAGGAATGGTTGGATGTAGGTAAATATGATGGCTGTGTAGCCGATCCGCGTATTTATATCCAGGGGTCGTTCAGGCTGGGTACAGTCATAAGGCCCCTGAAAGACGGGAAGGAATCGGATTACGATATCGACTTGGTTTGCGAACTGCAAGCCCGAAAAGTATCTTGCGCTCCACGGAATATCAAGTCTGACGTGGGCGATAGGTTGAAGGAGAACGAAACATACAGGAAGATGCTCACACCCGAAGGCCGCAGGTGCTGGTCCATAAATTACGCAGAAGAAGACGGAATCGGCTTCCATATGGACGTTCTTCCGTCCGTACCTGAGGGCGAAAGAGAAGTGGGCGAGATTGCCCGCATGGGTGTCCCCCAAGGCCTCGCAGAGTCATCAATAGCGATTACCCACAAGGAGAGCGATGTCAGTTACGATTGGAGGCCAAGCAATCCTGAAGGGTACGCTTTCTGGTTCGAGCAGGCCATGCGCCCCGCTTTCGAGGCTATGAAGGGACGGGAAAAATCGGCAATATTCGAGAGCAACAAGAGGTTGTTTGCTACAGTCGAAGCCGTACCAGATCAGCTTGTCAGGACTCCGCTTCAGCGTGTAGTTCAGATCCTAAAGCGTCATAGGGATTTGCGTTTCGTGGGTCACGAATGGGAAGGCGATAAGCCCATCTCCATGATAATCACGACCCTTGCCGCAAAGCTCTACCGAAACGAGGCCGATGTTTATACCGCCCTGCATAATATTGTAGAGCAGCTTGACGAGCACGCTCAGCTGCTTAAATCTGCATATGGCCTCAGGGAAGACCTCGCGAGCCTCCGACTAATAGGAAGGACGCCTGACGGCAAATGGAACATGCCTAACCCTGTCAATCCCGCCGAGAATTTCGCGGATCGTTGGCACGAGAATGATAACAGGAAGGCTCGCGCCTTTTTCATGTGGGTCTCATGGGTAAAGGAAGACCTTATAGGCGTCCTTGGGAAAGGCTCCCTCGGCGAAGTTAATGAGTCCGTGCAGCGTTTGTTCGGCGGAAAGATAGCATTATTGGCGGCGACTCAATCTGCTCCTGCGGTCATCACGGCATCAAGGAACCGCCCTGAACCAATCGAGATCAAAGACCCGCCGAAGCCCTGGAGACGCATTGGATAATCTGATCGAGGATCATTTCGAGGAGCTTCTACAGGAATATCCTGACCTCAAGCTGCTCGGAGACGAAAAAGGCCAGCGGGCCGTGGAAGGTGTAATAGACCGTGAAGCCACGTTCAAGGACGTAACCCTAAGGCTTACATTCCAAGTACGGGTTAATATACCTGAACAGTATCCCGACCCTTGTTTCCCACCCGTTGCATTTGAAACGGGTGGAATAATTCCGAGAACAGCAGATGACCATATTTATCCCAATGGTAGCCTCTGTTTGGCAGCCCCGATAAGCGTGAAGATGAAGTTTGCCCAAGCCCCAACGCTCTTGGGCTTCATGAATATTCTTGTCATTCCCTTTCTTTACGCCTTTCGCCATAAGCAGGAATACGGGCAGATGCCTTTTGGAGAGCGATCCCATGGCGTTGACGGCATTATGGAGCATTACAGGGAATATCTCGATGTTTCGGATGATATAGCTCTTATTAGCTTGGTGAGAGTTCTTGCGGATGAGGACTACAGGGGACATCATGATTGTCCGTGCGGTAGCGGTAAAAAGCTCAGGAACTGTCACGGAAGTAGGCTCCTGGAGATCAAGAAATACCACTCCCAAGAAGTCCTGTTAACTGAATACGGAGAGATGCTACTGAAGCTACACAAGTCAGGGATGAAATTACCTCGTAATGCGCTAAGCAAGGTATTCGCGAAGACATACCTGAAGAAATGAAATTACCCCTTCTTCGCCAACCTCTCCGCCACATGCCGTAGGGCCTTCAGGTCCTCCAGCCCAACAGAGCGCATGAACGTATTTACAGCTGCTATCTCTATTTCGGCAGGCGATTTCTTCTCTTTCGTCCCTAAGCCCTCGAACAGGGCTCCCATGCCCACGCCCAGGGCATCGGATATCTGCTTTAAGGTAACGAGCGTGATCTGCTTCTGTCCTCTTTCCACGAAGCCCAGGTATGCGGGCGTTATTCCCGCTTTCTCGGCCAGCGCTTCTTGAGAAAGTCTTTGGCCTTTCCTTATCTGTCTTATCCTCTCCCCTACGGCGGCAAGTATATCCATTTTCCCTCCGAAATGAATTCTATTGGTTCTCAATAGGGATATACAGCGCCTTTCGGGTAACATATTGTCTATTTTTCTTTACTTACAGATAAGATAAGGCTATAATAACCTCTTACGATTTCCCGAAAGACCAGGGCAAGGAGGCGCAGGTCGGTTTGGCCTGCGGCTTTGGTTGAGGGTGCACTTTTCCCTTCCCCGAAAGCTGCAGGGCTACACTATCTTCCGCGTCTCCTCAGGAGCTTTCCGTCATAGAGGAGCCATATGACTGACGCGGATACCTTAACAACCCTCATTTTCTCCCTCAAAGTCATCTCCATCTGCTCGATCGCTATCACAGGGATTGCCGTATTGATGCTGATCATTCAGACGAGGTCTCTCAGAGCGATGAGCAAGAACCTGGAAGCCACACGCTGCATCGTCTGCCGCATCGTCGGCGCGAGGGAGTGCTGGAACGGCTATAAGAAGCACTGCGACGACATCCTGGGCGAGCGGCAGGTATTCGAGAAGAAGAAAAAAGGGGAGCCTCGGAGATGACGAAAAAAACTAACGCAGACCTTGTCAGGGAAAAAGAGTTGCTTGGTAAAGCAATGGGCGTAGCGGCAGAGGACGAAGACAGAATAACCGAGGAAGTCGTGCGGCAGGCATTGGAAGCCAACAGGAGACGGCTGAACGGCACGGGCAACGCGTCCAAGGCTGAGGATTCCAAGCCCGCTGAAAGGATTAAGTCCGGGAGAGGTGTATGGTCCCGGAAGGGAGATATTACAATAGATGTAGTTGATAATTTACCCTTCCTCTCTGAAGTGGAGGTTAGGGCCGCATTCAGGACTCTCAGCAGGCTGTCTGAGGCCATGGGCTACTCTCATCCCGAGTTCCTCAAAGTGCGGATTTTATCCATGCCTGAATTGGTTAAACTTGCGGGGTCTATCCTAAAGGACCCCCTTGGGGTGCGGGGGCATGTGCCCATAGCCTTATACTTGTACGGCGTCGTAATGGACGGTTTCCCGACGGGCACAGAACTCGTCTTCTCACATGATTATCTTTTCCTCGCGCGCAACTTGCTCATACGGAACCTCGTACATGAGTATTGCCACATGATGAAGGCCTTGAACCGCGACGAAGGATATGCGGACGAGGATGCGGCCAAGATGTGGGAGGAGATGTTGACGCCCGCCGTCGAGATGGCCATGGACGAGGCTCGGAGGGCAATGCTGGCGCTTGAACATAGCCTCTTTGATGCTGCTCAAAAAGGCTATGCAGACGAAGTGCGTTGCTTACTCGGAATGGGTGTCGATCCTAATGCAGGCAGTTATACAGCGTTAGAAGTTGCCAAAGATTATCGCCATGCAAAGGTGGTTCAAATTCTGAAGGAAGCGGGTGCTGTAGATTTAGAGGAACTATACAATACATTTTTTAATGTGGCAGCTTCGGGCGGTAATGAGGATCTGATGCGGAACCTGCTCGACCGGGGCATAAATGTGAATGCGAGTAGCTGCTATGGTTGTACAGCATTGATGTATGCGGCAGAGAATGGCCATTCGAATGTTGTACGATTTCTGATTAGCAAGGACGCGGATATTAATGCAGAGGAGAGACTGTGCCAAACTTAGTTGAAAATTGAGAAGTGGCTCCAAACGTGGTAAGGTGTTTTCTGTGAGGAAACACACCTTTATCACAGAAAGGAGCCACCATGAGAAGGATTGCACAGAAGACGGGA
>Ga0334722_10002595_pt1 | contig 20220 bp, 20 predicted proteins | sample C3_bottom_MG_FD_207210 | JGI IMG/M metagenome (GOLD analysis project Ga0334722, IMG submission 207210) | Sediment microbial communities from Yellowstone Lake, YNP, Wyoming, USA - C3_bottom | ecosystem: Environmental > Aquatic > Freshwater > Lake > Sediment | place: USA: Wyoming | collected...
ACGGCGATCCTGCCGGGCGCCGTCTACTCTTTTTTCACCTGGCAAAGCAGCACGGAAGTGCTCAGACAGTCCATCGGCATTTCGTTTATGCATTCCGCCAAGGCCAGCGCCCAACAAGTCTCCAACGCCATCGAAAACGAGATAGTCGACGCCGACGTCTTTTCCAAAGAACTGATGCGCGAAATTGACGAGGGCGACATCGACATCGAGACCGAAAAAATCACGATCGACAGCCGGGCGGTGAGAGGGACGGCAAAAGCGATAAAGACCGCCGCGACAGAGACCTCTCAAACACCCAAGGCCCGCAGCGTCCATCTCGATCAACACTTGCGATATTTGTCGAGCCAGCGCGACAGACGCTATCACCGGTTTATGTTTACCAATGGCGCCGGCAAGGTCGTTTCCGCGAGTCCGGCCGAGAACGCGCCGACCAGCCTGGCGCAGTACGCCTGGTGGCGCCGGACGGTCAATGAGGAGAACAGCAAGGCTTTCGTCGGCAACCTCCACCGCGACCCCGAAACGCGAAAATATGTCATCGATATCGCCATCCCGATCAGAGACAGTTCGGAATCTGAAAACAAGACCGCCACCGAGGCTGATAAGGATGAGGCCGGCGAGAAAGACGAGAGCCCGCCGGTCAAAGGCGTCTTTATTCTTGAAGCCACTATCGACAGCCTGTTCAAAGACCTGGCCGGCCAACGCGTCGGTCAACAGGGTCATATCGGTATCTTCGACAGCGCCCGCAACATGGTCCTGAACCGGGAGAAGATCATGCAGGCGAAAATGAAACCGGCGCTCTTCGAGCAGCTGGCCCAAGCGAAACCGACCTGGACGGTCACACGCGACGAACGCGACCGGCTCTCGCTGATCGGTGTCACCCCGATCCCCTTCTCAAATGAGATCAAGAGCGACTTCATCGGCGACGATAATCAATGGTATGTCATGATCTCTGAAGACCTTCGCGACGCTTACGCCCCGCTGATAAACTTGATGATAAAGATTTTCGCGCTGGGCTGGCTGGCTGTCGGCATCATCTTCATCACCGGCTATTACCGGGCCGGAGAGATCGTCAACCCATTAAAGGAATTGTCGGCGGGCGCCCGTCAAATAGGCCAGGGAAACCTGGACTTTCATGTCGATCTGAACTCGGGGGATGAGATCCAGGACTTGGCGGACGAGTTCAACCGCATGGCGATAGCCTTGAAAGCATCGCAGCAACATCTTCGGGCCGCCAACGATCAGCTAGAATTCGCCAGCAAGCTAAAATCAGAATTTCTGGCTAATATGTCCCACGAACTGCGGACGCCGCTAAATTCGATAATCGGCTTCGCCGAAGTCCTGGCCGACCAATTATTCGGCCCGCTCAACCCCAAGCAGCAGAAGTATATGAACAACATCCACGGCAGCGGACATCATTTGCTGCAGTTGATAAACGATATCCTCGACCTCTCGAAGATCGAGGCCGGGAAGCTGGAATTGAACTACCATGAGTTTGTGGCCGCGGATGTCCTGAACGAGACGCGATCGGCCGTGAAGATGTTGGCCGACAAGAAAGAGCTGTCGCTCGTAATGGAGATCGACACGGAACTCGCCACCCTCGCGGCCGACGAGGCCAAATTCAAGCAGATTATGTATAACCTCCTATCCAATGCCGTCAAATTCACGCCGCCCAAAGGGCAGATAGGGATCGAAGCGAAAAACAAACGCGGCCTCGCCGTCATCTCGGTCACGGACTCGGGCATCGGTATCTCAAAGAAGGACCAGGAGCTTATCTTCGAACAATTCCGCCAGGTCAGTGGTTCGGATGCGCGGGAGTTCGAGGGCACGGGCCTGGGGCTGGCGCTGACCAAGAAACTGGTCGAGCTGCACGGCGGCCGCATCTGGGTCACGAGCGAACTGGGCAAGGGGAGCAAGTTCACCTTTACCATCCCGACGACCATGCCCGAGCACCTGGTAAGCGGCGGCGATGCCACGCGGGTCTGTCGACTGCCATTGCCTATCGAGAACATCCGAAGCAATGTTCCGGCCGCGCCGGCCGCAACGCCGGTAACCGAAGGCTTTCAGGCCCCGGCGGCGGGGGCGAAGCCGACGATCCTGATCGTGGAGGACGATCCTAAGGCAGCCGAGCTTATCAGCATCTATATCAGGGACGCCGACTTCGATATCATCGTCACCGGCGACGGCGAAGAAGCCGTCACCATAGCCCGGGAGCGCCAGCCTTTCGCCATAACTCTCGATATCATGCTGCCGAAGAAAGACGGTTGGCAGATATTGCAAGAACTTAAGGCATTGCCGGAGACCAAAGACATCCCGGTCATCATCTGCTCTATGATCGACGACCATCAGTTGGGCATGAGCCTGGGAGCTGTCGGGCACATGACAAAACCGATTAAGAAGACCGAACTGATCGGTCTGCTTACAAAATGCCGCGAACAGATCGGTGTGAACGACCCATACGTCATCCTGGTCGTCGACGACGACCCGAACGCGGTCGAACTGGTCACCGCCATTCTCGAGCCGGAGGGCTTTGGCGTCCTGAAAGCCTACGGCGGGCAGGAAGCAGTTGATATCGCTGTTCAATATAAACCGGACCTGATGATCTTGGACCTAATGATGCCTAAAGTCAGCGGGTTCGATGTCATCCAAGCCCTGAATGAAACTGAAACCGGTCGGGACCTGCCGATTATCGTCTTGACCGCTAAGGAGTTGACCGCCCAGGACCGGCACAAGCTTAATAATTCCATCGAGCGCGTGATGCACAAAGCCAAGTTCAAGCGGGAAGATCTGGTTAGGGAGATACGCAAGCTCGAACGCCTGGAGCCTCAGAAAGCCATGCTGATAGATGCTGAAACCGGTCTCTTCAATTACCGCTTCTTTAAAAGACGCCTGCTGGAAGAAGAGGCGCGGGCCGTCAGGTATCGCCGGGCGTTCTCGGTTTTGCTGGTCGACATAACCAATCTTAGATCAGTGAGGCGGAGTGTGGATGATCCGGACGGCGGCGCCGTCCTCAAGAATATCGCGCGCTTGCTGGAACAGAATATCCGCGGCGCGGACCCTGTGGCCAGGTATACAGACAACCAGTTTGGCATTATACTACCGGAAACAACAAAGAGCGGGGCGACCCAGGTCGCCCGGAAGATAGAGCAGACTCTAGAAGATTTCAAGGTGTTCGAGCGCGAGACTCATAAACCCGCCGCATTGAACGTGGCGGTAAGCCTGGCGGCCTTTTTTGAAGACAGTTCGGAGAGCCAAGGACTTATCGACATCATTGAGGCGAATACCGACAAAACCAGCGCCGGTGATAGGCGCGCCAACAAGGAGGACTCATAGTGTCACCGGCCAAAATCCTAATCGTTGAAGATAACCCCGTCAACCTTGAACTTGCCAAGGACATCCTGGAAAGTTACGGTTTTGAAGTGCTCTCAGCCACGAACGGCCTCGAAGCCCTTCAGCTCGTCCAGAGGGCTCTGCCCAACCTAATTCTGATGGACCTGCAACTGCCGGGGATGAGCGGGCTGGCGGTCGTTGAAAGTTTGAAAGCCGATGAGGCTACCTGCCATATCCCGATAGTCGCCGTCACCGCTTTCGCGATGACCGCCGATGAAAATCGGGCCCGGGCCGCCGGCTGCATCGGCTTTATCACTAAGCCGATAAATACCCGCGAGTTTCCGCGGCTCGTTTCCGAGTTTATAGAGCTGAGTACCGAAAGCGCGACTTGAGAACGCAGCCCTTTGGTCCAATAAAATAAAAAGCCCCCGCGGCCGAAACCGCGAGGGCTGTTTTTTGAGTTGTGATGTCTTACTAGCTAACGCGGGTGACGTTAACCGCTTGGCTCTTACCTTCAGCGCTTTCGGAGATCTCAAACTCAACCTTTTCACCCTCGTTTAAGGTCTTAAACCCCTCTGTTACGATTGCCGAGTAGTGAACAAAAATGTCGTCGCCCGTCTCTTGTTCAATGAACCCGTACCCCTTAGCCGCATTGAACCACTTGACCGTACCTTGTGCCATCTTACCTCCTAATAATTCCTAGCACGAACCTAAAACAAAACGCTTGCCTGAACTCTGGGGCACATCGAGGAAACCATACTATGACGACAAGCAAAAGTCAATAATTTTAGCAAAGCTTTGGTTGATGGACCGCTTGTCTTTCGGTTATCATTGGCCGATATGGCCCAGATAAAAGCCTTACGCGGAATACACTACAATCAAGCGCGGGTCGATTTGGATGACGTCACCACGCCCCCCTACGATATTATCAGCCCGGAGGCGCAAGAGGTCTACTATCGGCGGAGCCCGTTCAATATCATCCGGCTCGACCTTGGCAAGACTTCCGATGTGGATGACGCACAAAATAATCGCTACACGCGCGCGGCGGCCGATTTTGCCGACTGGCAGGAACAAGATATCCTGGTGCGGGACGAGCAACCCGCCATTTATGCTTATAGGCAGACCCACACAGCCGACGGGCGACGCCTAGACGTAACCGGGATGATCTGCCTGGTGAAGCTGGAAGAGTTAGGCGCCGGCATCATGCCGCACGAAAAAACCCTGGCCGGCCCTAAGGAAGACCGGCTGCGGCTGCTGGAAAGTTGCCGCGCTAATTTCAGCCAAGTCTTCGCTCTCTTTGCCGACGATACCGGTACGGTCAAGCAAGCCCTCGAACAAGCGACAGCGGGATCGCCCGCTCAACGCAGCGTGGACGAAGACGGGGTCGCCCACCAAATATGGCCTATGACGGACCCGGATGAGATCGAGCTTCTGGCGGGAACTTTAGCGCCCAAGCGCTTGCTTATTGCCGACGGCCACCACCGGTACGAGACATCGCTTAATTTTGCCCATGCCGCCCGGGTAGGGGGCGATACGGCTGAAGGGTTTGACTACATCATGATGTACCTTGTCGACATGGCCCGCGAAGCGCTGACGGTGATGCCGACCCATCGGCTGATCAAGCTGGACGAGTTCAGCCTTGATGATTTTATCGCCGCGGTGATGCCTACCTTCGACGTGACGCCGGTCGATGCCGAGCGCGATTGGTTCAAGCCCGGCAGCGCCGGCAGGGTCGGCTTCGGCGTCTACGCGCGGGGCCGGCGGTTGAGCTTGGAGGCCGATAAACAGCAGCTGATCGACTCTGTTCAGGGACACCATTCCGCGGCCTGGAAGAGCCTCGATACGGCCCTGCTCCAGGAAGTTTTATTAGGGCCGGTTTTCGGGATCTCCAGCGGCGATGCAAGGCTCAGCTTTACTCAAGACGCGGCCGCCGCCAAAGCGCTCGTCGATTCCGGCAAGGCGACAGCGGCTATCCTCTTGCGTCCGACCGATATCGACCAGATAACCGCGGTCGCTGAGGGCGGCGAAAAGATGCCGCAGAAATCAACCTACTTCTGGCCCAAACCCCGGACCGGATTGATAATCAATAAATTGGACTAACATCATAGATTCGCTGGAATTATAGTCCTAATCTCTCTTGAATTTCCCCGATCGTCAAGCCCGATATTTCCAAGACTTTTCGGCGACCTGTGCGACCCGCGCTAAACCTGATCTTAGATTTCGGAATAGAGAGCCATTTTGAGAAAAGCGCAATAAGCTGCAGATTTGCTTGGCCTTCAACCGGCGCAGAAGTAATTTTGATTTTTAGAGCGTCATCGTAGATGCCGACCAAGGCGTCACAGGACGCCTTGGGCTGTAACCAGACTCTTAGAACGATTTTGCCGCCGGACTCTTCGACCCAGGCCAACCTGGCGCTATCTTATGCCGGTTCGCCGCTACCGTCGCCCGGCGCTCCCGGCTGGACGTCCTTCTTCTCTTCTTCGTCAACGCCCAGATCGTCGTCGAAAAAGCTGGATACCGGAGGCGCTGTTTCAGCCGATTCCCGCGGCGTCGAGCGGCCGAACGGATCGAACACCGGGACTTCCGTCTCGCCCGATTCGGTCGGCGCTTCAGTCACCACAGTCGGCGCTTCAGTCACCACAGTCGGCGCTTCAGTCACCACAGTCGGCGCTTCAGCGCTGCTCTCGATTGACTCCGTTGTCGGATCATATGAAGTTTGTCCGTCGCTTCGGTCTGACGCGCCGAACGAAACTGAAAAGTCGGTCTCAGCGCTCTTGTCAGCCGTGGGGTGGTCGTATGCCGGAGACGCGAACGCCGTCTCCTCGAACCCGCCGGCGTCGTCTTTCTTGTCGGCGAAAAATGATGAGCCGCCCGCCCCGATATCAGGCGCAACCGCGTCGAATTCGATTTTCGGTTCGGGCTCGACCGGTTCGGGCCGGCTCCAGGCCGCAAAATCATCCGGCTCCGCAGGCGTTTCTGTCTTCTCAGTCGGAACTTCCGTCTCCGACACCGAGGGAAGCTCCGGCTCCTGCCCCTCTTCCGCCGGCTCGGAAATATCGGGCGCTTCGGATACGATCGGCATTTCAACGGCGGCGGGCCGCTCGCCCTTTTCGACCTGGCTTATCACTTCCAGATATTGAGTCAACAGATGCTTGAATTTGTCGCGAAATTCTTTTTCCCCTATTTTGAGCTCGCTCAATTCGTTTTGCAGATTTTGTTTCTCCGTCAACACCTGCTGAATGATTTCCTTAGCCTTAAGTTCAGCGTCCTTGATTATCAGCTCCGATTCTTTCAGAGCGTTGTTCTGAACGTCGTCAGCCGCTTGCTGAGCGGTTAGAAGCGCTTTTTGGAGGGTATGCTCAACACCTTCGTATTGCTTGACTTTCTCCTGCATCCCCTGGACTTGCTCTTTAAGTTCGATGTTATCCTTAAAGACACGTTCGAATTCGTCGGCCACTTGATCGAGGAAAACATCCACTTCCTCCTCGCTGTAGCCACGGATAGCCCGTCGAAACTCTTTGTGATGAATATCCAGCGGTGTTAGTTTCATCTAACTCCCTCCTTAAAACTTCCTGTTTAGACCCCTAGGCTTTGCGCCAGAACCTGAAGCACGACTTCTCTTAATAAGCCTAAAACAAAAAAAGCGATTATCGGGGAGAAATCCATCCCCATGCCGCCGATGTTAGCCATCGGCAAAATTCGCCTAAACAAACCCAGGAACGGTTCAGTCACATCGTATATGAATCCGACCACCGTGTTGACGGCCGGACCGTCGGGCAGCGGTATCCACGACATGATTATCCGGGCTAAAATCAAAAAACTATAAATTTGAAAGAATCTGTCTACAAGTTCAATTACCGGCAATTATCCATACCTCTTTATCAAAGAGCTGCAAAAGAGTCTACCATACTATTCCGGCTGGGTAAAATCATCATTCGCCTCACCGACACGGCGCGCTTTAAGATATCGACAAGCGGTGAGAAAATATTAAGCCCCGGCCAACTCCCCGGCCCGGGCCAACGCGGCGCAAACCGCTTGCGCGACGATCTTCGCGAAGTCGGACGCGGCAAACACTTCCAAAGCGGCCTCGGTGGTGCCGCCCGGCGAAGCCACTCCCCGGATCAATTCGTCCTCGCCTCGACCTGTCCGGTCCAATAAAGCGGCCGAACCGATAAACGTCTGCCGGGCGAGCGCCAACGCCATCTCATGAGTCAAACCCGCGCTCTCCCCGGCGGCGGCTAACTCCCGGACAAAGAGAAAAAAATAGGCCGGCCCGGAACCGCTGACGGCGGTGACGGCATCGATAAGGCCTTCATCAACAGAGATAACCTCGCCGGCCGACCTTAGAAACTTCTCGACAAAAGCTTTTTTCTCATCCGCCAAGCCCGGCGGGACAGCTGCCGCCGATATCCCCCGGTTCACCAGCGCAGGCGCGTTAGGCATAACCCTGACTATCGGAATTCCCGGCCCGGCCAATGCCTGCAGGCGAGAAACGCTGACGCCGGCCGCTATCGATATCACTGTTTTTTCCGGCGTCAAAGCCGGACTTAACGCCGCGACAACGTCATCGATTTGTTGCGGTTTTACCGCCAGAAGGATATATTCCGCCGCCTGCGCGGCTTGGAGAGAATCGGTCGTCGTCGCCACTGAATAGCGCCGGTTAATAAAGGTAAGACGGTCCTCATCGACATCCGCCGCAATTATATCTCCGGGCATCAGGACCCCACCCGACAAGGCGCCGGAGATAAGCGCTTCGGCCATCCGCCCTGCTCCGATAAGAGCTACTCTCACCCGCATCAAAACTGGTTGAAGACGAAGCCGCGCTCACGCAACCGCCGCTTTTCTTCCGCGCTGACCTCTATATTGCTGGGCGTGAGTAGAAAAACTTTTTCGGCTATTCGTTGCATCCCGCCGCCGAGCCCGTATGTCAGGCCGCTGCCGAAATCTATTAGGCGCTTAGCTAATTCGCCGTCAATTTGTTGCAGATTGATTATGACCGGCTGTTTCGCCTTGAACTTGTCGGCTATCTGCTGTGCGTCGTTAAAGCTTCTCGGCTCAACGATATTGACACGCACCGGCGGCGCGCTTACCGGTCGCAGGGCCGCCCGTTCCGCGCGGCCCAAGTCGGGTGTCCTGGTTATCCTCCTGACTGTGGACGTTTCACGGTTGTAGACCCGATCGTCGTCAAGATCGTCATACTCGTCATCGTAGCCTTCTTCTTCCGACAGGCCGAAGTAGGACAATGCTTTGTTCCACAGGTCTTTCATCGCGCCTCCCCTAGAATGCGGCCGAAAGCCCCGTCTGCCGCGTTATCCTCCGCCTCGGCTCAGTCACGTAATCACACATACGCTCCATCACCTCGGCGTTCGTCTGCCTTGCATCCGGGGCTTTGGGCCGCATTCTATTGTCTCCCCGGGCCGAAAACCGCCCGCCCGACCCGGACCATATTTGAACCTTCCTCGATGGCGACAACGAAATCGTCAGTCATGCCCATCGAGAGCCAGCGCAACGCCCAGCTGCCTGTTAGAGTATCGTACACTTGCTTAAGTTTAGCAAACACCGGCCGCGCCGACTCACCGTCCCGGCTAAGCGGGGCTATGGTCATTAAGCCCTCGATTTTAATATGCTTTAGCTTGTCGATTTTGGCAATCGCTTTTTCCAGGTCACTGAGGCCTAGCCCCTGCTTGGTCGTCTCTTCGGCAACATTGACTTGAATCAGGACCGCCTGCACCAGACCGACGCCGGCCGCCCGCTTGTCTATCTCCCGGGCCAACTCCAACCCGTCGACCGATTGTATCAAATCTACCGCGCCGACCACCTGCTTGACCTTGTTTTTCTGGAGCCGCCCGATGAAATGCCAGCGAACCGGAACTTCGATCCGCGCCTGTTTGAGTAAAAGCTCCTGGGCCTTGTTCTCGCCTATATCCGTCGCGCCCGCCGCCAACGCGGCCGAGACGACCTCCGCCGGCTGATTTTTCGTGACTACGACCAACCGGATGTCCTCAAGCCGCCGCCCCGCCTTACCCGCCGCCGCCGCGATGTCGGCGTTGACCGCCGCCAGATTCCTTTCGATTCGCTCCATTTCCCATGTTCTATTCTCTATTTTCTATTCTCTATTCTCTATTCTCGGACGCGCAGCGCCCCTACCACTCTTCCATCTTACCGGTGACTAGATAGCTGACGCGTTCGCCAATGTCGACTGCGTGATCGGCGATTCGTTCAAGATACCGGCTGGCCAACACCATATTGCTCGCCCACTCGAAAAAATTCTCGACATCCGATACTTTGGCCAACTCTTTGAAGAACCTCTTGAATAACTGGTCGATAGGTTCATCCAATTGAGGCAGCGCTCTAGCGAGCTCGAGATCGCGGTCGACAAAGGCCGTGAGGCTGGCGTGGACTATGCCTTGAGTCTGCCGGCCCATCTCCGAGATGAGCTCCAGCAGCTCCGGCTGACTCTCCTCCGCCGATGTCCGCTTGGTCGTCTTCGCCATATTGAGAGCCAAGTCGCCCATCCGCTCCAGGTGGACACTGATGAATAAGATTGAAAATATCAGCCTCAGGTCCCGGGCGACCGGACATTGCCTGGCCACGACCGACATGCATTGTTCTTCAGCCGCTAAAGCCCGGCGGTCTATCTCATCGTCGCCGACGATGACATCGGCCGCTAAACCCAGATCGCCCTCTACCAGCGATCTGACGGCGTTTTCAATTGATTTTTCGACCAACCGGCCGATGACGACGACCTCGTCTTTTAGGTCTTTCAATTCCTCGTGAAAAGTCCGGCGCACTAGCCCTCCAAATATTAGCGTAGTAACTATTTTACCTTTAAAGCGGCGTGCTTGACCAGAACTTAAGCCGGACACTTAAGCCGGAACCACTTGCCTTCCGGCAGCCCTTGTGATACAATTCACAAGCACGGCTATGCGTCTACTCAACGGATAGACACTCAAGCCATTTTTTTTGATACCGATTGTGAAATGTTTCTCAAGTAAAGCCGGCCAACAGGTGATACGTGAAGAATTTCTCAAATAGGCAGACCAATCTAGCGGCGAAGGTCCAGGCGCTGGCGGAAGAGTACGAGACATACCCCCTATTAGCCAATCTTGACGAGATATATAAGTTTGCCGAGTCATTGACTGAAAACCGGTTCGCCTGCCGCGGGTGCGCCCGTTGCTGCGACGAAACTATCCGCCCGCTGGCGACCTATGCGGTCGAGATAGCCTACTTATTGACAGGCACGCCACCCGCTGAAATCCCGCTCGTCGACCCGGACGAACCGCTCTGTCCTTCTCTTAAAGCCAACCGGCGCTGCAAGTTCTATTCGAAACGTCCTCTTGGTTGCCGTCTCTTCCTGCCCTGGTCGCGATGGAGAGGGGCTGACGGTTGCGAGAATTACCCCCACACCGCGGAGACGCTACAGAAGATAAACTACCTGCTCAGACTGGTAGAAGGATTAAACCAGGAGTTTATCCGAACTGTCGGCTTACACCGGGATTTTGACTTTGATTACTTAGCCCATGCTTCGATAACCGGTTGGTTTGAAATGCCGGCGTCATAATCGCCGCCACCGCGGCCTGCCTACCGGTCACCCCGTCCCGGCGCCAAGAATAGAATAGGCCGGGATCGTCGCGCGTGCAGAGACCGACGGCTTTAATGCCCTGTGGTCGCACTCCTGATTCGATAAGAATAGACCGGTTCAGCCGGCCCAAATCCAAACTCGGCTTGACCGGCGCCGCCGGCAGGGCAAACTTCTCCGCAAACCTGGCATAGAGGTCCTCGCCGACTTCGTAGCAACAGCCCCCGATATACGGGCCGAAACGCGCTTCGATCGCCGCCGGGTCGGCGCCGGCGTCAACCATGACTTTGACGGCATTCGCCGCAATCATCTCAAAGGTGCCGCGCCAACCTGCATGCACCGCCGCAACGACTTTATGCCCGGGATCGGCCAGGATAATCGGCAAACAGTCGGCGGTCAATATTACCAACGGGATGCCCGCAATTTCGGTGACCATGCCGTCGCCCCTCGCCGGCCCGCCCGCGCCCGACCCGGCCGGCGACCGCCCAACGCGGACCACGTCGGCCCCATGGACTTGATCGACAAACGTCAACCGCCCGACCTTAAAGCCGATCGCTTCCGCCAGCCGGCGGCGGTTGCTTAAGACGGTCGCTCTCTCATCAAGTGTATGCAGCGCCAGATTGAGGGAGTCATAAGGCGGGAGGCTCGACCCCCCGACCCGGGTGGTAAAAGCCGCCAGAATGCCGGCTCGCTCCAGCTCTTTATCGATTAGGAGCTTGATTATCCCTCTTCAAGTAGATCGATGACCTCGATATTCTCAATTTGAACCACCAGGCACGAGGTCTCGAAGAACTCGGTTAACGGACCGGTTCGACTGCGGTATCGGGCTTCAGTGATGGGGATGAAGGAGAATCGGCTTTGATTTAGAATGTCCGTGACCCGGCCATAGTAGCCGCCCGGTTTTGCGTGAGCGTTGCCCTCTATCTCGAAGTCCTTGGTGAAGACGCGCACCTGGACGCGTTCCGTCTTGATCTTTAGATGTTCTTCCGGCGTCGCCATTTATTCCTCCTCGCTTAGATAAAGCTCTTCCGTATCGGGGTTATATCCCAACAGCTCGGCGTATCGACCCCAGTCTAGAACCGTATTTAGTTGGCGCTCCGATTCTTCCGGGGAAAAATGGTCCTCGAACAACTCGAGAAAGAAGCCGCGAGACTGCCGATTGTCCCGCCTATCCCGCAGAATCGCCACTATTTCCGTAAAGATGGGTCGGCACATCAAACGGCGCTTAAGCAGGTGCTTGCGCCCGTCGACATCGGCTTCGACAATCTCTTTGCCGAGCGCTGTCATGGTGATATCGCCCTCTTCGAGTTGGACGAAGCCGAGAATCTCGGCCGCCTCCATTACCGGCAGAAGGTCGTCAAGTTCGTAGTTGAGAGACCGGGCAAGCTTAAATATATCTTCTCGACCGCTTATATCGTCGAGAACTTCCAACAAACCGAAGATTGTGCTTATCCCCGCGTGAGGTAAGCCGGCAGATTCTTCCATCTTTTTCTAATCTTCCTCCCCAGTATTGTTACGCAGTTTACTGCTTGGCGTCAAATCGCCTCACCCTTAGACTCCTCAGCCCGGCTCACGATGAGCGAGTAGATCTCATCGGTTACTTGCATAAACGCTTCCTCCTTCATGTTTCTTGGTCGCGTCAGCGGCACCTCTATCTCTTTGGTCACCCGGCCGGGCCGCGTCGACATGACGATTATCTTATCGGCCATAAAAACCGCTTCCTCGATACTGTGCGTGACCATCAAAATCGCTTTTAAAGGCAATGTTTTATCTTGCCACAGATCTATGACCTCTTCCCTTAGGTTTGTCGCGGTCAAAGCATCCAGGGCGGAAAAGGGTTCGTCCATGCAAAGCAGCTCCGGCTCGACCGTGAGCGCCCGCGCCAGGCCGACGCGCTGTTTCATGCCACCGGACAGTTCGCGCGGATACGCCTCTTCCTGGCCGTCGAGTCCGACTTTATCGATATAATAATCGGCTTTGCGCTCATACTCCGGCTTAGGCAGGCCAAGCGCTTCCAGACCTAAAGCGACGTTTTGCCGGACAGTCAGCCAGGGAAACAGGGCGAAGGACTGAAAGACCATGGCGGCTTCCCTGTTAATGCCGGTTATCTCTCTGCCGCGATAGAGGAACCGGCCGGCGGTCGGCGCGGAGAGGCCGGTCACCATCTTAAGCAACGTGCTCTTGCCGCAGCCTGACGGTCCGACCAGACAGACGAACTCACGCGGTTCCACGACAAAGGATATCTTTTCGAGGACCGTGACTTCCGTGTCCTCGAATTGGTAGCTTTTTGTGACTTCTTTTAGTTCTAATAAACTCATGGCACCATCAGTATTCTATAGTAAATCGTTTAGCCGCTTCGTTGTAAAGGCGACGCCAGAATAACCGGTTGATTGTGAAAATCACCCCGACCATACCGATAAGAGCCAAGAGTATCAACTGCGTGTTGCCTGTCCTATATGTTGCCTGGTCCAGAAACGAGCCAATCCCGAAGACCGAAAACGTCCGGCCCCTAAACTTAAAGTACTCGGCGATTATCAAGGCGTTCCAACCGCCGCCCCAGGCCGTAATGCTGCCGGTGATGATCGAAGGGAAGATGGCGGGCAGGACGATCCGCCGCCAATAGAGCCACCTCTTTACTTGATGCAACTTGGCCACCTCTTTCATATCGTTGGGGATGGCGCTGACTCCGGCCAGCAAGTTAAAAAGCAAGTACCATTGCATGCCGGTCAAAACGAGTAGCACCGCGACCAAATCGGGGCTGCCGGTGTAGGTGACGACATAGAAGGCCATTAGCGGAAAGAGGGCCGTGGCGGGCACGGAGGCCACGACCTCAAAGACCGGCGTCATCAACCGAGCCGCCCGGGAACTATGGCCGATTTTCACCGCTACCGGAATCGTCCACGCCAGCGCGATCACATAGGCCACGGCCAATCGCGCTCCTGAGGCCGCCAGCGCCCCCGGTATCCGATACGCCTCGACCGGGAAAGGCCTAGACAAGACGCCGACCAAAGCCGAGGCGGCCAGAAATATCAAGTAGGCAGAGAATATCGCGAACGCGGTCCAAAAAAACCGCCGCGCGTACGGCCGGACCGCGCCAAAAACGGAGCTGCGCTTGACCACGCCGACAACGCCGACCGTCACACCGCCAACCAGTGCGCCCGGGCTTCTTAGCACCATAAAAGCGCCGTGAAGCGTCTTCTTCACCGGCCCGAACGATCTGACCCGCAGAAAGAGACGCAGGAGAATCGACCGATGGTACTGCCGGGCGGCGGCGGCAGCGGCGAATTCATACCGGAACTTTTGCGACCAAACGGTCAGCGGCCTCCATAACATCACATCCATGACAACGATAATGAATATCAGAACCGCCAAGCCCAGCAGAGTCAGCCCGATCTCGCCTCGCTGCGATGTCTGAAGAAGAAAACTTCCCAGCCCGGGCAGTCGTAAGTTGACCGACCCGATAGTTATGATCTCGCAGGCGACCAGGAAATACCAGCCGCCCGCCCATGACAGGATGCTGTTGTAAACAAGCTTAGAGGTGCAAGAAGGCATGAGCAGCCGCTTAAATCTCTCGATTCCAACCAGGCGATAGACATTCCCCGCGTCCCTGACGTCTTTAGGTATGGTCGTCAGCGATTCATAGACGCCGAACGTCATGTTCCAGGCCTGGCTGGTGAAGATGAGAAAGATGGAAGCCATTTCCACGCCGATGCGGCTCCCATTCATTAGATTGACAAAGAAAAAAACGGCGGCCGGGAAAAACCCGAGGACCGGCACTGACTGCAAGATATCGAGGATCGGCAGCATTATTTTGTCCGCTCCGCGCTTTAATGCCGCCGTCATGCCGTAGGTTATGGAGAAGATAAAGGCCAGGACGTAAGCGGCCAACATCCGGCTGAACGAATAGAATGCGTAAGCTGGGAGGTTGGATACCTCGGTCGGCAAGTCAACAACCCCGCCAAAGTGAAGCCGTTTCTGCAACGTGACGAAGAGCGCCGCGAAGAGCAGGATTATGAAGATGACACTTGAGGCGTACTGCTTGATTTTATCTTTCATGACGCGTCGCACCTATTTAAACAGCCGGCCAAAACACGGCCGGCCGGCTCTAACTAACATGAAGGAATGTCCCCGCTCGCTTGAGGCTCGCTAACCAAGCGTATTCTAGCAACAATCAGGATGCCTTGCACAATTAAGCCCTCATGCTGTATTCTTTTTACTTCTAGGGGGGTAATTAACAAAATGCCGACTTATGGATATAAGTGCCAAAAGTGCGCGAACGAGTTCGATGTATTGCAGAAGATGACCGACGCTCCGGTGGCCGCCTGCCCGAAATGCGGCGGACCGGTGAAGCGGATGTTTCATCCCATAGGCATCATCTTTAAAGGTTCCGGTTTTTACACCACCGACAATAAGAAAAAATCGGCCCAGCCGGCGGCGCCTGAGACAACATCCGAGAGCAAGTCCGAGGACAAAACAGAGAAGACCGAAACCAAGAACGCGCCCAAAACTGAGCGCGCTAATCCGGAAACGGCCAAACCGCTGGAAAAAGCGGCGACTTAACTACCCCAACTCTTCTTCTGCCGGTCCGCGGGTCATCAGTTCTTCAACACAGTCACGCGGATCCTTGCCGCCATAGATAACGTTATAAACCGCCCGGCTTATTGGCATCTCCAAGTTCCGGCTCCGGGCTAAGGCGCAAACGGCCTCGACCGTCTTGACTCCTTCAGCCACCATCCCCAGCTCCGCTTGGGCCGAATCGACCATCTGCCCTCGAGCCAGGCGCTCCCCGACCGCGCGGTTACGGCTGTGCCGGCTGGTGCAAGTGGCAATCAGGTCGCCGATGCCGGCCAGCCCGGCATAGGTCATAGCCTTGGCGCCCATCACCACGCCGAGGCGCGTCATCTCGGCCAAGCCGCGCGTCATCAAGGCGGCTTTGGCGTTATCACCGTAGCCCAGGCCGTCCGAAATACCGACGGCGATGGCGATGACGTTCTTTGTCGCCGCCGCCATCTCTACCCCGACCAGGTCTCGATTGGTATAGACTCTGAATGTGGAGGTCATGAAGAGCTCCTGCAGCTTGGCGCCGATAACCGGGTTTTCAGCCGCCATCACGCTCGCGCAAGGTATATTGAGGCTGACTTCTTCGGCGTGATTCGGCCCCGAAAGAGCGGCTACCGTCGGCCCCGGCAAGACGGCGCCGATTACCTGGCTCATCCGCATCAGCGTCCCGATTTCAAGCCCCTTGGTAAGACTGACGATTATCTGCCGGTTATGGAGCCGGCCGGAGAGCGCCGCCGCGATAGTCCGCATGGTTTGCGACGGGACCGCCATCACCACCACTTCCCGACCCGCCACCGCGGCGTCGATATCCGAAGTCGCCAACAGGTTAGGCGACAACTTGACATCCTTTAGATAGCGCGGGTTTTGATGGGTCGAATTGACGGCGTCGACCAAGACCGGGTCGCGCCCCCACAAAACAACTTCATGGCCGGCATTTGCCAATAGATTAGAGACCGCCGTTCCCCAACTGCCGGCCCCGATTATGGCGATACTACTCATGCTTCTCTCTCTCCGCTTGCCGGTCGAATTTCAGCTCCTCGCCGGCGACCAGGCGCTTTATATTGGTCCGATGACTATAAAATACCATGGCCGAGGCAAGCAACGAAAATATCATATATGTTTTGTTATCGTCGTGATAAAACCACATAAGCGCCGGGAAGAGGGTGGCGATGCACAGTGACGCTATCGAGACATATTTAGTGGCCGCCCGGACGAAGAGCCAGACCAACAGCAGAATCGCCGCTATCTCCGGCACCATCATCAACAGGGCCCCCGAGGCGACCCCGACGCCCTTGCCGCCCTTGCCGCCGATAAAGACAGAGAACATATTCCCGGCGATGACCGCGCCCGCCGCCGTTACTATCAATAACGAATCGCCCCGGCCGCCGCCGGCCGGAAACCTGACGACGCCGGCAATAAGCGCCGTTGGCAGCATTACCGCCGCCGCGCCCTTCAGCACATCCAGAACGAGGACCAAATAGCCCGCGCCGGGTCCTAAGACCCGGCCGACATTCGTGGCGCCGATATTGCCGCTGCCGCTAAGCCGGATGTCGGTGCCCCAGCCTATCTTTCCGACGAGCAGCCCTGTCGGGACGGCCCCGATCAGATAAGCGATGACGGCGGATATCAGAACCGGCAAGTCAATCGCCTTTCCGAAAAAAATAGTTCACAGGCGTCCCGATGAGGTCGAACTCGGCCCGAAAATTCTTGTCGAAAAAACGCTTGTAGGCTTTGTCGACGATCTGCGGATCGTTGACAAAGATCAAAAACGTCGGCGGGCTGTCTTTCAATTGCGTCACATATTTTAGCTTTAGCGCTTTTCCTTTCCTGGTTGGGACATGGCGGGTTCGCAGCCCGACCAGGAACTTGTTCGCCGCCGAAGTGGCGATGCGGCGATTGAAAGATTCATGGACTTGGTCGAGGGCTGCCAGGGCCGGCTTTATCCCCACGCCTGTTCGCGCCGATGTCTTTAGGACGATGGCGTAATCGACGAAGTTCAGTTTGTGAGCGACGTCGTACTCGACGGCTTCCGCCTCTTCCTTGCCAACGAGATCCCACTTGTTCAACAGGATTATCAGAGCGCAGTGCTTCTCTTGCGCCAGCCCGGCTATTCTCTGGTCCTGGTCGGTCACCCCGACGGTGCAATCGACCACCAGCATAGCGATGGCTGCGTCTTCCAGCGCTTTTATCGCCCTGAGCGTCCCATAATACTCCAGGTTGCCCGATAACTTCGCTATCCGGCGCAAGCCGGCGGTGTCAATGAAGCGATATTGCCGGTCGCCGACGGCCACGACCGTATCGATGGCGTCTCTGGTGGTGCCGGGTATCTCGGAAACGACCGCCCGCTCGGCGCCGATGATGCGGTTGAAGATCGACGACTTGCCGGCATTCGGCCGCCCGACAATGGCGATCTTCACATGCTCGGTATCGACCTCTTCCCGGGGCATCTCCGGCAGCCTCTCTACGACCATGTCCAAGAGGTCCCCGATCATCAAACCGTGCGACGCCGATACCGGCATAGGGTCGCCCAGGCCGAGCCGGTAAAAGGGGGTTATCGCCGCCTCGTTCGCCGGGTTATCCACCTTGTTGACTACGAGCAACAGCGGCTTGCTGGTCTTCCTGAGGATGCCGGCGACCTCTTCATCCGCGGCCGTCAGACCGCTTTTTCCGTCGACGACGAATAAGATGAGGTCGGCCTCGTCAACGGCGGTCAACGCCTGCGCTTTGATCGCCTGGATCATCGGCTCTTGGCCGCCCGGCTCAAGACCGCCGGTATCGACTAAGATGAACTCGCGCCCCCGCCAATCGGTCTCGACATAGTTGCGGTCGCGCGTCACCCCCGCCGTCATATCGACGATCGCTTGCCTGGTGGCCCCCAGCCGGTTCACCAGAGTGGATTTTCCAACGTTCGGGCGGCCGACTATTGCCGCCAGCGGTTTAGACACGCGTTAAGGCCTCCATTAAATCCCAACCGGTGCTGGGGACGACGATCACTTCCGCACCCGTTGCGCCGACGACATCGTCAATCGACATATCATCGAGAAAAAGGCCGTCGGGGTTGAGGCAGACGCCGGGGACCAAAACCGGCCCGCTCACGGTTGCCGTCTCTATCGCTTCGATAACATCCGCGCCGGCCAACAGCCCGGCCACGGAAACATCGCCGCCAAGCCAACGGTTGTCCGCCGTGATCATATCGACTCCGCGTCCGATCGATTCGCTGATGGTCGGAAGCGCCGTCTTGAACACCTTGGCCGCGAGCGGCGCCGTCATTAGATTTATTTTTCGCCCGGACCGTCCGCCGGCGCCGTGTTGCGCCGCCCAATCATCGATCTCATCCAAAAAAAGCCTGGCGATGCCGATGCCATTCTCGACCTGGGGAAAATCGTCATAATCTATATCGGGCGGGATCGCCTCACTCGTCATCAGGTAAAACTCATCGGCGGCGTAGACCCATCGATAACCTTTCTTCTCAAGCGCCCGCTCCTGCCAGACCCGGATTTGACCGAGCAGAGCCGCCGCCTCGCGCTTGCCAAAGCCCCGGATGTCCGGCAGTCCTTCCCGGTGGCCTGTCAGACCGACCGGGACGACACCGACTGAAGCAACGGCGGCAAATTCCGCCAGCAGGGTCTTAAGCGTCTCGTCGAGAACGGTCCCGTCGTTAATCCCCGGGCAGGCGACAATCTGAATGTGGACTTCGACGCCCGCTACGAGCAGGGTCTTAAGATTTTTCAGAGCCTTGTCGACGGCGGGGCCCCCGATAAGCCGGCGCCTGATCTCCGGATCGGTAGCGTGAATCGAGGCGTAAAGCGGCGACAAGCGCTGGTCTTTTATTCTGGCTAGATCGACTTGGCTCAGATTAGTCAAAGTGATGAAGTTGCCGTACAGAAACGATAGCCGGAAATCGTCGTCTTTTATGTAGAGGGTCGGGCGGCGGTCGGGCGGCAGTTGATCGACGAAGCAGAAGAGGCAATGGTTTTGACATAGTTTTTGCCGATCGAACAAGGATTTTTCAAACGCCAGGCCGACCGGCCGCCCGTCCAGCCGGCTGAGCCGGATATGGAAAGACCGGCCCGCCCGGACGAGGGCAAAGTCAAGCTCATCCGCTTCGCGCACAAGCTGATAGTCGATGACGTCTCTTAATATTCGCCCGTTGAGCGCCGCCACCCGATCGCCGGACCGGATACCGGCGGCGTCGGCCGGGCTGCCGGGCTCCACCATCGAAATAAGGGCGGGGTCAGGTTGTGCATTAACGACGGGGTCAGGTTGTGCATTCTTTTTTTTCATAATGCACGACCTGACCCCATATCCGACCCCATATCCGACCCCATATCCGACCCCATCAGCGGACCTGACCTACCATCCTTCATCTCTTCAAGCCGGGAGATGACCTCTTTTAGCAACCATTGGGGAGTGGAAGCGCCGGCGGTCAATCCGACCACATTGATATCGGCAAACCAGGCCGGATCCAATTCATTGGCGGTTTCGATATGGTGCGTCGCCGTGCCGGTGGCCAGGCATATCTGGACCAGTCGCGAAGTGTTGGCGCTATTCTTGCCGCCGACGACGATCATCATATCCGCCTCTTCGGCCAACTTCTTCGCCGCGTCTTGGCGCCTGGTGGTGGCGCTGCAGATGGTGTTAAAAACTTTTAGCTCCGATACCTTGGCCGCCAGTACCGCCACTATCTGCTGAAAATTCTCCATCGATTGGGTCGTCTGGACGACAACGCCCAGGGGTTTGCGGCCTTTGACGCG
>Ga0334722_10002596_pt1 | contig 20219 bp, 14 predicted proteins | sample C3_bottom_MG_FD_207210 | JGI IMG/M metagenome (GOLD analysis project Ga0334722, IMG submission 207210) | Sediment microbial communities from Yellowstone Lake, YNP, Wyoming, USA - C3_bottom | ecosystem: Environmental > Aquatic > Freshwater > Lake > Sediment | place: USA: Wyoming | collected...
TTCATACATCTCATGATGGGACTGGGGTATCTTTTGGCGATCGGCTTTGCTTGCCTCCCCACGCTCTACACAACCTACGCCTCCAAGATGGTGCGGGAGTTCCCCCTGGCCGGACAGGTGGATCTCGGCAGCGGTCCCTATCTGGCTGCGGCCCTGTTATTACTCGGGATGACGTTGGTGGGATATCTTGGATTGAACGACGAACGGCGCGGAGGAGCCTTCTGGGCGGCAGGGGCAACCTTGGCCGGTCTGGTTCTGATCGTCATCGTGATCGCGGTTCCGCACATCAATCGATATGTGGTCGCACCCCCGCAGGAACTCGCCTATGCCGCAGGACTGAACCTGGATCGCCAGGAACAATTCATTGCGTATGGCACCACAAGACCGTCATCCGTATTTTACGCAAAACGCAAGACGCTCTTCGTGCCCATTGGAGAAGAGGACAAGATACGGGCGGCCCTGAAAGAGCCAAAGAGAGTGATGATCCTCTTGCCGGAGAGCGCACAATCGAAGTTGCCGGCGGAAGCAAACGGGCTAGTCCCCATTCTCAAACGCTACGGCTACGTACTGCTGGCCAACCAGCCGATGGTGACGATTCCAGAAGGCGCAACTCCTCCACCTCCGCCTAGCATTCTTGGCCATTGAGCGGATAGTCGCGCGAGACAGGCGGGACGCGAAGGTTCGAGGTCCGAAGTTCGAGGTTTTCGGAATGTCGAACTTCTGGTCGCGCCTTTCTCGCACATCTCGCGCGTCGCGCTTACATCGGTACGATGCCTTTCAGGGCATGGCTTGCCACCAGCACCAGTAGTATGGCCGCGACGAACAGACCCTCCGCCATGGCCGCCCGTAGCCCCACATGACCATCCGCCATGGACTCGATCTGACCAGAGAGACCATGGATCCAATGTGCAACACAGACGAGCAGCACAATGGTCGTGACAAACAGAGAGCCGGTCGTCATCCCTAACCCAAGTCCCACGAGACCGCGAGCCAGCGGTCCGGACAGCCAGGCCGGGCACCATGACGACTGCACCGTCCACAAGACATGGCCCACGAGTCCCGCCAGGGTGAGCAATAGTCCGCCCCCCAAGAGCTGTTGGAACGGCCAGGCCTCCGACGGAAGATGCACGATCGTCCAAACGAGCGCGAGCGTCGCCACAAAAAATGGCGTCATCCGACAGACAGCCATTCCAGTCGATGAGCGCCATTCGCGCCAGGGATGGGCTGCAATCACTCCCATGACACAGCCGAGGGCGGCTCCTCCTGCCACGTCGGTCAGATAGTGAGACCCGCGAATGACTCGACTGGCGGCAATGGCCACTGCCATAGCGAGAATGGGCCATCTCGCTCGCGGGAACTTTGTGGCCAGCACGGTTGCGACCGCGATCGCTGCCGCCGCATGCCCGGACGGAAACGAGTCCCATCCGCTTCCGCCGGCTGGGGAGAACTCGAAGTTGCCGGCATGCATGAACTTGGGGCGGGGGCGGCCAATGGCATGTTTCAATATATTGGCGCTCACCGCGGCAAGGCCATGGGCAATGAGACTCTGCCAGCCGGCATCTTTCCACTGCGGAAGTTTCAATCCATATCCGACCGCCAACAGCGCAAGGCTCAGGATCACCAGAGACTCCCCCTTACCCAGACGGTCGCCAATATTACTGAACTGCATCAGCCAGGGATTGGGTTCAGAGCCGGGCGGGGGATAGAGGGAACGGACGAACCTGGTCAGCGGCACATCCCACTCCCACAATCCCACGAATGCAAGGATGAGGGCAGCACATGAAAAAAGCAGGGGTACGAGGCTAACCAACCGTACAGATACGTGAGGGGTGGGGGATGAGGGATGAGGGAAAATCGAGACAGGGTCGCGGCCTTGGCTGATGTGATCACCCATCACTGATCACCGATCACTCATCACCGCTTTACGGTGCCCAGTCAGCGAGAAAGATATTGAACTCGCCAGGGGTCTTAGCCTGCCGATCCGATACCCAGACCAGGCTGGTACCATCCGGCGAGAACATGGGAAAACTGTTGAATTGTCCGTCGAACGTGAGCCGCTCGAGGCCTTGGCCGTCCTCACCGATCACGTAGAGATGAAAACTTGGTCGGCCTCCTTCGCCCTTCGTCTCAATATTCGATGAGAAGATGATCCTCTTGCCATCGGGAAAATAAAAAGGCGAAAAATTCGAGGCGCCGTTCGACGTGACCGGTCGCTGGCCGCTTCCATCCGCATTCATCACGAAAATTTCAAGTTGCCCAGGCTCCACCAGCCGCTGGTTGAGCAAGTCCTTGTACTTGTCAATCTCCGCCTGATCGGTGGGATGCGACGCCCGGTAGACGATGCGCTTGCTGTCCGGCGAAAAGAACGCCCCGCCATCGTAGCCGATCTCGTTCGTCAGCCGCCGGGGCTTCGAGCCATCGAGATTCATGGCATAGAGATCCAGGTCTCCATCTTTCACGGACGTCCAGACGATTGTCTTGCCGTCCGGCGATATGGTCGCTTCCGCATCGTAGCCCGGCGTGGAAGTCATCCGCTGCATCTCCTGACCATCAATGCGTACGGCATAGATATCGTAGTCGTCCAAAGCCCAGCGGTAGGCTCCCTCCCGCTTCGGCTTCGGCGGACAATTCGGCCCCGACGCATGAGTCGACGAGTAGAGCACGCGGCGATCGCCCGGGAAAAAGTATCCGCACGTCGTGGCGCCAGTGCCGGTGCTCACCAATCGAACGGTGTCACTGTCCAGATCCATCACGTACATCTGATAACAACCCAACCCGGCGTCGGCCGGTGTGAGCGTGGCCGCGTAGGTATCCTTCATCCAATTGTTCGTGGATTGAAAAATCAATTTGTTCCCGCTGAAGGAAAAGTAGGCTTCGGCATTCTGCCGGCCCACCGTCAGCTGGCGAATATTCTTCAGGTGCCGTTCAGCCTGGTGAGCGGGAACCGCCCGAGCCTTCGACGCAAGGCCCTCTGCCTGTGCCGTCTGCTCACACAGCGACAGAAAGACGAGTCCGATCATCCACCACTTACCGAATGGGATTGCTTGCATCGAGACGCACCTCCGTACGATCGCTCGCCAGTGGCCACTCCCCACGAGCAGCCACTGCTCCATCTTTGAACAGCACGAAACTATTCCATCCGTAAAAAAAGAGCAGCCGCGCCACCTTCTCCACCGCCTGTGGCGAATCCGAATACAGCACCGTCACGACGCTGCCTGGACGATCGACCCGGTGGCAACTGACCAGCAGGGCCAGCCCCGGCCCTTCGTGTGCCGTCCCCATCACGGTGACACCCCTGTCGTTCAGTGTCGCATGCTCACCGCAGTGATTGTCCAGGATCGATTGAATCCCCGAACGGAATTCGGGGCCGCCCAATACTAACACCGAGCCTTCCTGAGGCAACAACCCATCCTGGTCCATCGAGGCGATCACCGTTCGCTCGCTGACCGATTTCTGTCGCTCCTGGGTTTGGATGCGCGTGACTACGTCCCGAAACGGTGAGGGATGGCTTGGTTCATCCGTAAACGCCGTCAGTACCGATCGCCGCAGATCGGTGACATAGTGATTGAGCACCGGCGGCAACGCCTGCCGGGCGATCCGTCGGACGGTCATGAACTCGGGATCGAGATCAATCGCGATCGGTCGCGCTGGCAAGGTAACGGAGATCGTCTCGCGCAGCGAACGCAGCGGCAGAGTCAGAAGATGCTCACGGTCACCTTCCATGCGAATCAGCAGCTGAAGGGGAAGACGAAAGGGCTTGTTCGATTGGACGATCGTGACTTCCAGCTGAAACGCCTGCGCTGGCTCCCCCGCCACCGGATGGGCGACAGCCTCCGGCAACGACAGCACCGGCGCCCCATCCTGTTCCACCCATTGCGCGAAAAACCATCGGAGATCCTGGCGGCTCTCTTCTGCAAAGACTCGCTCAAGATCGCGCCATTCCGCATGCCGGCCACGATATTGCGCCACCAAGCTCGTAAGGGCCCGCCAAAACGTCTCCTCTCCCACCTCCTGGCGCAGGAGGTGAAACAGCATGGCGGATTTTTGGTAACCGATAGCATTGTCATGCTCATCCTGTTTCTGCGTGAATTGCGCGACCGGGTAGTCCCGCTGAGGGGGCACGTGGAGATTGTAGCCCTGCACCATCAGACGGCGTTGGTCCCGCGCCTGCGCGCGATCCCCCATCAGTTCGTGCCAGTAGTAATTGGCTAGGTACGTCGTCAGACCTTCCACCCAATTCCCGCGCTCGGCGCGATTGAAGACATCATTGCCGATCCACGAATGCACGATCTCATGGCCGAGCGCGTAGGGTTGCACATAATGCCGCTTGATGATGCCGCTCCCCAGCAGGGTAAACGAGGGCATGCCGAGCCCGCTCGCAAAGAAATTCTCCACCACGGCGAACTTCTCGAACGGATAGGGACCCAGCAGGGGGATATAGACGTCCAGGTAGCGCGCAGTGGCATCGAGATATTCCTCGGCCAGATGCGCATCGTCGGGGAATAGATAGGTCGAGAGCTGAATCCTCTGACCGGTCTTGGCCGTCCAGTCGCGAAACGTTGCGACAAATGTATTCGCCACGAGCGTGACGGCCTCGCTCGGCTGCGTCACGGCCCATTCCGTCATGACCATCTGATCACTGCGACAGAGTCCGGCCGGACAAGCGCGCGATTCACCGGCCTTCCCTTGGGTCACGGCGGTCCACCCCGCCGGCACGGCAACCAGCAGCGCATAGGTGCTGAGCGATTCCGGGACGTCGGGATACCAGGAGCTTTCACTGCTTATATAAACGCCTTCCGGCCCGATATGTCCGGCCGTCTCGCTGGGCGTCACAAATCGAAGATGGCGCGGATCTCGCGGTGGATCGTTGATGACGCCATGATAGTCCACATCCAGCGTCACCAATCCGGCAACTACGACCTGCGAGGGAATCAGAATCTGTTGCGCCGATTCCGGCGCGGAGCCATGCTCAATCTCGAACGGCACATCGTGAACCAGGGACTCCGTCCCGGCCAATGTTTTCACGAGTGTGATGCGGTCGATCTGGAGCGTGGGGGCGAGGGAGAAGCGAATCGGAGTCTTCTGCTGCGGCACCTCAAGGGTCAGCCGGTCCTTTGCGATGAGGGCATGCTGCTCGGGAACGATCTGTACGAATAACTCGTGATGCCGAATGACGACTCGCGGCAGGACTGGGTCGGCTGCGCAGGCGATACCGAGAGCCCCGTGGCCGAGGAGCGCGACGAGAAAGAGACAGGGGAAAGAGACAATCCTGCTTCCGATTGGCATCGGAAAGGTTTTAGCATTCGCGACAGACGAGCACAAGCTGAATGGATGTCAGCAATTGCTCCAAGTCGATCGGCTTCCCGATGACCTCTTGTGGCCCCACGGCCCAGGCTTCATCGAGGCGCTCTTCGTCGTGACTCCCGGTGATGATGATCACCCCGCCGGCGTATTCGCGTTGGCGGAGTTGCCGGAGCACCTCGACGCCGTCCATACCGGGCATGAACAGATCGAGAAGGATCAAGTCGGGAGGCGCTTGTTCCACTATCGAGAGGGCATCGGGGCCGTCCTTCACGCCGAATGCCCGATAGCCGCGGAGACAGAGAAACTGAACGAGCAAGTCGCGGACCAACAGCTCATCATCGACGACGAGGATCGTTTCCCCCGTATCGGCTACGGCTGCGCTGCCGGCCATCGGCAGAGCGGGAACGGATCTAGCCGGGAGCTGCACTGCCCGGTTGACGCATTCGACCAGCACATCAAGCGACAGGCCCTTTCGAATAAAATCGGTGCAGCGCAACCCCCGCGCTTGATTTTCCTGCTCCTCGGTCGCTCCGCCGCCCAGAATGACCACCGGCGCATAGGGATCGTAGGCGCGGATTTCTTTGAGGACGGTCAGCCCATCCATTTCCGGCATGCGAAGATCAAGAATGGTAACGCGCGGGGCCTGCTGGCGGAAGAGGGTCAGGCCTTCGATCCCGCTCGTCGCCGACAGCACCTGATACCCACGTCGGGTGAAGACAGACTGAATCAGCTCGCAGTTCATGCGATCGTCGTCAATAACCAGAATCTTGATCATATCTCACCTCGCGGGCACGAATGCGCGGCGCGCTAGCAGGATGCCGGGTAATGGGAATCTCAGCCTATCACAGGCGATGCCGGCGGAGAAGAAAATGACGGGATCTCACTGGGGCTACGAAGAAGGCGAGGCTGTCGTCCCGAGAAGCGCATCCACGAACGCGTCGCTCTGAAAATCCTGCAGATCCTCAACCGACTCCCCGACTCCGATCAGCCTCACGGGCAACTTGAGTTCTTCGGCAATCGCAATGACGATCCCTCCGCGAGCGGTGCCGTCGAGCTTCGTCAGGACCAAGCCGGTGACGCCGACCGCTTGATGAAACTGACGGGCTTGGGACAGCGCGTTCTGCCCGACCGTGGCGTCCAGCACGAGGAGCACTTCGTGCGGTGCACCAGGACATTCCCCCGCGATGACGCGCGTGATCTTGCGGAGTTCATCCATGAGATTCGATTTCGTGTGCAGCCGGCCGGCCGTATCGATCAGGACCACGTCCACCTGCCTGGCCTTCGCCGCAGTAATCCCATCGAACGCCACGGCAGCGGGATCGGCTCCATGGCGGTGACGGATCACGTCGACGCCGACTCGGTCGGCCCAGACTTGCAGCTGATCGATCGCCGCCGCACGAAAGGTATCGGCAGCCACCAGCAACGGCACCTTCCCTGCCTGCACCAGCCGTTGTGCGATTTTGGCGATCGTGGTGGTCTTGCCTACACCGTTCACGCCCACCGCCAGGATGACGAAGGGCTTGGGACCTTTCGCGAGCAGGGACTCCAATGACAGCCCTTGCACGGGCGTCAGCACATCGAGCAGGGTGTCCCGCAATACCGTATGCACCTGACCAGGCTGTGAGGCATCGGTCCCTTGAACCTGTTTCTTGAGGCGCTCCATCACGCGATCCACGACGCGGGCACCGAGATCGGAGGCAATGAGGGCCGCTTCGAATTCCTCCAAGAGGGCAGGATCCGCCGCACGGCCAAGCAACCGATCCAAAGACCCGCGAACGACATCGCGCGTTTTGGTGAGCCCGTCACTCAGTCGCTGCAGCCATCCCATAGAGCTACTCGTGATACGTTCGATTCACTAGCAGGATGCTGAAAAAGTCCGCCAGGCGCGGAGAAGATTGAGGTTCAGGCTAAGGTTGAGGCTAGGATGAGAATGTCGGAACTTCACTCAACCTAAACCTCGACCGCAGCCTGCTAGTTTCGGCAACAGCGCGAGTGACCGCAGAATCATCCGTTCACGACGATGCATTCGGCGCGCTTCTTTCTCACTCCGCTCATGATCGTAGCCGCAGAGATGCAGAATGCCGTGGACCAGCAGCCAGGCCAGCTCCTCGTCCAAAGACCGTCCGGCCTCTTTCGCCTGTCGCCACGCCTTGGGCACCGAGATCACCACATCGCCCAGCATGTTCGGCGTGAGGCGTGAGGCGTCCCTCGATTGGACTCGGGACGGTGAGCCGGTCGAACCGTGAGGCGTGAAGGCTTCCCGCATGGCAAAGGCCAGCACGTCGGTCGTGCGATCTTTGCCCCGATACCGACGATTGAGAGCCCGCATCCGCTGATCGCCCACGAGCAGGATGCCCAGCTCCGCCGACGCTTCCCCGACCTCGGAAAGGACCGCCCGCGCCAATCGATCCAGGCGCGCCTGGTCAATCGTCACACGTCGAACGTGACTCTGCATATAAACCGGCATTGTAACTACTCAGGTGTTCAGACTGAAGGCTGAAGACTATAAATTATCTCGCAAGGCACGAACCAAGCCATTCAAACCTTCTCGGTTTCTACGACCTTGGGTTCAAGCAGAGATGAATCCTCGTTGCGCAAGAAGCCCAAACGCTTCGACAAATTTAATTGATAGTATAGTTCCCTCAATGACCCGAAGGCGATATTGAGAAATCTGAGATACTCTGCCTCACTGTCACGAGCGCAACCCTCCACGATGTTAGAAGGAATTGAAACTGCTGCTCGCCGTATTTGAGCAGTCAGTCCAAACTCCTCAGGTGTTTAGACTGAAGACTGAAGCCTTCAGTCTATCTACCTGAGTGGTTACCATCAGCCAACTCAAATGCCAGAAGTTTTGTGTGATCACGCATGATTGACCTAAAAGCCTTCAGCCTATCTACCTGAGCAGGTATCCGGCCCTAATGCGACTGGCCCCAAGGGCCCGTGAATGGAGAGGAAGGGGTGGCAGGCTTCGGCGGCTTATTCTGCGGCGCCGGTGACATTCGACGTCCCGCCGCGCCGGATGAGGGACCCGAAGATTGAGCGGGGCTCTGATGCTGATCGTAGGCTTTGATAATGTCCTGCACCAACTTGTGACGGACCACGTCGCGCTCGTCGAAGTAGACGAATTCGATGCCCTCGACGTCGCGTAGAATCTCCCGCACCTCGATCAGGCCGGAGACCCGTTCGGGCGGCAGATCCACCTGGGTAATATCACCAGTGACGACCACCTTGGAATGGAACCCGAGCCGCGTGAGGAACATCTTCATTTGCTCCGCGGTCGCATTTTGCGCTTCGTCGAGAATGACGAACGAATCGTTCAACGTGCGGCCTCGCATAAAACCGAGCGGGGCAATTTCAATGTCGCCCCGCTCGATCTCGCGCGAGGCCCGCTCCATGTCCATCATGTCGAATAACGCGTCGTACAGAGGACGGAGATAGGGATTTACCTTGGCATACATATCGCCCGGCAGAAATCCGAGCTTCTCGCCCGCTTCAACAGCCGGCCGCGCGAGAATAATTCGGCTCACTTCTTTCTTCAGCAACGCGCTCACCGCCATGGCCATGGCCAAGTATGTTTTGCCGGTGCCGGCCGGGCCGATGCCGATCACGATGTCGTGCGTCTCGATAGCTTCGATATAGGCTTTTTGCGTCGGCGTTTTCGCCGCGACAAATCGTTTCTTGGTGACAATGGTCGCCGCGTTGGAGAGGAGTTCTTTGATCGGAGATTCGGGACTCTGCCGGAGTGCGCTCAAGGCGTGGGTAATGTCATCTGGCTGAAGCACCATCCCGTCGTTGGCAAGGTTGGCGAGTTCCGTGAGGACGCGTTCTGCGTGACGAGTGGCATCTGGCGTACCGTCGAGTGTGAGTTCTTCGCCGCGCGCCGAGAGGCGCACACCGAGGTCTTCTTCGATCAGCTTGAGGTGCCGGTCGTGGTGACCGAACAGAACGGCGGTATTGGTGCCTTCTCGAAGTTTAAGTTTACGCACAAGCGCTAAGGCGTTCTCCCTCTCTGCAGCAATAATGGGGTGATTCTAACAAACCATCAACTGGACTGACAAGCAGAAGAAAGGATAGCGCTGCGCGGACACCCTCACGCGCCTGCCGGCTTGGCAGGGACGGCGGATGTGAGGTTGAGCTCGAACTCCTGAAACGCGATGGCCCCCTGGCTGTCTTTGGCCAAAATCCGTACCTTGTGGACACCGATTTGGTCCGGGGAAATCTGCCAGGACAGGGAGCCTTTGTGCTCATCGATTGTCATGCCCGGCGGAGCCGTTTCAAGCAAAAACGTGATGGCGTCCGACTCGGCGTCCGTCGCCTCGACTTGATAGTCATACCGGTTATTGACGATTGATTTGGCCGGGCTAGACAGGATTCTCGGCGGAATATTCCCCATGCGAATCGGAACCGACCGAATCGCCTTGCCTTTCTGCACTCCATCGAAAGGCACCGCCTCGACGGACAAGGTGTCCCCGCGAGAGAATCCTGCCGTATCCAGTTCCGCCTCGTCCCCCTCCTGGACAAGCAAGTCGTTCTTCCGCCAGCGATAGGACAGGCGAATCAAGTCCCCGTCCACATCCGATATGTCCGCGCGCGCCTGCACGCGGACTCCGGGAGAGACAGGTTCCGGCTCGATGGCGAGGTGAACGACCACCGGCGGTGAATTGCCCACCACAACCGGCTCCGTTGTAAAGAGGCTGCCTTCCACCATCCCGTCGTGCGGCCAGATTTCAACCCACACCACATCGCCACGCTTCAGGAACTCCGGCGACAACTGCTCGCCGCCCTGGTTGCGAACCGGCTGGCCGTTGACGATCCACCGGTAGCGAAAGCTCAGCGGATTCCGATCTACATCCTGCGCATCCACGTGGACGATGATCGGGCCGGTTAAGACAAGTGGAGTAGGTTGGAAGGTCGCGGCGTGAATGACCGGGGGATGGTTCCCGGTTGTCGGCGTCACGTTCGGATTGTCCCCACCAACTTCACCCCGCTGACACCCCAGGAGAATCAAACTTAGCGGCGCCAGCAGCGCTGCGCGCCACATATACCGTCGGGCACGAGGTCCGACGCCTCGTGCCGTCTGTTCGTCTTTAACCGCCTCAATCACGACGACTGACCCAGGAGATATATTCGCTCCATGCCGACAGCGGCGTTTTGGGTGTGATCTTGCCGATAGTGGCGCCGCTGCCCTGATAGTACCCGGCAACGCCCGTGGGTGCCGCGCCAATTTGTATCGCGACTGAGGAGGCGAGGCCTTCACCAAGACTTATACTCCGCTGTGAGTGGCCGGCAGCATCCACGCCGATAATTGGTTCGGAATATGCGCCCCCGGTTTTATAGAAGAGCACGTAGAGGTTGCTGTTTCCTGCTGCCACGCAGATATCCGTCGTGGGGATGAAGGTCGGGAACAGCACCGCCCCCGCAATAATGGTCGGCGGTACAATGGACCGCTCGCCAGACGCCGGCAAGTTGGTCACCCATCCATCCCTGCTCTTGACCAACGAGATCAGCGCCGGGTATGTCGTCGTGCCGGCGATGCCGTTCACTTGATTCGACCCGGCTGCACAGGTGACGCAGATCTGTACGTTGGAGACATCGAGGAGATTATCCTCCCAACAACTCGTTGTACTGGTCTGCGCACAGCCGCCCGCTCGGAGGACCGAATCTTTGAGCCCTAGAAGATACTGGGTTGATGTATTCGACTTGTCGGCTACACTCAGAAATCTTCCTGTGCCAAAAAATACCCACACTTCTCCCGTATCATCTAAGGTGACCGTTGGACTCGAGGTCACAGGGCCGAGATATGCCCAGCCAGCGCCCATATTGAAAGTGTCCAGCATTTCTGTGGGAACGCGATTCGCTCCCGAAGCAATGCCCCAGGTCGAGGTCGAGCAGGGGGCGGCACTGCACGTGCCCATCGTGAGCCGATACATCTTGCCCGTCCAATACCCGATCCCACTGGAGGCCGGATCGATCGTCCGTCCCACATAGACTGCATCGGATCGGAAATCGAGATCTCTATCCAGCGTGATCGGATCGGCCACGAACGAATTCCACGAGCCGACCGGCATCTTCGTAACAATAGGGGCCGTTCCCAGAGGAGCCCCGAGCTCGACGGCGAATATTTTGGCCGCCGCGGCCGCTCGTCCATCGTAGCCATGGGACCCCGAACCGAACACCATGAACCATTTGGAATTCGTGTGGGTTGTGTTCCCGTCGGAGGACAAATTCATGCGAGCCACCGTGGGATAACTGGTGGTCAATCCGAGATCGGATGCCGAGTAGACACCGAGCACGGTCGGCGTTGCATCAGGGTTCGTAATGTCCAGCACGACGTAGGCACTGTAAAAATAACGGGTATCGTTTGGATCGGTCGTGACGCCGTTGCCGTTGAAATCCGCCACTACTTGTAACGGCGGACCGCCATTGTTGCCTCCGGACACGGCAGCGCAGGACCCGCAACTGCCGCCGAACCGAAGCCCGGCAATTAAGATCGTTCCCCACCCGTCCGGATGGATGCAGCCGGCCGCTGTCGGCGTCGGCACCGCGACGCTCCCACAGGCCGCTTCCTGCGTGAAAATGTGGACGTCGGTCACCTTCGGCTTGAGGTCCACATACGACACATGGGTGTAATCCGTCTGCGTGTACCATCTGAGCTGGGGCAGGAGATGGTAGGGCACGAATCCCCACACCTCTTCGCCCAACCCGGTCCCGCCCGAATTATCGGCCGGGTTCGTGGTGTACCAGCCGTGCTCCACGACCGCGCCTGTCGAGGCATCGTCTCCGCGGTGATAGTAGCCGACGTTAAAGGCATGCAGCAGCCCGTCGTTCGCGCCGACATAGGCCATCTGGCGGCGGTTGGCCCATCGCGCGACGAATTGGCGATAGCCTGAATCGCCGTACAGAATGTCGTAGCGCTCCCTCGGTGCGCCCACGATCGCCGGGGAGGAGTTCACCACGTCGCCGAGTTTCCAGACGTGCAGCGCCGCGTTGACGGTCACCTGCCGGTTGCGCATCCCCGACACTTGCGTGCCGTGGATGAAGTTGATGATGTTCGTGGCCGTATAGGTTCCGCTGCTGTCGGCGCGAAGATAGGGGCTCAGTGTGCTTGCATTGGCCGTGCTGAAGGCCATCTGCTCTCCCGAATCCACCACCCCGTCGTTATCCAGATCGGCCCAGGTAATGAGACTGCGCGGACTCGAGGAAATATCCCGCAGGGCCAGCTTTTTCCCCGCCTCCCATATCCCCTGCATTTCTCGCAAGCTGACAGTTTCGTAAGGCGTGACGCTGTCGGCCAGCCCGTCCACTGGGCTTACGTCGTAAAAGCGATCGACCACGACATCGCCCGACGCAGGGTCGGTCCTTGTCACGACGATATTGTCGTCGCCGTACACGAGTTTCCCGTCGGCGGCGCCGCCCGCGCCGCCTCGATCCTCGCGCAGATTTCCAAAGGGATCTACGAAAAGACCCTGCACATGGCCGGTCCACTTGATTTCATTGCTTCCCTCAAACGTCGAGGGATAGAAGAAGGCTTGGAAGAGCGCGCCATCTCCTGTGGACGAGGAGGCCAACACGGAAATGGCGGTCCCGGACGCGGCTTTCTTCAAGATCGCCGCGATCGCCGCATTGATCTGTGCCTCCAGATCACCACCCTCCGACGCGTCAAAGAAGGTATCGGGGACACAATCAGGCACAGCCGCTGGCCCATCAATGTCCCACTCTGGATTGCTGGTGCTCGCCCCACTCCCAAGGTTCGATCCTGCAGGATAGGTACAGGCCTGTGAGCCGGTCAGATCGACGGCATTGTCGCCATTCCGGTCCTCAAATCCACCGTACTTAGCCGCAGAGGCCAACAAGGTCGCGCCTGTTGGACCACCCATGGCATTAACCCCATAGAACCTGACGTTTTGCGTTCCGGTGAGATCGCTTCGCAGATCATTTCTTCGTCCGTAATAGGCCACGTCGTCCAACCGATCGCCCGCAGCCCCGCTGGTCACCACCCCGATATTGGAGCCGGTAAAGAGATTCCCGAAGGGCAACTGCAAATCCGGCGCATCGCCGTCTTTCACTCCAATTCCCGGGCCGATCATCAACACGAAACACTTGGCACAGCGGACCATCTGGTTCATGCTCGCAAAAAAGAAAGGGTCGCCGATCGCCCCAATCCCGCCCGAACTGTAGCCGGTCGCCCAGGACCCGCTGTTGCTGTAGCAGGGCCCCTGGCTCTTGCGGAACAGACACAGGCCTTCATAGAGTGCTTCTGAGAGAGGAGAATTTGCTTCGATTTGCTCGTTCCGGATATTCGTCACATCGGATGAGTTGAAGGCTTCATCATAAGAAAATTGCAAACTTCCGCCCTGGCCTGTATGGGCATTCACGAACATGACACCGACATGCATGTTATCCGTTCTCATCTTTTGGAACAGACCGAGGGACCGTTCCCTCTTGTAGCAAGCGAGGTGTCCCGCATAGTCGGGATCGCTGTTATCACTGGGGCTACCCGATACACAGGTCGTTTGAGTTCCTGTTCCAGCCGGGGAGTCAGGCTCCGTCGTCAGGTCGACCTCCAGGGAATACTTGTTACCACTGGCTGTGTCGAATGGGCTTGCCGTTGTGTCGTCGTTGACATACAAGAGGCCGTCACCGATACCGAAGATCCGCCCCGCCGCGGATGCGATGGTCCCGCTACCGGAAAGGTTCACCGTCGTCGTCGGCAGGGTTGTAGGAACACGGCCTGTGAGGGTGGCGGCCGGCACAAATTTCACGTATCGCCAGCAACTTTTGCTATTGCTAGCACAAGAGTCCGTGCTTCCATTTTCCCCGGTTTTTGGCTCCCCATTGATGTTGTTGGCTGTACCGTCAAGGTTCGCGTTCGCGGGAATCGGCTTCCCTCCGACGAGGACTTGATAAATCATCTCTTTTTTGCGTTGCGTCAGCCAGTTCAGGAAGTTGCCGTCCCAATGGCTGGCGGCACAGGCGGTGGAGAGGGTGGCCTTTACCGATCCATAGTTAAAGCTATTGGAATCGGTCGTATAGCAACGCAAGGGGTCGAACATGCCGTAATACGATTTGGTCGAGTCGAAGGTGTCTGCCGGCGAGGCTGCGTTCAACGTGTTGATGGCCACCCCGCTGTTGTTCACTGCTACCAGATCAACGCCTGATTGACTATCGACCGTCACGTTCGCGGCATAGAGCCCCGCCGTGGCCGTTCCGGTTTTGAAGGAAATCGGATATTGGTGATTGGGGCCGCTGTAGGCCGCTTGCAGGGTAAAATTACCCATGTCGACGAGAAACAGAATGTTCGGCGGGACGGTTTGGCTGAGGAAGATCGGATAATTGGTATAGTTCGCCAAACTCTGGGCGGACACGCCCGTCGGGACGCCCGACAGTGCGATCGCACCGACGGCCGTGGCCACCCACAACCCCCATCCTCGTGTCATCCAATCGTGCTTCTTCATACAATCCTCCCGTGGTTGCTCGAAGGGCCGGCAGCCTCGCCGCTCCTTCATGGGAGCAGGTAGAACTTCATTACGCGTCACGATCACAACAGCTTTCTCGTGCAGCCTTCGTTGTAGAGACAGGAATAGATGGCGGCGATGCGGCTGCTCATGCCGGTGGCCGTATTCGTGGCTACGCAGTCCACGCTGTAGAAAAAATCCATACCGCCCGCGCCGGCTCCCACGGCCGTTCCATCGTAGGCGGAACCGAACTGCTGGCCAGACCCAGCCCGCGGCTTGCGGTAGAGGAAGTCAATATCTCCCACCACGGAATAGGCCCCGACCGTTTGGACCAAATTAGGCACGGCGGCGGTGATACCGGCGGGGAACGGCGGTCCGATCGGCGTGTCGGCGGCGACCGGATCTCCGTTGATTTCAGCTTCCAGCTGGGTCTTATTGGTGGAGGGCACAGGCCCTGGCGGGATTTGATTATTCAACAGCGCCGTGGGCACAGACAGGCCGTTGGATACATCCTGCACTTGCTGAATGACTTTCACCCCCGTCGCAATACAGGCGTCCGCCGCTGCGGAGGAGGCCTCCATTGAACCAGCGAAACCGGCTACGCGGTTTTCAATCCCCGTGATCGTCATGGCGCCAATTCCAAGGACGGTCAGCATCAGCATCAGCATCACGATGCTGATCATCGCAATGCCCTGTTGGTTCTCCCTGAAACCAGGCCAATGAATCGAGAGGCTGTCGTGCGTCACGCTTCTGCTCCTTAGTGTCTCAGATTGCGAAGCTCGATCGTCCTGGTCAGCAGGCGCCGACGGGTCGACGTATAGGGAGGCGTCAACGCGGCATAGTCTCCCGCCGCAAACACGCCGTCCGAATGGAGATGGTCGCTCACCTGCAGCGCCGTGCCCTGTGCCGTTTGCTGATTCCTCTCTCCGAATCCCTGATCCGCCCTCCGTTGCCGCCCGACGATCGTCAACTGGGCCAGCTGAATTTTATCGGCTGTCAGCGGCGCTGTGGCCCAGGCGTTATTCGTCACAAAGTCCGCCTGGTCAAACCCCGCTGCGCCGCCTTGGTTATCGATGATGCCGTCGGCAATACCGCTGTTGATTGCCGCGACGCATCCGTCGCACCCGTAGGCAAACTGAATGTCCTCAATTTCGTCGGCAATGGACGTGCACCGGCTCCCTACCGTCGTACAATCCAACACACCCGCTGTCATCCCTCCGGCCACTCCGCGAACCAGGCACGGTGACCGCCCGGCGCAGAGGCCGGCCGGATCGGGAGGCGGAATAATTTGATAGGTGATGCATTGCAGCAAGTAGATCGGTGCATTCCGTTTCATTGCGACCGTCGCGAAAACCGCCGGCACTGTCAGGTTGGCGCCGGCTACGGCGGTCACCGTCGTGGTGACCGCCCCGCCGACGGAGATGACTGCGGGCGGCACCGTGAGGCTTCCTCCTGCTTCGCTCGTCATATTGGTGACTGCGATGGCCGAGGGAAGAGCAAGCAGGCTAAACCCTGTGGTCGTATCGCTGTTGAGTATCCAAGGCGGGTCCGTGGCGGTTCCCACCGGATTTCCCACCGGCACCACCAGGCTGATCCGATCCGGCCCGCGATCCGGTCCGGCCGTGTTGTTATCCGCAGGCACGATGGCGGTGGGACAGTTCCCGACGGAGCCATTCATCCCAAAGCCTGCCTGCCGGATATCTCGGAACAGAAATTCCATCGCCACGCGGACATTCTGTTGTGTTTCAACCGTCTGTTCGTTCGTGGTCAGCGCTTTACTGGAGGACGTCAGCACCGCATACCCTGCGGCGATGATGGTCGTGGCCACCACGGCACCGACCATGAGCTCGACAAGCGTCACCCCCTGCTGACCGCCCCGAATATTCGCCTGCATGACCATGAGTGCGCCCTCTCCTCTGCCCCTCATTCCGGAGAAATCGTCGTCGTCAACACGACTTGCTTGGCCCGAGCCACTTTGGTCTCGCCCGCCGCGCCGGTCCAGGACACCGTCACCGTAACCGGATATTGATTCAGCAGCGTCGCCAATGTCCCCACCGGCGTCGCAGGCACGGCAATCACTCCGCGCACGCTCACCAGCCCTGACGCCTGCGGATTGCTGAGCAATGCTACCCACTGGTCGCAGTCGCCTTTTGCCATCGCCTGAGTGGCTGTGTTTTGTGGACAGGGAGTGGCATTGGACGTATCGATGGCATATTGCGCGATGTTTTTGCGGTTGTACTGTATCCGTTCGATCACCTCCGCAGCCAAGTTGGTCGCGCGGGTTAACTCGGTCGAATCGACGTTGCGAGTCAAGGCAATCCCCTGCATTCCGGCAACCCCCAAGACACCCACCGCCAGGATCACCGCCGCTATCATGCTCTCGACCAATGTGAAGCCTGACTGATGGTTGATCCTGGGCATTTGCATTTGAATGTGCTCCCCCAACGCCATCGCATCGATTACGAACAGACCGTGTCCTGACACCAATTGACGACGCCTCGCGGAGTCACCTTCATCGCAAATTGGACGCCCTTGTCATTGACCATCGCGAGTTCCTGGTTCAACGTCGGGTCAGGGCCGCCGGATCTCATACCCATCGAGTTAAACGACACGTTCGCCGTCGCGGCTGATGTCCAAGCGGCGGACGGACCCACTTTCAGGTCCACGACATGAGGCAGCCGCACGCTGAGGGAGGCCAGCATCTGTACCCCTGTCGCTGCATTCGTCGTCGTCGTCAGTACAGCTCCGTTGGTGATGCTGATGGCCACCGTCACAGGAGCATTTCGGCTTAAGGCTGCCATGCGAGCCAGAAGCAGCTGGTTCTGCACCTCGGTGACCGCCTGTCTTAACTCAGAGCGAGACTGCCACACTAAATAGTTTGGAAGTGCAATGAGCCCGACAATGCCAATAATAGCCACGACGATCAGCATCTCGATGAGCGTGAAGCCGGTCTCAGAGCCTGCTAGCCTTGTCTTTTGACGCTTAATCTTCTTTATGATGGGATAGACATACATCGGGCGTCTTCTAAGACGAGCAAGTGGCATGCCGTCTGAGGCTCACCATCCTCATCTTCTAACCTCTTGATTTGACAGCCAAGTCCCTTAATGGATGAGGATTGAATCGGCCATGTTTCGTGAGAGTGAACGACAATTTTCGGCCCAGGGCCTGTACAGTTTCTGTCCACCACCATAAGGGGCAGCATCCTGAGGAATGGTGCTTGCGGTCAGGGACACAATCCGCGTGGCTGTTGAGCGCTGGCGCGCTGAGCAGGCAGTCAATGACCCTGTTCGCATGGACCGTTCAGACTCGAAAAGGCTGCCGCGCCGCTCTCCATAAAAAGAACCGCGCAGACCGTGAAGAACCATTGTTGGACGTCTGAGGGTCTGGGATGGCCTGAGGTGAAGAAACTACAAGGGGCGACTGCTTACTTCATAGCCACAGAGCGGACCTGACGATATGTTGTTACGCCCTGAAGCACTTTCCGAATGCCGTCCTGAACCAACGTGATCATGCCTTCCCGCATCGCCACACTCAGCATCTCGACGGTACGGGCTTTGGATTGGATACGGCTCTTCGTCTCTTCCGAACCAATCAAGAGTTCGTGGAGCGGAATACGGCCTTTGAATCCGGTCTTGTTGCACAGGTCGCAGCCTCGTCCACGATACAGCGTCATTGACATGGCATCCGCGACGCCCCATTGCTCCCACTCGCGCGCGCCATACCCCTGCACCAGTTCGTCGTACTCCTGTCGACTCGGATGATAGGCCTCCTTGCATTGGATACAGATCCGTTTGCACAGACGCTGGGCGAGCACTCCCAACATGGCGTCGGCAAAGTTGAAGGCGTCGCAGCCGAGATCCAACAAACGGATCACCGTTTCAACCGCACTGTTCGTATGGAGGGTACTGAGCACCAAGTGGCCGGTGAGCGAGGCCTCAATGGCGATGTCGGCCGTTTCTTTGTCCCGCATCTCGCCGATCATGATGACGTCGGGGTCGGCACGCAGAAACGCCCGCATTGCGGTCGCGAAGGTGAGACCGATCTTCGGATGGACCTGGACTTGGCGGAGACCGTCCTGGGTTATCTCAATGGGGTCTTCGGCCGTCCAAATCTTTCGTTCGTCGGTATTGATGTGCTTGAGAATCGCGTGCAGGGTTGTGGTTTTGCCGGACCCAGTCGGTCCGACACACAAGATGATCCCGTGCGGTTTCTCTGCGATGGCTTGAATGGCCTGCAAGATGGCGGGGGAGAATTCCATCGCGTCGAGCGGCATCGGTTGCTTGGCCGTGAGGAGACGCAGCACGACATCTTCGTCCTGTCCTGAGGTGGGCAGGGTCGCGACGCGCAATTCGACCTCTCGATCCTTCGCCAACCGGTATCGGATCTTGCCGTCTTGGGGTTTGCGTCGCTCGGCGATGTCAAGATTGGCCATGACCTTGATGCGTGACACGACAGCACGCCGATAGGCCGCGGGAATCCCCATGTAGGTGAAGCAGGTGCCGTCGATGCGCAGGCGAACAGCCATGTCTTTACGGTCCGCGTATGGTTCGATGTGAATGTCCGAGGCGCCGAGGCGGTCGGCTTCGGCGATCACTTGGTTGGTCAGCCGCACAATGGCTGAGTCGTTCTCGTCGATCCCGCCGGATACGGGGTCGATGGCAGGCTCAAGATGGATTTCATTGATCAACTCACCGAGAATGGTGCCGATGGACCCGCAGGTTCCCTGGCCCCTGGCCAAATGGAGAAATTGCTCGATGTCCCGACGCAGACCTACGGCATAGCGAATGGTCATTCCAGGAAAGGTGCGCCGCACGTCCCAGCCCTTGTCGAGATCGTGCGGATCGCTGGTGAGCACGTCGATCCGTGACCCTCGACGCGCGATCGGCAGCCAGAGGTTCTTCTTAAGATAGTCGAGGTTGAGCGTCTTCAGCAGGTCGGCATCGATGATTGTTCGTTCGTCATACGGCAGGTAGGGACATTGATAAAAATCGCTCAGGGCGAACCCTAAGACGTCCTTCGGAACACGATAGCGGTCGAGCAGCACCGTTTCGAGATCGAAGCTGCCATCCTTTGAATCGTCTACCGCCTCCAACACGTCGGCTTGACTGATGATTCCGCGATAGACCAGCGTATCCCGCACGTTCTGCTCGATCGTGCGGGACGATTTCGCCCCACGGTTTCCCTTCTTGGCCGAGCCATCACTCCCCTCCGTCTTGCCCGGCCTTCCTCCACTCAGAATGTTGGTCTCGACGGTCATATCTAATGCCTCGTACCAATTCTCAGCGTCTAGCAGGCTGCGGAAAAACTATTGTGGCACGGTGGTAATTCAATCGTCTGCACGTCTAAGACAGCATGAGAACCGCGCGCAGGATGCTCAAAAAGGTGACCTTCTCACCCGCCACCCTGGCGACTACTTCACCCTCCCGCCCTGAGTCTGCCAAGACAGCCTCTTAGCCCAGG
>Ga0334722_10002597_pt1 | contig 20219 bp, 19 predicted proteins | sample C3_bottom_MG_FD_207210 | JGI IMG/M metagenome (GOLD analysis project Ga0334722, IMG submission 207210) | Sediment microbial communities from Yellowstone Lake, YNP, Wyoming, USA - C3_bottom | ecosystem: Environmental > Aquatic > Freshwater > Lake > Sediment | place: USA: Wyoming | collected...
TTGTCCCGCGCTCTTCACCGAGTTTTTTTACGGACAGATATTCCAGGATGCGGTTTTTTACCTTTTCGAGGTCGTAGTGGTCCTCGTCGAGCGTGGTTTTGGCCTTTATGATATCTATTGCCGAAGCGGAGGTCTTGTTCCAGGGAAGGCTCGTCATCCATTCAAGGTAGGTTCGAATGACGGAGTATTCCGGAGACGCCGCATTCAGTTTTTCCATTCGGCCGAGTTCTCGCTTGGCCTCCTTCTCCGCCTCGGGCGGCAGTTTTGCCTCATCGATCTTTTCCCTAAGGTTCTTCATCTCGGAACCGTCATCGGTCTCTTCCCCGAGTTCCTTGCGGATGGCGGAGAGCTGCTGTCTGAGCAGGTATTCCCGCTCCGCTTTCTGCATCTGGTCCCGGGCCTGGCCCTGGATTTTTCTGCCGAGTTCAAGCACTTCTATCTCGCGATTCAAGTACTGCATCAGCTTGCTGAGCTTGTCCTGCACGATGTCGGTTTCGAGAAGTTCCTGCCGCTGCGGAAGGTCAAGCCGGATGTTGCTCGCGATCAGGTAGGCAAGCTGACGCGGGTCATCGATGTTGATCGCCGCTGAAGACAGTTCCTCCGGCATGTTCGGCGTCAATGAAATCATCTTCTGGAAGATCTCGGATACGCCGCGCATAAGCGCCTCGATCTCGACGGACTTTTCCCCCTTGTCCGGCAGGGCCTGGACCCTGGCCCTGATATACGGCTCTGTCTGGATAAATTCCGTGATCCTGATGCGTTCGATCCCCTGCACCAGGACCCTGAGCGTGCCGTCAGGGACCTTGATCATCTGGAGGATCCTGGCCATGGTCCCGATCGTATAAATGTCGTTAATGCCCGCGACCTCCACGTCCATTTTCTTCTGTGGGGCCAGGCCAAGGATTTTATCCCCCATGGTAACATCGTTGATGAGCTTGACGGATTTCTCCTTGCCGATCACCAGAGGATAGACCGTGAGGGGAAACACCACGGTATCCTTTAAGGGAAGCAGAGGAAGTTCCGCAGGCACCGGCGGTATTTTATCTTCAGCTTGGATGGTTTCTTCCACGTTATTGCTCCTGACGTTGTTCTTTTTAAGCGGCTGTTTAAACTTCCCGATAAGCTCTCTGATTTTCACGATGTCTTAGTCTTCTTCCCGGCGCGATATTTAATTAAAATGACTTTTTCAGAGATATGATGAGCAATCCATTCCTGTATTCCGCATTCACTTCGTTGCTGTCGACAGCAAGGGGGATATGGATCTCGGACCGGAAGTCCCCGTACTTGATGCCGAGTTGATGGCACGCGTTCATACCGATAAAAAGCGGTTGTTCCCTCCTCCCCTCCACGACCAGAAGGTCGCTGAACAGGGTCACACTCATTTCGTCTTCCTCCACTCCGGCCAACTCGATAATGACAATGAGCTCTTCGGGCGTTTCGTATACGTCTGTCGGCGGCCTCCAGATGCTTGCCGACGGTCCCGCCCACGGGCTGAACGCTTCCCAAATGTTCCGGAGCGCCGCATCCTGGCTCACTTTTCTCGAATATTTATATGAAATGAACCGATAACGCAAACCAGTGCCCCCCCCTTAAACGGTTTGAGATGAAAACAGGTTGGTATTTTAACTTCTTCTCGGGGAAAATAATATAGAAAACATATTATAATAATATCATATGGTATCAAGAAGATACCAAATGAGGCGTCGCTTGTCAAGAAAAGGCGTAACTATTCAGCACACTTAGTGTCACTTGCAACACCAATTTCACTATCCTGTCATTCCCGAGGACGTAATCGGGAATATGGTGTTCCGAAAACCCGTAAAACCAGATCCCCGATAGAACCCTTCGGGGATGACCTTTTGGGTGGCGCTGAGTGCCGATTTGATGGTAGGTGAATAGTTACGAAAAGGCATGTGGAATCCGGATCAGAAGCAAAAGAAAAGGGGCACGAACAACCGTGCCCCACAATAAGGTTATCAAACACGGATTACTTCCCGGTATTTCCAGACGAGACATTCACGCCGTAACCCATGGTCGCGGGATACGCCGCAAAGCTCCCGGCCTCCGTACCATCGCTTCGGAATATTTTGACGAGTGATTCATTCTGCGGGCCCGAACCTGGACCGGTGATGATTTCGGCGAGACCGTCGCTGTTCACACAGACGGAGCTAACCAATGGTGCCGTATCCAGTGGCATGGCTGATTTGTTTGCTGTATGTCAACAAGGGCAAAGGATCAAATGATTATGATGATGCTGCAGGAATTCCGGTGCGTTTCAACTAAAGAAGCAGTGCGAATAAAATGAAGAGGGGCGCTGAAAACCGCGCCCCTCTTCACGACTTTGTTCCAATAGAGATAATATCGTTGATGCTATTGTTTGCTGCGACGAGAATCGAGCCACCGCTTGAGGGATTGCGAGTTCTCTCCGCTTGGCCGCCCTGCCAATAAGCCCTCAATGCCGATGTGTTCGTCTAGGTCAGGCCATTCAATGGCGTAGCCCTCGCCTAGCAATTGCCAGTGCATCCGCTCATCCCGGGTAGCATTGAGCAGACGCGGGTACCAGGCTAAAGGAACACTGATACGACGGCCATCTGCGAGACGCACTGTCAATTCATCATCCGTCACGGAAACTTCAACAGCGGTAGGTTCTACATCAAGAACTAAAGTACTCATTCCACGCCTCCAAAAGGGCCGATGCATGCTTTGCCACAAGACGAGCAATGTGGTTCAACTCATGTCCCTGAAAGCCCCGGTTTTTTGTAAGTGCTACCGGATCAAGCCAAAACTTGGCGATTAGTCGTTCTCGCTTTACATGTATATGCGGTGGTTCCCCTTTGTCAGAGCTGAAAAAGACGAAACGATAGGGGCCATCCTCAAGCACGGTCGGCATAGTTGATAAGATAATAGCAAAATCAACCACTAGATTCAATGTAATTCTGCGGTGCAATTTCAACCAGCGGGTCAACATCGACTCGCCTTGCGGCGCGTCATCCGCGTCGTTAATCCGAGAGAGAAATTAATGTTATGGGCTTCATTGAAATTATTGCCGACCTGCGTATTGTCTATACTTGGCAAGAAGGCTAATGCCGAACTTGCGCACAGATGACGGAAGGCTGCATATATCTTAATGGCTGTATTCTCTTTAATCGTATTTGGAATGGCAGTATATGTAATATCTTGTATGTCCAGAATGATATTGAACAAATAGCACTATCCTCGTTGAAACCTCAAAGTTTCCCCTTGCATAATATATATAAACTCATATAATTCCTTGCATCCCATGAAGCTGGAGGATAGCTTTATGAAAGAACCTATTACTAAATCTTCCGGCAACATATTTTTTGATCTCGGTTTTTCCCCTGAAGACGCCGCAATTCTTCAGATGCGCTCTGAGATCATGGCTGATCTTCGGAAGTTCATCAAGAACAAAAAGCTGACGCAAGCAAAAGCGGCTGAGATTCTTGGTGTAAGTCAGTCTCGCATCTCTGACCTTGCAAGAGGCAAATGGGCGAAATTCAGTTTGGAAATGCTCATTGCTCTAGCAACTAAGGCAGGTATGCGTATCAGCCTAAAAAGGGCTGCATAGGCATACATTGACGAGTCGTTCGAGCCCCGCGCTTCGTAGCGCGGGCTCAACTCGATTTGACTACAGACACATATCTTGTATGAGTTTCGTAAATCGAAGCGAGGATTCGGATGAAACATATTTTCTCTCTTGTTCTTGCGGTAGTCATTGTAATGCTGATCGTCAACATCGTGTCCGAAGGACTCATGACGGACGGAACAGCTGTTGCGACACAGGTTGACGGAACGGTCATCATCTTTACGAGTGAAGCCCCTGCGGGTCGCCCGATCAAGATTAATGACAGCATCGCAAAAAATGATCGGGTGGAGGCGCAGGGGAATTCCAGGCTTGAACTGCGCCTGCCCGACAGCGGCTGTTTGAGAGTGTCGGAAAACACGAGCCTCACTGTGCGGATGCTGCAGTTCGAGCAACGGAAGGGCATCATGTACTTGCAGGCGTTTCTCCGCAAGGGCAGGTTATGGGCGAAGATAAACAAGCGCGCAACACCCGACTCCCGTGTGGACGTGATCACGAGTACCGGTCTCGCCTCAGGGAAAGAGACTGTCTACGGTGTGGATGCGGCGGAAGGCGCGGGCACTTTGATCAGCGTCTACGAAGGCGCTGTTCTTGCCACGAGCGCGGCGACGGATGCGACCCGGACCGCTGACCAGACAAGCCCGCCTGCGGAGGCCCGGCCGGTCAGCGTCCAGGCCTTGCAGCAGGTTTCTGTTTCAGCCCAGGAGGGCGTATTGCAGCCGCGGGCTTTCGATCTGAAGGCTGCGATCAATGACTGGGTCCGCTGGAACCTGCAGCGGGACGCCCGGGAGGGACTCGCGACAATAACGGTCGCGCCGGCTTCATCGACGATCACCAAGGTGGGGTCCCTGCAATTTGCCGCCGTTGCGCATTATCCGGACAATATGGAAAAAGATATCACCTCGTTCGCAACGTGGAGCTCGTCCGATGTAAACGTCGCGAAGATCGACCCGTATGGGATCGCCTCGGGAACAGGGCTTGGAGCGGTCAATATCGCGGCAGCGATCGAAGATATAAACGGGTCAACCGCGCTGAACGTAAGCCGGGATATCGTCTCCGTCAAAGTGACCCCTGCCTCAGGATCGATCGTGAACGGCGCGGTCCGGCAGTTCACGGCAATCGGAACGTTCTCGGACAAGACGGTCAAGGACATCACCTCGTCTGTGGTCTGGAAGTCATCCAATACCGCTGTTGCGTTCGTTGACGCCGGCGGACGCGCTGTCGCAGGCAACGTCGCAGGGACAGCCGTGATAACGGCCTCGCTCGGAACGAAGCGCGGAAGCTCAACGCTCAAGGTCAGGCGCGAGCTTGTTTCCATAGCGATCCTGCCGGAGAGCGCGATGATCATTCCGGGTGACACGCAATGGTTCGGGGCCATCGGCAGCTATTCCGACAAAACCACGAAGGACCTGACTGATATGGTGAAATGGGAAACATCCGACATTCGTATTGCGGTGATGGACCAGATCCACCCGGGCCGAGTCCTGGGCCAAAAAGCGGGAAGCGCCGGGATAACAGCAACCTTCAAGAATAAATCCGGGTCGGGAACCATTACAGTGGAAAACATCTCGTCTCCTTGACCGTCCAACAGACACATGCGTCGGAACATTTCCGACTTCCCCTACCCCTTCACGCACGCGATCGGCCTGACCCTTGCCACCTTCCGCGCCAGGTTCGCATTGTGCGCGGCGTCGACAACTTCCGTAACGTCCTTGTAAGACCCCGGCGCCTCTTCCGCAAGGCCTGAGTAGGAGTGGCACCGGACCAGGATTCCCTGTTCGTCGAGTGACCGTATCACATCCCTGCCGTGCCATTTCCTTTTCGCCTGGGTGCGTGACATGGCCCTGCCGGCACCGTGGCAGGCCGAGCCGAACGCCTGCTTCATCCCCTCTTCAGTTCCGACAAGAATGTAGGAGGAAGTGCCCATGGTCCCGCCGATCAGCACCGGCTGGCCGACATTGCGATATTCAAGCGGAAGGTCGATCTGGCCCGGCCCGAACGCGCGCGTCGCGCCCTTGCGGTGGACAAAAAGCCTTTTCTTTTTGCTGTTAATGAAATGCGTCTCCACCTTGCAGGTATTGTGGCTGATATCGTACAGCATCTTGATGCGCCCCTCGGGATAAACCTCCGTAAAAATCTCCCGGACAAGATGCGTGATGATCTGCCGGTTGGCCATGGCGCAGTTTATGCCGGCGCTCATGGCGCCGAAGTATCTCCGCCCCTCCGGGGAATAAATCGGAGCGGACGCAAGTTCACGGTCTTTGATAGGGAGCTTGAAGCGCTGGGCCGCGCCTGCAAGGTCCTTCAAGGCGTCCGTGCCGATCTGGTGACCGAGCCCTCTTGATCCGCAGTGCACGGATATTACCACGTCGTCTTTTACGAGGCCCATTGACAGTGCGGCCCGGTCGTCGTAGATTTCCGAAACGACCTGCACTTCGAGGTAGTGATTGCCCGAGCCGAGCGTGCCCATCTCGCTGTGCTGCCGCTTCTTTGCCGTGTCCGAAACATGCTCAGGGTCGGCCCCTTCCACCCGTCCGTGTTCTTCGATATATTCAAGATCGTCTTTAAGCCCGAACCCTTTGTTGATCGCCCAGACCGCGCCTCCAAGAAGCATCTCGTCGATCTGGCCGGGACTGAGTTTGATAAGCCCCTCGGAGCCCACTCCAGCCGGCACACGATTGAAAACCTGGTCAACAAGACGCTGAAGCCCCGGCATGACCTCTTCACGCGTCAGTCCCGTCTTCATGGTGCGTACTCCGCACGAAATGTCGAAGCCCACGCCGCCCATGGAGATGATCCCGCCCTCCTCTGGGTCGAAAGCGGCGACGCCTCCGATGGGAAAGCCGTAGCCCCAGTGAGCGTCGGGCATGGCCATGGAGGCTATCTGGATGCCCGGCAGCATGGCAACGTTCGCGACCTGTTCCCGGACCTTCTCATCCATATCGGAAATAAGTTTCTCGCTCGCGAATATCCTGCCGGGAACGCGCATTTCCCCGGTCCGAGGGATTTCCCAAAGATAGTCGTTTATTTTGTTCAGTGATTTTGTATCCATGGAAGTCTCCAGAGGACAGATTACAGAGGACAGATGACAGAAGACAGAGAACAGAAGACAGAGAACAGACAAAAATCAGATTGAATCTATTGCCGTTTCATCAGCCATCTCTTCGTCAGTAGTTAATTATCTGTCTTCTGTCATCTGTGCTCTGTCTTCTGTGTTCTGATCCTTACACATCCACCACGCACTGGGCAATAAACCCGCCGTCCCTTTCATTCACGCTCAGCATATGGTACGTTGCGCCTTTGACCTCGACGCGGGGTTCGTGGCGGATCTTGTCCAGAGCTTCACCCCAGGCCGTTCCGGTAAGTGAATTACCCTCGATCTTCACGTTAAATCGTGAAAAGACCATGCGTTCGATGTCCGTGAGAGCAAGCAGAGCGTTCAGCCATTCAACGAGCAGAAGTTCTGTATCCGGAGCTGATACTGTGACCGATCTCATCGCTTTTTGCAGTATAGAATCGACATTCACCATCACGGAATACATTGCAAGAGCGGCATTGGCAAAGGCCTCTTCAATAGTACCGCCGAACCCCCGTACGCCGATATCCGCCTCGTGCTCAAACGTCTCGTAATCCACCTTTAGCTCCAAACTGAGAACGCAGCCTGCCCTCGAATGATCTTATCGGGGGAACCTTGAACTCTGTACTCTGAACTCTGAACTCTGTACTATTTCTACTCCCACACTCCCGCAACCTTCGCACCGCAATATCCGCACGCTCCCTCCCGGACCCTGTTCACCCTCACGTTGAATCCGATCCGGCTGACGATGGTTTTCCCGCAACCAGGGCAGACCGTATCCTCTCCTTCTCCGGGAACATTGCCTTCATACACATACCGGAGCCCCGTGTCCAGCCCGATCCGCCTTGCGCGCTGAAGCGTCGTTGCCGGGGTGATCGGCCGGTCCAGCAGCTTATAGGTCGGATGAAAACGGGACACGTGCCAGGGGATGTCCTCGCCCACGGACTTGATGAACTGCGCGATATCCCTGAGCTCCCCATCGGAGTCATTGTGGCCCGGGATGACCAGAGTGGTAAGCTCGATCCAGATGCCGGATTCCTTGTAATGTTTAATGGCATCGAGCACGGGTTGGAGCCGGGCGCCGCAGACTTTTTTATAAAAATCGTCGGTAAAACCCTTGAGATCTATGTTCGCGGCGTGGAGATATGGCCGTATCTCACTCAGCGCTTCAGGCGTGATATAGCCATTCGTAACAAACACATTTTTTAGTCCTGCTTCGGCCGCCAGCCGCGCCGTGTCATAGGCCAGTTCGAAATAGATCGTCGGCTCGGTATATGTATAGGATATGCTCGCGCAACCATGTTTTTGCGCTGCCTCAACAAGGGATCCGGGCGTCACGTCCTGACCGAGACTGACGCCCTCGTGCTCACGGGGAAGCTGTGAGATATCCGCATTCTGGCAGTGTTTGCACCTGAAGTTGCAGCCGGGGGTTGCGATGGAATAGGACTTGCTGCCGGGCAGGAAGTGGAAGAGCGGTTTCTTTTCTATGGGGTCTATGTTCTGAGCAATGATTTTGTCGTACACGAGGGTGTACAGGACGCCGTCTCGGTTCTCTCGCACCGCGCAGAGACCGCGCTTTCCCGGTTTAACAAGGCACCGATGGCTGCACAGACCGCATTGGACGGACTGGTCCGCCTGCGTTTCCTGGAACATTGCCCGTTTCATGGCCCGTTGTCTCCTTCTCTGTAGTTTCCCGGAGCATCTAAAAGCTGCGGTCTTTATTCTTCAAGGCTGCTGCAATCCTTTTTCAATTCTGGTTTTATGATCAATCGCCTCCGCAAGGATCTTCGCCTTGCACTTCGCGCAGATAATATCGGAAGAAGAAGTTGCGCAGACGAGGCAACGACGGTCAGTCCCGGGTTTGAGCCCTTCGGCCTGGAAAATCATCTCAAGGAATTCACTCTCCGACACGTGGCCTTCCATGCGCAGGTTTTCTCCGAATATCGTCAGCGGAAGTTTTTTGATCGCATGCTTCCTGAGGAGTTCCGGAAAATCTTCCGCAACGATGATGTCGGTATAAATGAATCCGCATTCGATCGCCAGCCCTATGGCCGTCTCGGCCACAGGCCGGCAGAGTGGACAGTCGCTCTCCACAAAGACCCGAATCCTTACATCATGAGCAAGGTGTTTCAGGGTGCGGGTAATATCCTCCGGAAACCATACTTTTGTGTCCGCAAGCGAGTGGATCGTATTGATAAGAATTCCGAGAAAAACATCCTCTATGCCGCCGTAAAATGTTACTGCCTGGCCGTCCGCCCCCTGCACCACTGTCGCCGGCGCCCGCTGAATGCCGTATTGCTCCGACTTGTCCCTGTCCATGACCAGGTCATAGGTTTCGAGGGCAATTTTATCCATATGGCCCTTGAGAGCGCGGACAAGCGCAAGGGCCCCGGGACAGGCCTCGCAGCCCGCGTCGGTCGTAAACAAAACAAGCCTCACCGGCTTTTTTAGCTGTCCCGATGATTGCTTGATAAACTCCAGGGACGACTCGGATATCATTTGATTTTCACCTCACGGGGGTTGAAGGTAATATATGTTATACAGTATATCAAATTATCATTATCGCCCGCGGATTTCGGAATATGCCTAACAAAATGCTTGAACAACCCGCGATGAATTGGTATAATCGTCACAAAATTGGACGTAAAAGACAATTTAAACTGCGCTCGATGCCATAAATAGCCGGGGGGGGCCATGCATATATTTCTTACACTTATTGTCCTGATCGCGGCGATGCCGCTCCATGCCTATGGAGACGCGAATGGAGGGGACAGGGTGTTCAAGCTCGCTAACATGGACCCCGTGCTTTTCAGCCATGATTACCACACCAAGACTAGGGGCATCAATTGCCGGGCGTGCCATAACCAGGAATTCCTTCAGGCCGGCAGCGAATACCAGATGAAGCATGAAAAGATAACCAAGAAGGATTTCTGCCGACACTGTCATAACGGTATGAAGGGCTTTGATGCGAAGTCGGATAAGAACTGCATACGGTGTCACAAGAAATAAAGTCGCTGTTATTGTTCCCCCATCCGTATCCGATACTTCTTCAGCTTATACCTGAACACCCGTTCGCTGATTCCGAGCCTCTCGGCGGCGCGGGTCTGCACACCTCCGGATTCCTTCAGCGCTTCCAGAATGAGTCCGCGCTCTATGGTATCAAGAGTCTCATTCAGGGACCCGGAAAGCTTCCCCGTGGACAGCGTCGTCTCGCTTGCATCGGCCCTCAGGTGGATCGGGAGGTCCGCTGTCGTAATCGCGCCCTTTTTCGAAAGTACGACCGCGCGCTCGATGATATTTTCAAGTTCACGCACATTGCCCGGATACGTATAGCGCATGAGGAGGTCGCGCACCTCTGAGGATACGCCTGAAATCTGCTTCCGGTTTTCCGCGCTGTATTTCTTGATAAAATGTTCCACGAGCGCGGGGACGTCCTCTTTGCGGTCCCGGAGCGGCGGAATAACAACCGCAACAACGTTCAGCCGGTAGTAGAGGTCTTCCCGGAACATCCCTTCCCTGATCGCTTTTTCAAGATCGCGGTTCGTGGCAACTATCACGCGGACGTCGGTTTTTATTGTCTGGTTGCCGCCCACGCGCTCGAATTCCCTTTCCTGCAGCACCCGGAGCAACTTCACCTGCATGCCGGGTGTCAGTTCCCCTATTTCATCGAGAAAGATCGTCCCCTTGTCCGCGGCCTCAAACCTGCCGATCCGTTTCGCGACCGCGCCGGTAAAAGCCCCTTTTTCGTGTCCGAAGAGTTCGCTTTCGAGCAGGTTCTCGGGCAGGGCGGCGCAATTCACCTTGATAAGGGGAAAATCCGCGCGGGGACTGTGGTAATGAATGGCTTTGGCCACCAACTCCTTGCCTGTTCCGCTCTCGCCCCGGAGCAGTATCGTGGCGTTGCTCGAGGCAACGCGGCCCGCGAGGTTCAACACCTCCTCCATGGCATTGCTGTTGCTCACGATTTCTTCGAACGCATAGCGTTCCCTGAGACGTTCCTTCAGGTCTGAGTTCTCGCGAATCAGGTTCTGGCGCTCGCTGATCCGCTCAATAAGGAGGACGAGCTGGTCCAGGTCGATGGGTTTGGGAAGATAATCATAAGCACCGGCTTTGATGGCCTTGACCGCTGTTTCAATGGTGCCGAAAGCGGTCATTATGATCACTGCCATGTCGGGGTTGATCCTGCGCGCCTCGCCCGAGGTCTTGAGCGCGTCGACGCCCGGAATATTACAGTCTGTAAGAAATACGTTGAAACGCTCATGCTGCATGGCGTCGACTGCTTCGGCCACGCTCCCAAAACCCTGGACGTCATACCCTTTTTGCGCGAGAAACGTTTCGATCCTGCGACGCTCCTGCGCCTCATCGTCCATAATTAATATTCGCGCTTCATTCATAAGATAACGCTCCTCGTTCCGACTGCCAGTTTGTCATGCAGATCGAACACAATACCTTCACGCAGTCCCCAGTCGCTCACGAGCATGGTTGAAAAGTGATGATGCTCCATGACTTCCTGCGTAATGACCGCGCCCGCGAGGATGATGTCTTCACGTCCGGGCTCAAGACCCGGCATCGTCCTCCGGTCCCGGAGAGCCCTCGTGGACAGCTCTTTTACCATTCCGTCCAGCGACGCCTTTGAAAGCAGGAAGCCGTTGATCCTGTCGGGATCATACTCCTGAAGCTTCTGGTCCATGGCCGCGAGTGTCGTGATCGTGCCTGCGGTGCCCGCGCAGAGTTCCACCCCGCGGAGGGCTTTGTTCGCCGCGGCATTCATGATGTTCTCCCAGGACCTCAGTTCCGCCCTGACGGTCAGGCGCAGTCCGTTAAGGTCTTCTTCTGCCGGAGGATCGCTTTTCAAAAAACGCTCCGTGAGATAAACAGACCCCAGCGGCAAACTCGCCGTGGACTGAATGTTCCCTTTGCGGGTTATGATTAGTTCCGTGCTTCCTCCGCCGATGTCCATCACAAGGGCCCGGTCCAGAGGATGGGCTTTCCGCTCACTCTGGTGCTTTACGAGCGCGCGCGCCACACCCAGAAGCGTAAGACGGGCCTCCTCGCCGCCATCCACCACATGGATGTCAAGGCCCGTCGCTTTCCTGACCGCGGAAATAAATTCACCGGCATTGGCAGCGTTCCGGAGCGCGCTCGTACCTACGACCGCCGTGTGCACTGAGGGGTAGCGCCGGAGGACCCCGGAAAACTCGTCGAGCGCCGCTATGGAGCGTTCCCTGGCCTCCGGGGAAAGAAGGCCGGTGCGGTCAAGGTCCTGACCAAGGCGGGTAATGGTCCTTGCTGAATAGAGTTCACGGTAATTGGTGTTGTTTATTTCGACAACGAGGAGGCGGATAGTGTTGGTGCCGACATCGATTCCGGCAAGTATCATGTGAGGAGCATTTCCCTGAGCTTCACGCTATAGGCCTTGATACGGGTGGCAAGAAGTTTAGCGATCATGGAAATGAGTCGTGAAGCGGTCCGGGGGTCCAGGTCCATCAGCGCCTGGAAGTCCTTTCTTGTCAGCATCAGAAGCTCAACCGTGTCCTCAGACCGAGCGGTCACCTGCCTGTCCGCTTCCTGGATCAATGCAAGTTCTCCGAAAAATTCTCCCGGGCCGAGAATAAGGAGGGACTTTTCCTCGCTTTCTCCGACCATGGCGGTTATCCTGACGCTGCCGCTTTTGATGATATAGAGGGCCTCGGCGGGCATTTTTTCGGTGAAGATCGTGGTGTTCGGCTTTAACTGGCGCTCCTGAAACAGACCCAGCGCGAGTTCAATGTCTTCACGGCTGTTTCCCTTGAAAAGCACCGTATTCTGCAACAGTTCCAGATTGTCCATAGAGTTAAACAGTGTTCCTGAATTCCCTTAGCCGACTGAATTTCAATCCCATTATAACCGACTAAATAAGTTTGTCAAGAATATGCATGCAGTGGGCGACGTACGTCATACCGGGAGCCGAGGTCCGGAAGCGCGCATACTATCAACGGGTCCATCCAGCACCTGGCGAATCTTTCTCAACAGCTCGATTGGACTGACCGGTTTATAGATGAAATTGACATCAGCCTGCAGGTTGCCTTTCGTATTGAGTATGTCGGCGGTATAACCGCTCATGAAAAGAGCTTTGATCCCGGGGTTGATATTTCGAATCGTGTCATAGGCCTCTTTGCCGCTTTTCCCGGGCATGACCACATCAAGAAGCAACAGGCTGATCTGCGTGCTGTTGTTACGGTAAAGGGCGATTGCGCTCTCTCCGTCCACGGCTTCGATGACCTTGTACCCGCTCCCCTGCAGGATGTTCGAGATAAGATTCCTCACAGCATTGTCATCCTCGGCAAGAAGAACCGTTTCGGCGCCGGCAACCAGTTGAAGCCTGGTCCGCTCTTCATTTTTTTTCACACCATCTGAGATCAGAGGAAGGAATATTTTGAACACCGTTCCCCGGTCCGGCTCACTGTAAACCTGGATATGGCCGTTATGCTGCTGAATGATGCCGTACACGATCGAGAGGCCGAGACCCGTTCCCTTGCCCTGTTCCTTCGTCGTAAAGAAGGGTTCGAATATCTTTCCCCGGGTTTTGGCGTCCATCCCTGATCCTCTGTCCGCGACCGCGAGGACCGCATAGGGCTCCGCTTTCCCGGCAGAAGGGTCATTGGGCAATTTTCCGTCGAACTCCTCGATTGATGTTTCTATGAAGATGATGCCTCCGCCGGGCATGGCATCCCTGGCATTGGTGCAGAGGTTTATCAATACCTGTTCCAACTGACCGCTGTCGGCAAGGATCATCACATCCCGTTTGGCAAGGACGGTCCTGAGGATAATATTTTCGCCGATGATCCGCGACAGAAGCTTTTCGATTGTCGTAACAATATCATTGAGATCGACGGGTTTGGGGCTGAGAATCTGTTTTCTGCTGAATGCGAGCAGGCCGCGGGTCAGGTTTGCCGCGCGCTCCGATGAAGAGAGGATATGGTCGACCGAAGGTTTCAGGGGGGAGTCCTCATCCAGATCCATGAGCAGCAGGTTCCCGTAGCCGGTGATGGCCGTCAGCATGTTATTAAAATCGTGGGCGATCCCGCCGGCAAGCTGTCCGATGGCTTCCATCTTCTGCGCCTGGAGAAGCTGCTGTTCGAGTCTTCGCGTTTCAGTCACGTCATGCCAGACCCCCCGGTACACCGTCATCACGCCCCAGACGTCGAATACCGCCTCGGCGGTTATCAGGACAGTCAGTAGCTCTCCGTCCTTTCTTTTCAGACCGGCTTCGAAGTCTTTTACGTATCCGCGTTCCTGCAGCAGACGCTGTATCGTTTCAAGGTCATCAGGATCGACATATAAGTTCTTCTTCACATCAATTGCAAGCAACTCCTGTTTTGATGAATAGCGCAGCAGCTCTACACCCGCGAGATTGATGTCGAGCAGCCGGGACTCGGGACTGCTGAGGGAAATGACGTCCTTGGATTCTTCAAAGATGGTGCGGTATTTCTTTTCCGATTCCTTGAGGGCTTCTTCCGCGCGTTCGCGCTCGATCATTTCCCGTTTCATCCTCTCAAGAGCAAACGTCAAATCCGAGGTGTGCTTTCCGACTTTATCATGCGAAGACCTCAGACGCTCGAGCATGACATTGAACGCGCGGGCAAGATCCGCGACCTCGTCATTCGTAACGATCTCGATCCGTCGGTCCAGTTTCCCCAGGGAAATGTCCTGCGTCGCCCTGTTCAATTCGTTGATTGGGGAAACGATCCTCCGGGTTATTAATATCGTAACGGCGATGCCCAATACAATGAACAGCGACGTAAAGAGCAGAATTGAGTAGAGAAACTGGCGTATTCTCTTTTTGAGTCCTTCCTGGGATATTCCGAGGTGAACATAACCGATGACCCGGGCTTTCCGCGATGGACTGCTCTGCGACAGGGAACTGACTGGAGTTTTTTGCGCCTGGCTTACAACCGAAGCGAGGATATCGATGTAATCCTTTCCGTCTTCGTCATTATGAAAATCCTTATACAGCACATATTTCGGATTGTCCGCCTCGCGGGGATGGGAGCTGGGAGGAATGTGTATAGGAAAATTTTCAATGGACTTAAACATCAGGACCCGCTCATCCGCATTCAAAATGAACAGATAAGCTATGGAGGGGTCTCTTTTTATGCTCTCAATGATCTGGAGCAGAGAACTCTGGTCTTCGGCATAGATCCTGTATTCGCTGTATTCGGCGATCATTGCCGCCAATGAACTGCCGTGGTCCACCAGGAGTTGATAGTTGTCCCGTTTTGCCTTCATCAGAACAAATAGACCTATGATGAAAGAAGTAATAAGAATCACCGAGCTCGTCAAGAGAATAAACTTCGTCCCGAGGCTCATGCGCCTGTTAAACGGCATAACGTTGCGTGTGTCCTTTCATGCAGGATGAAGCGCTTTTGTCCGTGCCATATTATATCATTCAGGGAGAAGTGTCAAACTTTGCAGCGGAAGGGCAAAATTCTATTCAGACGCCGCCTCCATGCGGCTAAGGGGAGGATGAGAAATACGGGTCAACAGGCCCGTATTTCTCCGATAGTTCGTGGCGCGAAGTCATTACGATAAAAATACCTTGCGTCAATGCCCGAATTATTATACTATCAGCACAATGAGTGTCCACCTTAATCTTAATCAATTCCATCGGGAGGGAAACTGATATGCCGCAAGTCGTCATGGTTTCGAGTATTTCAAATGCTGACAAACTCAGGACAACCGTTGAAAGACATTTCGAGCAGGGACGGTACTCCGAGATCACCCAGTCCATCGGTATGCACTCCATCCTCATCGACCCTGATCACATGATCAGCGATCAGAATCGTTTCTACCGCTTTGTCCTCGATATGATAAAAAACAGGATCAGTAAAGCCCGGGGGAAAGCGCATGCTTCCTGGTACCTTCGGTTCCCCGAGATCATGTCCGATATCGCGGAATCGGAACGGGTGGTGACGGACGCCATGTCGGCGGCTGTGGTTTCCGACCGTTATAAGGCCGGCGGCCCCTTCCGTTCGGTGGAAGATTTCTTTTTCTGGGCGCTCGACGACCGGAGGCTGCCTCTGGACCATATCGTAAAATATATCGAGACGGCCGCGGAGCTGTGCAAGGGGTAAGATCGGGACAATGGGCTGACTGGAGAAATTAATAATACCTGTCGCATTTACTATTCCATATTCATCATCACATCCTCAACCGTTATTGCTTCCATGCACCGGACCCTGAAAGCGCACTCCTTTTTGAAACACGGTGAGCACTCGGTCCCCTTGCGCACAACACGATGAGACCTTCCATACGGTCCCGTCCTCCATGGCGCCGTGGGGCCGAAGAGGGCGAGGACCCGCGCGCCGGCGGCCGCGGCAAGATGCATCGGTCCAGTATCCGTCGTAATGAACAGGTCTGAAAGCGCTGCGAGCGCGGCCAGTTCCTTGAGAGTGGTCTCCCCCGCCCAGTTCAGGGCGTCCTTCCTCATCATAGACAGGATACGCGAAATAACGGCCCGATCGTCGGGACTGCCGGTAAAGATCACGGCAACGTTCCTTTCGCTGATCAGCCGGTCCGCCAATTCCGCGAAATTACGCTCCGGCCAGAGTTTGGTCTTCCACCTCGCAACCGGGTTGATGGCGACAAGCAGCCGCCCCTCTTTCCGTATTCCGGCGACCCGCTGTCGCATCAACTCCAGCTCGCCTCCGATCGGCAGCGCGCACGTCGGAGGCGGGTCCTTTGCCCCGAGATACCGGGCCACATCGAGGTACCGTTCCAGGGCGTGCTTCTCAGGGTCATAGGCCGGGAGCCGCTCATTAAGAAACAGGGAGGAAAACTCGCGGCCATGGTCGAAACCTATTTTCCGATCGGCGAGGGCCAATCCTACAAGGATGCCGCTCTTGAAGAGCCCCTGCAGGTCGATGGCAATATCATAGCGGGTGTCTCTCAATTCGCGGAAAAAGCCGAAGATCCCCCTGATGCCCTGAAAGAACGTCCGGGGACGGCGGAGCATGCGGGTCCACGTCTTCCTGCGCGAGACAAGAAGCCTGCTGACAAGCGGATGCCCCTCAAGTATCCCGGCGGCCGCGTCCTCGACCACCCAGGTAATATCGCTGTCAGGGTAATTTCTCTTTATTGCCTCAAGCGCGGGCAGCGTCTGCACCACGTCGCCGATGGCGGATAGTTTGATGAGCAGTATCTTCATTTCTTATGCGTACCTAATACTTGTCCTTTCAGATAAAGTGTGGTACAAGTACCTCATGAAGAAGGCTATGCGGATCTCGGTTCTCATCCTGCTGACGGTCCTGTCCCTCTTGCGAAATGCGGCCTGGAAGGATGACGGGACCTTATGGAACGATGCCACATCAAAAGGTCCTGGCAAAGCCAGAGGTTACAATGAAGTGGGGCTTCACGCCATTGAAACCGGCAACTATGCTGAAGCGCTCTACGCATTTACAAAAACCATCCAGAAGAACCCCTATCAGCAGGAAGCCTATATAAACATCGGGCTCGCATACGAAGGCCTGAAAAAAACAGACCTCGCCGTCCAGGCCTATGAAAAAGCGATCGCGCTGGCCCCTTCCGATCCCGTCGCCTACTACAATCTGGGGATCCTTTTCTACAATACCGGGAAAGACAGGGACACGGCTTTCGGGCTGTTACTGAAGGCCCGGGACCTGAATCCCCAGGAACCCGATGTGCACGAGTACCTTGGGTTCATCTATCGTGAGCGGGGTGATCACCCCGCCGCACAGAAAGAATTCTCCCTTTACCAAAGTTTGAAATAGCAGGCCTCTGACCGCGCCACAAAACACGAGGGGTGGCCGGAACGGCCACCCCCCTTTGGTTCATCTCGAACAACCTGTCGAAAGATCAGAAACGGTATGAGAGTTCAAAGTCCCCCGCTTTCTCTTCAAGACTGATCTTTGTTCCGGTGCCGCTGTTGCTCTTTACCTCTTCCTTCATCGTATTCATGTACGCCATGGACATCTCCCAATGCCGTCCCAAGCGGTAGGTGAAGCCGCCGGAAATATGGTCCCTCACGATGGCGGGAAAGGCAAGGTTGTTATCAACGTCCTCCGCCTTGATCGGAGAATTGCTGTGATTGTAGCCCATGCGCAGCACGACATTCGGCGTCACCTCATACTGGAACCCCGTTGCAATGACCCACACGTCTTCCCAGCCGAAATGCAGGGGCACCTCGGTAACGCCGTTGGTGAAAGGGCCTTTCAGCTTTACCACATTATAGGTGGCCGAATAATTGATCCACTTGAAATCCACGGTCCAGAGCGCTTTTCGGGTCGGCCTGACCGCAAATCCAAGCGCGGCCTGTTCCGGAAAATTGAGTTTCATTTTATAAGTGCCGTCCTGGCTGGCCACCGGCCCCAGGCTCACGTCCCCGGCCGAAAGCCTCCACTTGAAGTCCGAGAACATCTGGCGTGAGGCGTAGGTAAACCCGACGGTAAACGCCGGCACCGGCTGGTACAGGACCCCGAGCGTTGCGCCGTATCCCAGTGCCCCCTGCATTTCACTCAGGTCTAATCCGTATTTTCCGGCGCCGCCGACCTCGGACCACATATTCTTGAAACTGAAGGCCTGGTAGTCCAGATTCAGGGCAAACCCAAGCGCAAGCTTTCCTCTCTTCCATGCCAGCGTTGGGGCCATTTTCCAGAATTGATACTGTGAATAGATATGCGCCTGCGCGCCACCGCCCCAGCCCATCATGCCTGCCACGGCGGGATCGGACAAGGTATCATAATCAACTCCCATACCCGAGACCCCGTACATGCCCCCGCCGAAAAAAACGTCGCCCCGGTCGTTCACAGGCGCGGTCCAGCCCACGGCAGGCACCAGGTAGAAGGGCGAACCGCCGGCGTTGTTTCCGCCTCCGGCAAAACCCGTTGTTCTTGTCGGCCGGAACAGCTCGAAGTTGAAATCCGTACGGTTGCCGATCACCGCCATGCCGGCCGGATTAGTAATGGCCGTGGTCGCATCATAGGGCGCTGCGGTAACCGCCCCGCCCAGGCCCTGCTGATACGCTCCGATTGCGGAGAGCTGGTGGCCGTTCGTGGCATGGCTTTGCTGCGCTATGACCAGAAATCCTGCCAGAACAGCCAGTGTTATCCAATAATGTTTTTTCATGATTCCCCCTGAAATGACGATTTTTTCGAAGCGAATGGAAAAAGCCGGCTGCAACCCTTCAGCACGCGAGATTACCTGCCCTTCATCGCACGGACGATCTTGTGCATAAGCGTGAGGCTGATCAGAACATAGAGCGCTCCGATCAGAAAAATAACCGCAATAAAAAGGTCTTTCTGTTCCTGGGTCAGGAACATGATGAACGGTATGGTGAGATAGCCGAGAAAAATGCAGAAAATCAGGGAAGAAAGGGAATCCCATGTCTGTCCCGCAATGCCCTGGTGAAAAGATTTTCTGTAATCCACGGTCTTCCACAATGCGATAACCATGATAATGGTTGAGAGGCCGCAGAGCATAATGTACAGATCAAGCATGATTGCGCTCTTGAACATATGTCCACGCCCTCCTTGATTCGCTGTGATTATTTCATATCTATCCGGGGATGTCAAGTATTTCAGGGAATCTCCATGTGTCCGCCGCATTTTAGCTTGCTATTTACTCAATTTTTGCTACAATTCCGATTGATATTCCATTCATCCCCTCACGTAACTATATGCGATGTTTAACCATCAACCTGTTTGTATACCATATCCATAATCCCTGCAGAGGAGGTAATGAATGCCCACGTCCATAAGCAAAAGCAAACCTAAACCAAAGAAACCCGCTTCCCGAAAACCGGTAAATAAAACAGTAAAAAAGAAAGTTGCCGGAAAGAAGCGCACTACGAAGAAAAAACTCCTGAACAAGAAGTCCTCCGCAAAAAAGAAGACAGTAAAGACAGCAAAGAAGAAAACCGCCCCGAAGAAACGTGCAAGAACACAATCCATCCCGGAGCAGAAGTTTTCTTCAAAGCCAACAACGGTGGAGCCCGGCCCCCAGCCCCTCGGCATCCCTCCCGTGGAGGAACCCGCCCTGAATGAACAGGCCATCGGCGTGGTGACGCATTACTACAGCCATCTCGACGTGGCCGTGGTCCAGCTCAACACCGGCGCGCTCTCTGTCGGGGACCGTATCCATGTCATGGGCCACAGTACGGATTTTCTGCAAACAGTGGAATCCATGGAATATGAGCACCAGCGTGTCGATCAAGCTTCGGCAGGCCAGAGCATCGGCCTCAAGGTGAAAGACCACGCGCGGCAGCACGATATCGTATACCGGGTAAAGTAGGGGAAAGGGGTCCTCATCTCAACCGTCCATGGCAACATAACCGGTCTCAAACCAGCTGAAATAAAAATGCTGGAACGCCTCTACCGGAGAAAGATGCCGCCGGGCACGGTAATCACGCCGGAGGCCGCCCGCGCTTTGACCGAGGCCTCTGCGGAAACCGGAAGGCAGATCGGCCTGATCATCGACCGCGCCGGAAGCATCAGGAACGTGCTTGTCGGCACAAGCAGGGACATTCTCATACCCGACCTGTCCGAG
>Ga0334722_10002598_pt1 | contig 20218 bp, 18 predicted proteins | sample C3_bottom_MG_FD_207210 | JGI IMG/M metagenome (GOLD analysis project Ga0334722, IMG submission 207210) | Sediment microbial communities from Yellowstone Lake, YNP, Wyoming, USA - C3_bottom | ecosystem: Environmental > Aquatic > Freshwater > Lake > Sediment | place: USA: Wyoming | collected...
CGGTCTCCGCGTTTCCGCCGGGTGGCGGCGTGGAGGCGCTGGTCGCCGACATTCGGCGCGCCACCGACATGCGCGTCGTCATCGTGGACTCACTCCAGGGGCTGGCCGGCAGCACGCGCGCGCAGGAGGAGGAGCTCGGCGCGGCCGTGCGAATCCTCAAGGCGCTTGCCATCGAGCTCAACATCGCGATCCTGCTCACCTGCCAGTTGCCGGAGCTTCGCGCCGACCGCGCGGATCCGCGGCCGGTGCTCGACGATTTCGGCGTGCAAGGCGCGGTGAAGCAGCACGCCGACGTGGTTCTTGCGATCTTTCGCGAGGAGATGTATCGCCCCGGGTACGGCGTGGAGGGCGCTACGGAACTGCTGGTGCGCAAGAACCGCAACGGCAACGTGGGTTACGTGGACCTGTTTTTCTACAAGCAGTGGATGCGATTCGAAGACATGCTCGACCCCGACCGGTAGGAGGCCGGAGACATGCGATTCCTTAGGCTCTTGGCGCTGCCCCTGCTCTGTGCGCTCGCGCGTCCCGCGACGGCACAGCAGGCCGCGGACAAGGCGCTCACCAAGCTGGAAACGGCCCGCACGGCGAATCCCGGCTCGGTCGCCGCGCTCCGCGCACTCGGCATCGCCTATTACAAGCGGCAGCGCTACGCCGACGCCCGGTCGGTGCTCGACGGTGCGCGCAAGCTGGACCCGAAGGACGGGGTGAGCGCGCTCTACGCCGGCCTCGCCGCCGAGGCGCTCCAGGACTTCACCGGCGCGAAGGACGCGTACAACACCTATCTCCAGTTCGGCAAGACGCGGTCGGTGCGAAACGACATTCGCTCCCGCCTCGTCGCACTGTCGCGCACGGAGTTGCATGCGGCGGCGAAGTCGGCCATCGCCAATGAGGCGCGCATCGCCGCCGAAGCGGGCAACCCGCGCGCGGTGGCCGTGCTGCCGATGACGTTCAGCGGCACCGACCAGTCGCTCTCCCCGCTCTCGCGCGGCATGGCCGACCTGCTGATTACCGATCTTGCGCGGTCGCCGGATCTCCAGCTCCTCGAACGCGACCGCGTGCAGGCGATGATCGATGAGATCGCGCTGAGCCAGAGCGGGCGCGCCGACGCGGCCACCTCGCTGCGCGCAGGAAAGCTCGTGCGCGCCTCCCGTCTCGTGCAGGGCGCGATCACCCAGACGGGCGCGCGCAACCTCACGGTGACGTCAGCCGTCGTCGCGGTCGCCACGGCCGAGCAGCAAGGCAAGGACGTGACGAGCAGCGACGTGCTGGACCAGGTGTTTGCGATCGAGAAGAACCTCGCGCTTGGCTTGTTCGACCAGCTCGGCGTGCGGCTCTCCGCCGCCGACCGCGCCGCCATCGAACAGCGGCCGACGCGATCGCTGCAGGCGTTCCTCGCCTACAGCAACGGCCTCGTCGCCGAAGACGAAGGGCGCTACGGCGACGCCGTTCGCTTCTTCGACCAGGCGCGCACCATTGACCCGGGATTCGGCCAGGCGCTGCAGAAGGCGCAGAGTGCGCGGGCCGCACAGCAGGGGGCTCAGGTGACGTCGGCCAAGGTCGAGAGCGGCCTGAAGGGCTCGGAAGGCGCCGCGGTCGCCGCGGCAGAGAAGGGTGTGGCGACATCCACCGGCATCGGCTCGACGCTCGCGAATGCGGTGGGCGACGTGAATCCGTCGGCCGCGAATTCCGTGAATTCCGCGACGAGCGGCACTCAGGGCCAGACGCAAGCCCAAACGCCGCCGACCACGCGCGACGCGACGGCCGAGAAGACGGGCACTGACCAGCCGGCGAACAAGACAGGTCAGGTCACCATCGTCATCAAGAGGCCCTGACCATGAAACGCCTTCGCATGATGACCCTCGCGGCCGGCGCGCTGTGCGCCGCGCCACTCGCCCTGCAGGCGCAGGGGCTGGGCGACGCCGCCGCGGCGGCGTTCCCTCAGTACGCCACGATGAAGATCGGCTCCGGCGCTGGGGCGAAGACCGTGTCACAGCTGTCGGTGCCAGTGGTGCTCGTGCTGCCCTTCGGGTCGCAGTTCAACATCGACATCGCCACCTCGTACGCCACCTCCGACTTGAAGGTGAACGGCGCGACCACCAGCTCGATTTCAGGCCTCACCGACACGCAGGTGCGCGCCAACTACACGCTCGGCAATGACGCCGTCGTCCTCACGCTCGGCGCAAACCTGCCGACCGGCCAGTACAAGATCGCGGAAGACAAGGCGGACGCGGCCGGCCAGATTGGAAACGACTTCCTGATTTTCCCGACGTCCTCGTACGGCTCCGGTTTTTCCGCAACGGGCGGCATTGCCTTCGCACAACCGGTGGGCGAATGGAACGTGGGCGTCGCCGGCTCGTTTCGGAAATCCACCAGGTTCGACGCGTTCAGCGGCACCGGCGCGACCGGCGCCAAGGAGACGCTGACCTTCACGCCTGCTGACGAAGTGCGCGCGCGCATCGGCGCCGACCGCGGTGTCGGGAACGGGAAGCTCGCGCTCGGCCTGACGTACTCGAGCTTCGGCAGTGACGTGCTCGCGAACACGTCGTACGCTACCGGCGATCGCTTCATCGCACAGGCCTCGATGTACTACCCGGTCGGCGAAACGGACGTCTGGGTGACCGGTTGGGGATTGTACCGCGCCAAGGGCCAGCAGTACGGCGGCGACGCACCGCCTGAGACGGTGCTTAACGGGTCCGTCGCGCTCGGCATCCACTACGGCGATCTGCTCATCGAGCCCAGTGTGGAGGGGCGGAACTGGCAGGTGGACGGCTACAACGCGGGCGGGCTGTTCAATGGCGGCCTGCGCCTGCGCTGGGTGAGCGGCCCGTTCACCCTGACCCCGAGTTTCACGTATCAGTACGGCAAGCTCTATCCGCTGGGCGGCGGCAATTCGATTGACGTGACCGGCTGGCGGACGGCGCTCATCCTGCGCGTCCACTAGGACGGTGCAGATCGCCAGTGCGTCGAGAGGGTGACCCCACGGTCACCCTCTCGGTTTTCAGGCGTTCGCCGCAGGGGTAAATTGGTCCGCAGTCATCGTGACTCGCGATCCTCAATCCAGATCCGAAATCGGAATCCGGAATCCTCATCCCGAATCCCTGTTATGGCTGGTCACAGCAAGTGGAAGCAGATCAAGCACTACAAGGCCGCGACGGACAAGAAGCGCGGCGCGCTCTTCACGAAGCTGATTCGTGAAATCACCGTCTCCGCCAAGCAGGGCGGCGGTGACCCGGATGGCAATCCGCGCCTCCGCACGGCCATCGACAACGCCAAGGCGCAGTCGATGCCCAAGGAGAACATCGAGCGCGCCATCAAGAAGGGGACGGGCGAACTCGAGGGCGTGGATTATCAGGATGTGGTGTACGAGGCCTATGGCCCCGGCGGCGTCGCCCTGATGATACAGGCGCTCACCGACAACGCAACGCGCACCGTGGCCGAAGTTCGCGCCAAGCTCTCGCGGGGCGGCGGCAACCTGGGCACGACGAACTCGGTGGCCTTCATGTTCGACCGCAAGGGACAGATCTTCGTGGAAGCGGCGGGGCTCGACGAGGATAGCGTGATGGAGAAGGCGCTCGAGGCCGGCGCCGAAGATTTCGTGCGTGAAGACGACGCGTTCGTGATCACCACGGCGCCCGCGGACCTGCATCACGTGAACAAGGCGCTCGACGCCGCAGGGCTCAAGGTGTCGCAGGCCGAGCTGTCGTGGATTCCCAAGAGCACGGTGGCCGTGGCCGGCGAGCCGGCCGCCCAGCTCATGAAGCTCATCGAAGCGCTGGAAGACCTCGACGACGTGCAGAAGGTGGACGCAAACTTCGAGATGGATGAAGCGGAGATGACGGGCGCGTGATCGTCCTCGGCATTGACCCCGGCACGGCGGTGACGGGCTACGGCGTCGTTCGCGACCGCGGCATGCGGGCAGCGGGCGGCGCCGAGCTGTTGGAGTGTGGGGTCATTCGCACGCAGCCGAGCCAGCCGCTCGCCTCGCGCCTCGCCGACATCTACGAAGGGGTGCGAGAACTCATCGAGCGGCACCGGCCGCAGGCGATTGCCGTCGAGGGCGTGTTCTACGCGCGCAACGTGCGAACGACCGTCGTGCTGGGGCACGCGCGCGGCGTGGTGCTGCTCGCCGGTCACCAGGCGGGGCTGGCCATCCACGAGTATCCGCCGTCCGACATCAAGAAGGCGGTCACGGGGAGCGGCTCGGCAACCAAGGAACAGGTGCAGTTTATGGTCATGAAGCTGCTGCGGCTCAAGAGCGCGCCCCAGCCGGCTGACGCCGCCGACGGCGTGGCCGCGGCGCTTACCTGTGTGCTTCGCGCCAACCTCACCCGCTTGCTGGAGGGCGCCCGATGATCGCGCGCATTGCCGGGACGCTGCTCGCGTCGGACATCGATCGCATCGAACTCATGACGTCCGGCGGCGTGGCCTACACGGTCAGCATCCCGCTCTCGGTCGCCGAGTCGCTGCCCCGCCCTGGCGGGACGGTCGAGCTGCACACCGCGCTGGTCGTCCGCGAGGACAGCTGGACGCTGTACGGGTTCTCCACGGCCGGCGATCGCGCGCTCTTCCAGCGACTCCTCGGAACGACGGGTGTCGGGCCCGCGCTCGCGATGAACCTGATGTCGGCGCTCGGCGGCGAGCGCCTGGTCCGCGCCGTGCAGGAACACGACCTCGTCACGCTGACGCGCGTGCCCCGCGTGGGGAAGAAGCTCGCCGAGCGGCTCGTGCTCGAGCTGCGCGACAAGCTGGTGGCGGCCGGCGTGTCGGCGGCGCCGGGGCACACGGCGGCGGCGGCGGGACCGGGCGCCGACGCGGTGCGCGCGCTCGTGACGCTCGGCTATCCGGCGGCCGACGCCGAGAAGGCCGTCGCGGCGGCCATCGCGGAGAGCGGCGCCGCGGACACGGCCGATCTCATCCGCCGGTCACTCAGCCGCATCGCGAAACGCTGACGCCGCCGGCACAAGGCCGCCGCGGCTGAGCGCGCCGCCCACGGTTTACACGCCTTCACCCGCACGTACATTCAGGCATGACCCGCGCCGAAATCACCACGCCGCAGGTGCTCACCGAGGAATCGGTGGTCGAGCTGTCGCTGCGCCCGCAGCGGCTCGCGGAGTTCATCGGCCAGGCGAAGGTCAAGGACGCGCTGCGCATCTACATTGACGCCGCGCGCGAACGCAAGGAGCCGCTCGACCACGCGCTCCTGTTCGGCCCGCCCGGACTCGGCAAGACGACACTCGCCGAGCTGGTGGCGCGCGAGCTCGGCGTGAACATCCACACGACGAGCGGGCCGGCGCTCGAGAAGCCGGGCGATCTCGTGGGGACGCTGACGAACCTGCGCGAAGGCGACATCCTGTTCATCGACGAGATCCATCGCCTGCGGCCGATCATCGACGAGTTCCTCTATCCGGCGATGGAGGACTACCGCATTGACATCCGGCTGAGCGAAGGGCCCAAGGCGCAGACAATCACGATGCCCGTGGAGCGGTTCACGCTGATTGGCGCGACGACGCGGCTCGGCATGATCACGGCGCCGCTGCGCGCGCGCTTCGGTATCGAGCTGCGGCTCAACTACTACCCGGCCGAGGAGATCGAGGACGTCGTGCGCCGCACGGCCGTGGTGCTGAACGTCGAGATCGAGGCGGCGGGCACGCGCGAGCTGGCGCGCCGCGCGCGCGGCACGCCACGCGTGGCCAACCGCCTGCTGCGGCGGGTGCGCGACTTTGCGCAGGTGCGCGCGCAGGGCGTGATCACGGAAGCCGTGGCCCGCGAGGCGCTCGAGCTGCTCGACGTGGATCACTTCGGACTCGACGAAATGGACTCGCGACTGCTGCGCGCCATCATCGAGAAGTTCGACGGCGGGCCGGTCGGCGTGCAGACGATCGCCGCCGCCGTGGGCGAGGAAGCCGACACCATCGAGGAAGTGTACGAACCGTTCCTCGTGCAGAATGGGTTCCTTCAGCGCACGTCGCGGGGGCGCATGGCCACCGCGCTCGCGTACCGGCACTTCGGCTTCACGCCTCCCGCGCAACATGGCGAGGCGCAGGGCTCGCTGCTCTAGCGTGACCGACGCGCGCGGCCCACGATGCCGCACCGGCGTATGCACCCGGAGTCCGCGGCACACACCGACCGATCCATGAAAGGCGACCGCACGAGCGACTACGACTATCAGCTGCCGGACGGTCGCATTGCGCAGACGCCGGCGGACCGGCGCGATGCGTCGCGTCTCATGGTCGTGCATCGCGACACGGGCGCCATTGAGCACCGGACGTTCGCGGATCTCGCCGCGCTCGTTCCGGCGGGCGACATCCTCGTACTCAACACGACGCGCGTCTTCCGCGCGCGCCTGCTGGGCACGCGCGATTCCGGCGCGCCCGCCGAGGTGTTCCTGCTGCGCCGGCACGGCGACGGCCGCTGGGAAGCGCTGGTGCATCCGGGCGGCAAGCTCAAGCCGGGACGCAAGGTGCACATCGCGCCAGGCTTCGACGCGAGCATCGAGGAAGTGACGGAGCGGCGCACGCGGCTCGTGCGGCTCCACGGCGCGGATGATGAGATGGCGGCGATCGAACGGCACGGACACGTGCCGCTGCCACCGTACATCGCGCGCGCCGACGGCGGCGCGGACGAGGAACGCTACCAGACCGTGTACGCGAGGCAGTCTGGCTCGGTGGCCGCGCCAACCGCGGGACTGCACTTCACCCCCGCGCTGCTTGAGACGCTCGCGGCACGCGGCGTGCAGCGCGCCGACGTGCTGCTGCACGTCGGCGCCGGGACGTTCCGCCCGGTGGACGTCGAGGAGCTCTCCCGGCACGGGATGCACGAGGAGTGGTACCGCGTTGACGCCGACACGGCGCAACGGCTCAATGCCGTGCGTGCGCGCGGCGGCAAGGTGTGGTGCGTGGGCACGACGTCGCTGCGCACGCTCGAGAGCGTCGTGGATCACGCGGGCGTCTTCCACGCCGGCGAGGGCGAGACGCGGATCTTCCTCCATCCGCCGCACCGCGTGCGCAGCGCCGACCGGTTGATCACGAACTTCCATCTGCCCCGTTCGACGCTGCTGATGCTCGTCGCCGCGTTTGCGGGCTACGAGCTGGCGATGCGCACGTACCGGCTTGCGGTGGACGAAGGGTACCGGTTTTACTCCTATGGGGACGCGATGGTAGTACTCTAGGAAGGGGAAGGGACAGGGTGTGGGAAGGGAAAGGGGTGGCGGCCTCCCCGTGCCCTCTCCTCCCCGCTCCACACGCTTTCGCTTCCTCTTCCCACACTCTGCCGCTTCCTCTTCCCCCGGCGAGGTTGTTGCATGCGAGCACTGACGATTGCGGCGATACTATGCGCGTCGGTGGCGAATCTGCCGGCGCAGGGGCGCATCACGGGCACGGTCTTTGACTCGCTGATCACCCGTGCGCCGCTGCGCGGCAGTGTCGTCACCCTGGTCGCGACCGGCCGCTACGCCGTGGCCGATGATCGCGGCCGGTTCGCGTTCGACAGCGTCTTGCCCGGGCGATACAGCATCGGATTCATGCACCCGGTGCTCGACTCGCTCGACGTCTACGTGCCGCCGATCGCGGTGGAGCTGCCGAACAGCGGCCGAGTGAGCGTGACGCTGGCGACGCCAAGCCCGGCGGCATTGTACAGCACGCTGTGCCCAGGCCCGCATGAGGAAGACACGGGCGTTCTCGTCGGGCGCGTGCGCGACGTGGAATCGGAGACACCGCTGGCCGACGCTGCCGTCGGCACGAGCTGGACGGAGATCCTCTTCACGGCAGGCGGGCGGGAAGACCGGCGCCGGGGCTTGCTCGCGCGCACGGACCGCGAGGGGGCGTTTCGCTTGTGCGGCGTGCCGACGCGCCTGATGCTCGACGTGCGCGCCGAACTGGGCGGATTCCGCGCCGGGCCGTTGCGACTGGCGCTCGACACGCGGCTGTTCGGCCACGCCAATCTCGCGGTCAGCCGCGGCGTGCCGTCCGTCGGCCCGGCTGCGAACGAGCCGCGGCGCGTGCTGGCCACGGGCAGCGTGCACGGCACGGTGCGCGACCGCTCGGGGCGCGCGGTGCGCGATGCGATCGTCGCCCTGCTCGACGAAAGCCGCACGGTGCGCACCAACGCCACCGGCGAGTTTCGCTTCGACAGCGTCCCCGCCGGAACGCGCACGCTTGAAGCACGCAAGATCGGCGCGCCGCCGACCTTGATGACCATTGATCTGCATGCGCACGAGGAGCGTGACGCCACACTCACAATCGACCGATCGGCCCAAGCGCTCACCGCGGTCACCATCGTCGGCACGCGGACGACCCCGCTGATCGAGCGGGCGGGGTTCACCCAGCGGCGCCGCATGGGGCTCGGTGCGTTCTTCACCGCGGAGGATATCGCACGCCTCGGCAGCTTCGACCTCAGCGATGTGCTCGGACGCATGAGCGGCCTTCAGCTCAGCCGCATCGGAGGCGACTTCATGCCGACCATGCGCCGCGCGAACGGCACGATCTGCATTCCGACGTTCTTCGTCGATGGCTTTGCGTTTCCCGTGGATGGCGCGCGCGCCGGCAAGGATACCATGGCCCCGTTCACGGACCTCTCCAGCCTGCTGCTGCCGCACATGGTGCGAGGCATTGAGGTCTATGCGAACCTCGGCTCCATTCCGCTCGAGTACGACCGAACGGCGACGACCGGCTGCGGCTCGGTGCTGATCTGGACGCACTAGCGCGCGCCCGGGTCCGGGAGGACGCGTCGCACGGCGCTCAAGCATCGGTTCCAGTGTAGGTTTGGGGCATGTTCCGCTTCGAGCTCCTCGCCGCCTCGGGCCGCGCCCGCGCCGGCACCTTTCACACCCCGCGCGGAGTCGTGGAAACGCCGCTGTTCATGCCCGTCGGCACGCTGGCGACCGTCAAGGCGCTCGACCCGGACGAACTGCGCGGCATGCACGCGCAGATGATCCTCGCCAACGCGTACCATTTGCACCTGCGCCCGGGCGACGAGCTGGTGCAACGACTGGGTGGCCTGCATCGCTTCATGGCGTGGCGCGGCCCGATGCTCACCGACTCGGGCGGCTTCCAGGTCTTTTCCCTCGCGTCGCTCAATACGGTCGACGAGAACGGCGTCACGTTCCGGAGCCACATGGACGGCTCGTCGCGGCACTTCACGCCCGAGGGCGTGATGCGCATCGAGACGAACCTCGGCGCCGACGTGATCATGCAGTTCGATCACGTGATCCCGGGGCAAAGCGAGTTCGCCGCGGCGAAGGACGCGAGCGAGCGCTCCATTCGCTGGCTCGCACGCTGCCACGCGGAGTTCACGAAACTGCACGAACCCCCCGAGGCGCCGCGCCAGACGCTCTTTCCCATTGTGCAAGGCGGCATTCACGCCGCGCTGCGGCGCGACGCGGCGCGCGCGATCGCGGGAATGCACGCCTGGGACGGGTTCGCCATCGGCGGGCTCTCCGTCGGCGAGGAAAAGGCCGACATGTACGCCATCCTCGACGCCTGCGACGAGGCGATCCCGGCCGACCGGCCGCGCTACCTGATGGGCGTCGGCTATCCGGAGGACCTGCTTGAGGGCGTCGCGCGCGGTGTGGACCTGTTCGACTGCGTCGCGCCGACGCGGATGGGGCGCAACGCCGCCGCGCTCACCCCCGACGGCCGCGTGAACATGCGCCGCGCCGAGTTCCGGACTGACGACCGCCCGGTGGTGGAGGATTGCGCCTGCGGCTGCTGCCGCCGCTTCTCGCGCGCCTACGTGCGCCACCTCGTCCAGGCCGACGAGATGTTGGGCGCGCGCCTGTTGTCGCTGCACAATGTACATTTCCTGATCGCGCTGATGCGCGAGGCCCGCCGCCGGATCATCGCCGGCGACTTCGCCGCGTGGAGCCAGGCATGGCTCGCGCGGTACCATTCGCAACCGACCGATTCATGAGCGCCATTCTTCCACTCTTCGCGCAGCAAGCCGCCCCGGCGTCGGGCGGCGGCTCGCTCACGCCGTTCCTGTTCCAGCTCGGCGCCATCATGGCGATCTTCTACTTTCTCATGATCCGCCCGCAGCAGAAGCAGCGGAAGCAGCTCGAACAGGCGATCATGGCCGTCAAGAAGGGCGACGGCGTGGTCACGACCGGCGGCATCGTCGGCGAGATCGTGCACATCAAGGAACAGCTCGATGAGGGGAAGCCGAGCAAGGGGATGGAAGACCTCGTCACGGTGCGCACGGGCGACACGAAGATCGTGATCCAGCGCCGCGCCATCACGCAGGTGTTCACGCCGGGAGGCGCGACGGCCGCGTGAGTGTGCTTCCCATCCGGGTGCTCGGCGACCCGGTGCTGCGCGAGGTGACGCAGCCGGTTGCCGAGGTCACCGACGAGATTCGCCGGTTCATCGACGATTTGTTCGAGACCATGTACGCCGCGAGCGGCATTGGGCTCGCCGCGCCACAGGTCGGGCGCACGGAACGCGTGTGTGTCGTTGATGTCGACGGCGCGGCATACGCGCTGATCAACCCGGAGGTCGTGGCGACCGAAGGACCGAAGGCGAAGGCCGAGGAGGGCTGCCTGTCGATTCCGGACATCTACGGCGAGGTCGAGCGTCCCGCACGCGTCACGGTGCGTGCGCTCGACCGCGACGGCAGGTCGTTCGATGTCACGGCCGACGGCTTGCTCGGTCGCTGCATCCAGCACGAGATTGACCATCTGCACGGACGCCTGTTCATCGATTACCTCAGTTTCCTCAAGCGGCGCAGCGCGCTCGCAAAGTGGGACGAGGGGAAGGACCAGTACCCCGGTTTCGTCCGCTTCCTCAAGCCCGGCAAGTCGGCCAGCGAGCATCCTGAAGAGGAGCTCTAGTGCGCATCGTGTTCTGGGGGACGCCCGAGTTCGCCACCCCGCCGCTCCTCGCGCTGATTGGCGAGGGGTTCGATGTGGTCGGTGTCGTCACCCAACCCGATAAGCCGCGCGGCCGCAAGCGGTCGCAGCTCGATCCGTCGCCAGTCAAGCAGGTGGCGATGGACGAGGGCATTCCCGTGCTGCAGCCCGAGCGTCCCCGCGGCGACGAGTTTGTGCAGGCGCTGCGCGATCTCGACCCCGAGCTGTCGGTCGTCGTGGCGTACGGCCACATCCTGCCGCGTGACGTCATTGACCTGCCCCGGCTCGGCACGCTGAACATTCACGCGTCGCTGCTCCCCGCCCTGCGCGGCGCGGCGCCGATCCAGGCGGCGATCGCCGAGGGATGTGAGGAGACCGGCGTGAGCATCATGCGCATGGTGAGCGCGCTCGACGCCGGTCCGGTGATCCACGCGCTCGCGACGCCCATCGAGCCGGACGAGACGGGCGGCGAGCTGACGCTGCGGCTGTCGGAGCTTGGCGCGACCGCGCTGATCGAGGCGCTCGCGCTGCTGGACGCCGGAGCCGTTGTCGAACGCCCGCAGGATGACGCGCGCGCGACGTACGCCAGGAAGATCGAGCGCGACGATGCCCGCGTGGACTGGACGCAGCCGGCCGCTGTGGTCGCGCGCCGTATTCGCGCCTACGACCCCAAGCCCGGCGCGTGGAGCAGCCTGCACGGCGTGGACATCCGGCTGTTTGGTGCGCGGCCCGTGGCGGGGCGTGCGAGCCCTCCGGGCATCCCGGGCGCCGTGCTCGAAGCGGACGAGGCGGGCGTTGTGATCGCGTGCGGCGACGACGCCATTGTGATCCGCGAAGTGCATCCGGCGGGGAGGAAGCGGCTGACGGTCGCCGATTGGGTGAAGGGGCGCGGCGTGGCGGTGGGCGACCGCTGGAGCTGATTAGGGACGAGGAATGCGGATTCCGATTCAGGATCTGGATGACGGATTGCGATGGACGATGGGAAAACGAATGGGGCGCACGGCTGAGCCGTGCGCCCCATTCGCTTCAATGACTCGAACCCGTGCTTCTCTCGCGATACCCTACGGATTGCTCTGCTGCCCCTTGACCGGGATCGGCGAACTCTGAATGCCGCCGTTCGCGCCAAATGCGCGGATGCCAAGTTGACCGTACTCGTTGTCGCCCCAGCAGTAGATCACGCCGGCGCCCGCCGTCGTGCCGCCCGAGCCGCCCGATGGAGTGGCGACGCCGCAGCTGTGCAACTCACCAAGCGCGAGCGAGCGCCAAGTCAGGCCGCCGCCCACCGCGACCGGCACGTTTGAGTTCGTCGTGGTGCCGTCACCGAGCTGGCCCGCCGTATTGCGGCCCCAACAATACGCAACACCCGCGGTGGTAATGCCGCACGTGTGATACTCGCCGGCGTACAGCTTGGCAAACGTGTAGCCGCCGGCCACCGCCACCGGCAGAGAGTCGCGAACAAGCGTGATGCCCGCGCCGAGCTGGCCGTAACCATTCGCGCCCCAACAGAACGCCGCCCCACCACGATCCAAGGCGCACGTGTGCGCATTGCCGGCCACGAGACTGGTCGTGTCCCACACCATAGTGAGGCCCGTCATCACGATGCCACGCGGAATCGTCGAGTCGATCGAGACCGTGCGATTGCCAAGCTGGCCCGAACCGTTCGCACCCCAGCACCACGGGCGCAACGTGTTGGCCGAGTCCGTCGGGTTGAAGCGAGGGAAGGCGCAGGTATGCGAGCCACCCACCGCGACCATAGACCACGGGAGTCGCGCGTCCGGAGCCACCGTCGTGACAACCACGTAGTCACTGACCTGATCCCCGTGCGTTCCGTCGCCCAACTGGCCGCGGGCGTTCGAACCGGTGCAGCCGATCTGGCCGTCCGTGCTGATAGCGCAGCTATGCGTTTCGGCAGTGCTCACGCCGTTGAACGACAGCACGCTGCCGCTGAAGACCTTGAGCGTGGGCACACTGACCTGCACCGCGCTGGCAAGACGGCCCCAGCAGTAGAGCTGGCGCGCGATACTGATGCCGCAGATGTAGCTGGACCCAGCGCCGATCTGGCGCCACGTCGGGAACGGACCAGCGACCGAGTCGCCGGTAGTGACGCCGGCAGTCGGCGCGTTGGACGACTTGAGGCCGCCCACACCGCGCTGCCCGTCTTCGCCAAAGCCCCAGCAGAATGCGCGATCGCCAGTGGTCACGCCGCACGTGAAGTAGTTGCCGGCGTACACCTGTGTGAACTGCGCCGTGGCCGTCGCGGTGAACGTCGCCTTGACCGTCGGACGCAGACGCACTCGCACCGACTGCACGCCGAGAAGGTTCCCGAGCGTCCACGACGAACTCGCGCGGCCGTTCGCATCGGTGTAGACCGTGACGGGGCTGACCGAGCTGCCCGCCGACAGCGAGTCGTTGAAGACCACGGTGTCGTTGGCGATCGGATTGCCGAAGCGATCCACCACCGAGACCTGGAGCGGCGTCGCGAGCGTCGCGCCCGCTGACGCCGATTGGCCGCTCCCCGCGATGGCCGTCAGCACGCGAGAGGTGTCCGGTGTTGCCGTGGCCGTAAAGTTGATTGGTGCAAGACCGGCGATCGTTGCCGATGCGGTCTGCGTAATGCCCGCCGTCGTGCCGAGCAGCCAGTTAGCGCTGGCGTTGCCCGAGGCGTCCGTTGTGTCGGTATTTATCGGCGTGACCGTGCCGCTCAGGTTGCCGGCGGCCCACACGACCTTCTTCCCAGAGACCGCATATCCGAACTGGTCCTTGACGTTGATCGTCAGCTGCTGTCCGAGTAGGGAAGCCACGCGACCGGACTGCTGGTTGCCAGCGACGATGGTCAGTTGCGAAGCCGGGCCAACGCCCGCCGTCGCCGTGAAGACCGCGCTGTCCAAGACATAGTTGCCCTGCAGGATGGCCACCGCCTTGTTTGCGCCCAGCGTCGTTCCGAGCGTCCAGACCACGCTCGCGAGGCCGGAGACGGAGGAAGTGGAGGCGGCCGGCGTGATGGTCCCGCCTCCCGCGCGCACCTGCCAGAGCACGGTGGCTCCGGAGACGGGTTGACCACCCGCGTCAACGACCTTCACGCTGAGCACTTCGCTGAGCGCGGCGCCGACGGCACCGGTTTGCTGGTTGCCCGAGATGAGCTTGAGGGCGGCGGCGAAGTCCTGTGGCTGCACAGAAGTGGGACCCGAGGTCGCGTCACCGCACCCGCTGATGAGGGCGAGGATGGCGAACGTCGCAACGGTTCCGGTGGTGACGAGCTTGCGGCCGTGCATTCGCACTCCGTGCTAAGAAGGACAGGGGAGACGAATATCGTAATTCAATAGGCACGCGGCAAACCGACACCCCCCTAGGGTGCCAGTTCGCTGCTTCCATTAGACGGGCCGGACGGTCACGAGGTAACGGTGGCGCCGGGGGCGTCCTGCTCCCACCCCTGCTATTATACAGAGTCTCCCGTCCGCCGCCTCTCCCGTGACCCACCGCAGCCACTCCCCGGCCCACACCAGCACTCCGGTCACGGACGCGCGCCGGGCGGCCGCAGATGTCTGCGTGGACCTGCGCGGCGGCGTACTGCTGGACGCGGCCTTTGAGCGGCGCGCCGTCGCGCTCGACACGCGGGACCGGCGGTGGACCCAAGAGTTGGTCTACGGCATGCTCCGCCGCCGCGGCTGGCTGGACCATGCGTTGGCCGCCCGCGTGCGCGGCGGCCTCGCGCGGCTTGACGGCGATCTGGCAGATCTGCTCCGGCTTGGCGCCTACCAGCTGCTCGAAATGGGCAGCGTGCCAGCGTATGCAGCCATCGCCCAGACGGTCGAACTGGCCAAACAGCGCCACGGGATGGGCGCGTCGAAGCTGGTGAATGCCGTCTTGCGCCGGCTCGACCGCGAGCGCTCGTCACTTGGCGCGGATCTTCCAACCGACCCGATCGAAGCGCTGGCGACCGAGTTCTCGCATCCGCGCTGGCTGGTTGCGCGCTGGGCCGCGCGGTTCGGACCCGACGGGGTGCGCGCGCTGCTCGAGGCGAACAATCGCGAAGCGCCCGTCATCGTGCGGCCGTGGGGGCTGGTGCGTGAACAGCTCGAAGCAATGCTCGAAACCAATGGCGTCGCGGTGCACGATGCGCCGCTCGCCGGCGACTCCGTGCGGCTTGGCGGACCGGTGGCACTTACGTCGCTCACCGCGTTCACAAAGGGCAGCTGCTTCGTGCAGGACCCGGCGGCAACGCTCGTCACGCGCTATGCGGCAATTCCGGCGGGCGCGGTGGTGGCCGACGTGTGCGCCGCCCCGGGAGGCAAGAGCGTCGAGCTTGCGCGCCACGCCGCGCTGGTCGTCGCCGCCGATCTCTCGCCCCAGCGGCTCACGCGCCTTGCGGACACCAAGCGGCGCCTCGAGCTCTCGAACGTCGCGCCGGTGGCGTTCGATGCGAAACAGCCAGCCATCCGGCCGGTGGATGCGGTGCTCGTCGATGCCCCCTGCACGGGTACGGGCACGTTCCGCCGGCATCCCGATGCGCGCTGGCGCCTGCGCATGAGCGACCTCGCGGTCACTGCCATAAGCCAGCGCGACATTCTCCGCTCCGCCGCCGCACTCGTGCGGCCGGGCGGTCTGCTGATCTACTCAACCTGTTCGCTTGAGCCGGAAGAGAACGAAGCGCAGGTTGAGGCGTTCCTTGCGGCGAATCCCCGGTGGCTGCTCGAGCCGCCACCAGCGGGCGCCGTGCCTCCCGACACCTTGGACCGCGGCTGCCTGCGCGTCCTGCCGCACGCGCACGGCGCCGATGGCGCCTTTGCCGCGCGACTCCGGAGCCCCGAATGAGCGCTGCTTCCGTGCGCATCGCCCCGTCCCTGCTGAGCGCCGATTTCGCGCGGCTCACCGACCAGCTTGCCATGATTGAGGCTGGCGGCGCCGACTGGCTGCACATCGACGTGATGGACGGCTGCTTCGTCCCGAACCTCACGTTCGGCGCCAAGATGATTGAAACCTGCGCGCGGAGCACGAAGCTCCCGCTCGACGTGCACCTGATGGTCGTCGAACCGGAGAAGTACCTCGAGTCGTTCGCGAAATCCGGCGCGTCGGTGCTCACGATTCACGCCGAGGCCGCGCCGCATCTGCATCGCCAGCTCGCGTACATCAAATCCCTCGGCTGCAAGGCCGGTGTCGCGCTCAATCCCGCCACGTCGCTGGAGACGGTGCGCGAAGTTGCGGCCGACCTCGACCTGCTGCTCGTAATGACGGTGAACCCGGGCTTCGGCGGGCAGGCGTTCATTCCCGCGTCGCTCGACAAGATCCGCCGCGCGCGGCAGCTGCTTGACGCGGCCGGCAGCCGCGCACTCCTCGAAGTTGACGGCGGCATCGCGCGTGAAACGATCAACGCCTGCTGGCGCGCCGGTGCCGACACCTTCGTGGCCGGCAACGCCGTGTTCACCGCCGCCGATCCCGCGGCCGAGGTTCGCGCGTTGCGCGCGCGCTGCGCGGAAGTCGCGTGACGGCGCGCCGTCAGTGGGCCATCGTGGCGGGCGTGGTGATCGTGCTCGCCCTTGGGCTGTGGGGGGCGGTGCGCTTCTTCGGCGCCGATCTCTTCCCCGTCGCGCCGGGTTCGAAGGCGCCGCACTTCCAGGCGGCGACGATGGTGGCCGGCGGTCCAAAGGTGAAGGACATCACGGACTACCGCGGGCAGGTCGTGTTGCTCAACCTCTGGGCCACGTGGTGCGGGCCATGCAAGCAGGAGATGCCCGGCATCCAGGCCCTCCACGATTCGCTCGGCAGCAAGGGACTGCGCGTCGTTGCGGTGAGCGTGGATGATCCCGGCTTCGAGTCACAGATCCGCGCGTTTGTGGCCGAGCACAAGCTCAGCTTCGAGATTCTGCACGAGGGGAGCGGCAAGATCGAGAGCGACTACCAAACCAGCGGCATTCCCGAGACGTTTCTGATCGGGAAGGACGGCATCATCCGCAAGCGCGTCATCGGCGCGGCGCAGTGGAACTCCGAGGCGAACTTCAAGCTCATTCAGAGCTTGCTTGCCGAGAACGCCCCCTGACGTGATGCGGGTCCTCGGGATCGAGAGTTCCTGCGACGAAACGTCCGCCGCGGTGGTGAGCGGCGCCGGCGACGCCGTCCATCTCGACTCGCTGGTCATTCTCTCGCAGGATGTGCATCGCATCTTCGGCGGCGTCGTGCCGGAGATTGCGTCGCGCGCGCACCTCACGGCGGTCGTGCCCGTCGTCCGTCGCGCGCTCGAGGACGCCGGGCTGCCGCCCTCGGGCGCGGGCATTGATGCCATTGCGGTGACGCATGCGCCCGGCCTCGTCGGTGCGCTGCTCGTCGGCGTCGCGTACGCCAAGTCGCTCGCCGCGACGCTGGGCGTGCCGGTGATCGGCGCGCATCACATGGAAGGACACCTGTTCGCGACGTCGCTCGATCACGCCGACGCGGTGCCGCCCTTCATTGCGTTGCTCGTGAGCGGCGGCCACACGCTGCTGCTCGACGTCGCGGCCTGGGGCGAGTATCGCCTGCTGGGCAGCACGCGCGATGACGCGGCGGGCGAGGCATTCGACAAGGTCGCGAAACTGCTCGGACTTTCCTACCCCGGCGGGCGTCCCATCGAGATGGCCGCCGCCGAGGGCGATCCGTCGCGGCATCGCTTTGCCCCGCCGATGCTCAACGGCGGGCAGCAGCCAGGCGACGACGACTATTACGATCTCTCCTTCTCCGGCCTCAAGACCGCGGTGCTGCGCAAGGTGCGCGCGGCGGAGGCCGAGGGAACGCTGGACAGCGAACGGCCACATCTCGCGCGCGGGTTTCAGGACGCGCTCATCACGACGCTCGCGGAAAAAACCGCGCGCGCCGCACGGGCGTTCGGCCGCACGCGTGTCGTGCTCGGCGGGGGCGTGGCCTGCAATCGCGCGCTGCAGGAGCGTGTGCGCGAGACGGTCGCGCCGATGGGAGGCGTGGTGTTTGCACCGTCGCCGAAGCTCGCGACGGATAATGCGGCGATGATCGCGCGCGCGGGCCTCTGGCGCCTCGAGCGCGGCGAGCGCAGCGACGCATCGCTCAACGCGTACGCGTCGTTGCCGATTCCAGGACTGCGCACCGCGTAGCCAGCACGTGCGCACGGTGCGTGGACGCACCGTGAGGATCCCGCTTCACGAGCGCGCGCACGACGCGCCGCGCACGGGTTCCCACATGGGGTTTCTTTACTATAATTGGCCAAAGCAGGCCGGGGGCGACGAAGGTCCTCAGTCAGCATGGTATGACGTCCTGCGGGGGCCTTTCGTGAACTACTGGATCGCCAAGATCATCCATCGCATCTCGCGCCTGCGGCGACGCTGGGTGATGCTGCTCGCCGTGATCGGGCCGGGTGTGATCACGATGATGGCCGACAACGATGCCGGCGGCATCTCGACCTACGCCCAGACGGGGTCGAAGACCGGCTTCAACATGCTGTGGGCGTTCATCCTGCTCGTGCCCATGGCGTATTTCATCCAGGAAATGACCGTGCGGCTTGGCGCGGTCACCAAGCGCGGGCACGCGCAGGCGATCTTCGACGGCTTTGGCAACGCGTGGGGCTGGTTCTCCGTGTTCGACCTCGCGCTGGTCAACTGGCTGACGCTCGTCACGGAATACATCGGCATGACGCAGGCGGCAAAGATCTTCGGCGTGCCCGAGTGGATCACGTTCACGGGCGTCACGGTCCTGCTGATGGCGATCGTCATCACGGGGCGCTACTGGACGTTCGAGCGCATCACGCTGTTCTTCTGCTTCTTCAACCTCGTCTATATCCCCGCCGCGCTCTGGGCCATGCGCACGCACAACGTGGCCGACGGCTGGAACGCGGTCGCGCGCGGGTTCTACCATCCGAGCTGGAACATGGGCGGCGGCCTCACCACCGCGGCCATCTTCACGCTCATCATGGCGAACATCGGCACCACCATCACGCCCTGGCAGATCTTCTTCCAGCAGTCGGCCGTGGTGGACAAGGGGATGGACATCAAGGACATCAAGTTCGGAAAGATCGACACGCTGGTCGGCGCGTTCGTCACGTGCGGCATCGCGGTGTTCATCATCATCGCCACCGCCGCGGCGTTCCACTACCATCCATCGGGCACGATCACGGTCGAATCGGCCGCGGAGACGGCGAACCGCATGCCGGAAGTGATGGCCGGCAAGTGGGGGTTGTGGGCCAAGGGCCTGTTCGCGATCGGCCTCTTCGACGCCGGACTGCTCGGCGCGCTGTGCATTTCGCTGGCAACGAGTTGGGCCCTCGGCGAAGTGTTCGGCTGGGCGCACTCGCTCAACGCCAGCGTGCGCGACGCACCGTGGTTCTATGTGGCGTACCTTGGCATGCTCGCCTCGGCCGGCGTCGTGTCACTCGTCTCGACCACGGCCGTGCAGGACGCGATTACGATCTTCGTACAGGTCGTGGCGGTCACGCTGCTGCCGGTGGCGCTGATCTTTCTGCTCCTGCTGCTCAACGACAGGCCGCTCATGGGCGAGCACGTGAATACACGTTCGCAGAACATTGCGAACTGGACGATCACGGCCGTGGTGATCATTGTTTCGACGGCGTACGCCGTTTCGGTGATCTTCCCGGAACTCTTCACGTAGGCGGGAGCTGTCCAATGACTGCCGCGACTCATCCGCACCACGGCACGCATTCCCCGGGTGACTACCAGTTGCACTTCTTCTCGGCGCTGCTCGACCGCGCCGTCTCCGTGTCGCGTCCGGACCTGAAGATCGGGACGCTCGAAGACCTGGTCTTCAAGCTCGCCGAGCCGTTTCCCGAGGCGGTGGGACTCGTCGTCGCGCACAAGCACGGCGCTCCCAACGAGTTCGTGCCGTGGGATCGCGTGCTCCGCATTGACCCGCAGGCCGTGGTGATCATGCCGCCCGAGCAGGGCGACCGGTACCCATCGTTCGTGGACCAGAAAGGGTGGATCCTTCTCAACGAGCACCTGATCGGGCGCACGATCCTCGACATGGACGGCCGCAAGGTGGAACTCGTGAACGACGTGCACCTGCTGAGCAGCCACGGACGGATGATCATCGCGCACGTGGACGTCTCGCTCAACGGCTTCCTGCGCAAATGGGGACTCGGGTTCCTCGCGTTCGGCAAGGACCGCTGCATTTCGTGGAGCTACGTGCAGCCGCTCTCCATTGAGGATGCGGCGCACTCGGACCAGGTGTCGCTCTCGCTCGCCCGCGAGCAGATGACCGAGCTGCCGAGCGAGGACCTCGCCGACGCGTTGGAAGAGCTCTCGGGGCGTGAGCAGGAGGCGATCTTCTCCATGCTCGACGCCGAGAAGGCGGCCGAGACGCTGCTCGAAACGGAGCCGCGGGCGCAGCGCCAGATCGTTGAAGACCTCACGCCCGACCGCGCGAAGT
>Ga0334722_10002599_pt1 | contig 20211 bp, 27 predicted proteins | sample C3_bottom_MG_FD_207210 | JGI IMG/M metagenome (GOLD analysis project Ga0334722, IMG submission 207210) | Sediment microbial communities from Yellowstone Lake, YNP, Wyoming, USA - C3_bottom | ecosystem: Environmental > Aquatic > Freshwater > Lake > Sediment | place: USA: Wyoming | collected...
CGCACTACAAATACTAGAAGCTCGAGCGCCCGGGCCACGATTTGACGGCGTGGAGCGCGGACCACGATCGGATGGTAGCGACATTGGCGAGCGGAACCGTGCCGGGGGTGGATGTCTATCGGGAGAAAGAAAACGAATTCAAGCTGTACGGCTCGAGCGCGATCTTATCGGGGAAGCCTGATCTCGTCACTGTGAGTTTCGAGCCCGTTCGTCGTCAACGATTCGCGATCGTGTATGACGTCAAAACCGGCAAACGTCGGCGATCGGATTGGTGGCAAGTTCTGATCTATATGCTCGCGCTCCCGCGTTGTGTGGCGCGGTACAAAGACGCGCGGCTGCTCGGTGATATTACTTACAAGGGCGGCGAACATGAACGGATCCCATCAGAGGAGCTCACGGCGGCGCGGAGCGGTGAGATCTTCGCGATGTTGCGGGCCGTCGGTGGAGACTTTCCTCCAAAGCGTACGCCGTCGGCCTCCGAGTGCTCATTCTGTGATATCGGGCCGGAAGATTGTCCGGAGCGCGTCGAGCTCGAGCCGGCGCCGGCAGAAGTTCACGCGACGGAGTTCTAGGGATGGTGATCTACGGGCTCGATCCGGGGCCGGAACAAAGCGCGATCGTGGTCTACCATGCGCCTCGAGAGGGGCCGGCGCTCGTGTTTAAACATCAGACGCTCTATAACCTCGAGCTCTTGGCGTGGCTGCAACATCACGCGGTGGAGGATGCCCTACTCGTGATCGAGCAAATCGAAAACATGGGAATGGTGGTCGGGGCGTCGGTGTTTGAAACCGTCTTCTGGTCGGGGCGGTTCGCCTCGCGGTGGGAAGACGCGAACGGCGGCGCGCGGTGGGAGCGGCTGTCGAGGCGCAAGATCAAACTGGCGCTCTGTGGGTCGATGCAAGCAAAAGATCCGAATATCCGACACGCGTTACTCGATCGGTGGGGTTCCTCGAGGGAACGCGCGATCGGGACGAAGAAAGTACCGGGGCCGCTCTATGGGGTCGTCGGGCACGAATGGGCCGCGCTCGCCGTCGCGGTCGCATGGGCTGACCTGAACGGCTACAGGAAGGAATAGACGACATGGCGACGAAAGCGAAGGCGAAGAAGTCGGCGGCGGTCGTGCGAGCCGTCAAAGCGAAGACGATCGAGACGCCGAAGAAGCGAACCGGCGCGCGGATCGTCAACCGGCAGGCGAACGGGGCCGCGGGGCCGGTGATGTCGGTACCGGAACCGGATCTGCCGCTCGAGGAATCGATCAAGAAAGCGATCGAGGAGCTCGGTGAGCTCGCCGTCGATGAAAGCTCGGCGCCGAAGCATCTGCGCGAGCTCGCCGACGATTACCACGAAGTCGTGCGGACGCAAACGATCCTCGCGAAGCGCGTCGACGCTGTGAAGATTGCCAAAAAGTCGGTCGACTCCGCAACCGCGGTGCTCCTCGAGAAGCTCCGAAGCTGTACACACCAAAAGCCGCTCCCGTTGTTTAATGTGAAAGACCGGGAAGCCGATCAAGCGAACATGCTCGAGGGCGCGAGCTCCTTCGGGCCGATTAGTGGAGGCGTGGCGCCTGGGGCTGACCTCGAGGACGAGCAACACGACGGCGAAGGGCTCGAGGATCTCGAGGGGTGAAGCCGTACGCGGTCGTGACGTATCCACGCCGGCGGATCATCAAACGATCGCGGTGGGAAGGGTTCCCGGCGTGGCTCATCGAAGTGACCGACGAAGAACTCGGATTTATCGCCAACGCGCAAGTAAGCGCCGAGCTCGTCGCATGTGCGCGGGAAATGATCGAGGAAGAAAGGCGGGACCGTGGCAAGACGGATGCCGCGACAAAAGCCGGGAGAGTCAGATCCGGACGTCGGAACCGATCCGAAGCTCCTGCGGGCTGTGCGGCGGTTGCTCGGAATACGCGCGTTCGATTGCGATCTAGCGGCCTCGCCTCAGAACGCGGTCGCGCAAAAGTTCTACACAAAAAGCGATGACGCGCTCCGGCAACCGTGGCGAGTCGGATCCGGGTGGAACTGGCTCAATCCACCGTTCGACGAGATCGAGCCGTGGGTGAAGCGGGCGTACTTGCAATCGAGCGCGGCGAATAGTGCTCAGACGGCGATGCTCGTGCCGCTCGGGTGTCCGGACTGGTGGCGGTTCTGGGTCCATCATAAGGCGCGCGTGATGCTCTTGAATGGGCGGCTTACCTTCGTGGGGCACAGCGATCCGTACCCGAAGGATTGCGCGATTTTGCTCTATGGGCCATACGTCAAGACAAGTTATGAGGTGTGGGTGTGGGGGCAACAGTGATCGCGGTGCTCGTCGGTGGCGCGGTCGGCGCGCTCTGTGGGTTCGTCGGTGGCGCGATCGTCTCGGGTCGGATGTACGAACAGGATCGGCGCGACGCCGAACAGGGCGAGCGAATGTGTCTCTGTGGGCATCAGGCGCGGCGCCATATCCTCGGGTGGGGGCAATGCACCTGTGGGCAGTGCTTGAAATTCAAACCGAGCCGCTCACAATAGCGGTCTGATGGTGAGGATTACCTTTCGGCCGAAAAAGGAACCCGAGCGGGAATACATCGTTGTGTGGGACGGCGTCAACGACGGCGCCGGCGGGGATTACTTGTGCTGCTCGGGGCAGTTCGACACAAAGGACGCTCCGCGGGCGAAGCGGGCGCAACGCACCCGGGCGGTTCGGGATCTGGTGTTGTCGCTCCTGCTCGAGCATCCGGCCGGTCTTTTGATTGAAGAAATCGTGTTTGAGCTCGACGAACGGCCGCAAGTCGTCCACGGGGTCATTCAATCGTTCCGAGTGCTCGGGCTCATCGACGGCGTCACGATCGAGGAATCCATCGGGCAGGGACCGGCGCGCAAGCGGTATTTTCTGAAACGCGAGATCCTCGCGAAAGCGCGGGCGATGGTCAACACGGGAGGCAACGGGCATGGTTGATTGAGAAGCTCCCGGCGTTCGAAGCCTGGTACACGCAAATCACTGAGGAATAATGTCGATTGTCTGGGGGACTATGAACACGTATCGGATTCGCTGTCGTGTGACGGCTGTGCTCGAGGTCGACGTGTTGGCCGAAACCTCTCACGAAGCTCATCGGCTCGTTGAAGTCGGCGATTTGAACGTGATCACGTCTGTGGCGGCGCCATTCGTTGATCTCGAGACTCGGAAGGTCATTCCGAATGCGTTCCGAGTCTTGAAAGCCACGGAGCGCCAGCCAGTCGAGATCTACTCAGTGCGCTACGAACCGGGCGCGGCTATCCTCCGCATTCGCTCTGGGGCGAAAAGCCGCGTCACGGGCACGCCTGACGCCTCAGCGGGGGTATCTCGCGAGCCGTCAGACGGTCACGAGTAGTCGAGTCGCGCGGGGCGTGTTACAAAATAGACACGAAGTAGAGACAGCGGAGTTTCTCTCTGCGGCGACAGCCGACGGGCGTCGACATCATGCCAAGAATCCCGGGATCCGGTCGTCAGAAGGGATCCAAAAACAAAACGCCGAATGAGGTCCGACAACTCGCGCTCTCCTTCTGTCCGGAGGCGATTCGGATTCTGATCGCGATCGCTCGGAAGACCAGCGCCGACGACACGGCTCGAGTCGCGGCAACGCGGGTGCTCCTCGACCGCGGCCTCGGGAAAGCCGTTCAACCCGTCGGTGGGTTACCGGATCCGCTGACCGGCGAACACACGTCCCTCAATGCCTCACCTGGCAGGCTTGTAATTGAGCTCCTCGATAGGCTCCCGCCGGCGGAAGCCGAAGCCGGCGCCTCGAGCACGGCGTAAGCCGGCGCCTCGAGCGCTCGCGGTTCTTCCGAAACCCGACGAGGGGCCAGTCACGGCGATCCGGTTCGTCGGTGTCCTGGCGCAAGTCTTCCGCGATGAAACCCGATTTGTCGACGTCGAAGGGGCGTTGAATTGTGGGAAGACGACGGCGTGCTTGTGGAAGGAATACCTTGCGGCCGTCGTGCGGTGGCCGGGGATCTCGTCGTTCATTTGCCGATTCGCGGACGGTGACAACGATTCGAAGCTGATCCCGGCATGGCTGGCGGTCTGTGAGCAAGCGCACGCGGCCGATCGTCGACTCCCGCGGCCGACGTGGAACGCGCGGGAGCTCTGTTTTGAGTTCCGGCTACCGGGCGACAAGCTCTCGAAGGTGTATTCGTTCGGGATTCGGCCGTCCGGGGAGCTCGGGCGCTATGCGAAGCTCCGCGGCCTGGGCGTCTCAAGGATCTACGTCGATCAAGCCGAAGAACTGCCGAGCGACTATATCGGTGAGCTCGCGCAGCGGTTGCGGCAAAAGGGATTCCCGCACCAATTGACGCTCTCGCCGAATCCGCTCGACGAGAATTCGTGGTTGGCGGAGATGTTCCCAGAGAACCAATCGATCGCGAACCGAAAGTACTACGCGGTCGCGCTCATGGACAACGCGCACAACCTGCCGGCCGGGAAGGTCGAGGACGCGCTTGCTATGTATCCGGTCACGCACGCGAAGCACCGATCGGCGATCCTCGGGCTCCGCGGGCTCAATGTGATCGGCAAGCCGGTGTACTCGGGCGCGTTCATTCGGTCGACGCACGTTCGGCCGCTCAAGTGGAATCCGTTCGTGACGCTCGAGGAAGGGATCGATTTTGGGAAGCATCATCCGTGCGTCGTGTGGCGGCAGCGGTCGATGTACGGCGGGGTGCAATACCTCGGCGGGGTCATGGGGCAGAACATGTACCTTGATGACTTCCTGCCGGTGGTGAAGGCGTTCCGCTCGAAGTGGTTTCCGGACGTCAAAGAGATCGCGACGTGCTGCGATCCGGCGGGCTCACACGGGAATTCTCAGGGGCTCCGCGATAACGGCGTCTCGATTCTCCGGGCGCACGGGTTCGCGCCTCGGTGGCGGGACGATGCGAACCGGCCAAGTATTCGCGCGGCGATCATGGACCGGATCGCGGGTCAGATGCGCAAGCGGACGCCGGCGGGCGAAGCCTACCAAATTGAAGCGTCGCGCGATCGGTGGATGCGCGTCACCGGCGAAGGGGCTCCGCCGGCGTCGTGGTGCTTCCTGGCCGATGGCGATGAGGCGGGGTACGTCTGGGATCAACACATGGTGTCGGAAGGCTCGAAACAGTACCGACGCGCCAAGAAAGACGGCTGGTATGAGCACGGGCAAAACTGCAAGGAATACCTCGAAACAAATTTCGGCTCGGATCCCGTCAAAGCGCCGGAGCGCGACGATCCGGAACCCGAACGTACCTCCGCGTGGTCATAGGCGGATCGCTCATTCCTTCAGCCGGCGGTAATTGTCGGAACCTCGAGGCTCGGGCATACTCTGACCAATGACCGTGCGGTGCGGTGGCTGCGGCGGGCGTCTCGTCCTGTCGTGGGGTCGGGCCGGCGGGCGCGCGAAAGCGTGGCGGATGATCGCGCGGTGTCCATCCTGTCGACGTCTACCGATTTACTTCTCGAGCAAGCGCGAGCTCGAGGCGAGGGGTGACAATGCCGAAGTTCCTCGAGGCGAAACTACGGGCCGAAGCCGGTAAACGTGGGTTCAAGGGCAACGAAGCCGATCACTACGTGTACGGCGCGCTCAACAACATGGGCGCGATGCACGGATCGAAGGAAACCCCAAAGGGCGCAGCGATGGACCGGAAGCACGCGGCGGACATGAAGCCGCGGCGCCGACTCCATCCGGCGTTGATGGAACGCGCAAAGCTGGTCAAGGCGGCACACGAACATCTGTCGGCGAACATTCCCGGGTTCAAACATCGGCCGATGCGGGAACGGATGGCCGCGGCGCAAGCACACATCCGAAGCACACAAGGGCGCCGGGTATCGGATTCGCGTCTATAAGTGTCCAGACTGCGGGAAGTTCCACGTGACGAACGCTGAAAAGCGGCACAACCAAGAATCGCGAGGACGATGGCGCGATCCAGACTCATAACGCCGAAGGCGGCCGATGTCGAGACGCTCGGCGGCTCGAGCGCGAATCCGACGGCGGAGGCGGATCGGCCTGGCTTCCGAACCGATCGCAGCGGGCTCTACGTCCCGGGCGGCGACGTGCGACGTGAGGAACTCAAGGCCACCTCCGACGACGTGAAGCATCTCGAGCGGGCGATTCGGAATGTAGTTCAACCGCTGTGGCTCAAGATCGCCTTTGCGTGTGGGGATCCGGCGTGCCCCGATCCTCGAATCGAGCGACTCGGGCGCGACGATGGCGGGTTCACGTTCCGGTGCGGATGCCGGGATCGGATCTTCCAGGGTCGGTATTGAGTTCTTGGCCTGTTGCGGGCAGTCGATGACGGTCCGATCGCTCTGGGATGCTGACGTGTTGTTGTGGGCGGAGTGGCGATGTCGAGCGGCGCATTGCCGGCGGGTCGTGCGGGTCGGGGAAAAGCGGTGGAAAGAGAAGTGGTATCAGATCCTCGGCCGCGGGCCGCATAAACAGGTGTGATCGTGGCAAAGTGTGTGCTCGTCCGCGACCTCTCGCCGGCGCCGATCTTCTGTAATTCACCCTGCCTCGAATGCGGGCATCCGACGGTGGCGGCCTCTGGGTTCGCCTGGCGAGCAGCGGCACAAGATCACATCGACTATGTGAAAGCCACGCGCGATCGAGCGACCGATCCGCATTTCGCGGACGAACGAATCACCGAACTCTGTAACGAGTAGACCGATGCCTGAAACCGATCGCGATCTCTTGAATGAAATTCGGGAGCGGCACGACACGGCCACGCTCGAGTTCGACGACATCCAACAAGAGGCGAGGAAAGACAGGCTGTGTGTGGCGGGTAAGCCATGGCAGGCGCTTGATCCGGAAGGCGCGCGGCAACGGGTCGCGAAGAAACGGCCGATGATTGCGGCCGACGAGCTCGGGCAGTACCTGAATCAGATAGTGAACTCGATTCGGGCGAATCCTCGCGGCATCAAATACACGCCGACAGGGAATGGCGCCAACGACAAGGGCGCGGAGTTCTACCAAAATCACACACGCGAAATTGAATACCGCTCCCACGCCTCGATCGCCTACTCGGGCGCGTTCGAGAACGCGGTGTCCCACGGGTACGGCTGGATCCGGATTACATCGAAGTTTGAAAGCGATCGATCGCTCAATCAAGATCTCTGGATTGAGCCGATCGTGAACCCTGACGCGGTGATCCCGGATCCGTCGGCCGTCTGGCCCGATTCGCGGGATATGTCGTTTCTGTTCTACGTCGAAGCGCGCAAGCGCAACGAGTTCAAGCGCGAATTCGGAAAGTCGGCGACGATCACGAGTTTCACGACGGAACACGCGCGCCTGGCGCCTCGGTGGCTCCGACAGGATGAAGTCTTGATCGCGGAGTACTGGGCGAAGCGGACGCGGCCTCGCAAGCTCGAGATGCTCCTATTGCCGGCGCCTCCTGAGCAACCTGGGGCGCCTCAAGGTCGGCCGCCGGCGCTTCCGCTCTCGGTCGGGCTGTTCGTCGATGAAATCGAGAAGATGCGCGCGGCGGGTCAACTGCCGGCGGAAGGGATCCAAGTCGTCGGCTCGCGGATGGTCGATTTCGAGTACGTGAAACAGTACCTCACGAACGGGATCGAGATGCTCGGTGAGCCGAAAGCGTGGGCCGGGAAGCATATTCCGTTCGTCAGTTGCTACGGGAAAGTGTTGTACGTCGATGAAGGCGCCGGGCTCCGTCGGAACATCCTGTCGATGACACGGCTTGTGCGCGATCCGTACATGCTGTACTGCTACATCCGGACGTGCGAGGCGGAGGCGATCGGCGGCATTCCGCGGTCCCAGTGGGTCGGGTACAAGGGGCAGTTCTTCAAGCCGGCGGAGTGGAAACGCGCGAATAGTGAGCCGGTCACGTTCCTCGAGTCGATGCCGTTCTCGGAAGAAAACCCGGGTCAACTTCTGCCGCTCCCACAACGGCAACCGTGGGATCCTCCGCTCCAGAACCTCGAGATCTCCGCCGAAGCGGCGCGACGCGCGATCCAAGCCGCGATGGGCGTCACGCCGCTCCCGACGCCGCTCCAGCGGGATAATCAGAAATCAGGGAAGGCGCTTCAACAACTCGACCAATCGGCGCAGCGGGGATCGTTTCACTTTGTCGACCATTACGAGCTCATGATCGAGCGGGCGGGCATCGTGCTCGAGGATCTGATCGACAAAGTGATCGACACGGCGCGCGATGTGTCCATCCGAGAACCGAACGACACGGCGAAGATCGTCCGGGTGAACGATCCGCGGGATCCGAAGTCGATCACGACGAAGGGGGACTATCGGTGTACGGTGTCGACGGCTCCCTCGTCCGACAGTCAACGCGACGCGGCTTCCGATTTCGTCGATTCGATCATCACAAATATTCCGATGGTCGCACAAGTGGCCGGCCAACATGCCGCGGCGCATGTGCTCGCGATCTCCGTGAAGATGAAACAGTTAGGGCCGATGGGCGACGAGATCGCGAAGACGATCGATCCGGAAGGGTACCAGCAAGGGACCGACGGGCAGGAACCGCCGACGCCGAAGGAACAGGCGATGCAGGCGAAGCTCCAGCAAGCCGGCCAGATGTTGCAGCAAGCCCAGAAGATCATCGAAACGGAACAGATCAAGGCGCAGCAAGCGAAGGAGCTCAAGCAAATGGAGCTCGCGTCACGCGAGAAGATCGCGGCCGACGACCGCGCGTCAAAGGAACGCCTCGAGGTGGGAAACCTCGTGCTCGAGAACAAGATCAAGGCGATGGATCGCGAGGTGAAACTCGCGGTGGCGGAAATCTCCACGAAGTCGAAAGAGATCGATCTATTTCTGAAGGAACGCGACCGGGTGGGGGCACATCTCGAGGCGGATGCCGGCCGGGCGCACGAGGCGACACAAGCGGAGCTCGATCGGCAACATGCGGTCACGCTCGCGGATCAAGCGCACCAGAATGCGCGGGCGCTCGCCGATCAAACCGCGGCGCACGGGTTGCGGTCGCAAGTGGCCGGCGCGGCGCTCGAGCCGGAACCGCCAGCCGTGGAAGCCGGGGAAGCGGCGCCCGATCGCGAGGCGCCGACCGCATGAACTACGGGGACGCCTACGACGAGCCGATCGACCCTCCGCGGTGGCTCCGGTTGGGGATTCTCGCGGCCTGCGTGGGTGTGCTCGTGGCCGTCTGGATCGTCGGGTAGTTGTCGAATCCGGTCGGGTTCGTGCATATTGTTGGACCATGTAGATAAATCAATCCTCGAGCTCGTCTAGGGTAGCTCCCGAAACGACCGACTCGGCCTCGGTCGCTGACGTCGCTCACAAGGCCCGAACGCGAAAGCCGCGCGCTCTATTCCTCGATGCCATCTCGAGGTCATGGGCCGCGGCTTTTGTGTTTCGGGTGTTCTTCCAACGGCCGAAGGCGCGTCGGCCGGCGCGCGTCTCGAGCTCGCAGTGTTATGAGCGAACCCCTTTCGACGCCGGCGCCTGCCGCGACGGAATCAGACGTAGACACGTACTCGGCCAGTCAAGCGGCCGTGATTGTCGGCGACATGGGCTTGTACCGGGAAACACGGCGAGCCGAACGCGCCGGCAAACCCTACGAGGATGTCGAGGTTGCCACCGATCGCGAGGGCGTCTCGACCATTCTCGAGGACGAACCCGCGGCGCCGGCCGCGGAGGCGACACCGAAGGAAGCGGCTGCGGCCCTTCCTGAGAACCGGAAGACACGGGCGCAACGGGAGCAAGATCGGATCAATACCGCGATTCGAACCGCGGTCGAAGCGGAAACGAAATCGCTCCGCGATCAACTCGCACGGTTCACGGCTCCGCTGGCGCCGGCTGGCGATCCACGAACCGCGGAGGCTCCGAAAGCGCCGACGCCGCTCGAGGAAATCCAACGCTATCAGGCGATGCCGAACGCGCCGCAGCCGGAGGATTTCGGCACGGACGCGGATTATCGGGCGGCGCTCCATCTCTTCATTACCGACACGCGCAGCGAGGAACGCACAATCGGCGCGCGACAACAAGAACTCCATCGGGAGTTCGCGGCCGCCCAGGACCGTCGGATTGATACGTTCCTTCACCGTTTCACGGAAGCGAAGAAGATCCCGGGGTGGTTCGAGAGCATCTCGCCGGAGGTGCGGGCGATCCGTCCTGCGAGCGGCATGGATGCCGCAAAAGAGCGCGTTGGCGCTCTCAATGTGCTGTGGGATCACGTGTACGACTCGCCACACCTGGCGAAGCTGTCGAGCTACTTCAGTCAACACCCTGCCGAGCTCCGTCGGTTTGAAACGATTCCCGACGATATCAAGGCTCTGCCGCGGCCGATGTGGGTCGACAAGCACAAGGAACGCATCGCGCAAGAGTTCGCCATTCTCGAGCGGTCGCTCGGAGGATCAAGCGCGCCATCGGCGGCGGCTCGAGCTCCCGCGGCGGTCGTTCATTCTGAAGTCAAACACGTCTCTAGTGCGCCGGAACCTGTCGAGACGCTCGGCCGTCGGCCTGGCTCGCTCGCGGATCCGATCAAGGAAGCCGTTCGCACGGGAGACATGGGCGCATATCGCAAGGCACGGCTTGCCGAGCGGATCGCCGAAACACAAGGATCTCGACGATGAAAAACTGGACACAGCGTCCGCGGTGGACGTTCGTGCTGTCGACGGTGATTGCTCTGATCGTGGCGCTCGTCTGTCGTCACTATCAGGTCTTCGACGACGGCTCGGGCGTCTCGCACGCGGCGAACGTCTTCGCAACGACCGACTGGCTCGTGATGGAATCGCTGGATATCTTGCTCAACAAGATGGCGATCGGCCAGTACTTCAACATGGACGACAACGACCAATTCGAGCAAGCGTTTGCCGTTGGTCCGACGATTCGAAAGAAGCTCCCGCAGCGGTTCCTCACGCGGGATGGCCTCGGTTACAACCCGCAAGGGTTGAACCGAATCACTACAACGATTTCGGTCAATCAGGTGTTCGGGATCGATTTCGAGTGGGACTCGTACGAGAAGGCGGTCAACATGGAGCGCGGCGAGGCTCAGTTGCGGAAGGAATACATTGAGCCGGCGATGGCGCAGTTGACGCAGGAAATCGAAAGCCGGTGCGCGCTCTGGGCGTATCAGAACGCCTCGGCGATGGTCGGGATTCTGGGCACGGATCCGACGGACTTTGATTCGAGCTCGGCCTCCTGCCGACAGAAGCTCGTCGAGCTCGGCTGTCCGGTTGGGAAAGATCGGTGCATGGTCGTCACGCCGTCGATCATGCGCACGCTCAAAAAGTCGGCCGTGTCGTACTTCAACCCGGTGACGGACATTTCGAAGCAGTTCCGCACGGGGATCGTGGGGTCGGGCGACGGGTTTGAATGGTACGAGTCGGTGTCGCTCTATTCCCATACGGCGGGCACCTGGGCCGGCGCGGTCACGGTGAAGGGCGCGGGGCAGTCGGGATCGTCGCTCACGATCACGGCGACCGCGGGCGACACGTTCAAGCGCGGCGACAAGTTCAGTATGGCCAACGTGAACTCGGTGAATCCGGGCACACGTCGGAAGGTGGGGGCCGCGGCGAAAACCTTCACAGTGCTGAACGATCCGCAGTTGACGGCGGCGGGCGGTGGCGTCGATGTGCTGTCGATCTCTCCGGCGATCTTTGGACCGGGCTCGCAGTACCAGAACGTCGATGCGTTGCCGGCGGATGCCGCGGCGCTCACGCTCTGGCCGGGCACGGCGGCACCGAACGGCAAGAGCGGTACGATCTCGCTGGCGTTGCATCCTGACGGCTTTGCGCTCGTCGGTCTGCCGCTCGAGGTGCCGAAGGCGGCCGAAGTCGGCGTGATGAAGCGCGATCCGGAAACGGGGATCGCGGTCGCGTTCGTGCGCATGTTCGATCCGATTCAGCGGAAGATGGTCAATCGGTTCGATATCCTGCTCGGCTTCGGAAACTACTACAGCGACAATTGCGCGGTCGCATTGGCCGGAGCGTAAGGACCATGAACACTTACATCAAACGGCTCATCGGATCCCTTGCCGTCCTGCTCACTCTGTTCGGGTGTGTGGCGCCGGTGGGGGCACAAACGTATCTGACGGCCACGACGCTCAATGGAGCGATTACGTCGACGTCGGCTACCACACTCACGTTGACATCGGCCTCAACCGTCACGACGACGACGCTCCTGTTTGTCGATCGTGAACTGATGCGGGTCACGGCGATCAACGGCACCACGATCTCGGTGATTCGTGGGGCCGGCGGTACGCGAGCCGACACGCACGCGACCTCGGCGAACGTCTTGATTGTCCATCCCGAGGCGGTCGTGAACGGGTTCGCGAACGAGGAACCGGCGGGATCCTGCACGGCGGCGAACTATCCGTACTTGCCGTTAGTCGATGTCGGCAGCGGGTTCCTATGGTCCTGTCGATCGGGCGTCTGGAAAGCGACCTCGTCTCAGCCAGTCACGTACAACAGCTTCTTGACCGGGAAGTCGTAGGTGATGCGAGGGATCGATCACAGCTACGCGCTTCTGGCGGTCGGGCTGTGGTTGATCTCTCTCTCGGCGGCCTGTCTCGTGATGGGAGACGTGGCGGTCGAAAGGCGATTCGTGGATCCGTACAAAACGCCCGCAGAAGAGGGGATTCATAGAGGATTCGGGTCGAACCGATGACGCTTCGGACCGTCATCCTCGTGGTCTTCATTGAGGCGATTGTGCTGTTAGCGGCCGTGGCACTGCTCGAGGACTGGTGTATTGATCGACGGGACTATGCGCCGGGCTACAACACGTATCGGCTGGTCCGGTGTATCGATGCGCCGTCGTATCCGGCGCCACATATCCGACAGCTGACGCCGTGACCTCGCGCGGGTGGCGACTGCTGTTCCTGCTCGCGTTCCTGACCTTCTGTCGGGTCTTCGAATGGCGGTCGGCGCTCTCGGTGTGGCAGTCGGCCTCACTCATCTCGACGGAGTCGATTCGTGCGCATCTGCATTATCGGAACGCGCTGGTTCGGGCGGGGCGGTGGGGAGAAGCCTTAGATCAATGCGACATCTTAGCGCGCTTACGGCCCGACTCGAACCCGCACGAACGCTTGTTGATCTGGCGGGCGTGTGCGCCCTTGTCGTCGGAGCGTACGTCTGGGCGTGTTGGGGAGAAACCGTCTTCGAGGAAGTGAGTCCATTCGTGGTGAGGTTCCCTCCCTGGCAAATCGGCGCGATCACCGATCTCCCGAATGCCCTCTCGAGGGCCTCGTTGTATTGGCCGCAGTCCTTTGCCCTGCAACATCTCGTGAGCCTCGGGATCCACCTGGCGAATGTCGGGTTGCTGTGGGTGTTCCTCTGGCGCGCGGCGTGTCGCTGGCCGGTCTGTTGTCTCGCGGCGTCGCTCTTTGCACTCCATCCACTGGGGAGCGAAGCGGTTGTGTACCTGGCGGCGCGCGGGTCATTACTTGCCACGACCGGGCTCCTGATTGGGGCGATTGGGCTTGTCTCGCCCTCCCGGGTCGGTGAAGTCATCGCAGTGGTCGGATTGGGGATCGCCGGACTTTCGCACAGTGCGACCGCGGCCTCGGCGATCGTGCTGTTTCCGTTGGTCGCCTGGTGGGCGCGGCGGCGCGTCTGGCTGATCGTGGATGTGGTCTTCGTGCTCGGGGTGTTCTTTTGGATTCCTCCCACGGAAGGTGACGCGGTGATGGGCTCGGCGGGTGCGTTTCTCCTGCGGCAGGTCGGGCACGCCGGATGGTTACTCGTGATGGCGATGGCGCCGCTGAATTTGAGTCTCGAACTGCCGACGGTGAGCGCGGGCGTCTCGGTGGCGGTGGCCGGCATGCTCCTGATCGCCTCGTGGGGGCTCTGGCTGGCGCGGCATGACGTCGACGGTCGGGCGCGGCTGTTTGGATGGTTCTGGGGCTTCGGGGCGCTCCTGCCGCGGTTGGTCGTGCCGCGGTTCGAAGGGCTACACGAACGGCACGCGTACCTCGCGCTCGTGGGCTGGATGTTGCTCGCGGCGCTTCTGTTGGAATCGGTGATCGCTCCTCGTGGGGAGCTCGAGAAGGGGGTTATGGCTCATGGGTGAAGGACAAGCGCCGGAGGTCAGTTTTGCGGACGTGCAAGGGTTGCATCAGCGACTCAACGAGCAAGATGCACAGATCAAGTCACTGCTCGCGGCGCTCGAGGCGAAGAAGCCGGAGACGGATCGAACGGTCGTCGATATCAACGATGTCCGGGTACCGTACGTCCTTCGGCCGTTCCCGACGACCGTGCATCGGCCGAATCCGAAGCACGTCGGGCCTGATCACATCGGGTACGACGCGAAAGCCGTGAGCACGCCGGAGGAAGTGAGCACGGCCGTCTCGGCGGGCTGGCTCGATCTCGAGGCGTACCGGCGGCATGTTGCCGATGGAATCGAGAAAGCGGCACGGAAAGGGGGTGTCCGATGACAATGGGCGAACGTGAGCACAAGGATCCCGCGGCGCGGTCGTCGCTCTGGGAACGGCCCGATCCACACGTCCATCCGGCGCCGGAGGTCGGCGGGCGGTATCCCGCACATCTGCACAAGCCGGGAGGCAAGTTCCTCGATGTGGCCGATGCGGACGCGGAAAAGGCGGCGCGTGCTGAGGAGTGGGTACTGGCGCCGGTACCGGATCCGGCTCCGTGACTGAGTGGCTGCTCGGGGCGATCCTGCTCGTTGAACTCGGGCAGTTGATCGTCTCGATCTACAACGGGCGGCACGCCAAGAAATCGAAACCTGTGCACGGGCCGGTGCGATGACCTCTGAAATGCTTCGCGTGAAACGGGTCAGTCTCATGGCTGGCATCAAAACCGGGATCTCGCCTCCATCGAGTTTTCATAATCTGTCGGTCGGGAACGCGACAACCGACGATCTCGAGCTCCACACGACGGACGACAACGATCTCGAGTTCCTCGTGATTGAGGCGGGATTTGAGCGGCCGATTCCGACGTCGCGGCGCTTGTTCAGTTACGACAGCGTCGCGTTTTGGTTGAAAGCGAAGGTATCAGGTACGGCGGTGCTCCTATGGTACTGACGTGGCGTCGGTGGCTCCTCCTCGCGTTCCTCCTCGCCGTTCCCCTACGCCTCGAGGCGCAACCGTTCCCGATTCCCGCGGTCGTCACGGCCTCGCTCTCCTCGAGCTCCTGTCCGGGGACCGGCTGTGTTCAGATGGCCGTCCGCGGGTACGCCGGCGGCGGGGTACAGGTTGGCGGGTCGTTCACGGGAACTCTGACCTTCGAAGGGGCGATCGGGACGGATTGCGCCTCAGCCACGTACAAGCCGGTGAACTTCACGCCGGCCGACAGCACCACGCCACAAAGCACCACAACGGCCGCCGGGCTCTTTCAGGGGCCGATCGCCGGGCTCTCCTGCCTTCAGGTGCGGTTCTCCGCGTACACGTCTGGTACGGCAACGGTGGGCCTCCTGGCGGCCTTCGGGGGGAGCGCCTCGAGGACGACCGGGGGCGGGTCGCCGGCGGGGCCGTCGACGTCGGTGCAGTTCAACGACGGGGGGTCGTTCAACGGCGTGGCGGCCTTTGAAATCGACAAGGTCAATTCGACTCTCACGGCGACCTCGGACGGCGTCAACCATCCAACTGACTGGAAGCTCGGCGCCTCCGTGCGGGCGCATGTCAACGAAAACGGGGAATTCTCGAATTTCGGCTTTACCGGCAATGCGACCGATGCGACGTTCGGCCGGAATAACGGCGTCAATATGACCGGCGCCGGCGGAAATAATACGTTCTTCGGAACGAACGTCGCGAGCACGGCGAACGCGACCTCGAGCGGCGGGTTGACGCTCGTCGGGCAGAGCGCGGATGTCACGAGCGCCAGCGGGACACTTGCGACCGCGGTCGGCTACTCCATGAAGGTGCCGACGAGCTCGGCCGGGTTCGGTTTCAACGGGACCGGCGACCGGGCGCAACAGTTCCTGATTTCGCTCAACAACGGCAACGGGAGTCTCGGCCCGCAAGTAGTCGCGGCGGCCTCGAGTGATTCCGTCGACGACCGGCGGAATTGGTCGATTACCGGGGTGTGGGCCACGGCAACCGATGCGACACGGAAGGGGCGGGCGCTTTTTCAGGCGTGGGATGCGACGACGGCGCGCGAGTTCATGCGCGGGGAAACCAACGGCACGAACGCGATGATCGGGTTTCTCGGGGCGACCGCGTCACTCGCGCAAACGGGCGATCTCGCGTCGGCGCTCACGACGTTCGGGTTGATGACCGGGTCGCCGACACTCGCGGACACGAAAGTCTCGTTTACCGACAACGTGACCGGGAACGCGGCGACGACACAGCACGGGTATCAAGCGAAGGGGACCGGGTCAACGTCGACGTTCTACCGGAGCGACAACACGCAAGCCGCGGTCACGGATGCAAACCTGTCGGTTTCTGACGTCACGACTAACAACGTCACGAGTACCGCGCACGGGTTCGCGCCGAAGTCGCCGGCGAACGCGGCGCAGTTTCTGAACGGGGCGGCGACGCCGGCCTATGCCAGCGTGACGGATGCGAACCTCTCGACGTCCGATATCACGACGAACGACTGCACGGCGGCTAAGCACGGATTCGCGCCGAAGGGGGACGGCAACGTCAATCACTTCCTGAATGGGTCGTGCGCGTACTCGGCGGCGACGGCCACGGTCGCGATCACGGAAACCGAGATCAATTTCGATACGTGCGGGGTGTCGGTCGGCACGATTCACGCCTCCTTCACCTGTACCGCGACGGTCACTGATGCCGGGGTCAGTGGGACCAGTAAGATCATCGTGCTCCAAAGCGGTGCGGCGCCGACGGGTCGACAGGCCGACGAAAACGACATGGATCCGCTGGCCTGTAATGCGCTCGCGGGCGCGGGATCGTTCACGGTGATTTGTAAAGCGCTCAACGGGCCGGCACACGGCAAATACAAGCTCAATTACTTGGTGGGGTAAATGGTTCGCTTCTATCTCGATCCGCGGTTAGTGCTCCTCCTCGCTACGCTCCTGCTCTCGGTGGGGTCGGTCGCGCTCTGGGTGATGCTCGGGCGCTCGTGGAAAGGGGTTGCAAAAACGGCCTCGCTCGCGCTCCTGTGGTTGGCCTGCACGGCGGCGATCATTCAATCGGGCGCCTCGGCGGATCTCTGGACGATTGACGCGACGTCGAAAGCCGGTCGGGTGTCCCTCTATAACACCGCGGGAACCTTTATCGGTGATACGACAACGCCATTCTTCGTGAAAGTGCAGTCGGGGGCCGCGGCGAATGTGCTCACGGTGGACGCGACCTCGCTCGCGGCACGGGCGACGCTCTACAACACCGCGGGTACTACGCTCGGCGACACGACGACTCCGCTCGTCTTCAAGCAACAAAGCGGCGCCTCGAGCGATCAACAGACAATCGACGCGACATCGAAGGCGGGGCGCGTGTCGCTCTATAGCTCGGCGGGTGTGGAAATTCCTGGGGTCGGGCAGCTTCAGACGTTCGGGATCTCGTCGACGTTCACGCCGGCGGCCACGCCGACGGATCTCGTGATTATCGAAGGGAGTTCCACGAAAACCATCAGAATGGTTTCGATGAACATCTGTACGACGAACACGGCGGCCGGGTCGCAAGAATTCTTCTTGATCAAGCGCAGTGCGGCCGACACGACGGGGACGTTTGTTTCGGCGGGCACGCCGGTGCCGCTCGATTCGAACGATGCGGCCTCCACGGTGAACCGCGTCGGGCACTTTACGGCAAATCCCGGCGCGCTCGGTACGGCCGTTGGGACCATCGCGCGCTATCGTGTCGCGTCAACCGTGGCGATCCCGGCGACGTTTGCCGGCATTCGTGAAATCACCTGTCAAGACATGATGCCGTGGTACTCGCAGGCGCACGCGGATCAACGGATTACCCTGCGGGGCGTGGCGCAAACGCTCGCGATCAATTTCAATGGCGTAGCGCTCGTGGCCGGACAAACGCACACATACACGATCGTCTGGACGGAGGAATAACGCCAATGGCTGACGTCTCGATCACGGGCGTGACCGTGCAAGTCCGCAAGACGCTCGGGGCGCCGGCGGCGATTGCGGCCACGATCAATCTGTCGTTCAACGGCGTCGAGTCACAAAGACAATTTCCGATCGCGGCGGACGATGTCGATGTCGCGTTATCTGGAGATGAAACCGCGGCGCTCGAGGCGGCGCTCGGGGTCGTGCTTCAGCGGATTACCGATACCACGCGCAACGCCGTGACGCGGTTTCTCGAGGGGCTCCAATAAGATGGCGTACAAGATTCGCGACCTCGCGATCGGGGCGATGCTCGAGATCCGAGTGGCGCGTGCGGGCGACACGCCTCCAGCGACCGCGCTCGCGTTCACGATTCAGATCCTCAACGAGCTCCTCGATGAGTGGAACATCGACGCGCGGGCCGTCTATTCGAACGTCTTCACGGCGTTCACGCTCACGCCGAACCATCAACCGCACACCTTCGGGACGCCTGCCGCCGATTTCGCGTTCACGGTGCGCCCGGTCGAGGTCATCAAATCGCGGCTGATTCTGACGAACGTCACGCCGAACGTGTACACGCCGATCGAGGTGCGAGACGAGTACTGGTGGAACAATGTGCGGGTGCCGGGGATCGCGACGACGATTCCGACCGATCTCTACTACACGCCAGACTTTCCCCTCGGGCATGGCTATTTCTGGCCGGTGCCCACGGTCGCGTACGGTGTCGAGTTCCTCACGCGCGGGCTCCTCGCGCAAGTCGTCGAAAACGATGATTTCTCACTACCGCCGGGGTACAAGGCGGCGCTTCGGTTGACGCTCGCGGAGCGGATCGCGTCTGGGTTCGGAAAAACCGTCTCGAGAGATACGCACGTTGCGGCGGCCATGGCGCGTGGGCGGATCTTTGGGGAAAACGAACCGGACGCCTCGATCTCGACGCAGGATTCCGGGTTGCCGAGCTCGCAACGGGTTGAAACCTTCAACTACCGTTCGCGATCGTTCGGTGGGTAATTGGTCTAAAGCGATTATGGCCACAAGGCGCGTCTGTGATCGGTGCGGAGCGGATGCGGAAGTCACGGCCGGAGTCGCCGTCGTGCGAAATGTGATCGTCTCAGTGAAGGATCCGACGACGAACCCGATCGAGAAAGATTTCGAGCTCACGTTGTCGATCACGCCGAATCAGGATTTGTGTAAGCCGTGCAAAGCGTCGTCGCTCCTCGGGTTCGTCGCGGGCATCATGGCGGAGGTCGGGAAGTTCGAAACGCGGGCCGTGACGGCGATTCTGACGCGGTCGCTCCCGCCGGCGCCTGATGTCAAAGCCGGGGGGCGGTGATGGCGAAGTGGCCGGGATTCTGCGGCGGGTCGGGGCAGTCACAAAGCATCATCGCGAGCCTGGCGCGGACGGTCAACCTGTATGTGGAGGAAATCCCGGCCGACGACGGCGCCGGGAAACAGCTTCAAAAGGTGCTCTATCCGACGCCGGGATTCTCGCCAAAGTGGGCGCTTGCGCAAGTCGGGTGTCGGGCGTTGTCGTCGATCGTGCCTGGGCAAATGTTCGGCGTCGAGGGCACGAAGTTCCTCGAGTTCTTCTCGGATTACTCGAGCATCGAACGGGGGACCGTCGCACAGAACAGCAACCCGGCGACGATTTCGTACAACGGCATTCCCGGCCAGCTCTTCGTGACCTCGGGGGGGAACGGGTACCTGTACAACCTCTCAACCCATGCGTTTACGCAAGTGCTCACGGGTGACGCCGACATGGGGGCGGAGCTCGATTCCTATTTCATCGCGTTTTCGATCGCGATCGGTCAAGCGCGCCTCTCGAATCCGAACGACGGTTCGACCTGGGATCCGTTGCAGAAGTTCGTCCGGTCGACACAGCCGGATCCGTGGCGGACGATGTTCGTCGACGGCAACCGGCAATTGTGGTTTATCGGGTCGGTCACGGGGGACGTGTATTACAACACGGGTGTCGCGAATAACCCGTTTCAACCGATTCCCGGGTCGGTCTATCGGTCGGGGATCGCGGCGCCGTTCGCGCGCGGGCTGGCGGGGACTAACATCGTCTGGCTCGGGCAGAACGACGAAGGCTCCGGAAAGGTGATGGCGGCGCGGGGCTACGTGCCGCAACCGATTTCGACGTACGCCGTCGAGACGGCGCTTGCCCAGTACAAGCGCACGGGTCGGATCGATGATGCTGAGGTGATGGTCTACTAAGATGAGGGACATACGTTCGTGAATTTCGGATTTCCCACGAACGGCGGAACGTGGACCTTCGATCTCGAAAAGGCGTCCTGGGCCGAACGGGGCATGTGGAATCCGGTCAAGGGTAGTTATGACAT
>Ga0334722_10002600_pt1 | contig 20210 bp, 35 predicted proteins | sample C3_bottom_MG_FD_207210 | JGI IMG/M metagenome (GOLD analysis project Ga0334722, IMG submission 207210) | Sediment microbial communities from Yellowstone Lake, YNP, Wyoming, USA - C3_bottom | ecosystem: Environmental > Aquatic > Freshwater > Lake > Sediment | place: USA: Wyoming | collected...
GGCGTCACGAAGCCCGAGCGCACCATGCCGAAGAAGAGCCAACTCGAGGCGCTGACGAATGCCTGGGACCGCTACCGCGAGCGCGCGCAGGCGATCTCCGCCGGCGCCATCGGCGCGGAGCGCGTCGCCATCCATGCGGCGATTAGCCAGCAGGCGGCCGCGCTACGGGAGCTTGCGACGGGGACCGCGCCCACCACCTGAGGTCCGCGGCTTCCGCCGCGCCTCCCTCCGTACCTCCTCCACCAGCCGATCGATCTCCCTTCCCTGGCGCAGCGCCTTCGTGATGCGCCCGAGATCACGCCGGGCCTCCGCCACCAGCTGCTCCACCTCGCGGCGCCACCGCGCCACCTCCGCCAGCACCCCGTCGCCTCCAGCCCGCTTGCGAGCGGGCGCCTTCTGTGGAGACTTGGACGTAGCCATTGCCTGGTCCTCCCGGTCAGGTAGTGGTCAGGGGGCACGGGGGTGCTAGCGACACCCTCGTGCTCCCGCCTATCCTCCCCCTTCTAGCACACCACCGCGATGCGCTCCGGCGACGTATTGGCCTCGCTCAATGCAGATCCTGAGCGCAGCATCGCCGATACGCCCTTCCCGTCCATCCACCACGCGGGGAACAGCCGGCGCACCAGGGCGCGGCGGAGCTGCACGTCGGCCGCCAGGGATGCCTCTGCGATCTCCTGCCGGAGCGCCGCCCTGGCGCGCGCGTCCGGCGGCTCGGGAACCGCCGTCGCCGTCTCCCACGTCGCCACCTGCCGCGCCAGCAGATCACGCCGCGCGGACACGCGCGCGACCTGCGCCCGGTAGCTGTCGGCGCTGATGGCGCCGGCGCCGAGCGCCTCTGCCAGCGCCTCGAGGCGCGCTCCCTCGGCCCCGAGCTGGCGCCGCGCCGTCTCCAGGTCCTGCTGCGCCTGGGCGCGGCCCTCCGAGCTCGCGCCCGCAGCCCCGTTCACCACCTTGCCGCCCTCCGCCCACGCCAGCACCGAGCGCCACACCGCCGCGTCCACGGCCTCGACGCGCCGGAGCGGTAGCGAGCATGCCTCGGCGCCGGTCTCCGTCGACTTCACCCGGTTCTGGCAGCCGTAGTAGGCGAAGCGGGTCCGGCTGCCGTCGGCCCGCCGGCGTCCGCGCGACTGCGCGACCCGGATCCAGCCGCCGCAGATGCCACAGCGGGCCCCGCGCTCATCGAGGAACTGGACGAAGCGGGTGGACGGCGGCGGGCTCAGCGATCGAGAGGCGAGGGCGGCGCGCGCCTTGGCCGCCAGCTCCGCGGGCACGATCGCCGGCACCTTGATCGCGGGCTCGCCCTTCTGCCCGAACCAGAGGCCGGTGACGTACGGGTCGCCGTTCGGGTGGCGCGGCCGCACCATGTCGGCGACGCCGCCAGCCGTCCACGGCCGGTTCCAAGCAGTCAACAGACCGCGCGCGTTGAGGAGGCCGGCGATCGCCGCCGCCGATTCGGAGATGACGCGCTCGTACACCTCGAGCACGACCGATGCGTTAGGCGCCTGCCACCTGCCGTTCTGGTGGCTGTAGCCGTATGGGGGGCGGCCGGGGTTGCGGCCTTCGCGCGCGGCGCGCCGGCGACCGGTGCGCGAGCGCTCGCTGCGCGCCGCGTTCTCGCGCGCCGATCGCCAGCTCTCGAACATCGCCATCAGCTGCCCGTCGGGCGTGCCGAGATCGATGACTTGCCCGCCGGCGGTGGCGACGCGTACGCGCGCCTCCTGCAGCGGTCCCCAGATCGCGCCCAGCTCGCGGAACAGCTCCGTGCGCGTCAGGCGGTCGACGTTGGCGACGATGCAGATGTCGGGCCTGACCGTCGGCAGCTCGGCAACCAGGCGGGCGAAGTCGCCCCGCGCGTCGAGGTTGCCGCTCTTGGCCGAGATGCCCTTATCGGCGTAGACCGCCACCACGTCCGCGCCGAGACGTGCCGCCGTCTCACGCCCCGACGACAGCAATCCCTCGTGCGTGCCGGCGGCGACCTGCTTTCCCGACGAGTTCCTGACGTAGAGGACGGCGCGCATGTTTCACATTACCTCGCCGGGCGCCGTTGGTGTGGGCGATGAAGGCGCCGCCTCGGCGAGCTTTTTCCGACGCACCTCGCGCAGCCAGTCCACGAGAATCCTGCCAGCCTCGAGCGCTTCCTCGTCGGTCGGCTCCGGCAGCCTCACTTCGAAGGCGTCGCGCTGGATGGTGTCGAGCGCTTCGAGCGGGCCGTCGCACTCGACGGTGATGCCGTCGGCGTCGATGGCGATGGAGGCGCGGCGGCGGCGTTCAGCCACGCGCCTCTCGCGCGCCGCGCACGCGGCGGAGGACCTCGACGAACGCCCGCCGGTCCAGCTCGGCGGCGCCGGCGGCGACCGCGGCCGAGCGCCGGGTCGGCGTCAGGTCGTAGTGCGGGCCGCTGCGCGCGTCCTGGAACCAGGCGCGCCGGAGCCCGATGCGCGCGGCCATGGCGTGCAGCTTGTCAAGGGTGTCAGCGATCATGTGACACCACTGCCGACTGGCGCGGCGCCCGAACACCGCCGGGCCATTGACCAGGCCGTCGACGTAGACGCTCACCGGCCGCCCTCGACGGGACCGAGCCCAAGCACCTCGATCGGGTCGCGCTGCGGCACCACGCCGCGCGCACGACCCCGCTCGATCAGCTCGATGCAGCGGTCGCGGTCGATCTTCGGACCGCCAGTCAGCAAGCCATAGAGGCGGCAGTCGTCGAGCAGCAGAAACGCGCGGGCGCCGTCGACCACTTCCTGCCACTCGGCGGGGGTGCGGGGATCGCGACCGCGGTGCTGGACCCCACGGCCCTCGCGGCACCAGCGATGGAGCGTGCAGGGCACTTTTACCCGGTCCTCGGCGGCAGCAGCGCCTCGATCATCTGGCGGATGTCCTGCAGCGCCTTCTCGGCCGCACGCGCCCGGCGCCGCCACTCCAGCAGGCTGACGCCGTCGAGCGAGACCCGCTCGGCCAGCTCATTCCAGGCGGCGCGCCACTTGTCGCGTTCGGCGTAGAGCGCGCCCCAACTGGTGTTCGGGTGGTCGTTGGCGCCGGCCTCCACCTGGAGGCGCCTGGTGTACTCGGCGGTCGCCTTCGCCTCGGCGGCGGTTGCGCGCCGGTCTGCCTCGGTGCGCTTGGCCTCGGCCTCGCGCAGCCGTTCGAACAGTTCACGGGCGTCCATCGGCCGCCTCCAGCGCGCGCTCCGCCACCGCCGCCCCGTACGCGCGCACCGCGGCGTGCGCCTCTTCGTCGAGCCCCCGGGCGAACTCCTGCCGGCTGGCCCCCTCGGTATCTGCCGGACTCCTGGACGGCCCAGTCGACCGCTCGCGGACTGCGCCAGGCGCCTGCTCGAGGCGGTGGTGACGCGGGCCCGCTGGTAGTTGCCGGCGGCTCACCGCGACCCTCGCAGGGCGTCGATCAGCAGCGGCTGCACCGTGCCGTCGGCGAACACCTGGTCGAGCATCACGTCGGCCGTCGGCTCGTCACCCTCCCACCCATCGGGCCACGTCTCGGCGGCGATCAACTCGCGGATGCGCGCCTCCTCCTCGGCGTTCAGGAGGTCGACAAGCGGGCGGCCGAGTTGGAGCGCCACCGCGTTGACCCGCGCCTGGATGTCCAGCACCCGCCCGAGGGCCGCGGCGCGCGCCTCCAGGGTGATGGGCCCCATCCGCTGCGGGTTCTTCGCCGGCGTGCCGTCCTGCCGCAACTCGCGCCCGGGCTTGCGCAGCCGCACCGGCGGTTCGCGCAGCTCGCGGTAGAGCGGGCGCAGCTCTTTCAGCGGTGCCAGGTAGGCCCACGCCGGCCGGGCGATCACCGCGTCGAGGGCGGCGTCGCGCTGCGCGAGCGGGCAGCCGACGCAGCCCGTGCGCGCGTTTACCTCCTCGGCCTCGTCGCCCCCGTAGGCGTCGGCGATCACCTCGGTCGACCAGTCGCCGAACTCCGCCGACGGTGCCCAGTGCCGCAGCCACTCCCACACGTGGCAGACCCGCCAGTGGAGAAGCGGTGCCAGGGTGTCGCAGAGCGCCGCCGGCAGCGTCTCCTGGTACCAGCCCTGCCCGCACTCGGCGCCGTCGCGGCTGCACGACATGGCGATGCGCCCGTCGCGGATGGCGGACTCGCCCTGCCGCACCCCGGTGAGGACCAGGAGCTTCTGGCCGTGCTGCGCGCGCAGGCGCTGCAGCTCGACGGCCATGGGGTCGATCTTGATCTGCCGCGTGCACCACCGGAGGGTGTTGTTGTTGGGCGGCGGGACGCCACGGCCGAGGATGTAGACGAAGAACCGCTTGTTGAGGGGCGCCATGACAACCCGCACGTCGATGCCGTGCTCGGCCAGCTCGTCGCGGATGGCGGCGGCGGCGAATGAGAGCGGCAGCAGCTCCATGCGGGTGTCGGCGTAGAGGACCGTCAGCGTCCGGGGGCGCGACAGCCGGCCGCTGGTGATCAGGTAGACCACCAGCGTCACCAGCGTCGAGCTGTCCTTGCCGCCGCTCCAGGCGATCGCCCAGTGCTCGAACCGCGGGCCGTAGGCGAGCAGCGACTCGACCGTGAGGCGGATCGACTCCGTCATCTGGAGTCGTGCGCCGCCGAACAGGGAGCCCTGGCGGGTCACGCCGACCTCGCTGCGGCAGCCCGCCCTGCCATCTGTTCCCTCACCGCACAGGCCAATGCGGGCGCGGGCATTGGCTATGCTTGCGCCGGCTCGACGGCGGCGGCGCCACAGGCGATCATCCGGTCGAGCAGCCGCAGCTCGGCGTCGCGCGTCTCCCGCTCGACCGAACGCAGCGCGTAGATCCCAGCCTCCTTGCGCTGCTCCGCCGTCGCTTCCTCGCCGAGCGAGACGCCCGCGTTGAACGCAATGAGAAACTGGATGGCCTCCCAGGCCGCCCAGGCCGCCCAGGCCGCCCTGGCCTCCCAGGCCTCCCAGGCCTCCCAGGCCTCCCAGGCCGCCCAGGCCGCCCTGGCCTCCCAGGCCTCCCTGGCCGCCCTGGCCTCCCTGGCCGCCCTGGCCTCCCAGGCCTCCCTGGCCGCCCAGGCCGCCCTGGCCTCCCTGGCCGCCCAGGCCGCCCTGGCCTCCCTGGCCGCCCTGGCCGCCCTGGCCGCCCAGGCCTCCCTGGCCGCCCAGGCCTCCCTGGCCGCCAGCATCGCGACATCGAGCCTGGCCTGCGCCACCTGGAACGACGTTGCGTCGACGATCTCGGGGCATTCGCGCAGCGCAGCCGCGTGGTCGGCCAGGCCTGCAGTGAGCCACAGCGGATGGTGCACCCGCATCGTCCAGTCGAGCGCCATGATGGCGCGGCGCGTCTCCACCTCCGGCGTCGAGCGGGTGAAGTCCAGGCGCGAGATGTAGTCCTTGAGCCGCTGGCGGTCCGCGTGCGGCCAGTTGTCGTTGAGCGACATCGCATAGGCGTCGATCACCGGCGAGGCGTCCTCACTCTCGATCCCCCATGGCCGGTGGAACACGAAGTTCCGCGCCTCGCGGATGCAGAACTCGCCGCAGATCACGTCACCGGTCGGGGGCTGGTGGCCGCCGTTCTTCAGCTCGATCTTGTCGAATAGCGCGAGGCGCTCGGGGTCGCAGGCGCGGGCAATCGTGGTTGTCATGGTTGGCTTTCTCCTCCGCGCCCGCACCTCGGCGAGCGCGCGTTCGATCGGTTCCAGATGCGGCGGTCACGCCCCCGCCGTCGGTGTAGTGCTCGCGGTCAATGTCGTCGGGGCGCGCCGCACCGCGCAGCGCGCGCCGGTCGCGCTCCATCGCCGCCATCAGCGCCTGCAGGTCGTCGAGGGCGCCTCCGGCGTGGGCGTCGCGCAGCGCACCCGCGACGCGTGCGGCTGCCGCCACCTCCTCGCGCGTGAACAGCGGGTCAGCCACCGCTCCCTCCCGCGCGCGCCGCGCGCAGCGGCGTCAGCTCGGCGTCGATCGCCGTGCGCCGCTCGGGCGGCAGCCCCACCAAGCACGAGTCGGCCAGGTCGTCGCGGCCCGCGCGCGTCCACAGCGCGGCAGCGAGGCGGCGCTCCTCCAGCCCAGCGCGGTCGTGCACGAAGGCCCGCCACATCGCCCAGTCGGCGACCACGGCGGCGGCCGTGTAGATGTCGCGCGCCTTTTCGGCGATCGCCTCGTCGGCGGCGTGCTGCTGCAGCCGCTCGGCGAGGGCGCGCAGGTCGGGCAGCGCGGGCATCAACGCTCTACCGTGCTGGTCGCCGCGAGCGCCGGCATCCGGCCCGAGCGGTACATCTCGGTGAGCTGCGGCACGATCCACTCCGACGCCGTGGTCCCGTCGGCCATCACCACGTCAGCCAAGAACTCCTTTTCCAGCGACGTGGCCCACGCCTCGACGGCAACGAGCTTCGCCTGCACGAGCAGGAACAACGCGCGCCACCGGGCCCGACAGCCCTGCTCCCATGCCGAGTCGAGCTGCTTCTCCGTTCGGATCTTGCCGCCGGGCGTGACGTGGTAGTCCGACTTGCTCGGGAGCGTCACGGTGAGCTTCACGTAGATCGCCTTCATGCGGAAGTGGACCCACGCCAGCCGCCGCTCGATGCTCCACCCGGACTGGAACTCGTCGGCGCCGTAGCGCCTGAGCAGCATCTCGATCTGCTGCTTGCTCCGCTCGATGGGCACACTGGTGTCGATGGCGTAGGTCACGCTTGCACCTCTCGTTGGGCTCGTTCGGCCCGGGTCGCCCGGTTGCGCAGGCACCGCGCGAGCGATTCCAGGGCAGTAGCTCGGCCGAAGTAGACGGGCTCGCCGGGGAGCTTGCGAGCACGGCAGTGGGCCTCGGTGCGCCGCTCCTGCCGCGCCGTGAAGTCGGCCAGTTCCGCGACCCAGCGCAGGGTGGCGACGTCAACGGTGTTGGGCATCGTCACCGGCCATCTCCGAGCTGCGCCAGTACCTCGCGCTCAACCTCGGGCGGCAGGTCGCGCAGCCCCTGGTAGCCGCGGCATGGCACCGGGCGCGGGAGGCGGCGCACGCCGCGCGTCAACCAGGCGAAGCGGCCGTCGGAGAAGTCGCCAAACGCGTGCTCATGCCTCGCCGGGTCGATGGTGATGCTGCCGTCGGCGGACATCCACGAGTAACAGCGGCGGTGCACCATCGACGGTGAGACCGCCTCGATCGACACGATCTCGACCACGTCGACGACGCAGACGATCGCCCCGCGCGGTAGGTCGACCTGGGCAGCGTAGTAGCCGTGGGCAGCGAGCACCGACTTGAACGGTTCGGTGGCCACCAGCGCGCGGTACTGCTCGGGGAGCCCCTGGGCGGCGTGGATGGCCAGCGGACCACGGTAGCCGGTGCGCCAGCCCCGCGTTTCGAACCGCTTCGCGTCGAGCGCCATCAGCGTCGCGAACGGCTGGTGCAGGGTGAGGATCTTCACGGGCGCACCGCCGGTAACTCGCGCATGCGCAGGTCCGCTGGCCACTGCGCCGGGTCGCCGCCCTTGCGGTCGCGCAGGTTCAGCGCGAGCCGCTGCGCCAGTGTGGTGCGGCTGCGCCACATCCAGATCTGGCGACCGACCATGTCGGCCGGGTGCTCCGGGATGGGCACCGCCCCCACCTGCTTGATGAACACCTTGCAGCCCGCTGCCCGTGCCTGTCCCATCGCGGACCGCAGCGCCTTCAGCTCGCACGGCCGCGCGTCAGGGCCGCTTTCGCCGCCGAGGATCAAGAGGGCGATGCCGTCGAGGTCGAGCGGCCCCGGGTCGCTCAGGAGCGGCTCGGCGCTGACGAACCGGACGGCGGCGGGCACGCGGCGCAGCGCCGTGATCCGGCCCTTCTGCTTGGCCGACGTGATCGACGTCCCCGCCCACAGGTTCGCCGGCCAGCCGATGCCCTGCGCCTCCTCCAGCCAATTGGCGAACTTGGCCATGCGGGCGGGCTGCTTCGTGAGCCACAGCCACCGATGGCGGGCGCCGTGGGAGGTGGTCACGTTCGAGATCACCTCGTCGAGCAGGAAGTCGAACGGCACGTCGCGCGACAGCGCGTCGCCCATGTCGGAGACGAAAATCAGGCGCGGCAGCCCGTCGAGCCACGGCTTGTCGGGCCTCGGCTTGCCGGTCAGATCCGACCACCGCGCCGCCGCCGCCATCCGACCCGCGAACGGCTTGGGCTCCTCGAAGCGATCGGCGTACCCGGGCCTGCCCGCGCGCACCTGGTGGAGCTGGCCGGCGTAGCAGTGGCGCACATTTGTCGACGGCATCCACAGCTCGCAGCCGTCGCAGCCCATCACGGGATTGACGGTGGAGTCGCACCACTCGATCGGGGTGTACAGGCCCACCGCTCAGCCGCCCTTCTCGACGAACTTCCGCACCGCCGCGACGACGCAGTGGCATGCGCTCGGCTGGCCGTCGACGCGCGCGCCGCCGCGTCCGTAGCAGGTGCGGCAGTTGGCGTCGGGCCGCATGGCGAACAGCCCCTGCGGCGTGGTGACGATGATGCGGCCCTTCGGCGGCGGCGCCTCGATCCGCACGACGCGGTCGGGGCCGGCGAGCGCGCGCAGCACCAGCGCCCAGGCGGCCTCGCCCATCGCATCGGCGGCGCGCTCCGCGGCTGCCGCCACCTCCTCGGCACGCGCTGGGCTCGGTGCGGTGGTGTCACGTTCCACGTCGCTCACCTCCTCGCGACCGCCCGGAACTGCAACCGCTGGTGCTCGGTGATCCCGCCGGCGCGCGCAATCGCCGCGACCGCCTCCTTCGTGATTGCGCTCGGCAACCCGGCGTCGGCGAAGGCCTCCCCGATCGCGGTGAGCGACAGCCGCATTGCCCCACGCATCGCGTCGGCGATCGTGGCGCCGTACTCCTTCTCGACGACGGCCAGCGCAACGCCAGCGTCCACAACCCGCGCCCGCTGCAGGACCTCGCGCAGCAGCCGGTCGCCGGAGAGCGGCAGGCCGTCGGCGGCTCGCGCCATCGACTGCAGCACCTTCTTGGCGCCCTTTACCAGCTTCTCGAGGATGAGCAGCCGCTCGTATGCCTGGCCCGCCTGCGCCGGCGCGAGCTCGGCGAACCCCTCGACGATCGCCTCGAGCTCGCCGCCGGCCGCCGTCGCCACCAGCGCCTTCTGCGCGGGGCAGTTGCGCAGCGCCGGGCAGTAGGTGCACCAGGGGCCGTCGTGGAGGACCAGCTCGGTGGCGCGCCCGGCGTCCACCAGCTCATGGTCGCGCCTGACCCAGCTGCGCAGGGTGACAAGCTGGTCGCGCGTCTCCTCCAGGTCGAAGGCGTCGAAGTGCGCACGGTTGGGATTCCACCTGCCGTCGTGGCGCAGATAGAGCATGAGCCCGTCGCCTTCGTCGGCGCCCACTAGCCGCGCAGCTGCCAGGGTGCCGACGCGCAGCTGCATCGCATCCTCGGCGCGGACCCGCATCACGCCGGTTTTGAAGTCGCCGTCGAAGGCGCGGCGCACACCGCCCACCTCGGTCACCCCGACCAGGTCGAGGGTCATGAAGAAGCGGCGCCCGTCGTGCGGGTACGCGCGGTGGTCGTCGAGTTGCAGCCGTTCGGTGGTGTCGGTGTCGGGGTCGTAGGCCAGCGCCACCTCGCCCTCCGCGCCGGCGGGCAGCGCGTCGAGGTCGATCGCCTCGAGCTTCAGTCGCTGCTCGTCGTCGATCACCTCCGCGAGCGCCGCGCCCTTGCCCACCTCGCGGGCGCGCGCCAGGTAGGCGTGCACCCGCGTGCCCCTGGTGTTGTCGCCGGTCGTGGTCTCGACGCCCGGCAGCACGCAGCTCGCCGGGCACTCGATCGCGCGGTCGAGCGCGGAGGCGGTGGGGAGACGCATGGTCACGGCCGCGCGGCCCGACGCGACATGGCGAGATGGGCGCTGCAGTAGTCGCGGTTCTTGCCGACGCGGTGCCGGTGCGCGCTGCACATGCGCCGGTCGCAGGTCTTGCCCGCCGCCGGGCCGGTGAGCGGCCAGTCGCAGAGCGCGACGTGCAGCTCACGGCAGCCGGGCTCTTGGCAGGGAGAGCCACGTCGCCCAGGCGAGCAGGCGAAGCCACCACCGGGCAGAGGCGTACAGGGCATGGTCAGCCTCCGAAGTCGTCGTCCGGCGCGGGCGCCGGCGGCTCCTCGCGCTTTCGCGCCCGCCGCGCCCACCCGCGCGCCCGCGCCGCGTCGACGCGCTTGTAACGGGCCTTCTTGTCGTCGCTCTCGCCGGCCGCGAACTCGTCGAGCACGAGTGCCAATTGCTCAAGGAAGTCCGACGGGCATTCCGACATCAGCGATCCCTTGTAGGGCTCTCCCGTCCAGTTCCTTGGATTGAGAATCACCTTCGGGTCGCCATACTTCCCGTCGAGGTCGGAGTCGGGCGCAACCTGCGGTGGTCCTCCAGTGGCGGCGCCACCGCCGCCCTGTGCACCCGACTTGCGCCCGGCGCCGAGATGCAGGGCCAGCGCCTCGATCGCTTTGCGGATGCGCATCAGCTCGGCCAGTTCGTCGCCCATCGACTACCCGTCCGACCCCGGCTCGCGCTCCGCCACCGCGTCCGCTGGCGCCGTCCCGATCACCTCGCCGGTGATCGGGTCGTGCGGCGGCTCACCGGCGGCCGGTTCCTTCCAGCCGCTCGCCTTCCGCTCCTTGAAAATGCCGGCGAGGCGCTTCCGTGTCGGGTCGTCCTTGTCCTTGATCGCGGCCACGATCTCCTTCGTCACCGTCGCCGCTTGATCCTCTGCCGTCGCCGCGCGCAGCCGGCGCTCCCACTCCGCGGCGCAGTCGGCGGGCGGCGGGGTGGCATGGGCGCCACCAGCGGCCGGCTGCTCCGAGAGCGGCTTGATCTCGGTGGCGACCACCCGGATCTCCGGGATGTCCATCTCGTGCAGCTCGTCGGCAGTGTAGAAGCCGGCGAGGATGTCGGGGTACACCTTGCGCGCCAGGAACGACGACGCGCGGTGGCGGAGCATCGCCTCGGGGTACTTCGCCCAGTTCGAGTCCTCCGACTCCTTGCGCTCCTTGCTCATCCCGAGCTTGGCGCGCTTGCGCATCTCCTGCGTGAACGTCTCCCGCTCGGCCTTGCGGTGGATGTCGGCGTGCCCATCTTTCACCTCGACGACCAGGCCGCACTTCGCGCAGACGGCGATGGGGCGCTTGCCCTCCACGATCGCGTCCGAGCCCACGCACAGAGGCGCGCCACGCCGACGCGTGATGTACGTGGCGCTCTCGGCGCTCGACTCGATGCACTCGAGGAACTCGCACAGGTCGCGGCGGCGCAGGCACAGCGCCACCATGATGTCGGCCGAGAGCGCCGGGCGTTCGCCCGCGCCCGTGTCGATGACGTCGATCGTGCGCAGCGCGGCGGCCGGCGGGATGCCGAGCTCGGCGCCGGTCGCCATGATCAGCAGCGCCTGCGCCGGCGTGCGGACCTTGGTCAGGCGCGACTCGGCGAAGTCCTTCGCCATTGCCTGCGCCTCGGTGTAGTTCTGTGGCTGGTAGGCGACCAGGCTCAGCATCGGCGCCCCTGGTTGCAGCGCCTCGGCCTTGGCCAGCCCCTGCAGCGGGTTCGGCATGTCCAGCTTCGCAGTCGTGGTTTCCATGGGTCGTCGTCCTCGTCGGTGAGCTGGGGTTACGCGAAGTCGTCCACCAGCGGCATCTGCGCCGTTGCAGTCGATGTGCGGTGGTCGGCCACCACCCGGCCGGCCTCGATCACGATGCCGACGGGCGCGCCGCTGGCGACGCGCTCCATCAGCACCTGGTAGCTGTTCTCCTGTGCCCAGTCCGCGACCTGCCGCAGGCGGACGGCGTCGAGGTCGTTGCCCTGGCGCACCAGCAGCAGCCGCAGCTTCGGGTTGAGGGCGGCGGCGATCGCAAGGCACGCGCGGAGCTGCTGCGAGCTCGAGGCCTGCGACAGCGGCAGGCCGTCGAGGGTGACGGTGTCGCCTTCGACCGAGAGGCCGGGGATCGGGAACTGCGCGGCCGCGAGACGGGCGGCCTTGTCGGCGGAGATCGCGTCCAGGCGGGCGGTCAGGCGGTCGGACTCCATGTTGCGCTGCCGGATCTCGTCGAGCTTCGCGGCGCGCGCCTTCTCCGCCGCCGCCGCCCTCGCGACCAGGGCCTGCCGCTCGCGGACGGCGCGGTTGTGCTCCTCGAGCGCATCCTGCTCGGCGGCGATGGCGTCGAGGTCGGGGTCGACGAGAGCCGCAGCGCCATCGATGGCCACCTGCGCCTCATGCGCCAGCCGCTCGACCTGCGCGACGGCGCGGTCGCGCGCGGAGCGGCGCTCGACCAGCTGCTGCTCGAGCGCCGCGATCTGGCGGTCGATCTCCGGGATGCCGTCGCGCGCCCGCTGCACCTCCCGCGTGGCCCGCTGCACGCCGGCGCGCGCGGCGTCGTTCAGCCCCTTCGCGACCTGTGCCGCCTTGAGCCGCTCGATCACCTCGCGCGCCGACCGCTCCGCGCCGACGTCCGCCGGTGCCGCCAGGGTCGCCATCCCGGAGAGCTGCCCCTCCAGGTTGCGCAGGTCGCGATTGACGCCGGTGCGCTCGTCGTAGAGGCGCCTGTGCTCCGCGTCGAGGCCGCCGAAGTCGAGCCCCACCAGCCGCTTGAGCTGCTCGGCCTGCGCGCGCGGCTCCATCTCGGCGAACGCCACCGGGTCGAACGCGAGCTGCCCGAACAGGTCGTCGAGAAGCTTCTGCGGCGAGCGGTAGGTGGCGCCGCCGTCCTTCGCCTCGACGGTCAGGGTGGTGCTGCGGTCGGGCTTGACGCGCAGCTTGACGACCTTGTCGCCCAGGTCGACGTCGATCAGGGCCCGCTCCTTGCCCTTGCGCACCGGCTGCTCGGGCAGCTCGCTCTTGCCGGCGAGCGCCGCGCCGATGGCACGCAGCAGGCTCGATTTCCCCTCGCCGTTGTTGCCAGTCACCAACTCGAGGCCGGGGCCGGCGAAGCGCAGCTCGACCAGCTCGAGCCGGAGGAAGTTCTCGGCGCGGAGCCCGCAGACGTAGATCGGGGTAGCCATCAGCGCGCCCGCATCGCGAACCAGAGCCCGGCGAACAGCACCACGGTGATGGCGTAGGCAGCGACGAGCAACCGCTGCGCGCGCCGACGCCGCTGCGCGAGCGGCGGGATCGGGCGCGGGCGCACCGCGAAGTGCTCGCCCGGGCGAAGGCCGGGGAATCGAACCACGTTGTTGCTCATGCAGTCCTCCGTCGCTGCTTCCGGGTGAGCCCAACCGCCTGCGCCAGCGCTGTCAGTTCCCGCCGAGCGCGGTCCACCCACTGCCGCGCGTGCTCCCTGTCGCCGACCGCCAGGTCGACCTGCGCCGACCGCAGTTGGTCCGCCACGGCCAGCCGCGCGCGCTGGAAGCGGTCGGCCGCCTGACTCACGCCGCCGCCCTCTGCCGACGCCGGTCCGCGAGGCACGGCGCGCACCCGCAGCCGCCGCCGCGCAGCCGATCGCGCTGCAGCCGCTCCCGCGCCGCGCGCGCCGCCGCGTCGATGTCCTGGTCGTCGCAGGCGCCGTGCCCGCCCAGCTCGGCGAACCGGCGCCCGGCCGCGCGCAGCTCGCCACGGTGGCGCTCGACGTCCGCGCGCGCGCTGCTGGCGCGCCGTGCGCGCATCAGCGCCGCCGCCAGCCGCGCCTCGGCGAGCAGCACCTCTTCGAAGCGGTGGGAGAGGGCGGTCCTCAAGACGCCACCTTCGCAGGCGCCGTCGCCGCCAACTCGTCGGAGCTGACCAGCCGGAACTCGCGCGCCGCTGGCCGGAACCGCTCCAGCCGGATGCGCGAGTAGGCGTGCGTCAACGTGTTGCGCGCCACCGCGATCGTTCGGCGCGGCTCGAAGTCGAGCCCGATGATCTCCAGCCGCCGTCGCGGTACGCCCAGTTCCCGGCAGCGCTGCGCGTGCGCCGGCGTGATGTCCTCCCATACCGACCCGATCTGCACCGGGCCGTTCACGCCCGCCTCCAGCGCGCGGCCGTCGCCGCTTCGGTCCGCCGCACGCGCTTGGTCGCCGCCTCGCGCGCGACCAAGGCGGCCGCAGCCTCCGACGTGGGCGTGACTTGGTGCTGCCGGCGACCACTCACGGTGCGACCTCGAACATCCCGCCTCGCACTTCCAGGTTGAGCTGGCCCGCCTGCTCGCGGACCTCCGCAAAGGCGCTGGCGACGCGGTCGTGCACCTTGCGGTCGCACGACTCGATGTCCATCAGCTCGCCGCAGGGAAGGTCGAGCCGCACCACCGTGTCGTTGACGCGCACGCTCGCGATTACGGAGACGAATCGGTACGGCACGATCGACAACGGCTTCGTAAGCGTCGTCAGCCGCAGGATGCTGCGCTCGACGAGCACGACGTCGCGCGCCAACTCGTCGAAGAAGTCCTTGGTGAGCCCGAACCGGATCAGCATCAGGCCACCGTCCGCGCGAGGACGTGCTGCTCGAATGTCTGCAGCGACTTTGCCCGCGCGACCGAGGCCCGCCAGAACGCAGCCGCCGCGAGGTGGATGGCGATCAGCTCGTCGAGACGTTCATCGGCCTGGCGGCGGAGCTCGTCGTAGGTGGTCTCGTTGCTCGCCGTAGGCCGCAACCGCCGGCGTTTCGCCTCCAGCTGCTTTCGCTCGCTCTCCAGCCTGCCGTCGAGCCGTTCCAGCGCGTCGCGGCTCCGCCACTCGTAGCCGTCGAGCTGAAGCGGCGCATTGTCGCCGGTGAACAGCAGCTCGTCATCGACGGGAAGGAAGCCGATCCGCGCGCCCATCACGCCACCGCCCGATCTTCCGACGGCAGCCCGACCAGCGCCCCCGCACCGCTGGCGCTGTAGCTGACGATCACCCCGTCGCGGTCACGGCTGCACGTCGCGCCGCAGTCGAAGCACCGCTGCTGCAGCGTCGGCAGCAGCACCCACCGATGCGCGCAGCACACCGACGGGACGAACTCGCGGAATCGGCCGTTGGCCTCGTACAACGTCTGCAACACGGTCGCCTCCTTGCTACTGGTGGCTGCTCGCGCCCTCGGCTGAAGCCCCCGTCCGACGGTGCCGGGGTCGGGGTGCCACCTACCGCCAGCGGGGCGCCGGCGCGAGCGGTCTACCTGCAGATGCCCGAGAACGATAAGCGCCGCTTCCGGTCGCCCTTGATCACCACCCGCGACTTGACCGGGCCGCTCCCCGTCGCCGCGATGGGCTCCGGCACCGCCTGCTGCTGCTCCTGCACCACCTTGTCCCTGTCCTGCTGCACGTCGGCCATGGGTCCGCTCTCCCGTCGCTGGTTACGCGCTCGCCTACTTCCCTCAACGCAGCGCACCCGAGGCCCGCCGGAGTTGGGGATCGTCCCCTACCGGCTTGGCGCGGGTGATGGTGCTGCGGCAGGCCGGGCGCTGTATCGACGAGGCGGCGGGCGCGGCGGCGAGCGGGGGAGCGGCGGGCACGAACGGAGATTGACATTAAAAGTGTCACATGGCAAGATGAAAAGCACAAAAGGTGACAACCTGGCTCGCCGGTTCATCTTTTGTGCCTCATGGCAAGGCTGAACGTTTGGTCTGGCCAGTGGTGAGGCGATGCTGGTATGCTGGCCCGCCTGGGATCGGGGGGCCTTAAACTCAGAGAGGGGGTAGCGCCGTGTACCTCTTTGCGGATGATAATGACTCGGTGTTGGAAGCACTTGCGTTGATGTTCCCGGGCCTGCCGAAGGTTCGCACGCTGAACCTGGAGGACGCGGTGGCCCTCACGAGGGAGCATCAGCCGAAGATCGCGATCATCGACGTGCGCTACCCCTGGGGGCGCTCTGGGGTGGATGCGCTGGCTGACCTTCTGGCCGCTGCGCCGGAGTGCAACGTGTTCTTCATCACGGCCGAGGTGGACGCCGGGGATCGGCGGCGGGCCATGGAGGGCGGTGCGGCGGGCTACTTCACGAAGGACGAGCTGCACCTGCTGCAGGAGGCCATCGAGGCGCTACTCGACGACGAGCCGGACGTTTTGCACTAAGTCCGGCGCTTCTTCCGTCGCATCTTCTCAGCCACGTCCCCGCGGACCCTGCTCTCACCCCCGCTGCCCGGCGGCGGCTCACCCTCGTCGACAAGGGAAGAGGGGTCATTCAGCGCGAGTGCCACGAGCTCGATCAACACAACTATCAATGACTTATGCTGGTACTCCGCGAGCCTGGCGAGGTGCGACACGGTGACCTGGTTCCCGCGATTCTCTCGGATCTGGTAGACCAGCGAGCGGGAGTACCCAAGCTTCTCGCCGAACGCGTCGTCCTTCTCGTCGCCCTGCACGCGTCGCCAGTACGCACGAAGCAGGGCTCGAAGCTGCGCCTCTGTGCTGGCAGGAGCCGGTGGCACGAAGGCACTTTCTATGAGTCTACAGAAATCTTCAATCGTTGCCATGATTCATGACTTTCCGCTTGTCGTGTGACATAGGATGTGTCACGCTCATCGCCTATGACGGCACTGGATCGGTATCTCATCGACAGCGGCATCTCGGATGAGCGGCTGGCGCTGGCCCTACAGCAGCGCGGTCTCCGGGTCAGCGCCCGTTGGATCAAGGCGCTCCGGAAGGGCCTGAGCGAGCCCAGCAAGAAGCTGGGTCGGGCCATCGTCGAGGAGTGCAATGGGCACGTGAAGATCAGCGATTTGATCGACCTCGGCAGCGCCGTCGGCGCGTAGCCGCAACCTCGAGGAGGCCTTCGCGATGCCGCACGCCACGCCGATGATCATGCCGCAGGTCGGACCAGCCCGGAAAGCCCAATTCGGTTCAGGGGAGATCGGAGCCTACCGAGAGGAGATCGGGGCGGAGGACCCGCGCTCCGTCGAGGAGCTGATCGACCGCGTGTACGCTGCGCTCCGATCCGGGGTGGTGTTCTACGGCACGAAGCAGTCGGAGTTCGCCGACGACATGGGGCGCACGGCTGGCGATGTGTCGTACAGGCTCCGGCGCGCGTCCAAGAACGGCGAGGTGCAGAAGGCGCATCTCGACTACATCGGCTTCCTCGCCAAGCGTCCACGCGCCCGCGAGGCCTTCCTGAAGGCTCTCGCGAATGACTGGGGTTTCAAGCTCGAGCCTCTGGCGCCGTCGCCGGTGCAACTGCTGCGGATCGTCGCGGCGGACCTATCCGAGGGTCGGCGCCGGGAGCTGGAGGAGAACCACGGCCTCCCGCCGGGAAGCCTCGACGCGTGATCCTACTCGGCATTCTTCGCCTTGGCCTTCCCCGCTGCGGCCCGCACCTTGGCGAAGGTGCCGCGCTTGACCATGGCGCGCGCCACCATCGACGGGATCGTGATGTTCCAGCCCGCCTGGGAAGTGTACGAGTAAGAGCCGGTGAGAAACCCGGCGATCTCGACGAAGTTGCCCTCAACGAACTCCGTCGAGAAGGGCGCGATGACCATCACCGCCTCGTTGCCGTAGTAGTCGAGGCTCACGCGGGCGGTGGTCATGGTCTGGCCCTTCACCTGCCCTTCGGAGATCTCCAAGATCTTGACCGCCGCGGTCCACGCCTTGCCCTCGTATCGGTCGGCGTTCTTCTTGAGGTGACCGTAGGTGATGGCCTTGTTCGCCGCTGCCAGCTCGAGCAGTTTCTCGAGGTAGGCGCCGGTTACTTCGCCTGGGGCGTTGTTGCCGAGCTCGGCTGCGTCGCCGTCAACGGCGTGCGGCTCCTCGTTGGTGGCTGCCGCGGGCGGCGACGGCGCGGCCACGGGCGCAGCGGGCACGGGCGGTGGCGACGGGTCAATCATCGGCGCCGCCAGCAGTGGTTGTCGCGGTTGCATCGAGCTGGCGACCACCCCAGCGACGCCAACCACGGCCAGGAAGCCACCGCCGACGCCAACGATCAACTTCTTGCGCAGTGGCCAGGCCGGCAGGCTCTCTGGCCTCGGCAGGTCGGCGCCGCAGAACCGGCACTTGATCGCGGCGGCTTGAATCGTCTCGGCGCACATCGGACACGGCTTCGTCTGCTGGTCCATGCTCCCCTCTGTCGCGCCCCCCGGGCGCCCAAACATCGTACACCCGGATGCCGCGCCCTAGCCAGTCGAGCGCCCGGGGTCGTTTCTGCCGTCGCTGTGCCCGCTGGCGTCCCTTTTTTTGACCTCGCCGTGGCCATACATGCGGCGCCGCGTACCGTCGGGAGCGCGGCGTGACGCCGCTGCACCTGGCGCTCGGCGAGGCGGAGCGCGCCGCCCAGCGCGCGGCGTTCGCGGCGGGCGTCTGCCCCTGCGGCGGCGCCGCGGACTGCGGGACGCACCAGGACGCCGTCGAGGCCGGAGCGCTGGTGCTGGTGCTACAGTTGTTGCTGCGCGAGCAGCAGACTGGGGAGCGGTTCCCCGACGTGTTCGAGCTGCGCGGGCGGCTGGTGGAGGTGGCGCCGGCGGAGCCGGTTGCTGATCGACCGCTCGGGCTGCGCGACAGCCTGCGGCCGCTGGGGCTGGAGTAGCGCCGGCGTGGGCATCCTCGGCATCGACCTCAGCCTCAACCACGCCGGCTTCGTCGAGCTTAACTCCTCGGGGCGCGTCGAGTGGTTTGCCTTCGTGAGCGACACCCGCGCCGCCGCCGACCGCGAGCATGGCGTTTACCTACCGCGGTCGAAAGTCGATGATCGGCAGCAGGCCGGGATCGAGCGACTCGCGTGGTGGTCGCGGTACTTGCGCCAGGCCCTCGACCACGTCGCGCCCTTGGTGGTCGGCATCGAGGACTACGCCTTCCTGGCGCAGTCGAACGCGGCCTATCAGCTCGGCGAGCTCGGCGGCGTCGCGCGACTCGCGGCGCTCGGCGCCGGCGCGCGGCTACGCCTGCATGAGCCACAGACGGTCAAGATGTTCGGCACCGGCAGCGGTGCCGCGACCGGTCAGCTCGTCGCGCACGCCGTACGGGCGGAGATCGGAGACCTGTTCGCCGCCTGCAACCAGCCGGCGAAGCCGGGCAAGGCGCAGAACACGCTGCCCGAGGAGGATCTGGCCGCCGCCTACGTCGTCGCGCGGCTGGTGTGGACCGAGATCGAGCTGCGCGCCGGGCGCATGGCGCTGTCCTCGCTCGACGAGCAACGGCTCCGCGTCTTCAACCGCTGCACCAAGGCGCACCCCATCAACCTGCTGGCCCGCGACTGGTTGGAGTTGCCGCGCACCAGCCTGAACCCATAGAGGAGGCCGACCGTGCCCGACAGCCCGGAAATCGAGTATCAGACCGAGTACCGCTCGTTCCCGATCAAGCTCACCGACCTGGAGATCGCAGGGCTCGGTCGCAAGATGGCGAAGACGTGCGCGCTCTCCGAGGACGCGGAAGCAAAGCGCCTGCAGCTGGTCTCCGACGCGACGGAGATGCGCAAGCACAAGAAGGGCCTCGACGCGGAGATCGTCCAGGTCGCGCGCATCGTCAGCGCCGGCGAGGAGCCGCGGCGCACCAAGTGCGAGTGGCGCCCGCACCGGACGCAGGAGCTGATGCTGCTCTACCGGCTCGATGTGCCCGATTCCGCCTCCGAGAAGGAACGCATCGTCGACAGCCGGCCGATGACACCGGCGGAGAAGCGCGGCGAGTTCACCACCAGACCCACCAAGGCGAAGAAGAACGGCGCGGTCCCGGCGGACGCGCCACAGGCCCCGGCGGCGCCGGCCACCGACGCCACCGCCGCGCCGAAGACCGCCAGCGGCGCCAACCAGCCGCTCCCCACCGTCTCGATCTCCGTCAAGGGAGAGGGCTACTTCGCGACCTTGTGCGACTTGGCCGACGGCACCGCCCTGGTCGCCGAGTGCGCCGCCTTCCCCGATCTCTCCGGCGAGGGTGCCACCCAGGCCGATGCATTGGCCTCGCTCACGGTCGCGATCGAGAAGCACCTCGAGGCCGGCGGCAAGGCCACGAACGGCACCGCCAAGGGCAGCGCGGGCCCGGTCGCCTGCCCCTTCATCCGCGTCGAATACGGCCCCGACCCGAGGAAGGACCAGCTCTGCGGCGCGGAGGGCAGCCGGCGGAGCGGCGGCTTCTGCCCCGACCACCGCGACCTCTCCGGCCAACAGCGCATCCACATCACCCAGCGCCGCAAGGAGCGCCAGCGGCTGCAGCACCAGGCGGCGAAGCAGGCGACAGGCAAGGAGCGCCAGACCGACTTCGATGGCGACATGAACGCGCCGTCGGTCGATGGGCAGCCGGCGGCGGGGTAGGGCGCGGTGAGCTCGACGGGACGTGGGAGGAAGGGTGGCGGCGGACGGAAATACTTCCCGACGCCGCCGCCCGCTGTGCGCCGGCTCCTCGAGCGGCTGGCGCTCCCGGGCGGCGCCTGGTTGGAACCCACGGCGGGCAACGGCGCCATCATCACCACCGTCAACGACCTTCGGG
>Ga0334722_10002601_pt1 | contig 20201 bp, 41 predicted proteins | sample C3_bottom_MG_FD_207210 | JGI IMG/M metagenome (GOLD analysis project Ga0334722, IMG submission 207210) | Sediment microbial communities from Yellowstone Lake, YNP, Wyoming, USA - C3_bottom | ecosystem: Environmental > Aquatic > Freshwater > Lake > Sediment | place: USA: Wyoming | collected...
AGGAGATCGAGCTTCCGCCCCCGCCGCTCGGCCGCGTTGTTCGCGACGACCAGCCCGTCCTGGTAGCCATCCCGATCGCTCATCAGGACTTCTACAGCCGCGTGCAGCGCGCAGAACTCGCCGTCTGGAGTCGCAGCGTCCGCGCTGCACTGATGACAACGCGCTCTCCACGGGACGTGGCACATCTTCAGCTTGTCGCCGTCAGGACCGTCAGGATGCGCGTAGTGCCACAGGCCGCCGTCCCAGACGCTCGGCTCGCCGGCCACGCAGTGCGGACATGGCACCCCCGCGTCTTCGTCGCCGTCGATCTCCCCCGCGTCTTCGCCGCCAGCACTCTTCCCCGCGCGGTCGAGCAGCCGCCCCGCGAGCTCGGCGAGCAGTCGCGCGTCGCCGTCCGACCGAAACGCGGTGTCGGCGATGACCTGGCGGGCCAACGAGCCGTCGAGGAGTGTGTCGATCGCGTCCGTCGTGCGTAGCGACCATTCCTCGACTTGACCGCATCGTGGGCAGCGGGATCCGTGGCCGGTGGAGATCGCGACGACCGGCGGATCGCAATCGGCGCAGATCGTGACCGTGTGGAAGCCGCTCATTGAGGCCCCTGGGTGATCTGATCCACCAGTTGACCGAGCTGCTCGAGCTTCTCGTGCAAATGGCCACCAGGCGCGAGCGACCGTTCGAAGTCCGCAGAGACTGCGTGGTAGTCCCGCATGCGAGCGAGGAGGTCGTCGAGCGTGATCTCCTGTGTCGATCCGACACCACGGAAACCCGAGAGCGAAACGCGGTGACCCGCGGAAGTCCGCTCCATCACGAGGAGACGGCCTTCGCCGAGGTCGCGCGTCCATTCGATCTGAACGTCAGCGGCCACGCTGGTCCTCGTTCCCGCGATCATTCGCGATGTCCTTCGCTCGCCGCTCGCGTGCGGCGACGCGCTCACACGAGAACGTCCCGAGCCCCCGGAGGTGCACAAGCTTGCGACTCCTGCCCCTGCCCTTCGACCAGAGACTCTGGACGCACCAGACCAGCGGCAGCCCAGCGCAGCATGCGCGGCACTCGACGTTCTCGACGTTCACGACGTTCACGAGTCGCGTCCTTCCAGGAAAGCCCCGAGTACGTGCGGCTGACTCAGATCGCCATAGGTCTGACGGGCTCGCTGCTCCTGGGGCGGTCGCACGAAGCCCACGAGGCGGATCTTCTGATCGGGACCCTCGACCACGACCCACCACGTGGCATCGGACTTCTCGGTCAGCCAGATCCGCGATTCGCCCGCACGCTTCTTGTCGTGGATGATCCCGTGGTCAGTGCCGTCGATCTGTAGGCTCCTCACGGAGCCTCCTGGATCAAGGGCAGCCCTAGCACCGTAAACGCGGCACCGGCTGCGGCTTGTTCGGCACGTACGCGCGGCCCCATTCGCGCATCCGATGGCACGGTTAGATCGCCCATGAGCTGCTGGACGACGCTCACAGCGTGTGCGCCGGGATGAGACGGACCATGTGCACGGCAACCACGTGAGCGCCGACCGTCGCGACATGCACGCGATGGCCGTGCACCGACCAGACCCAACCGCAATCACGGACCTCCCCGCTGCGCCGAAGCGCGTCGTCGCACGCGTCGTCGAGCGAGCGGCCCACTCCGACGCGCACGTCGCTACAGTGCGGGCACGGGAAGCTGTCATGTGTATCCTCGGGCGCCTCGTACCGCAGGTAGCAGCGCTGACACTCCACGATCACGTGGCCAGGCTTGCACTTTGGAGCAGTCCCGTCATTGCCGGCGACGATCTTCGCGGCGACGGCGCTGCCGATCTGGAGTAGCTTCTGAAAGGCTGCGCTGGTGCGCGCATTCTTCTCGGTAGCCATCATCGCGCTATCGCCGTCCACGGCGTCGCGCAGCTGGCGGACAGCGGCGACGATATCAGCTACGGTGCGCGGCGTGTTTGGCGGCAGGTGCTGCGCCAGACCGTCGAGAAGCTGCTCGACGAAAGAGTGCTCGTTGCCTAAATCGATCGCGAGCTGGTTGCGCTCAGTTAAGACCGCATGCAGAATCTTCTCCAGCTTCTCCGTCGTCGTCTTGTGCCCAACGGCATCCACGATGCTGCGCTTCGAGGATTCGTCGCGCTCGAACGTGGCGACGCGCAACTCGGTGTGGAGCAGCTCGACCTCAGCGAGGAGGTTCGTGATCGCGGAGCTGGCCGCCTCCATCTCGGGGGCCTCCCAGTGCGGCGCGGCGACGAGCTCGCGCCAGGCGACGAGCTTGCGCCAGACGTCGCGCTGCTCCTGCGTGGAGTGTCCTGGCGGCGATGGAGGCATCCAGTCCACCAGTGGGGAGGACAGGAGAGTCAGGTGCTCGGTGCCGATCCACTCGACGCCGGGACCGCACGCCGCTCGCACGCGGCCAAGCAGATTCGGATGGCGACGCACATTGCCCTGATACTCGGCGATCTGCTGACCGTCGGCGTCGCACACCGCGACGTTGCCGTTCTTGAACACGACCACGTGGCGGACGCGCTTGTCGATCATCGGCAGCTCCGACGTCACGACGCACCTCTATCGCTCGGAGACGCGGACAGATCGGCCACGAGCCTCCGCACCGTCTCGACGATCTGCTCCTCGGTGTGCCCGGTCTCGAACATCATCGTGACGCCCAGGCCAAACGTCGCGTCAGCGAACACGGAGGCCGGGAATCCCCACTTTCGCGCGAGGTCCAACTGCGTGTCCTTCGTTGCTCGCACGACGATGGTGATCATTTGCTCTTCGGTTCTCATTCGCTGGCTGCTCCTGCAAGGTCTTTTCCTCGCACTCATGAAACGGGACTCTCTGGCTGCTTATCGTATCGCTATCACTGGCGGCGACGGAGGAGTGGTTGGTGGTACAAATCCTGACGGGTGGCCAGGCGCCGAGCCAGGGCCTGACCATCGATCAGATGGTAATCGACATCCGACATGACGCGGCCGACACAACCCGGATCGGTCAACATGTCGTCAGACAAAGAAAGATCGTTGCACCGATCACCAGGCCGGCGGATTCCCGAATACTCCGTTCCACAAAGCGGACAGATCGTGTTCATGGCTGGGCCTGCTTTCGTTTGTATCTCGCACCACGAAGGGCCGAGTCACCTTGCTGCGTCTCAGCGCGCACATCCGCGCGTTCGTTGGAGGCATGCCGCGCGCGGCACCTCCAGCAGAACCGCCCGTCAGCCAGCTCCTGGCCGTCGACACCGGTCCCGAAACGGCGAAGTCCCTCGCGCACGTGATGCGAGCACTTGATAGTAGAGCACTTGCGCATGCTCATCGCCCGCTCCTCGATAGCGTGAGCTTCACGCGTTTGGGCTTCTTCGGCGATCGCTGCCACTCATAGCCGAACGACGGGAGGGACAGCGTCTCGTCGGAAACGACGCACGCGATCTTGGCGTGCGGAACGAGGATCGCCTCACCCGGCCGCAGCGTGCTGCCCCCGCAAGCGAGCGCGATCTTCTGTGCAAACAACTGCGGCGTTACTTCCTCGTCGAGGAGAAAGGTGAGCGTCACCGGATACTTCTTGCTCGTGTCGATCGTCTTCACGACGCCACTCCAGGCAGGCCGACAACGTCGTACGGGCGCTCGATTCGCGGTTCGCCGTCGGGCCACTCAAGCAGTTCGAGCGCGCACGGCAGACAGGCGCGGAATGCCGGCCATCGCGGGACCAGCGGAGTCGCGACGTGGGTGGCCTTGCGGCCGTGCCTCCCGATGTCGTTACAGCGCTCGCACTCGCCGGCGCGGCGGTGCGCCATCACGGCATCACTTCCTCGTCGAGGAGGAAGGTGAGCGTCACCGGGTGCTTCTTGCTCGCGTCGATGCTTCTCATCGGTCCTCCTTCAGCCGTTCGATCACCTCACGCAACTTCCGCTTATTCGCCCGCAGCTCCTCGATCTCCGACCGTTGCCGGGAAACCTCGGCACGTAGGGCCGCCAGCTCGGCCTCGCGCGACGCGACGGCCTCGTCGCGACCGGCGGCCCGAGCGTCTTCGATGCGGCGCTGGACAACGTCGGGATTTGTGAGACGAAGCGCGGTGGTCTTCTCCACCAGCTCGATCTGGGCGCGATCGAGTTGCTCGGTCAAACTCTGGATCAGCTGTCCGGCACTTTCGAGTGCCGGGCGGCTGGCACGCGCTTCGTCGCGCAGGTCCTTGAGCATTCCGAGCATGGTCATGGCCGCTGCCTCGGTACCGGGGCTGATACCCAGCGTACCGCGCCGAGTAACCTCGCCGAGGCGCGCGACGGTAGAGATGCTGCCCTCGGCGATCTGGCGCAGCTCCTCGTCGGAGTAGTCTGTGATCGGCTTCAACATCTTCCTCGATTGCAGGTTCCGCGGGCACTGTCGCGAAAGATCCTCATCGCGTGAGGTTCTCCTTCATCGCGTGAAGCGCGGCGTTCTCCGACCGAAGGTGCGCGACCTCGACACGCAGGGCCATAAGCTCATCGAGCTGATGTGTGCGCTCCACGGCCGCGCAACTCGCGAGAGCCTCGGCACGACCGGCGGCCTGGGTGACCCGTGCGTCCTCGGCAAAGAACTCGTCGATCCAGGGCTCCACGACACGCAGATCCGTGACAGGACGTGCGAGGTCCCTTTGATAGAGACATTTCTCGGCGTGCACCGCAATGTGGAGCAGGACCAGCTCGGCAGGCTGTATCAGATCACAGTCATGCGTCTCGCGATGCGATTTGATCCAGCGTGCGAACACCTCCCAGCCCTCGACCGCATTTCGCGGACCACCCGGATCGACCAGAAACGCGTCGACGGCAGTACGCATGTACGCGAGCAATGCCTTCGCGGGATCTTCGCCCTTGAGATATTCCGCAAGCGCCGCTCGACCGAATAGCCTTGACCCGAACGACTTCAGCTTCGCTTGGAGCGAATGGAACGGACAGAGGTGATCGTGTGACGACTCGTCTGGATCGATGATCGTCTGCCACCCGAGCCTGTCCGCGACAGCGGTGAGCGCGCCAGCAATGTCTTGGTGACTTGAGCCCTCGGGATCGGGACCGTGCTGGACGAAATGAATCTCCAGGACGGCCGGGCAGTCGGCCGCGGCGCACCCGACACCGTGCACGATCTCGTAGGGCCTGTCAGCCGTGACGATCAACGGCTCTCGCTTCGTCGGGGTCACTGCGACGGTCCTACCCACGGCGTCGTGGCGTCGCAGCTACAGCACATCGAATAGCCAGGTGCAGGCAACGGATGCGTCCGCCCGTGCCCGCACACCCACGTCCCGGTTTCAGCCACGCAGATGCAGCGGCCGGCGTACGGTTGGCCAGGAGGAACCGCCCGTGCGGGGCAGCCGTGGGCGTGCGAATCGTTGATGAGCGTGTGACCCCTACCCTCGGCCACGCAGATGCAGCGGCCGGCGTACGAATGGCCAGGCGGCACCGCCCGCGCGGGGCAGCCGTGGGCGTGAGCCTTCCGCTCGACGGCGAACTCCGTGGAACTCGACGGTGCCGGGGGCTCACTGGCCTCGATGATCGCGCGCGCCAAGTAGACGGCCATCAGGTGACTGTCTGTGCGATCCATGCTCGCGAGCCACTGCTTGGCCTCCGCGAGGACTTCAGCATCGATCGGCTTCATCGAGGATCCTCCCAGCGCACCATCGCCGTGTGCTGGCCCTTGTGCCCCGCGCTCGCAAGGCAGCTTCGCCCTTCTGCGTCGCGCGCGCCGCACCTCGTGCGGCCGGACATCTCCGGCATGACCTTCGTCTCGAGCGCACACACCGCGCCGAGCACGCTCGACCGCAGATCTCGCCAGCCGATCAGGAACGCGGAGCACTCTCGCGAGGTCCCGTCGAACGCGACCTCGCCGCCGCGCAGGAGTGCGAACTGCGTCTGCTCCTGGGCACGGTCAAAATCGACACCGATGGGGACCGCATGCGCCGCGCGGCGGAGCTCGAAGCCGAGCGCCCGAGCGACGTCGGCGAGCGCGTCCATCGTCGCCGGTGCCATCATCGAATCACCTCGTGCACCGGCCCGATGCAGACGAGCCACGACAACACCGTCGGGTACGGATGGGGCACGTAGTAGCCGGTGCGCTCGGGATCGAGCCGGCCGTCGACGAAATCGCACACCGTCGCGTCGGCGCGGATCTCGGCACGAACGGATTCGGACATGCTCGCCAGGTGGAGCGCGGCCTCGACGGTCGAAGCACGTGCCGGGCCCACGACCGCCCAGCGATGCAGGGTGCGCTCGACGTCCTCGGTGTGGTAGCGAATGCTGAAGATCCACGCCTGCCCCTGCTCTTCAACCAGAGACTCTTGCACCTTCACGGGCGTTCCTTTCGTGCCGCGTCGATCGCGGCGATCAACTGCTGCTCGTGGACGTCATCGATCTCTCCCGCAAGAGCATCCGGGACTGGCGCGGCGTCCCGCCACCGACATACCGCCGCGTAGACCGCCGCCAGCTGATCCACGGAAACGCCGTGTCGCTCGCGGAGCGCGGCCCCGAGGTCGACGATCCCGGCCTTGTAGCCGAGACAGAAGGCGATCTCCCGCGTCACTTGCAGGGGCTCGTTCGTAGTGGACGCCAATAGCTCCGCGGCGCGCTTCTTCGCGTGTGCGTCGAAGTCATCGACGACTTGCTGGGTGGCTGGATCGAGGTCGAGTGTCATTGCGCTGCCTCCTCGTGACTGTCCAGAGCTTTCATGAGTGCCTCGTGGCGCTGTTGCGACTCCACGTCGTACTTCTGCCACCACGCCTGGTACTGCCGCCGCTCACGCCGCCAGCTGCGGATAAAGAGCGCGTGCCATCCGCAGATCAGAAGTGCGCCGATAAACCAGAGCGGTCCGTCGATTTCGATCACTATGATCCTCCCGCCGCGATCACGTTGTTCATGGCACGACCTCGGCCGAGCTCGGTTTCTTGATCTCGAACGCGTGGAACTCAGGCACCGTTTCGCGTTCGACCTCGAAGTCAGAGAGGTTTCCGTCTGGAGACCGAACACGAAACGTCAGCGGCCAGCTCGATTCCCAGCCGTCGCGTTGACGGTGACACCAGTCGGCATAGATCTCGGCGGCGTCCTTCGCGTCAAGTGCCCATCTATCGTTCGCGAGGATCTGTTCGAGGTATCCGCCCTTCACGGTCGGTTTGTCGGGGTATGACTTCCCGCTCTCTTCGGTGTCCTCCCAGGTGAGGCACCACACGCGATAGCCGCTCACGCTCATGATGACTGCTCCGTTGCTAAAGCTGCCTCGACCTCGGGTGCTTCGGCGAGAGCGTCCTCGCACTCGGCCGCCGTCAAAAAGCCCAGCTCGACGAGACGCCCCTCGACCTCGGTGGCGAGCTTGTTGACGTTGCGCAGGAGCCAGAGTGCCGCCCCCCGAGGAGACGCTCCACCACTTTGGAGGATCATCCGCTCGTTGTTGTCGCGGGAGTCCATCACGCGCATCTGCCACGTGTGATGCTTGTCCTTATGAATGCTGATCGAGATCATGCGCGATGCTCACAGCTCGTTCCGCGTGGCGACCACGAGCGTCTGCTTGGTGACCCGTCTCGGCTCGTGGAGCGCCGAGCTGCTCTTGTAACCAACGCCTGCGCGCAGCGTAGCGCCGCGGCCTCATCCGCGAAGCAGCGCACCACAATACCGAAGCCTACGTGCCGCCAACGAGAGTCGTCTTCCAGCGCCTTGTCCTCGATCACGAGGTAGGTTTCCCGGGTCGCGTCGAACTGATCGAGCGCCTTCTTATCGATCAGAGTGTCGCGCTTGTCCGACTTCATGCCCAGACCGCGCACGACGGCGGCGCCCTGGAACTTCTTCGGTAGCTTCTTCATCGACTCTCCAAGGCGGGAAACGCTCCATCAGGGCGGGGAAAGCTTTCCAGCGCCTGCAAACGGAAGCTGAAGATCTGGCGACTGCCCAAATGCTGCCATGTCTGCACGGTGTAGCGACAAAAGCCATCGCGTGTGATCACGTCCTTCTCGGCAAATTCGAGTAGGGACGCGGCGAATAGCTCGACCGAAGCAAGCTCGAACAGCTCCGGTAATTCGTCACGCGTCCACACGTGAATCTCTTCGCGCTTGTCGTGCGGGGCAGCGCTGGCGATGAGATGAAGGCTGACACACTGCCGGTGCTCCTTGCGGGCAAGCTCACCGGCAAGGAAGGCAAAAATCTTGGCCAGAAGCTCGGTCCGCCTGGGCTGATCGATGCCGGTCCGCCTGGGCCGTTCGATGCTGGGCACGCGTTCCTCGTAGGAGCGGCCCCATCGGTGGAAGGCATCCGCCAAATTGGCCACCTCTCTGCGCAGTGCATCGATCTGGCACGCTAGTTTAGTGACGGCCGTTGTCAGCTTTGCCGTTGGGTTCGGCCGTGGTTTGCGGCTTGAGCGTCGCTGGATCACGATTTCCTCACGAGGCCTCGGCGGCGTGCTGGGGCCCATTCGCGGTGATCATCATGCGTGCGATCGTGGTCTGCCGGCATGCTTCGATCAGCACGGGCAAGATCGACTCGCGGAGCACGCGATCGGAGAACTTCTGCTTGTACTCAATGAAGTCGTACGCCTCCTCGAAGTACGGGTGCGCGTCGTGGCCATCGAGGATCCGGTACAACCGCTCGATGAATAGATCGGTCGCGCTGGGATAGTTGGAGACCTCGTTCGCGAGGCTCTCGATCTCGTCGCACAGCGCACGGGCGGCGCTCTTCGAGAGCGGATGACGCTCGTGCCGCTCGATCTTGCGGCACGGCGGCAGCACGAGATCCGCCTTGAGCAACTCGATCGCGCGTTGAGTGACCGGAGATGCCTCGTGTCCGGCCTCGCGATAGCTGGCCAGGTCGTCTTCGAGTTCGCGCAGGTGCTCGATCGCCTCGCGACCAAATTCAAGTCGGATCACCGCAACCGCGTGCATGAACGCCTTGCTCGTCTTCTCGGACGAGAACTGGCGAGCGCCGGTGTAGCCGCCGGAGAGCTTGTCGGCGATGTAGTCGACCGCGTTGCGCGCACCGATGAACTCGGTGAGGTTGGTGGCGCCCAGGTGCTGGGGGTTGGGCGACCACTGGTAGCTCCAATTTTCCCAGTCCGATCTGATGATCAGCTCGCCGGTGCCGTCGTTGACCGTGCAGAGCGCGTAGCCCCCGAGCGACTCGGGGACGATCAACTCGTAGGTCGTCGCGATCGCGCGGGATCGCACGAGTCGCATGGAGGGTGGACACGGCCTCATGCTTCACCTCGCAGCTCGCGCACGGCGTTGGCGTACATGGTTACGTGGCGACTACTGACCTCGGAGCGCAAACGGCGTACGTGCCGAACGGCTGTTGTCCTGGACAGATCGTCGGCGGCGCGTCCCTCGAAGACTGCCCTGTTGTCGAGGGCCGCGTTCGCGACATCTCGCAAGCCATCCCAGGAGAGGCTCACGAGCCGATCAGCCGATGGCCTCCAGCCGAGCTTCTTTTGCACGACGTACTGAAGCGCGATCACGCGCAGCTCGTGATGGAGCAAGCGGCCGATGGTCCAGTCCATGAGCGCCCTCGCGATTGACTGCCAGTCGCGTTTTTCGCCGGGCAGGCGCCGGTACAAGACGACGTGGTGCGCTAGCTCGTGGTAGACGTAGTCAGGATCACTATCTTCGCCGACGCGGGCGCGGAACGTGGTGCAAGCGCTCTCGCAGGATGCGCAGTCGGTCCAGTTACTGAGGGCACGAGCAGCCAGATCAGAAACCAGCGGCGCGCGACAAACCTCGCAACGCTCCGAGGCCGTCCGGATCGCCTTCCGGTTCATTGCGGCACGATACGCGGCATCCTCGGGACGGCTCACGATTCCTCCTGCCCCTGCCCCTCGACCAGAGGCTCCGGTCCCTGTCCTGCCAGAGACTCCGGCCCCGGACGGTATTGACGATCTCGATGGAAAGCAGCCGCGACGTCCGCGCGCTGAGCTTGGGAGAATCCGTGCAGTAGCGAGCGCAACTTGGCCACGTCCACCGTGGGTGTAGTGACCTTGGCCGTCATCGGATCCTCGTGTCGATGTTTGACACCGCCATCGGATCGAGCCACTCCACGTGCGTCGGCTCCCCCGTCATGCGCTGGCCCATATCGAAGACCACGAGATCGGTGCCGGGGAAGTAGACGCCGTAGCGGTACGCCTTGTCGAACGGACGCTGGACGTCTGCCGGGATCCGGAACCGCCGAGGCATATGCTTATCGTCGTTCACTTGGCCCCTCCGCCAGCACGGGACGAGACGACCACGCAGGTGCGGATCGCAGCGCCGTCGTCGATCACAACACCGTTCGTGAAGGTCATCAGCGATGATCCTCAATCCGGTCCCGAATCTCGACCAGTCGATCCTCGATCCCATCGAGCCGATCCTCGACGACGAGAACCGCGTCCGCGACGATGACCGCCGCCAGGATCAGCGGATCCGTCATTTCTTTGACCTCGTGAGCTACCTTATCTTCGGGACCGGTCACCCACCTGGACGTCGCGATCGCATGACGTGCCCGGTCGAGCTGAGTAGCGATCTTCAGTAGCCTCTCGGCGTGTCCCTGCTCCTTGCTCTCCCGTTTCTCGGCATCAGCCGTCTGTTTCGCGGCCCGGACATTCGCGGCGGTGGCAACAAGATCCTTGCAGCTGTCGCAGGTAGCGACGGTGCCCTCGGGATCTGCCGTGTGTACGTGAGTCGACATCACGTCGGCCATGCCTTGCGAGATATCCTCCGATCCTACCGGTGGAAGGATCGGCTTGGCGTCCTCGGGCGACGGTCCGAGCTTGCCGGCGTCGAGTAGCCGCAAGAGCAGGTGCGAGAGCGGTGCCTCCGACAGGATGATCGCGCCGGACCGACGGGGCTCGGCCCACCTCTTGGCCTGCACACGTAGCGCTGCGATGTCCTCGTCGGTGAGTTCAACCCGGGTGCTCATCGATCGGCCTCGGCCATGATCTCTCGCGCGATCGCAACGGACATCTTCGGCACATTGTCCAGTTTTGAACCAAGCTCGTTCGCGAGGATACCGCAGGCGATGTTGCCGGCCATGCGCAAGATCGCCGACCGATCCCGTCTGGTCAACGCCTCGGTCTCGGCGACGTGGTGATCACGAAGCTCGCGGTAACGCGCGAGGAGATCCTCGCGCGAGATCGGTCCCGAGCCGAAGATGCCCGCCAGCTCGTCGTCGGTTAGTGCGTGGAATGCCTTCGTCACTGCTCCTTCTCCTTCTTCGAGGGGCGCCGCGTCTCGCGCGAGAGTGTTGGCGCGGTGGCTGCGGCGTCCATGATCGCGTCGTTCACCACCTTGCGCACCCATGCCGCGGCACCCCCGTACCCGAGCGCTGCGGCATGTTTTTTCCAACGCGCGAGATCTCGCGAGTTGCAGCGGATCATGAACACTACGTCAAGATCAGCCACGCGCGGTTTCGACGCCTTTCGAGCCACGTCCCACGTGTATAGCTATCCATTGACGTCGTCAAGTCCTGTGTGCTACCTGGATCCGGTGATCAAGAACTACGAATACGGCCTCCTCGATCCAACGTTCAACGCGCCGCTCGTCGACAACCAGATGCGCGCGGGCCACCGTTACTACAACCAGCTCGTCGAGATCGAGCGTGATCGACGCACCGCGATCGGAAAGATCTTGATCGGACACCCCGACACCGAGGCCCTCGCCGCCCGGGTCGCCGCCCTCGTCGGCCAGCGCGACGCGGCCCGGCAGGCGATCAAGGTGTCCCGGCAGGCGACGCGGGATCGGTCCGAGACCGCCCAGATGCGCACACGGGTGAAAGATCTCGCCGTCGAGCTCAAGGCGGCACGCGCAACACTCAAGGCGGCGCGCGACGTGATCAAGACCGATCCGGAGATCGTCACCGCGATCGCCGCAGCCGACGAGATCGCAGCCGACCGCGTGCGAGCAGCACGTGCAGCGACCGATTGCCACTGGGGGTCGTACTTGCTCCAAGAGCAGGCCATCGACGCCGCGAAGAAGGCCAAGGCACCGCCGAGTTTCAAGCGCGTATCCAAACTCGAACTGGAGCAGAAGAAGATCGAGGACGTAGCCGAGGACGAAGACGAGGACGAGGACGAAGACGAGGACGAGGACGGCGTTGTCGAGGCGAAGATCAAGATCGCTCCCTGGATGGGGGAGGGACGTGTGTCCGTCCAGCTCCAGGGCGGGATCTCCGACACCGAGCTGTTCGGTACGGACACCCAGATCCAGATCGCGCCGGTCTCGCCGGACGCACATGATCCGGGGAAGCCCCGCAGTGTCCACCGCCTCGCGAGCCGCACTACGCTACGCCTGCGCGTGCAGTCGACGGACAAGGGCAAGCCCGTCTGGGCTGAATGGCCAATGATTTTGCACCGGCCGATCCCGGCCGGGGCGCGCATCAAGGTTGCTACGGTGTCGCGTCGCCGCCGCGACTGCCGGCGCTGGGACTGGCGACTCCTGCTCACGCTGGAGATCCCGGACGGAGCGATCGCGGCGCGTGCGATTCCCGCCGGGGGTGCCGTCGCGCTGAACCTCGGCTGGTGCCGGCGACCCGGTGACGAAGTCAGGGCTGGCTACGTGCTCTCCGACGACGGGGCGGTCGATCGCGAGATCGTCGTGCAGCGATCCACGATCGATCGCGTCGAGAAGTCCGAGGCGATCCGTTCGCAGCGCGACAAAGATCTCGACGTGATGCGGGCGGCGATCGTCCCGTGGCTGCGGGAGCGCGAGGCAGAGCTACCGGAGTGGCTCGTCGAGCGGACGATCCTGTCGCGAGCACCACGAGAACCACGTGAACAGCAAGAGCCGCTCGACGCTCCACGAGTCGAGACAGCGACGAGGATGCGATCCTGGCACATCGCACAATGGCGATCCGCCTCCCGCTTCCGCGCGCTGGCGTTCGCGTGGCGAGCGCAGCGCTTCGGCGGCGACGAGGCGGGCTACCAGATCCTGGAGGCCTGGCGCTACCGCGACGAGCACCTCGAGCGCTACGAGTCGGGCATGCGCCGCGGCGGCCTCCTCGATCGCCGTGAAAGCTACCGCCTACTCGCCGCCGATCTGGCCGCGCGCTTCCGAACACTCGTCGTCGACGATTTCGACCTGCGAACGTTCCAGGAAAAACCAAAGCCGGAGGACACCCGTGTCGAGCGGGCCGCGGCCAAGCGGAACCAGCGCCACGCCGCCGGATCCGAGCTGCGCGGCGCGCTCCTGAACGCGTTCGGGCCCGCGCGCGTCCAGAAGGAGTCGTCGGTCGACGTGACGCGCGCCTGCGCAAGCGTCCTGGCTGCCACCGGCCACGTCTGTGGTCAGATCGACGACTGGGATCACGCCGCGGCGCGGGAGCACACGTGCTCGGAGTGCGGCGTGTCATGGGACCAAGATCAGAACGCGTGCAAGAATCTGATCGGCCGCTGGCGAATCAGCGAGCGGCTCGGTGCGGACAAGGCTACCGAGACTCCTCGCGACGCCAACGTGGCGCCGAAGAAGGAGTCCCGGTCAGAGCGCCTGCGGAGGACGCGGTGGAAGCGTGAGGAGGTCGCGGCGCTCGATACGCCGTAGAGAAGGGTGCGTGATAATTGAATAGTTAGATGATGCAGTCGCGAGAGCTGCTCGACGCTCTACGAGTCGAGACCAGCGGCAAGAATCGCGTCGCGTTCGACGACGAGCGGGTCGCGAGAGCTGCTCGACGCTCTACGAGTCGAGACTGGCCGACCCGTACGGCTGCTACCTCGCCGATTGCTTGTCGCGAGAGCTGCTCGACGCTCTACGAGTCGAGACCCAAAAAGGGCGAGCCTGGAGCATGTACCTCCATCGCGTCGCGAGAGCTGCTCGACGCTCTACGAGTCGAGACGCGACGTAGCGATTCGCACCCGTCGCGACCTCCGGATGTCGCGAGAGCTGCTCGACGCTCTACGAGTCGAGACTACAACCCGTCTCTCTAGGAGAACATCTATGCCCTTTGTCGCGAGAGCTGCTCGACGCTCTACGAGTCGAGACTCCGCGAGGAAGCCCCTGGCGAGGAGCTGTGCCCGACGTCGCGAGAGCTGCTCGACGCTCTACGAGTCGAGACGCCGCAGGTAGATGCACCGGTGGTCGTGCGCACGTTGTCGCGAGAGCTGCTCGACGCTCTACGAGTCGAGACCACGACACCGTGGCTCGGCAAAAAGCGAAGAAGAAGGGTCGCCAGAGCTGCTCGACGTTCTATGAGTCGAGACGTCATAATCGGGACGACCAACGAAGGCGACGGCTACCTGTCGCGAGAGCTGCTCGGCGCTCTATGAGTCGAGACCATGCGCAACTCGCCTGGCGAGTCGGGCACGCCCGCCGTGAGTCGCGAGAGCTGCTCGACGCTCTATGAGTCGAGACAACCAGCTGAAGTAGCGCGTGCCCCGACTGCTGAAAAGTCGCGAGAGCTGCTCGACGCTCTATGAGTCGAGACCATGTGGCGGTACAGCCCATACCCCACGAAGGGGGACGTCGCGAGAGCTGCTCGACGCTCTATGAGTCGAGACTCCGTAAACGCTGGCCTCCCGTCAGGCCCGTCAGGCCCGTCAGGCCCGTCAGGACAGATCGTCTTGTCGCGAGAGCTGCTCGGCGCTCTATGAGTCGAGACGGATCCACGACCGTCTGCGCCTTCTCGTTTCGCTCCGTCGCGAGAGCTGCTCGGCGCTCTATGAGTCGAGACAAGCCGCTGCTCGCAGGCATCGCGCCGCTTGCCAACGTCGCGAGAGCTGCTCGGCGCTCTATGAGTCGAGACCTCCATCCAACAGGACGACCGCGCGACATGTTGATGGTCGCGAGAGCTGCTCGACGCTCTATGAGTCGAGGAACGTTGCGAGAGCTGCTCGGCGCTCTACGAGTCGAGACGAATCCGAATTCCTGAAACGCCTCGGGCGGCTCGTTTGTCGCAAGAGCTGCTCGGCGCTCTACGAGTCGAGACCACTACGGGATCGGCGGATCGGCGGTCGGAGGTCTGCTCGCATGTCGCGAGAACTGCTCGGAGCTCGGCGCTCTATGAGTCGAGACCCGGCCGGGCTCGAACCGGTGGGACTGTCGGACAACGAGTCGCGAGAGCTGCTCGACGCTCTACGAGTCGAGACAACTGCGAACACTTTGCACTTCGTTAACTACGTCGCCAAGGGTGGCCGCGAGAGCTGCTCGGCGCTCTATGAGTCGAGACCTGCAACCGAGCCCCCGCGCGCCCATCAGGCTCAAATGTTGCGAGAGCTGCTCGGCGCTCTATGAGTCGAGACAAGCACCGCCAATGACGATCTGTATACACCACACCAAGTCGCGAGAGCTGCTCGGCGCTCTATGAGTCGAGACGACCTACGCAAAGAGCGAGCGCGAGACGTCGCTGTCGCTACTACTACCGCGCGACCGCTGCTGGCCGAAGCCGCTGCTGCCGGTCACGTTGCGAGAGCTGCTCGACGCTCTACGAGTCGAGACAACTGCGAACACTTTGCACTTCGTTAACTACGTCGCCAATGGTGGCCATCTGCTGTTGGCTGTTGGAGAACGCCATGCACGTCGCGAGAGCTGCTCGGCGCTCTACGAGTCGAAAGTCGAGACCAGTAACGTCAAGCGTCAAGCTCGGCGCTCAACGTTGAGAGAGCTGCTCGACGCTCTACAAGTCGAGACGCGTAACCGACTAGGCGGGCGAGGTGCGAGGTGCGTGGCTGCGCCAGCGTCGCGTTGCAAGAGCTGCTCGGCGCTCTACTACGAGCCGAGACTGCCAGGCCAGCCCGAATGAAAGCTGCTCGGTGCTTTACGAGTTGAGACATGTAGATCGGATACTGCTTGAGACACTTGGTCATGAGAGCTGCTCGACGCTCTACGAGTCGAGACGAATACCTCGGCGAGATCGGCGAGATGGTCGCGAGAGTCGCGAGAGCTGCTCGACGCTCTACGAGTCGAGACCCACGCCCGCTGCGGAAAGTCGCGAGAGCTGCTCGGCGCTCCACGAGCCGAGACATCCCATCGGGGACCAGTCTGGAGGCTCGGCGCTCTAGGAGCCGAGACGGTGCTGGATGTGCAGCCAAGTCGCGAGAGCTGCTCGACGCTCTACGAGCCGAGACTGCCACGCCAGCCCGAAACTCGACACACTCTACGTGTACCGAAGTAGGCACCCGATGCACCCGATCGATCCCCGTCTGCTCATCCTGGATAACGACGATGCTCAGGGCTGATCGATCTCCAACCACCCGTTCGTTAGCACGGCGTGGAAACGACGCGGATCCCCGATCGCGATCGACGGCGTCACCGTGATGTCGGGGAGAGATCCCGTCCAAGTCCACGCCCGCTGAGGGTTACCGATGAGCCACTCGCCTGCCGGGGTCTTGCACATGATGCGGAGCGATTGGCCGTCGCTATGCCCACCCGAGTCGTAGAGCGCGCCCGCAGGAGCGTTGCTGATCGTCACCAGATCGCCGGTATCGCTGCGGCGATAGCGCCGATCTCGCCACTCCTGCCAGTGATCGTCTTCGACGAACGCGTAGCCACACGCGCAGATCGTCGGCCAGCGCGGATCGTCGTGCGCGATGTCGGAAATGTCGCGCTCTCCGTCACAGCCAGCGTCGAGGGAGCCAACCTCGCGGCCGATCTCGACGACCGCGTCGTGGTAATCGAAGGTCGCGACCTCGGCGCCGGGATAACGCGGCGCCTGTCGGCCGCAGCGCGGCGGCACCTCGGCGCAGAAACGACCGAACCGGCGCAGAACCACCACCACCTCATCGGTCGGTGTGAGCAGGAAGCAGCGGACGCGTGACGGCATGCCTAACTGATCCTAACGTCACGGCTCCTCCACGGCGGCTGAAAACGACAGCGTGCTCGGGTGATAGGCCAGAAATAGATTCCGGATCGTGCCGAGATCTTTCACCTGATGATGCCCGCGCATCGGATAGCGGCAAAGAGCGCAGTGACCCTCGCCGTGCTCCAAGCCCCACACGAAGCCGCCAAGGACACCCATCCCGAGAGGGCAACGCAACGAGACGCCACAGCACAGGCATACCGCATCGGTGAGCTTGGCGAATTGCGCGAGGTAGGTGTCCCAGCACGCCAGCTCCTCGTCGGTCGTCGCATCAGCGTCGGCGTTCTTGCTCAGGTAATCGCTCGCACGCACGCGCGGGACGTCGCGCTTCTGCAAGGTCGCGAGTGCCTCACGGTTGAACGTGGAGAACGTCGGCCGTGTGTTGGTCATACTGGACGCGCTCACGCGGCACCCTCCGTGCTCGGCAGCCGGCTGGGAAGTGGCCATTCCTCGTAGCCGGGACAGCTGCGCTTGCAGTAGTCCTTGGCCTCGGAGCTCTTGACCGGGACACAGCCGCGCGGCGCCTTCGGCTTGTCGCAGCGATTGCACACGACGAGCCACATGACTTCTCGGCGAGAGTTGCTCATGTGCGATCCTTTCGCGTGAGGACTTGGTCGATCGCTCGGTACAGGTCGCGCTCGATCTCGACACGCACTGTCATGCGGGCGAGGCGATCCTGCGACTCGACGACGTGCTCCTCGACGATCGCGACGCCGCGGATCATTCGAATGGCTTCCACGATCGGCTTGACGTCATCGTCACGGTAATCCGTGTCGAGCACGATGGTTAGGCGCCGGATACGATCGGTCATCGGTCCTCCTTGCGAGCAAGCGCGTGGCCTTGGAGTCCGGCGATATAGCCAGCTATGAAGAGATCGCTCCCACGATCGGGACGACACATCCACGCGCGCGCGTAGTGCGCGCGATCGCGCTCGACGAGCATCGTCTTGGTCTTCTTGTCGACCAGCTCCTTGGCCGTCACCGCGGCACGCTCAGTTCCAACACCGCGAGACGGGCGACGAGCCTCTTCGCTTGTGTCCGGCTCAGATACAGATAGATCGAGTCGTTCAAGTCACAAGCGTCGAGTCGGAGCTGCATCGCGCCGGAGCGACCGGGCGCAGGCGTGGCGATCAGGGGCTCGCCGTCACGCGATAGCCCGGCGAGCGCCCTCTCCAGGGAAGAGCGCAGATCACGAGTGCACCGGAGATTGAGGTGGAGGCTGATCGGCCTCTGGATCTGGACAAACCCAGATGTCTCGACAGAGCCGCGCTTCCTCGCTGCTTTTTTAGGTGCCTTCTTGGCCGGCATCACGTCCTCCGCTTCTTCGTCGCCGACTGCCGCTGTGCGCGGAGCTGCGCTGCGGATAACATGAAGCCGTGACGCTGCGCCCCCTCCAGCGCAGCGACGGCCTCGTCGGTCCAGCCCCACCGGGCGTTGGGCATCCCCTCATAGCAGACGTGGGGAATGTCTAGATCGCACTGGAAACAGCTCACGACTTCTCCTTCCGAGCGAATGGCGAGATCCCGATGTAGACCTGCGCAACGCGCACGAGCCCGAGCGGTAGCACGCCGACGTAGTGCCCCGCGTTGAGCGCGTGCTCGTACACCTCGGGGGCCCGCAAGTTCGGCGCGACGTCCTTCTCGATAGCGAGCACGGCGTCCCGCGCGTCGAACAGGCGGCCGAGGTCGACGAGAGCGCCAAGTAGCGAAGCACCCTGGGCGGCGATATCTTGCTCGATCGCCTGCACGACCCAGGATGATCCCTCACGGCACGCCAGCACCGACAGCATCATGAAGTCTTCCTCCCCTTCTTCGCCGATCGTGTGTGTCCGACGACAACGAAGTCGATCGCCGCCAGCGCCGCGGTGTAGCGCTTGTCCCAGCTGTGATCTTTGCGATCGTGCGACGAGGCGCGCTGGTCGAGTACACAGGCGCGCGCGAAGCCCAGACCATCGACGACATCGTCGGTGACGTTAGGGCGGCTCATCCGATCCTCCGCTGGACCTCGAACGCCGTGATCCGGTCGTTCGCACTCTTGACGAGCTTGATCCACGCCTCGCGCTCATCGATGCCGAACAGCTGACCGGCTGCCAGGCGTGCTTCGTACGAGAGCCCGAGGGCCTCGTCGGCAATGAGGATCGCGCGGGCTTCGGCGACGGTGAGCGGCGTCATCACTTTACCCTCGGGAGCGACAGCTGGTCGCCGGAAACGACAGGCAGTACCGCGGGCGGCGACGGAACCGCCGCCAGGTTGCAGATCTTTCGCACCCACTGCGATACAGGCTCGTCCGCCGCGTGCGCGGCGCGCCTCCACGCGCGCAACTCACCGGGAGCGATGCGGAGGTGGAAATCGGTGGATCGGGATCTCTTCGCAGGCACTCTTACGTCGTGTACATTTTGTGAACACACTTGTCAATCGCGATCCGGTCGTGCTACCGATCTCTTCCCGTGAACCGCTTGCCACCAAGAAATCTCCGCCCTACCGCTCGCCATCACTGGAGGGCGCCGTGACTGACGTGCCTGATCCTGCCAACGTGCGCCGTGGCGACATGAAGCGGGTCGTTACCGTCGGTGATCTCCTCCGGGTGCTTGCAGATCATCCGCCCGATCTACCGATCTACCTCGCCGACTGGAACGAAGGGTACGACCAGGATTGGCCGCTCGCCGCCGAAGAAATCGTCGTGCTCGATAGCATGCCCGTCCGCGACAAGCTCGGCAATTTACTCTTCGAGCAACCGCGACGTCTCTGCCTTGGCGGCCTTGGCGATGGTGACGGAGGCAAGGAGCACCGATGACCCGCTGGCTACCAAGCGGCATGCCCCTCAGCCAGATCGACGCCGAGATCTCCTCGTTCGAGCGCCTGCCCCAGCGAGATCGCACCGTCGCCGACACCGATCGGCTCGCCGATCTCCGCAATGCCCGCAGACGAATTGCCGGTGTCGGGAGTGGCTGCCATGGCGGCCGGTGATCGACTGATCCTTCGGCCAGTTCGCCTGGTCGTCACGACCAACTGGGACGCCGGCTTCCAGCTGACGCCCCACGCCGAGCCCTTGCCCGACGTCCCACCCGGCGGCGAATACGTGATCGACTGCGTGCCGCAGCAGCCCGTGCTGATTCGCGAGGCCCTCGTCCGCGATTACGCGCTGGTGCAAGTCTCCGTCGGCTCGCAGACGGTACAAGCGCCGTCGGTCGATCGGGGTGCTCTGCCACGCCTCTATCGGCTGCCTGTGTCCATCACGGTGCACGCCGACGAGTGCGTCGCCGTGCGCCTGCGCAACGACGGGCCCCACACCCTCAAGCAGAAGGTCCCGACGTTCGTGCGCGTGGACGCCGCGGCGGTACATATCGATCCCACGCCGACGGGCCGCGCCGAAGACGCCGTGCCGTGCCCGGCCTGCGGCAAGGAGCCTGGCCACTCGTGCGACGGGCCCGCATCCCACCCGTCCCGCCTCATGCTTCATGTCGAGCGGACGGCAGCGCGA
>Ga0334722_10002602_pt1 | contig 20194 bp, 10 predicted proteins | sample C3_bottom_MG_FD_207210 | JGI IMG/M metagenome (GOLD analysis project Ga0334722, IMG submission 207210) | Sediment microbial communities from Yellowstone Lake, YNP, Wyoming, USA - C3_bottom | ecosystem: Environmental > Aquatic > Freshwater > Lake > Sediment | place: USA: Wyoming | collected...
CGTCCGGGAACGTAAACAGATACGTGTCCGACCGCCTGCCATGGCCGAGCGATCGGTTGTTGACGAAGAGCTCGACGTCATCGGCATTCGACGCGAGGTAGATCGTCTTCTTCGTCCCAGCTGGATAGGTCCAGTGTCCGATGATGTGTACCCGCGGCTCATCGCTCAACATCACGGCGCAGACGTAGTACGCCTCTTTGGGCAGCCGTGCCCCGTCAACCTCACCGCTGGCGCGTGCCACCTCGACGGCCACGCGGCCCCCGCTGGTCGAGTCGGAGAAGATCCAATTGGCACCGCCGCTGTGGTCAGCCGCGCCCAGTTTCTTGACATACTGCGCGACCTGGTTCACCGCATACTGCTCGGAGGTCAGCTGATAGGTCTGTCCCTTTGCCTCGGGATAGCCGAAATTCGGCGGCGAGGCGTCGTCCCACACGCGGCGGGGCGACTCCTCGCGGTTGTACTCGCCTTCGACGACCGGGAGGCGGGCGATCTCGCGACCGCCCTCCGTGCCGATACCGACGTCCATGAACTCGGCCGTCACCTGGTCGGCGCGTCGATGGGCGTAGGCGCGGCCGCCATGCGGGTCGTACGTGTCCATCAGGCCGCGCAGTTCCTTCGCGTGCTCCCTGGACACCTTCTGATTGCCGCCCTCCCAGATGAAGATCGACGGGTTGTTGCGGAAGTAGATGACGACGTCGCGAAAGGCGGATGCCCGAAGCGTCCATGCCGCACCGCGCGTATCGGACTCGCCATCGACCCCCGGCTGATCGGTGATGAGGCCGAGACGGTCGCCAGCGGCGATGAGCGACGGACCGGCCGCCGAGTGGCCCCACCGGACGAAATTGCCGCCCGCCTGCTTCATCACTTGAAGCGTGTACGCGTGCAACCAGTCGGGCTGCGCCGCACCGAGGCCGGGCCACTCATTGGTGGGCTTCTGGCCCCAACCGTGCAACTTCAGATGCTCACCGTTCAGAAAGAGTCCCTGCTGTGGATCCCACCGGATCGCCCGCACACCAAGCGGAACCTCGCTCGTATCGACGATCACCCCGTTGACCGCGACCGAGCAGACCACCCGGTAGACGTGCGGATAGGCAGGCTCCCACAGACGCGGACGCTCCAGTCGGCCGGACACGACAAACTGCGTGCGCCCGCCGGCGGTCATCTGCCTGCGGTCGGTCATGACCAGAGCCGAACGCCCACCCGCGTCGAACACCTCCACCCGCAACTCCACCGGGTCGGTGCCGGCGGTGCGGGTGTTGTCCACTGGGACCTCGACCGTGACGGTGGCCGACGGAGTCGTGATGTCGGTGGCGTAGGCATAGGGCCCGACGCTCTTGAGGAAGCTGTAGAGCGGGAGCATGATATGCAGCGGGTCGGTGACGACGAGCCGCACGTTGCGGTAGATTCCGCCGTGCGCCGGGTGCCAGTGCGGGTTGTTCCAGGGAATCTGATCGGCCGCCAGTTGATCCAGATCGTCCGGGATCGCCTCGTTCACCTTCGCCGACAGTTGCGCGAGATTGGGATTGGGCGCCGACTTGCCACCCGTCGTCGCCGTCCCCATCGCGGCCGCGGTCGCCTCGTCTATCGGGTCCTTCATGAAGCGGTTGTCGCACATGACCGCCAGCACGTTGGCCGGGCGGCCGTAGAACAGATATGGCGTCAGATCGAAACCAAACGGCGTGAATCCCGTCTTGCTGACACCCAATCGTCTGCCGTTGAGGTACACCTCGGCGACTTGCCGCACGCCCTCGAACTCAATGAACACTCGCTTGTCGCGCATGGACACGGGCAACGTGAAGGTCTTCCGATACCACGTGCGCCCGCTCCATTGAATCTGCTCGCCGCGGTGCCCTGGCGTCGACCAGTTGTCAAACGTGTCGATGTCGTTGAAGGTGTGCGGGGTTGAGACGACGGCCCAGGCCGTGTCGTCGAACCCCAGCGCTTCCGCCCCGGCCGGATCGGCCTTGATGAACCGCCAGTCGGGATTGAAGTTGAGAATCGTACGTTGGGCCGATGCATTCGTGGCGCCAAGCAGGAGGGCCAGCGCGCTCGCAGCAAGGCCGATGGCCAGGCGACGTCGACGGTCCACCCACGACTTGTGAGTCATGTGCGCCCCCCCTACTTGGCCATCCGGTAGATTTCGCTGCCAGCCGACAACAACGCGCCAACGCCGTAGACCTCCGTTGTGTCCGGCGTGGTGGCCCCGGGCTCGTACCCGATGCGCTGCACCCAGCCGAGCATGCCATCGGCGTGCACGGCTTTGACCATCGCGGCCCACCCGCGGCGCACATTGGGCTCGAAGCGGGCCCGGTCCAGCAGGCCGTTGTTGATGCCCCACGCGAGACCGAACGTGAAGAAGCCGGTGCCGCTGGTTTCGGGATTTGGCATCTTGGCGGGATCCAGCAGGCTGGCCCGCCAGAATCCGTCCTCACCCTGGACGGACGCGATCTTGTCCGCCATCTCCTTGAAGAGCGCGACGTATCTGGAACGATCCGGATAGCCGGCCGGCATATCCTGCAGCAGGCGCGCCAGACCGGCGAATACCCAGCCGTTGCCGCGGCTCCAGAACACCTTCTTGCCGTTTGGTTCGCGCTGCTCGAAGAACCGACTGTCGCGGTAATAGAGCTTCTCGGACTTGTCGTACAGATAGTCGGTGGTCTTCCACCACAGGCGGTTGGCCAGATCGAGGTACTTGCGATCACCAGTCGCCGCGCTCACGGCCGCGAGAGCGGGCGGCGCCATGAAGAGGGCGTCGCACCAGGCCCACTCGCGCGTCTCGATGGCGTTTCCCCACAGGAGCGGTTCGTCGTACTTCCGGGTGACCAGGAAGTTGAACAGCGCCAGCGCCGGCACCAGCATCGTCTTGTCGCGATCCTTCTGGAAGATCTTGGCATAGGTGGCGACAACGGCGTAGTCGTCGGCGTGGCCCGGCCGCAGCCCGGGCCGCCATTGGTTGCGCTGGCCCATCGCCTTCATGGCGTCGAAGTACTTCGGGTTGTCGGTCACCCCGGTCAACGCCATCACCCCCGTGTAGAAGGCCGCCTGCGTCCAGTCGTACGGCGCATGGTCGGATGGGTGATCGAGTTGCCAGTCGGCCGCGGCCGTCATCACCTTCATGATGGCGCCCTTTTCGATCTCGGCGCTGAACGGCGCTTGGGAGGGTTGCGCAGACGCGGGCACAACCACCCCGATCATCATCGTTGCAAGGGCTACGCTCATTACAGCTGGAGCTCGTGTCATGCGAAGACGCCTCCTGCGCTCGGACATTGGTCGGACCACTGCCGTATTCACCGTCGATTGCGGCAGCGGTGTGTCACATTATCCTCGATTCCCGCTCGTCGCGCTTCACCTCAAACCACCGGGCGGCCGGGAAGACCCAGGACAGTCGGCGGCTCCGGCTTCCGCCGGGTCGACGAACAACGAATTCATTCGAGATGATGGGAAACCTACCTGCCGACGACGTATACTGCGGCACGCGGAGGTGGCATGACACGAGCGTTTTTCGCGTATGTTGGCTCGGGCACAGCGGCAATCTGGCTGACGACGGTCGCGGGGATCTCGTCGGGTCCTGCGCTGTGCATCGAAGCGACTGGAACGGCCGCCGCGAACGCCTCGTGGTCGGACCACTCAACGAACCAGGCCGCCCGTCGGTTCGACGTAGGCGAAGCCGATAGGCGGCAGATCATGCAGGCCGCCGAGGCCTACCTGAAGGAGGCTCCAGTCACAGTGACCGCCGCTCGCTCGCCGCGGAGTGCGGGCGGGGTTCACGATTTCTTCTCGGAAGGCGACTACTGGTGGCCAGACCCGGCCAACCCCGACGGGCCCTACATCCAGCGCGACGGCATGACGAACCCCGACAACTTCGTCGCCCATCGCCGCGCGATGATCCGCTTCAGCGAACACGTCTCGACGCTGACCTCCGCATACGTGCTGACTCGCGACGAACGCTTCGCCACGCACGCCATGACTCACTTACGCGCCTGGTTCGTAGACGAAGCGACGAAGATGCACCCGAACCTCCTCTTTGCGCAGGCCATCTACAAGAAGGTGACCGGCCGGGGCACCGGCATCATCGACACGATTCATCTGGTCGAGGTGGCGCGCGCAACCGGACGGCTCGCGTCCTCGAGGTCGGCCAGACCGGCGGACATGGCCGGCATCAAGGACTGGTTCTCCAGGTATCTCACGTGGCTGACGACCCATCAGTACGGTACCGACGAACGCGACGCCAAGAATAACCACGGCACCTGCTGGGTGATGCAGGTGGCGGCGTTCGCGCACCTCACGGGCAACGCCGCCATCCTCGATGAGTGCCGCAAGCGGTACAAGGAGGTGCTGCTGCCCAATCAGATGGCCGCTGACGGGAGCTTCCCTCTCGAAATCAAGCGCACCAAGCCGTACGGCTATTCCCTCTTCAACCTCGACGCCTTTGCTACGATCTGCCAGATTCTGTCGACGCCGAACGACTCATTGTGGACGTTTGCGCTGGCTGACGGCCGGGGCATCCGCAAAGGCATGGCGTTTCTGTTCCCCTTCATGCAGAACAAGTCCACATGGCCGTTTCCGAAGGACGTGATGTACTTCGACGAATGGCCCGTTCGCCACCCGAGCCTGCTGTTTGCGGGACTCGCGTTCCACGAAGGGACCTACCTCGACTTCTGGGCCTCGCGCAATCCGTCGCCGACCACCGAGGAGGTCATCAGAAATCTGCCTGTCCGCCATCCCCTGCTCTGGCTGGATCTGCCCCCGGCGCCGCGACGTTGATAGAATGCTCGGCGCTGGAGTGTGGCGATCCCAGGGACGCCTGCTCTTCCTACTTCTTCGGCGGCGGAGCCATCGAAGACGGCGTGGGCTTGCCGTCGATGGTGGTGGGCTCCATCAGTTCGCAGCGTGTGCCGTCGGGATCATACAGATTGAGCTGCCGCTTGCGGTTGATGCCGGTGCGGATCTCGATCGTCTGCGCGTAGCCGGTCTTCGCCGCGCGCGCCTTCAACACCGCTTCGGTCTTGGCGATGTCCGGCACGAACAGCGCGATGTGATGCTGGCTGCCCCGCTTCGTGGGTGCGGGCAAGTCCCGGTAGAGCATGAACTCGATGTAGTCGTCGCCATCCGGTACCTGAAGGTTCACCCAGCTGAGTTCCTTCCCGTCGCGGCTGCCGCGCCAGGTCTCAGTGAAGCCCAGCACGTCCCGATAGAAGCCCATCGCCTCGCCGAGTGCCCCAACCAGGATCCCGAGGTGTCGCATGTCGCGCGACACGGCCTCGCCGGTCATCAACTGGCGTTGCGCAAGAGCGGTCTGGCCCGTCGGTTCATACTGCACGAACTCCAGCGTGTGGCCGTCGGGATCCTTCACGTTGAAGCTGGTGTTGCCGATGCGGCCCCTGCTGACCGTGTCGGGCACGGTGACGCCTCGCGCCTTCAGGTAGAGGCGCATCATCTCGGCGTTGTCGGTTTCGACACTGATGTGCGCCAGGCGATCGCTGCCCGCTTCGCGTTCGGGAAACAGCTCGAGATACTGCCGGTCGTTGATCTTGATGAAGGTGAGCGCGAGGGTGCCGTCGCCGTTCTTCAGCGGAAACGCCTCGTCGTAGCCGAGGAAGCCCTTGTAGAACGCGCGCGACTTCTCGATGTCGTGCACGAAGAATGCCGCATGCGCGACACCAAGGATGCGGGGCCGCTTCGGCTCCCGGGCCGAGGCGAACACGGCGACCGACAACAACGCCAATGTCAACGCGACGAACCTCATCGGCCCCACCTGTCTATGTCACGAAGTCTCGGCGACACGGCCGAGCGCAAATCCGAAGTAGTCGCGTGCGTTGACGAACGAAACGTTACGCACCAGCTGGCCGAGCAGGTCGCGGTCGTCTGGCAACAGACCGCGACGGACGTCTTCGCCAAGCAGGTTGCACAGCAGGCGCCGGAAATACTCGTGCCGCGAATAGGACAGGAAGCTGCGCGAATCGGTCACCATCCCCACGAAACGCGAGAGCAGTCCCATGTTCGACAGCGCGTCCATCTGAGCCTTCATGCCGTCGAGCTGGTCCAGAAACCACCAGGCCGCCCCGTACTGCATCTTGCCCGGCACCGTCCCATCCTGGAAGTTGCCGATCATCGCGGCCATCAGCGCGTTGTCACGCGGGTTGAGGTTGTAGAGGATGGTCTTGGCCAGTTGATTGGTTTGGTCGAGCCGATCGAGGAAGGTCGACAGCGGCCGGGCGATGTCGACGTCGCCAATCGAGTCGAAGCCCGTGTCTGGCCCGAGCGTCCGGAGCAGGCGCGTATTGTTGTTGCGCAGGGCGCCGAGATGAAACTGCTGAACCCAGCCACGCGCATGGTCGAAGAGCGCCAGGTGATACAGCAACGCCGACTTCAGCCTGTTCGCCGCGCCCGGATCGAGCCGGTGCCCGGTCCGCAATCGGTCGAACGACGCGCCGACGTCCGTATCGGTCCAGTCGTCGGCAAACATGGTCTCGAGGCCATGGTCGGACGCGCGGCATCCCCTCTGGTGGAAGGCGTCATGCCTGGCCTTCATCGCATCGAAGAACGAGGTCAGACTCCCGCCGATCGCGAGGCCCGACGCCTGCTCGAGCCGCACGACCCAGGCGTTGAACGCCTCAGGGTGCTCGACCGCGAGCGCCTTGTCGGGCCGCCAGGTGGGATACACCCGCGTGTCAGGGTCGGATTTCGCCGCCAGCGTCCGATGAAAATCGAGCGCATCGACCGGGTCGTCGGTGGTGCACACGGCCGCGACCCGGAAACCGCGCAGCAGGCCAAGCGCAGTGAACCCGTCTTCCTGCAACCGCTCGTTGCACCGTTCGAACACGTCCCGCGCCGTCGCCGGCGAGAGGAGCCTGTCGATGCCGAACGGCCGGCGCAGCTCCATGTGCGTCCAGTGATACAGCGGACTCCGGATGGTGTCCGGCACGGCGCGGGCCCAGGCTTCGAACTTCTCCCAGTCGGACGCGTCGCCGGTGCAGAAGCGCTCGGCGACCCCGTTGGCGCGCATGGCCCGCCACTTGTAGTGGTCTCCATCGAGCCAGATCTCGGTGATCGAACGAAACCGATGATTGGTCGCGATCTGTTCGGGCGAGAGGTGGCAGTGAAAGTCGACGACCGGCAAGTTCGCGGCGAATCGATGGTACAAATCGATCGCGCATTCGCTCTCGAGCAGGAAGTCGTCGCCCAGAAACGCCTTCATCGTCACCCCTCCCGTGGAACTGGCCGGTCGGCGTCGGAACCGGGATGGCAAACGCATCCCGCCAAAGGCGGCTACCGGGTCGCGTCCGTTTCCAGCTCGACGGGCTCCATCTTCGGCACCAGGATCTGGTAGATCCCGAGGGCCAGGAGGTACATCGATCCCGCGATGAAGAACACCACGAGATACGTTCCCGTCACCTGGAGCAGGTAGCCCGTAATCTTGGCAATGAGCATCCCGCCGATCGCGCCCGCCATGCCGCCGATGCCGACCACCGATGCGACTGCCTTGCGCGGGAACAGGTCCGATGTCGTCGTAAAGAGATTTGCCGACCAGCCCTGGTGTGCGCCGGCCGCCAATGCGACCAGGCCGACCGCCATCCACAGATCATGGGCCCCGGACGCGAAGACGATAGGCGTCACCGCCACCGCGCACACGAGCATCGCCGTCTTCCGCGCGGCGTTGACGCTCCAGCCGTGCTTGAGGAACGCCGACGACAGCCAACCTCCGCCGATGCTTCCGACATCAGCGACGACGTAGATCACGACGAGCGGCAACCCGATCGTCGTGAGGTTGAGTCCGTGATTACGTTGAAGAAAGTCAGGAACCCAGAACAGATACAGCCACCAGATGGGGTCGGTGAGAAACTTCGCGATGGCAAATGCCCACGTCTGACGATGCATCAGCAGTTGGCGCCACGGAACCCGGGCGGGAGGATCGGGTGGATCGCTCTGGATGAGGGCCAGTTCCGCCGGCGACACCCGCGGATGCCTGTCAGGCAAGCCGTACAGAGGAATCCACGCTCCGAGCCAGAGCAGGCCGAGTGCCCCCGTCGCCAAGAATGCCGCGGGCCAGCCATACGTGATGGTCAGCCACGGCACGACCAGCGGGGCCACAATGGCGCCGATGTTGCTCCCGGAGTTGAAGATGCCGGTCGCCAGAGCGCGTTCCTTCTTGGGGAACCACTCCGCGATCGCCTTGATGGCGGCCGGAAAGTTGCCCGACTCTCCGAGGCCGAGGGCAAACCGTGCGGCGGAGAAACCTGCGACTGATCGCACCCCAGCGTGCGCCATCGCCGCGACGCTCCAGAACACCAGTGAGAGCGTATAGCCGAGTTTCGTCCCGAGTCTGTCGATGATGCGGCCGACCACGAGCAGCCCTATCGCGTAGGCCATCTGGAACGCAAAGACGATGTTGCCGTAGTCAATCTCGGTCCAACCCAGATCGTGCTGGAGTGTCGTCTTGAGGATCCCAATCACCTGGCGGTCGACGTAGTTCACCGTGGTGGCCAGAAACACGAGCGCGCAAATCACCCATCGGTAGTGACTGATTCGAACAGTCGTTGTCTCGCGCATGCCGCCCCCTCTTCTACCGGGTGATTTCAGCGCGACTCGTCACGCCGACGGTTCCACTTTGTCGCCAGGCACCGGTGCCGTTTCGATGTCTTCGGTTCTCTGGGTGTGTTCAGCTCGCAGCAGGTGTTCGCTCATCACTCGGCGCGCACGTTCGGGATCGTGGGCTCGGATGGCGAGATAGATGCGACGATGCTCCTCGGCCGCGTCCTTGAGATCATGCGCGCGGCCGATCGTCTGACGCCGCTGCTGTCGAAACAGCTCCGAGACCATGCCGACCAGCGACTGGAGAATCGGGTTGTCGCACGATGATGCCACCGCGCGATGAAACGCGATGTCGTGCAGCAGGAAGGCCTGCGGATCATCCATCGACGCGAACATGCCGGTGGTCTCGTCGCTGATGAATGCCAGACCATCCGAGTTGGCGCGCTCGGACGCCAGACCCGCCACCGCCACTTCGAGTACCAGGCGGGCTTCGAACATCTGGTCGCGCGTGAAACCGTGCAGCGCCGCCTGGAAGCTGAGGGCTTCGGTGCCGAGCGCTGGCGGCCCTGCCGCGATATACGACCCGGCACCAGGTCGGATCTGCACGACGCCCATCACCGCCAGTGAGCGCAGACCGGCGCGCAGACTGGGCCGGCTCACGCCGAGTTGTTGGGCCAGCTCACGCTCGGCGGGCAGCCGGGCTCCGGCCTTGATTTCGCCGCGATCGAGCATGCCCCGCACGTGAGCCACGACAAGGTGAGTGGCAGCGGATCCTCGGAACTCAGACATAGAACTCCCATAATCGGTCAGACCACTTCACAATTGCGCGTAGAGAATTACCACCCTATCGACGGCGATGTCAAGCGTACGTAGCGCTTGGAATGGCCTCCGGCATGGTCTCCCGGTGCGATACCGGGGGCGGTCGGGCTACCGCAAAATGATACCGGACGGAACCACTTTAGGCATGGTTGTCGGTGAATGGTCTATCCACTACGCTGACGATGCCGAGCGCCTGCATTCACCGGGGCATCTGCCTGAGCGCGAGCAGCGACAGCGGGTCCACCGCAGCACTGCCGAGTCGAAGTGTCCAATGGAGATGCGGGCCCGTCGCCCGACCTGTCGCTCCAACGGCCCCCACGCTCATGCCCTGATCCACCAGGTCACCCACGTGCACGTCAATGCGGGACAGATGACCCAGCAGCGAGAACAAGCCCAGGCCATGATCGATGAGCACGGTATTTCCTGAGTAGTACAAATCCTCGGCCAGCACGACGCGCCCGGCACCAGGCGCGCGAACTGGTGCGCCCGCCGGACTCGCGAAATCAGTTCCGCGATGTGATCCGCGCGGCTGACCGTTGAAGACGCTGCGCTGGCCAAAATTAGATGCGGGCGCGCCATCGACCGGAGCGACGAACCTCCCGCTCCACAGTCGCTGCGGCGAGACGACGGCGAGGATCTCCGCCAGCCGCTTCTGCTCGCGGTCGATGCGCCCGAGTGCGGAAGCGGGCGGCGTGACGAATCGTGGATCCACAGTCAGGCGGCGCACGCCAAACGCTCTGGTCGAAACGACGAGCCGGTGGACCATGGACTGTGCGGTGTCGCTCCCCCGTGCGACGATGACGGCGTCGTAGCGGCCGGGAGTCACGTCGAGATCGATTCCGATGAACGCGTACCACGTTCCTGTTGCGCCACTTGAAAATGCTGGAGCCGAACGACCGAACGCCGTCACTTCGACGGCAGAAATCCTGGTCGGCGTGGTGATGGCCAATAGCAGCATTTCGCCGGGCGCGACGGCCCGGGCTTCGTGGGTCGCGATGAGGGAGCCGGACTCCTGGGTGTGGACGGGCCAGGCCGGCAGAAGCGCCATGCCCGCGATGGCCGCCCAGCAGAACAACCATCGGCGCGAATGGCTCCGGTCACCTCGGACGCAACGATGCATATCTCCTCGCCGTCTATCCCCTACCCGAAATCGGACCGAGTCACTGCCTGGCCTCGAAATGTGACCGGGTCACTTTTTTCGTATTTCGTAAAAAGTGACCCGGTCACATTTCCTCTGACGGGTGGCGCCTCGACTGGCGTCGGTTGAGAACCAGAGTCACCCGACAACTGTAACCCGCAGGCGACAAAGCTATTGTCACTCCGCCCAGCGGTTCGGCGCCGCCGAATTATGTGGACAGATTGTGGTATGATTCTCCGGTCAGGTGGAAGCCCGCCTTCTCTAGTGACACGCGAAAGAGCCGAATCGAGTCGCAATCGACTCGCTCCTCTGGCGCCGTTCTCGCCGAAGTCACGAGCTGCCATCGAAGGGTGATCCGTGGTGGATCGCCGGTATTACGTCAGGTGGCCTTCCCACGGGCAGGTCACATCGGTCTCGTGGATGAGACGAGGAGCAGATGCAATGGGTAGAAAACTGTATGTCGGCAACCTTCCCTACACGACGGGCGAACAGGATCTTCAGGACTTGTTCGGCAAAGTCGGACAGGTCGACTCCGTCAGCGTGATGCGCGACATGGCCACTGGCCGTGCGCGTGGTTTCGCCTTCGTAGAGATGGCGACAGACGCCGATGCGCAGAAGGCCATCACCGAACTGCACGACAAGGCGTTCGGCGGCCGTAACCTGACGGTCAACGAGGCACGTCCGCGCACCGAGCGTTCGGGCGGCTTCGGTGGCGGCGGCGGCAACAACCGCGGCGGCGGCGGCGGCGGCGGGCGTCGCGAGTCGCGCTGGTAGTCTCGCGCCTCGTTTGACTTTTATTCCGGGGTCGGCCGTTTCCACGGCCGGCCCCGATGTTTTTGTGGGGGGATTTCGAAACCGGGAATCGGGGTTCGGGATTCGGGATTCGTTGCACTAAATCCGACTCATTCTCGCCGCGCCGAAACATGATTTTCACCACGGACTGATAAGCAGGCCCCACCGCGACTCCCGACTCCCGAACCCCGAATCCCGACGCTTTACTTCAGCCCCCTCTTCTTCAGCAACGGCTCCACGCTCGGCTCGCGTCCCCGGAAGGCGATGTAGAGCGCCATCGGCTCCTCGGTGCCGCCCTTCTCGAGAATCGTCCGGAATCCGCGGGCGGTCGCCTGATCAAACAGCCCCTTCTCACGGAATGCCTGGAAGGCGTCCTGATCCAGCACTTCGCTCCAGATATAGGCGTAGTACCCCGAGGCATAGCCGCCGCCGGGCCCGAAGATGTGATTGAAGTACGTGCTGCGATAGCGCGACACGATGTCGGACGGCAATTGAATCTTCGCCAGTGACGCGTTCTCGAACGCCGTCGTGTCCTTGGCGGGTCCCTGCGGCAGCGTGTGCCAATCCATGTCGAGGATAGAGGCCGCGAGGTACTCGACGGTGATGAAGCCCTGGTCGAACTGCGCGGACTTCTTGATCTTGTCGACGAGCGCCGCCGGAATCACCTCGCCCGTCTTGAAGTGCTTGGCGTAGACCTGCAGCACCTCCGGTTCAAGCGCCCAGTTCTCCATGATCTGCGACGGCACTTCGACGAAGTCCCGCGGGAATCCGCCAAGTCCGCGGTACGGCGCCTTCGAAAGCAGGGAGCTCAGCCCGTGGCCGAACTCGTGGAACAACGTCTCGACTTCTTCGAGGCTGAGCAGCGCAGGCGCGTCGCCCGTGGGCTTCGAGAAGTTGCACACGTTGACCACGACAGGCGTCACCCGCTTGCCGTCCTTGAGGCGCGAACCGCGGAACGTGCTGCTCCAGGCCCCGACGCGTTTGCCGCCACGCGGATGATAGTCGGAGTAGTAGATGCCAAGGTGTGAGCCATCCTTGTCTTTCACTTCGAACGCTTTGACGTCGGGATGATAGACGGGCAGATCAGGTCTCGGCGTAAACGTCAGGCCGTAGAGTTTCGTGGCCACGTAGAACGCGCCCTGCTGAACGCTGTCGATCTTGAAGTAGGGCCGCAGAGCCTGTTCGTCGAGGTCGTACTTCGCCTTCTTCACTTTCTCCTGGTAGTAGCGCCAGTCCCACGCCTCGAGTTTGAAGGTCCCTCCGGCCGTCTTGATCAGCGTCTGCTGGTCGGCCGCCTCCCTGATCGCCATCTCGCGCGCCGGTTTCCAGAGTTGATTGAGAAGGGCGTACACCTTGTCGGGCGTCTTCGCCATGTTCTCTTCGAGAACGAAATCGGCGTGGCTCTTGTAGCCGAGCAATTGCGCCCGCTCGGCACGCAAGGCCGCTGTCTGCGCCACGTTGGTCTTGGTGTCGTACTGGTCGTTGTGATCGCCGCGCGTGATGTACGCGGTGAGGATCTGCTTACGCAGTTCCCGATTGTCGGCGTACTGCAGGAACGGCCAGATACTGGGCGCCTGCAGCGTGTAGACCCACTTGCCGGCCTTGCCGGCTTCCTTCGCGGTATCGGCCCCGGCGGCGACGACGGACGGCGGCAGCCCGGCGAGGTCTTCGGCCTTGTCAATCACCAGCTGATAGCTGTTCGTCTCTTTGAGCAGATTGTCGCCGAACTTGATGCCGAGCGCCGACAATTCGGCGTTGATCGCGCGGAACCGCTTCTGCTGTTCAGGCGTGAGATTGGCGCCGCCGCGCACGAAGCTCTTGTAGTTCTCATCGAGCAGTTTGGCCTGCACGGGATTCAGTTTGAGCGACGCCCGCGCATCCCACAGCGTCTTGATCCGCGCCCACAGCTTCGGGTTCAGCCGGACGTCGTCGCGGAGCGCCGACAGCAACGGCGCCATCTCGCGGTTGACGGCCTGCAGGTCGGCGTTCGTGTTGGACGACTGCATGTTCGAGAACACCGGACTCACCTTGCCAAGCAGTTCGCCGGCATTCTCCAGCGCCTCAATCGTGTTGGCGAACGTGGCCGGCTGAGGGTTGTTCGCGATGGCGTCAACTTCCTTGCGCTGCTGCGCGATCCCTTCCTTCAGGGCCGGCACGAAGTGCTCAACCTTGATTTCTGCGAACGGCGGCACGCCAAACGGCGTCGTCCATTCCTTCAGTAGCGGGTTGTCCGCCAGTGGTGCGGCGGACGGTTTCGCCGGCTGCTGTGCCACCACTGGCACGAGCGAGATGACCAGGAGGAGTGTGAACAGGGCGATGCGCTTCGACATAGGAGTTAAGCCTTCCGGGGGACTCGAACGGGACAGGAATATAAGAGGGGGCCCAGCCGACACGAGCGGCGGTCTGTCCGCCAGGACGAATCGACAATGTACCGTCCTGGACGACAAACTTCAAGCCGTCGTCTCACCGCAATCGGTAACCAGCACTGACCTCACCAACCCTGGCACTGCCGCATGTCGTGGTCCCGCCCGAACGCCTCCTACCTCGCGAACTGCACGTTGACGTCGCGTTCGGCCGATCGGCCGTGGTCGTCGATCACGCGAATCAGGTGCGCGCCGGTGGCGGCGGGCCGCCATGGCAGCGGGCCGTCGGCGACGGCGCGCATGCCGATCAGCGCGCGGCCGTCGAACCAGAACACCTGCTTCACATCCGCCGCAACGCTCGCGTCGAGCGTGATCTGATCTTGAGACGCCGAACCGCGCAGCGCATAGGTCACGTTTCGCAGCGGCGACGCAATACGGGGCGGCGCCAGCCGATCATCGACGGCGCAGGCAGGAAGCGGAGGCGGCAGGCGGCGTGGCATCCCGGCCTCGCGAAACAGCTTCAGCATGTCCGACGGCCAGAACTCAAAGACCTCAAAGCGCGTGGCCGCTGAATAGGGCGGGCACACGGGCCGCCCGGTCTGCGAATCGACGGCAACAGCCCGATGCAACTGGCTGACACGAATCGGCGACTTGCCAGGGATGTACCACGTGTCCACCGTGTGCGGACACTCGGCGTTGGGCAGGTCGCCGCTGCCACTGCAGACGGCAACACGGGACACGCCTGGAGGCGGCTTGAATGCCGGCACCTCCTCGGCGGGTCTGGCCAGATTCAGTGCGTCGGCAATCCGAAAGAACAGCGGCGCAGCGGCATCGACGCCGATGAATGCGGGGTTGCCCTGTCCGTCGAAATTGCCGATCCACACCACGAGCACGTACGGCCCGACCACTCCGGCCGACCACGCATCGCGGAACCCCCACGAGGTGCCGGTCTTCCATGCCACCGGCCACCGCGCCCGTACCGGCATCGTGCCTTCGTCATCGGGGCGCCGATTGCGACGCAACATGTCGAGCGTCACAAAGCTGGCCTCGGGACTGAGCAATCGCACACCGGCGTCTCGTGGGCTCGACGACGCGACGCGAAGCGGCTGCAACACGCCGTGGTTCGCGAGCATCGCGTACAGTCCTGCGAGTTCCTCCAGTGTCACCTCCCCGCCGCCGAGCGTCAGCGCGAGCCCATAGAACGATTCGGGCTTCAGATCGCGCACGCCGGCACTCTGCAGGAACTGGTAGAAACTGGGTTGCTTCAGTTGCGTGCTGACCCAGACGGCAGGCACGTTGCGACTGCGAATCAGCGCCTCCTCGGCGGTGATGGGGCCGAAGAACCGGCCGTCGAAGTTCTCTGGTGTGAAGGGCCCGAAGGACGTGGGCGCATCCCGTACGACCGTCTGCGGATGCAGGACGCCCTGGTCGAGTGCCAGCGCGTAGACAAACGGCTTGAGCGCCGACCCCGGCGAGCGCTTCGCCAGCACGCCATTCACTTGCCCGTCAATCGCGTCGTTCCAATAGTCGGAAGAGCCGACCCACGCCTTCACCGTCATGTCGCGCGTGTCGACCACCAGCGCTGCGGCGTTGCGCATGCCGACCAGGCTGTACCGCTTCACATATCGCGTGATCTGCTGCTCGACGAGGCGCTGCATTCCGGCATCGACGGTCGTGTCGATGCGCCCGGCGCCTGGCCGACGTTCGGCCAGCAGGGCATCGACGAAGTGAGGAGCCTGCCACGGCAGGGCACACTGGGGTCGCGCGACGATCGGCAACTCGACCTGCCGGCGGTCGTCGCCTCGATCGCCGTGATGCGCGAGCCAGAGTGTTCCGAGTCTCATGCGGGCAGCAAGCACCTCCACGTCCGATACGGTGCGGCCGGCGCGGCTGGAGGGCCGCTGCGGAATCACGGCCAGCGTCAGCGCCTCACCGAGGGTGACACGGTCCGGAGCCTTGCCGAAATAGACCCGGCTCGCCACGCCGACGCCCTGGATGTTGCCGCCGAACGGAACGACGTTGAGATAGGCCTCGAGCAGTTGGCGTTTCGAATAGCGCGCCTCCAGCCAGAGCGCGGCTCCGATCTGACGCAGTTTGCCGGTCGCCGTTCTGGTGTTGAGTCGGTAGCCGAGGCGGACCAGTTGCATCGTCAGCGTCGATCCGCCCTGACGGTCGCCGCCGGCGTAGGTTCGGAACGCTGCGCGAACGATCGCTATCGGATTGACGCCAGGATGCCAGTAGAACCAGCGGTCTTCCTTCAGAAGAAAGGCCTCGACCAAGGTAGGTGACACCTGGGTCAGCGGCACCCACAGCCGGAACTGATCGTCGGAGGTGCGAGTCACCCGGAGCAGTTCGCCATCCGAAGACCACACGCCCGTTGAGACAGAAAACCGCCCACTCAACGGCGCATGCGGCCACATGCGAAGCGCGACCAGCGCCACCACGGCCAGCGTGGCCAGCGTGGCCGCCTTCAGCCACCGTCTCATCGAGCCGACAAGGATCACTTCCTGACGACCTCCAGTTGCGAGGAACGGCTCAACGCCACGACCGCGCGGTTGTAGAGCCCCTCGGCAAACGCGGGCGGCGCTTGAAACAGCCCGGCGTTGTTGGCCCTCACGCGATAGACAAAGGTACCCACGTTCTTCACGGCATCGCCGTAGAGGACGAGGCGGTCTTCGCGCACCTCGACGTGATCGGGCCACCAGTCCGACTTGCCGCCAACACCGACTGGCAGCGCTCCACTCGTGCCCCGCTGTCTTCGCATGGCCGGATCCATCGCCGGCGTGGCCGAGTCGGCCGGAGGCTGCAGTTCCAGCACAGGCTCGACGCCGCCAGGGAGCAGATCGACGATCGCGATCTGCGATTGCCGATCGCGACTGGTCGCACGCACGCGCAGTCTGGCGAAGAACTCGTCGCCGACCGTGACGCGCGTGAGCAGACTGCCCTTCGCATCCACGAACTCGCGAACGATCTCGAGGCCCTGGCTCATCTCAGCTTGGGGAAGGCGTTTGTCAAAACCCGACTCGTTGATGGTGTAGTACGCGATCGCGGCCCCGCTCTGCGAGAACTTCACCTGCGACGCGGTCTCGGCCACGCGCACTTTTTGAATCGCGCCCGCCGGCAGTCGAAGCACGCGCTCGCGGCCGTCCTTGCCAATCTCGCTGATGCCCAGCGTGGCCGTGCCTGCCGTGGCTTTCGCGAACGCATCGAGCGCGAGCAGCGTGTAGCCGGCCGACAGCGAACTGGTCTGGTTTGCGCTGACCGCCTTGCTGATGGTCTCGATCGCGACCGGCGGCGAGGCGGCGAGCCTGGCCGGGAAGTGCCTGGCGAGCAAATACAGCAACTGCGCGTCGTGGACGACGGTGTCGTAGTAATCCTCGTCGCCGAAGTCCTTCTTCTGTGTCGACCAGGGCACCGCCTTGATGATGCGGTCGGCTTCGTCGACTCGCTGCATCAACCGGTAGGTCGAGGCGAGATACGCGGCGGCAAGATCGGTCGGCCACGTCTTCGTGTACCGATTCGTCAGTTCCTGCTCGACATTCGAGAGCGCCGCAACAGGTCGGATGCCCTGGCGGGCGAGCAGATAGACGGCGTACGCGCGAAGCCGCGCGCCTTGGAGACTGCTCGCCGCCGTCGTCGCAAAGCGGGTCAGCCACCCATCGAGGTTCGCCAGGACGTCCTGCGGAATCTTCTGCCCGTGTTCCTGCGCTTCGATCAGGAAGTGCGCGGCGTGGACGGTCGGAAACTCCGCCGTGTCCGGGGTGGACACCCACAAGCCGAGACCGCCCTGATCATTGCTCCGGCTGCGCAGCATCGAGAACGTCCGATCGAGCGGTCGGTCGTCGGGCTGGCTGATGGATCCGAACTCCGGCCGCGCCATCAGCATGAGCGCCGAAATACCTTTGCTGACAAGCTGCTCGGTACACGTGTACTCGTAGTGGTCGAGGTACGCCGTCAGGCCCTGGCCCCACACCAGTGGCAGCGTGGAGACGGCCGCCTCGACGGTGCGCCGCTCGCTGTACATCTCGCGCACCAACGGCACCATCGCCTGCCCTGAACCCGGTCGAAGGACACTGGCGGCTTCCACGCGTCCGAGGGTCAACTGCGTCCGGAACGCCACGGCCGGCCGCACGCCCACGCTCTCCTCGATGCGCGCCGAAGCAGATCCTCGGCGCGCCGTAAATGTCAGCGCGGCGGGGCCAAGCACCGCATTTGCCTTCACGCGGAACACGCCGACGGCTTCGTTCTTGTCCGGAATCTGCAGATCGGCGCCGGTGGCACCGACCGCGGAGAGCCCGGGACCCAACTGCGCGTCGAGACGGACGGCGCCGCTCCCGCCGCTACTGTTGAACACGCCGACGCTGACGGTGAACTCGTCGCCCGGCGCCACCGTCGCTGGGACATTGGGCGTCAGGACGAAATCACCCTGGACGGTGGTGATGACTTCGGTCACGCCGATGCGCCTCCCGCTGGCACCAATCGCGACGATGCGCAAGCGACCGTTGAAGTAGTCGGGCACGGTGTACGTCAGCTCCCGACCGTCGCGCCCGACGTCGACCACGCCCGACCAATACGCCACTGCGGGCTTGCGCTTCTTGTTGAACGGATTCAGATGCCTGGCAAACCCGCCGTCGGCGTCGCCGCCTGGCGCCGCCAGCGCGATGAAGCGATTCAGGTCAGGAAGGATCAAATCGAGGATCTGTCGCGTGTTCACTTCGAGCATCCGCTTCTGGAAGAAGTACCCAAGCGGATCCGGGTTGCTGTATCGCGCCACCTGCAGGATGCCCTCGTCGACAGCCAGCACGGCGACACGAGACGCTTCACCCGGTGTGAGCATCATTTTCAATGTCGCCCCGGGTTTGACCCGGCGAGGCACATCGAGCGTGATGGCCTGCGTCCGCGCGGCGAGGTCTGGCGCGAATGCCGCGACGCCGTATGACAACGGGCTCATGAACAGTTCATCAGACGACGGGTCGCGCAGGAACTGGACGCTGACGTAGCCGTTGCCCTCGAAATCGGCCGGCAGCGTGATCTTCTGGACCGAACTGGTTGTCGTGGCCTTGAACCACTGATAGCGGTAGACGCGATCGCGCTCGATCGTGATCAGCCCGGCGCCAACGTATGGCGCGCGGATACTGACCTGGATCGTTTCGCCGCCTCCGTACTCGGGCTGGTCGAGCTGCACCTGCAGTTCGGCGTTCCGCTCGAGCGAGCGCGAGAGATTGGCCTGACCCGCGACCGTGTAGCTCAGCGAATTGAGTTTGGCACCGGACGCGTCCCGCAGCACCATCACGAAATCGCCAGGCTCGTCGGTCGGAAGCGAAATCGAGCTGCCGCCGGAGGCGATCTCGACGCCTCGCGTACTGCGGACGATCTCTTTCTGTCGCGACACGTACTGCAGTGTCCCGTTGTTCTGCTTGGTCAGAACCGAGACGAACTTACGCTGCACCCACTCGAGCGTCAGCCCCTTGGCGGCGACCGGCGCGAGTTGCTGGTCTACCGCGAGCCAGTGGGCGGCGCGCGCACTCGTGCGGCGCACAAACGTCAGATCCCCGTCCGGCTTGACGCCCACCAGGTAGGACGCGTCCGAGACGATCGCGCTGTTCTGGGCGGCGACGTTGCGCCCGCCTTCGGCCTCGTACGCGCGGCCGAGCACGTTGAGGCGATATGCGCGACCGACGAAACGCTTCAGGTCGAGACTGAATTCGGCGACGCCCTTGCTATCGGTCACCGCGGCGGCAAGGCGTTCCTGGTACGGCTCCTTGAGGACTTCGCCGATCGAAAAGCGGTAGTCGAGGTGGCGGCTGAACCTGGGAAGCGCCGGCGTGAGGCTCAACTCGCCTTCAACGCGGCGGCCGCTCGCGGCATCACCAAACAAATGCGCAACGGTGATCCGCACTTTGACGTCGTCGGGCCTCAACCAGCCCTCGATCGGCCCGGCGGCGAGTTCGAGCTGGACCTTCATGCGATCCGGCTCAAACTCCTGCACCTTGAAGGACGTGGTGCCGAGCGGTTCGCGCCGCTTCTCGTCGCTGGCCAGATAGGCCACGGCCTCGTACGTTCCAGTAGGGCCGGCGGGCGGGCTCGTGTAGCTGATTTCGTCGAACGCGGCAGCCGACAGCGTCAGCTGACTGCGGTTGACGATCGTTCCGCGTGGATCCGTGATCTCGAGATTGAGAGGCACGCCACTCGGCGACGCCTTCCAGTCTGCGGTCCGCGTGATCACGCCAAGATGCGTCGTCTCGCCCGGACGATAGATGCCGCGATCCGAGAACAGATACGTCGACAGTTGCTGTGCCGACTTCGCGCTGACCACCCCGCCGGTGTCGAATCGTGACAGATCGAGGTCACGTCGGCCGGTGTTGAACGGCAGGAACGAGTAGTCGGCGTCCTTCTGCACGACGATGAGAAGCGGCGTCTTCTCCCGCCTGAACTCCTGAGGCGGCTTCGGCAATGACGCCCATCCGCCGGCGTCGGTGGTCGCGGCATGCACCGGGAGTCCGTTGCTGCCGACCATTTCGACGCGCGCGCCTTCGACGGGCAGACCAGT
>Ga0334722_10002603_pt1 | contig 20193 bp, 17 predicted proteins | sample C3_bottom_MG_FD_207210 | JGI IMG/M metagenome (GOLD analysis project Ga0334722, IMG submission 207210) | Sediment microbial communities from Yellowstone Lake, YNP, Wyoming, USA - C3_bottom | ecosystem: Environmental > Aquatic > Freshwater > Lake > Sediment | place: USA: Wyoming | collected...
CCGCAAGCCCTTGTCTCTCTGGGCGCGGGGGCCATGGTCACCTTCTTCCAGCTCTTCTTCAACCTGAGGTTCAACCTGCCCCCGGAGCGGATCTCGCCCATCTTCGCCTTCTCGTCCATCGCCACGGCCGTGGCCACGCTCATCGCCCCGCTCCTGGCCAAGCGGCTCGGGCGGGTCCGGACGGTGGTCCTGACCGAGCTGGCCTCGATCCCCTTCCTCCTGACCCTGGCCTACTCGGGGAACCTCCCGGCCGCCGTCACGGCGTACTACCTGCGCGGCGCCCTGATGAACATGGGCGGGCCGATCCAGCAGACCTTCATCCTCGAACAGGTCTCGGAGCGCCAGCGGGCCACCCTGACCAGCCTCGGCGCCATCCTTGGGAGCATGGGCCGCGGCGGCATCGGCCCGGTCATCAGCGGCTACCTGCAGGTCGTCTCCGGATTCGGCCTGGCCTTCACCTTCACCACGGTCTGCTACGTCATCGGGACCGCCCTGTTCTGGTGGTTCTTCAGGAACAGCGAGGCGCGGGCGTCGAGCCCGCGGGCGAAGGGGCAACCGGCGGTGTGAACCGGGCCCAGCCATGACAGCAACCGGCCTTGAGGGGGTATCAAGATGTCCGCTTCCGTGGATCGGGTCATTGAACTCCCGGAAGCCATTCGGGGTTTCCTGACCGCCGATGCGTTCAAGGATCTGGCAGACCGAATTCAACGCGGCGAGGCGGTCACCAAGGTGACAGGCCGCTATGTGGTCAAGGTCCGCACCATGGCCCAGCCCTATTACCTGAAGACCCTCGACAATGAGCGGCGGTTTCTAACCCTCGGCCCTGATTTGCCCATCGGCCTCCCGAAGGTGGTTTTCGCCGATTTCACCGAGGCTCGGGGAATCCTCGTCTTGGAAATGATTGAGGGCCGTGCGCTTGCCGAACGGCGGGAAGACGGCGGATTGGCCTGGTCGGTCCAGCAGGATGTCCTCGGGCGAATCGCCATGATGCAGCGGACGGCGCTGCCAAAGGGCTGGGCCGGCGCCCATGATCGCAACGCGAAGGTCCATCAATACCTGGCCGCCCTTTCGTCCTCGGGCGAGGAATTCGCGAAGGATGTTGTTCGGGCTCTGCAGAGCGCGGTCGGCCGATTGGGCGTCGGAGTGGACCCCGTCATCAGCCACGGCGACCTGCACCCGATGAACGTCCTTCGGTCCGACGACCGGTTCTGGTTCATCGATTGGGAATATGCCGGCATCAGACCGGCTTCGTTTGACCCGGCGACCTTCGTCATCTATGCCAATGACCCGCGCGCTGGGGTGATGAGATTGCCCCTGGTTGGGGGGCCGTGGAATGTCCGCGAGCTGTATGAAGATGCTTTCGTCCTGGCCGCCCGCCAGGTCAAGAACTGGCTGACCCAGGAGCCCACCGGCACCCTTTCCCGGGTGCGGGCGGCCGTCTGGGCGGAAACCGTGAAGCTCTTGGCCGAACCTGACCGGTTGGACCTGCGGTGAGCACCCCTTGAGGTTGGGTGCTGCCGTGGGCCGATTTCGTTTTCAGCCCTGATGTTAAGCATACTTGACATCCCCGGGGCAATAGGTTATGCTTGTTGATGTAAAGCATGCTTTACTCCAAACGCCCGCGGAGGACTGGTGACGTCCATGCTGAACCTGGTCCGCAGGCTCCGCGCCGAACACGGATTGACCCAGGAGGAACTGGCCTCCCGGGTCGGCGTGTCAAGGCAGACGATCATCTCCATCGAGTCCGGTCGCTACAATCCCTCCATCATGCTGGCCTACAAGATCGCCCGGTGCTTCGGGAAGAGCATCGAAGAAGTCTTCCTGTGTCAGGCCGAAGAGGAAGAGAAAGGAGAGTCGTCCGATGTCGATCTTCGCCGGTGACCCATCCAGGCGGCCGTTGCTTGCCGTCACCGTCCTCTACACCCTCGGCTCGATCGTTCTGATCGGCCTCATGGCGACCATCCCGGCCCTCGCCGGTGGGGTCCCCGCCTTGAACGCCCTGAGCGCAGTGTTTCTGGCCCCCAGGTTCTGGGTCGCGACGGGCCTTCCGGTGGCCGCCTTCGCCGCCCTTTTCACCCTGACCCATCCGATTCTGTGGCGACATCTGGTGGTTGGACGGGGCCGCTTCCCAGCCGGCGGGTGGAAGCGAAATCTCTACCTCTCGTCGGCCTCCGGCCTGTTCTTCCTATTCGTCGTGGCCCGCGGCGTGTGGACCCGGGTCGCCGGAGGCATGACCGTCCTCGAAGCCTTGTCAGACCTCATCCTGGCGGTCATCATGGCCGTGGCAACCGTGCTCATGCTGGTCTACGTTTGGCTTTCCCCGTCTGAAGAGAAGGCCAGGGCCATCGAGACCGGGGACTACAGCCGCCTGCACGACGAGCGCCACCGCTTCCTGGCCATGCGTTCGGCCCACACCGTGCTGAGCGCCGCCCTCGTGGCCATCCTGATCGTCGGTTCGGCCGTCGACATCGTCACCTATCACGGCTATCCGGTGCGGTCCTTCATCGAGGCCGGGGTGCTGCTAGCAGCCTGGCAGGCGGCGTACGCGTATTGGGAGAGAAAGCTGTGAGGCATTCCGTTCACCGGCCAATCCTATCTATCTCCTCCTGATACTCCGGGTGCACCACCCACTTCCCCCGCTCCAGGACTTCGAAGTCCCACGGCTGGATGATGAGGTTGTCGGTCTCGAGGGCGTACCAGTTGGGCCGCCACGACTCGCTGTGGACATAAAGCGTGGCCGTCCTGACCTTCTTGGCCCCCTTCTTGCGGGCCTCGCCGACGGCCAGGCGCATGGTTTCGCCGGTGGCGACGATCTCGTCGACGATGAGGACGAGCTTCCCATCGACCTCGTCGGGCATCGGGACGAGGATGGCCGGCTTCTCCCGGACGACGCGGTCCTTCTGCCGCCGCGATAGGCGGATTGGGAAGAAGTCCTTGCGCAGCATCGAGGCAAGGATGGCCCCCGGGATGACCCCGGCCTTGGCGATGCCAATGACGATGTCCAGGTCGTACTCGCGCTGGATGCACTCGGCCAGGTCGCGGCACATGCCCATGATGTCGTTCCAGTCGAGCCGGGTGACGCCGGCATGGTAGTGGTGATAGCTGTCTTCCATGATGCGCCGAGGGCCTCCTTGGAAGGTTCGGGCCGGTCGCGCCCCGGCCGGCCGCGCCCCGTCACTCGGACCTGACCCGCAGCCCGCCGATGGCCAGGAAGATGGCGGCGAACGCCAGCAGCACCGCGCTTGGCCCGAGGACGTCCGATAACCCGCCGTGGTGCTGGACGAGGGCGTTGAGCCCCCGCACGGCCCAGCCGGGCGGGACAAACCTGCCGAGTGTCTGCATGAAACCGGGCATCAGCTCCGACGGCCAGAAAGCCCCGCCGAGCATGCAGGTGCCGGTGACGAGGATAGGACTGACCGCAGCCAGTTGGGCCTTGGTCTGGACGAAGCCGGCAACGGCCAGCCCGAGTCCGATGGAACTCAGGATGAACGAGGTCATCACCAGCACGAGGCCGATGACGGAACCGCCCCAGTTGACCTCGAACAGGTAGTGGCTGGCGACGACAATCACCAGGGCCTGCAGCCAGGAGGTTACGAACACCCCCAAAAGCTGGCCGAAAACCATGGTCATGCCCCCGGTCGGGGTGGTCAGGAGGCGGCTCCACGTCCCCCGCTGCCGCTCGTCGAGGATCGAGCCGGCCCCGAAGACCGCCGGGTACATCAGGAACATGACCGCAGAGCCGGCCACGGTGGCCGTGGTCACGGCGGCGAAGTTGGCTCGTGGCGGGGTCTTCGTCCCGATCTCCCTGAGGGTCGTGGTGACCCTGGGGCCAGCCGCCCAGGCATCGTTCAGGGCCCTGAGATCGGCGGCCACGGCCGCAGCCAGCTCCTCGGGCCTGGCCCGGCTCCCCTGGCTGCCCTTGTTGGGGCTTCCCGGGTACCCCCCCGCCATGGCCGGCTGGGCGGCGATGAGCTCGGCCGCCTTGATCCTGGTGGCCGTCCAGACGAGTGCACGGCCGAGGACCTCCCGGACGACCAACCCATCGGTCGAGTCGGAGCGCCCGAGGACGGTGATCGAGGGGGCCTGCATGGCCTCCGCAGGAGCCCGCAGGCCCTCCGTTTCGGCGCCATATCCCGGTGGGATGACCACGGCCACGAAGGCGGACCGCTCGCGGACAACGGCCTCCGGCTCAGGGTCCTTCTCGCCGGCCATCGAGACCTTGAGGCCCGGGGCCTTCTGGAGTTCGGCGACGAGGGCCTGAGAGGCCGGGCTGCGGTCGTGGTCATAGACGATGACCGACAGGACCCGGTCGCCGGTCTGGCCGCCGAACATCAGCCCGACGGCGAAGGTGAAGATAAGGGCCATGGCGACCATCAGCAAAGGCATGGTCGGTTCCCTGAACTCCTCTTTGATCTCGCGCCCGGCGATGATGAGGAACTTTGGCATCCCGCTCACACCCCCTGAGCGGCCAGACGTCGTGACCCGATGAGGGCCAGGGCCAGACCGGCGACGACAAGGACGAGGGCGGGGGCCACGATGGCCGATGGAGGCCGCCCCTCCATGATGGACACAAACGCGTTGTTGGCGATGCCGTTAAAGGTGAACTGGCCGACCTTCTTTGCCCCCTCGGGCAGGGCGCTCAGGGGGACCATCGAACCGCCGACGAGCGCGCTCAACTGGATGAAGAGCAGGCTCACGAGGTCGGCCACCTTGGAATTCCGCGAGATGGAGGCGATGAAGATGGCCACCCCCGAGGCCCCGACGCTGACGGCCAGGACCATGATGGCCAGGCCGAGCGGCGAGTGGCCCCAACTGACCCGGAAGACAAGGGCCGTGGCGACGATCAGGGTGGTCATCTCGAGGAGGGCGTTCAGGAGCGTCCCGACCAGCTTTCCGACGACGATCTGCCAGCGCGGCGTGGGCGTGGTCAGGAGGCGCTGGAGGGTACCGTCCTCGCGCTCGGTGAGGAAGGACTTGGCCCCGCTGGAGGTCGTGGCGAAGAGGCAAAACATCACGGCCATGGCCGCGGCGTAATACTGGAAGGCGGTGACCCCCTTGTGCGGCTCGACCGCCTGGTACTCGATCTGTTGCCGGCCGGCCTGCTCGGCGGCCGCCTGGAGCTGACCGGCCAGGGCGGCGGCAGCCCGGGCCAGATCCTGCGGCCGGACCGCGCCGCTCTTGCCCCAGATCTCGAGGCCGGTGGCCGTGGCCGTCTGAACCGCCGATAGGTGATCGGTCACGGCCATCGCGATGGCCTGAACGATGCTGCCGCGGAGCGGCGAGTCAGGATGCTGATAGACCTCGACGGCCACCGGCTCGCCCCTGAGGACGCGCTCGGAGAAGTCGACCGGGATGACCACGGCCACGCTGGCCTCTTTCTTGTCGACGGCGCTCAGCGCCTCATCGCGGGTGGCGACGCTCTTTGGGATCAGGAGTTTCTTCAATTCGGCGGCCTGAAAGACCTCCGCCACGCGGCCGCCGATCTCGCCCTTGTCCTCGTTGGCAATGATCAGCCTGAAGGCCCCGCCGATGGCCGAGGCCGGCTCCCGGAAGATGCCGCCGAGGGCTCCGCCGAGAATGGCGGTGAGAACGAAGGGCATGACGATGATCATCATCAGCGCCTTGCGGTCCCTGAGGATCAGGAGGACATCCTTCCTGGCCAGTTCGATGAGCCTCATCGGACCCACCTCAGTCCCGCAGGGCCTTGCCCGTGAGGTGCAGGAAGACGCCCTCCAGGTCCGGCTCCTTGATCTCAATTGACCTCACCTTGATGCCGGCCCCGACCAGGCAGGCGACGGCGTCACCGAGGACCTTGCGGCCATAGGGCGCGACCACTCGGACGTGGCCGTCGTCCTTGCTCACGGCATCGATCCCGGGGAGGGCCCTGAGGCCCTCCAGGACCCTGGCGTCGGATACGTTGGCCTGGATGCTGATCACGTCCTTGTCGCCGACCAGGAGACGGAGTTCGTTGAGGCTGCCGCAGGCGATGACCTTACCCAGGTCCATGATGGCGATGCGGTCGCAGAGGACCTCCACTTCCTCCATGTAGTGACTGGTATAGAGGACGCTCGTGCCCTGCCGGTTCAGCTCCCTGACCGTGTCGAGGATGTGGTTGCGCGACTGCGGGTCGATGCCCACCGTCGGCTCATCCATCAGGAGGAGCTTGGGCCGGTGCAGCAGGCCAGCGCCGATGTTGATCCGGCGCTTCATCCCGCCCGAGTACTTGTCGATCCGCTGGTCGGCCCGGTCGGCCAGGCCGACCAGCTCGAGGACCTCGTCGACCCGCTTCCGCAGGGGCGCGCCGTTGAGGCCGTACATGTGGCCCCAGAAGGCCAGATTCTCGCGGGCGGTGAGGGTCGGGTAGAGGGCGATGTCCTGCGGGACGACGCCGATGAGGCGGCGAGCCGCCATCTGGTCCCGGAAAACGTCGACCCCAGCGATGTGGACGCTTCCGGCGTTGGGTTTGATCAGCCCGCTGATGATTGAGATGGTCGTCGACTTCCCGGCGCCGTTGGGTCCCAGAAGACCGAAGACCTCGCCGTCCTTCATCTCCAGGTCGATGCCGGCCACGACAGGACGGCCGTTATACGACTTTCTGAGGCCCCTGACCTCGAGGATGGGCATGGAATGACCTCCGATGGGCAAGGTGGCTGTCATCAAAACGGGCCGTCGCCGACGTTGATCGGGCCGGCCCGCCACTCGTCAAGTCGCCGCTCGACCTCGGCGCTCAGCGGGAGGGCCATCAGCGGCCACGAGGCCATGGGCTGCAACCGCTCGCCGGCGCTCCAGAAAGCCGGGCCGGTCCACGGCTGCCAGCCCAGGGCCGCATAGAAACGCGGACTGCCCGTCGCCAGGACGGCCAGGCCGTGGCCGGCCGCGGCGGCCTCGGCGGCCAGGCGCCGCATGACCTGCTTGCCGAACCCCAGGCCGCGGGCCTCGGGGTCGGTGGCCACGTCCTCTACGGAGGCGACCGTCAGCTCATCGCCGGGCGTACCGGGGGGCACCGGCAACTCGATCGGCGTCGTGGCGGCCGGGCCGAAGCGCATCGGCCGCGGGATGATGGTGGCCTGCGAAAGCAGCCAGCCCGACGACTTCAGCATGACGTGGGTGGCCGTGGGCGTGACGCCCAGGCAGCGGCGCCCCCAAACCTGGCGGATGGACGGGAACCAGGATAAGCCGTCCAGGCCGAGCGGCCGGCGTTCGGCCGGGTTCGACGAATGGATCGACCGCAAGACGGGCTCACGCGCCCGCAGGGCCTCGGGCGACCGTCCGAGAAGATGCGGCCCGTCGGTGTACGCCCGGCTCAGGAGGAGGGCCAGCTCGTTAGACTCGCCGTCGGTCAGGTCGGCGCTGGCCTTGACGACAACCTCACTCCGACCCGGGTAGAACAGGTCCGGCCGGCCGAGGGCCTCGCCCAGCAGGCGGGCGTCGCGGGGCCAGGCATAGAGCTCGCCTTCGACGATGACCGGCGTCCCCACGGGCGGGGGCAGGTCGGGGGCGAAGTCGGCGTCGAGGATAAGGCCGCAATCGACGCGGGCCCCCGCAGCGATGGTCTCGGTGACGATCCCGCCGAGGCGGGTGTGATGGCTGCCCGGCTCGGGCTGTTCGACGAAGGGCGAGCCGCCGGCCAAGAAGGGCGCAAAGGGCGAGCCGGTCTCAGCCGGCCTCCATCTGGCCCGCTGGACGACCAGGTCGAGCGGGCGGAGCGAGCCGACGAGGGCCGTCTCAAAAGCACCCTCATGGCCGATGGCCTCAGTGATCAGGGACCGGCAGGTCAGGGTCAGGCGCTGGTCCGGCAGACGCAAGCGCAGGAAGATATCCGGCCCGTTGACCTCGGCCTTGTTGACTCGGCAGTTGTATTTCAAGCTTGACGCTCCCTTGACACTCCCGCCGTTTTCTCCGCAGTTCAGCGACCACACGCAGGCATGGCGTCGACCGCGTTCGGTCGGCACCTTCGCCCTGACCATGACCCTATTCCTCCCGTGGCCGTGTTTCCCTGCCGGCCGGGCAATTCTCGTCGACGACACGCCGGGGACGCCCCTCCCCTCCCCCGATGGTCGGGGGAACCGGGAAGGCGGGGGGAACGTCAAACCCGATGGAGGGGATACACCATGCGTTCAAGCCTTCACCTGACCGGCGGCGAGGCCGTGGCCCCGGCACGGCCTCACCGCCCGCGTCCCATCGTCCGCCGGGCCTCGGTCATCTGGCTCACCTTGACCCTCCTGGCCCTGGCCACGGCCGGGTGCTCGACCCCGCCCTCGGCGACGGGGCCATCGTGGACTCCGCCCAGCTCCCCGGCGACCGGCTCCCTGCCGGGCCCCGGGCAGTTGCCCTCGCCTCACCTCGTCTACCCACCTGAGGTCATGGCCGTCTATGAAGCCATCAAACCGGTCTACCTGGCCACCTCGGTCGTCGTCCAAGACGAGACCTTCTTCCTCGTTAGCCTGGGGGCCCAGAACAAGGCCGGGGCCAGCGTCCGCATCACCGACATCCGCCTCGACGGGGCCAAGGCCACGGTCACCGTCGAGGTGAAGGGAGCCACGGGTGCCGCCACGGGCGTACCGTACTTCCCCGTCGCCGTGGAGGTCGCCAAGGGTAGCTTTACCGACGTGACCTTCCAGCGGACCGATGGCTACTTCGTCTCGCAGCTGTTGCCGGACGGCAGCGGACGGCTGCCATCTTCCCTCTACGCTCTGGCCAGTTCGCCCTCGATCCGGGTGACGGCCGTCGGGCAGGATTCCGCGCGGCTGGTCGTCGCCGGCCTGGCCAGGGTCTTCGAAGGGACGGTCGCCTGGGAGCTCCGGGACTCCGCCGGCAAGGTCCTGGCGAAGGGCTTCACCACCACCGCCGGCGCGCCCAACTGGGGCTACTTTGAAATCGACCTCCCCAACCCGCCCAAAGGCGCGACCACCATGGTGGTCTACTGGAACAGCCCGAAGGACGGTGCCGTTTCCGATCCGGTCGAGGTGCGCCTGCCGGGGACTTCAGTCGATGTCTGGCCGCAGGGAGTGCGATGGCTCGTCGATCTGATCCAGTCGGCCGACCTCGGGCCCATCGGCGCCTCGTTGGTCGTCGGGGACCAGACCTACTTTGTGGCCAGCCCGGGGCGCCAGGCCAACCTCGGCGCCGGGGCCACCATCACTGACATCGAGATCAGAGACGGCACGGCTTGCCCCACCGTTGCCTTCACCGGACCGACCTCCGTCAAGGCCGCCGCCCCCTATACGCCGGTGACCGTCAGGGCGGTCAAGGGCCAGTTCGGCAAGGGCTACTTCGAGAAACTCGGCCACGGCTACCTACCCTCACTGGTCGGCCTGCGACTCGGCGGAGCCACCGCGCCGCTCAAGCAGTCGGGCGACCTGGTCGTCACCGGGTTCAGCTTCGACCCCAGGACCGCATCGGCCAAGGTCTCCGGGATCGGCCGGATCTGGGAGGCCCAGTTCCAATGGGAACTTCAGGATGCCAAAGCGAAGGTCCTCCTGTCCGGCCCGGCCCATACCGCCACCGGCGCAGCCGACTGGGGCTACTTCGAACTCAACATCGGCAGTATCCCCAAAGAGGCCGCGCGCCTGGTCCTCTTCGACGTCACCGGGAAGGGCGATCGCCATAGCGAGCTGCCGCTGGAGTTAAAGCGTTAGGTCAATCCGACCGGAGGTGCCGCCTTTGCGCTATCGCAAGCTCCCCAAATCCGACCTGACCCTGTCTGAGATCGGCCTCGGCTGCTATGCCCTGACCGGCGCTTATGGCCGCAAGGACAAGGCCGCCTTCACCCGGGTCATCGCCCGGGCCCATGAACTGGGGGTGACCTTCTTTGATACCGCCGACCACTATGGCGAGGCCAGCCAGGTCCTGGGGCAGGCGGTCAGGGGTTTTCGGGACGAGGTCGTCATCGCGATCAAGGTCGGAGTAACCGAGGACGGGGGCCGGGACCTCTCCCGCGCCCACGTCGTGGCCTCGTGCGAGGAGAGCCTGCGGAGCCTCGGCACCGACCACATCGACCTCTTCCAGGTCCACTTCGACGACCCGAAGACGCCCGTGGCGGAGACGGCGGCGGCCATGGAGGAACTGCGGGCGGCCGGGAAAATCAGGGCGTACGGCGTCGGGCATCTGCCGGCCGAGCGCGTCGCCGAGTGGTTGGCGACCACGGGCGCCGTCTCGGTGCTGATGGAGCTGAGCGCGGCGGCCCGGGCTTCGCGCCGGGGGCTGTTGCCCCTCTGCACGCAGCACGGCGCCGGGGCCCTCGCCTTCAGCGTCACCGCCCGCGGGCTCTTGACCGGCCGGATCAAGCCTGGTCACGCCTTCGAGGATGGCGACATCCGCAACATCGATGCCCTGTTCCAGCAAGGGAGCTTCGAATCGGGCCTGCGGGTGGCGGACAGGCTGGCGGAGATCGGAGCCAGGCACGGGCGCACGTCGGCCCAGACGGCCATCGCCTGGGTCCTGGCCCAGCCGGCCGTGGTCTCGGCCCTGACCGGCCCGTCCAGCCTGGAGCACCTCGAGGAGAACCTGGCGGCGTCCGGGTTCACCCTGGAGCCCGAGGAACTGGCCGAAATGGAGGCCCTCTTCGCTCGTGAGGACGAGGCCGTCGCCGTCTTCCGTCGCGAGCGCATGGCCTCCATCCTGGCCACCCCCCTGGACGCGGACCGGGACGCGGCCCTGCGAGACCTCGTCTTCGTGATGGAGGCCGCGGCGGATTTCGGACTGCTGGACGAGGCCCGGCTGCTGGAGGTCGCCCGACCGGTCCTGGGCGCCCGTCGCGAGAGCCCCGCGGAGGCGTCGGCCGACCTGGCCGAGGCCCAGCGCCTGCTGCGGGAATTGTTGCTCCGGGAATTATTGAACCTCTAGGACCTCAGGGGACGCCGATCGGCTCAGCGCCACGGGCGCTTGCCCCCGCGCCGTGCCTCGGCCGCCATCTCGGCCACGGCCCCCAGGACGTGGTCGACGTCGGCGGCCGTGTTGTTGAACCCCAGGCTCAGGCGCACCGCGCCGCGCGGGTAGGTGCCGATGGTCCGGTGAGCCCAGGGGGCGCAATCCAGCCCGACCCGGCAGAGCACGCCGTACTCGACGTCGAGGAGGTGCCCGACATTGGACGGGTCGACCCCGTTGAGGTTGAACGAGATCACTCCAACCTGGGGAATGTCGCCGCCGGGCCCATAGACGGTCACCCCGTCGATGGCCCGCAAGCCGTCGCGCAGGCGCCGAGCCAACTCGTCCTCGCGCCGCCGGATGGCCTCGACCCCTTCGTTGAGGACGACCCCGACCCCTGCAGCCAGCCCGGCCAGGCCGATGACGTTCGGCGTGCCGCTCTCGAGCTGGTCCGGCAGGAACTCCGGCTGGACGTCGAGCTCCGAGCGGCTACCGGTGCCGCCCCGTTCCAGCGGGCGAACGGCAACCCCCTCGCGCACGTAGAGCCCGCCCGTGCCCGTCGGGCCGAGCAGCGCTTTGTGCCCGGTGAAGGCCAGGAGGTCGACGCCCCAGGCATTCACGTCGATCGGGTAGCACCCGGCCGTCTGGGCCGCATCGACCAGGAGCAGGACCCCGCGCTCGCGGCAGAGTCGGGCCACCTCCTCCACCGGTTGAACGGTGCCGATGACGTTCGAGGCATGGGTCATGACCACCAGGCGCGTGTTGGGGCGGATGGCCCGGGCCACCGCATCCAGGTCGACACGGCCCTCGGGACCGGTCTCGACGACGGTCAGGCCCACCCCCTGGGATTCCAGGTGGCGGAGGGGCCGCGCTACCGAGTTATGCTCCATCGACGTTGTCACGGCGTGGTCACCGGATTTCAGAACGCCGGCGATGGCCAGGTTGAGGGCGGCCGTGGCGTTGGCCGTGAAAATGACCTGGCGCGAATCCGAGGCGCCGATAAGTCGAGCCACGACCTCACGGGCATCGAAGACCACCCTGGCGGCCTCGATCGACAGGCGGTGCCCGGAACGGCCGGGATTGCCGCCCGCCTCGCGCATGGCGCGGAGCATGGCTGCCTCGACGGCCTGGGGCTTCGGCCAGGAGGTCGCGGCGTTGTCCAGGTAAACGAGACCGCCGTAGGGTCGGTTGTCTGCGGCGCTGCCTGCGGCCGATGGCCCACTGGTCATTCGGATCACCTCATCGCGTCGTGGCCCAGGTGGTGGAACCCTTCGATGCGCACGCCACCGCTCTCGACGAGGGCCCGGACACGCGCCTCGTGCTCCGGCCGAATGCGTACGGCGAAGCCGCAGGACGCGCTGAGCTCCCGCGGCACCGGGACCAGTTCATGCTCTATGGCGGCCTGCGTCAGCAGGCGGTCGAGGCGCATGGCCTCATGGGTCGAGGGGAAGATGACGAAGACCGGCAACCGAAATACCCTCCTGGGGGTACGATTTTAACCGTTCCCCGCGCCATCCTACTTGCATCCGACGTCGCGTCTTCACCAGATGAGGGTGTAGAGCAGATAGCCGTTGAGCCCGATGACCACGATGGCAATGGCCCAGCCGAGGGCCTTCACGGCCGGTGGGTTGACCCATTTCCCCATCAGCGACGGCCGGCCGGTCAGGATGAGCAGGGGGATGATCGTGAACGGCAGCATCACACCCAGCAGGGCCTGACTGAGGACCATGGTCGAAAGCGGGTTCCTGGTCAAGGCCAGACCGGTGACGGCCAGCCCGAGGACGATCAGAAAGCCGGTCCGGAAGGGACGGCTGGCGTGGTGCCAGCCGGGCTCCGGGGTCACCTGGAGGTCCGTGGCCGGGCGACCCGTGCCCCGCCCGCCCGCGCCCCACCTATGCGCGCCCCACCGGTGCGCGCCGCGCCCACGCGCGCCCGCCGCCCCGCGCCGCCACGGGAAGAACCCTCCGACGGCATAGGACCCGGCCATCGCCCCGGTGATGCCGGCGGCCAGGCCGGCCAAGACCAGGGCCAAGGCGAAAACGGTCCGGGCCAATGTCCCAGCGATTGGTTCGAGGGTCCGGGCAGCATCGTCGAGCCCGTTGACCGGCAGGCCGTGACGGTAGAAGACAGCCGCGGCGACGATAATGATGGCCGCGTTGATGACTCCGCCGACGACCATGCTGACCGTGGTGTCGAAGAACTCGTGGCGCATCCGGGAGCCGCTCCAGTCGCGGTTCTGGACGATGGCCGAGTGCAGGTAGAGGTTGGAGGGCATGACGATGGCCCCGAGGACGCTGATGGCGGTGTAGGCGCTGGCGTGGTCGAGGTGGGGCACGACCAGGTGGTGGGCGACTTCGCCCCAGGCCGGCCGAGCGATGAAGATCTCGATCAGATAGGCCAGGCCGATCAGGCCGACCATGGCGACGATGAGGTCCTCAACGTGGTGATACTCCTGGCTCCAGATGACGGAGGCGATGACGACCGCGGTCAGGATCCCGCCGACCAGGAGGGGCAACCCGAAAAGGAGGTTGAGGCCGACCGCGGCGCCCAACAGCTCGGCCAGGACCGTGGCCGCCGAACCCAGGAGGGCCAGACCGCCCAGGGGCAAGCTCCAAATCGGCCCGACCATCGGGCAGACGGCCTCAGAAAGGCAGACCCGGTTGCAGACGCCCAGGCGGGCCGCCATTTCCTGAAAGAGGATGAGGATGACCGTGCCCAGGGGCACCACCCAGAGGAGTTTATAGCCGAAACTGGCCCCGGCCACGACATTGGTGGCGATGTTTCCAGGGTCGATGAAGCCAATGGTCACCAGGAAGCCCGGACCCATGTCGGTGATCAGCGAGAGCAGGGTCTGGCCGCGCCGGCGGAAGTAGTCGTAGGCGAAACCGTTCTGCCGCTGGTTCCTCATCATTCAGATAGCCGCCTTATTGATAATTCTTCCCATAAAGTGTTTTTATTGTACCTCATGCCGCCGCGGGCGGCAAGACCCAGGGCCACAAGACCCAGGGCCAGGCCGTTGTCTCAGGGCCGAACCGCTCGTCTGACAAACGTGAGTTTGCAGGATGCCTGAAAGGACTGTCGAATCGGACGACTATGGCCCATGGGCCAAGCCCAAGCGAGGCTGTCCGCGGGCGGGGATGCGGCGCCGTCTGCGGACGGTCGGAGGAGGAAATGCGCGTGGCTGAAGGTTATGGCAAGGCAGCGCTGGTCACCGGGGCTTCGTCGGGCATCGGCAAGGCCGTCGCCGATTATCTGAAAGACCAAGGGTATCATGTCTATGGAGGAGCCCGGCGGGTACCGGCCGACGGTGGTTCCCAGCAGGCGGGCAAGGATGGCGGGTTTCTCAAGATGCTGCGGATGGACGTCCGCGACGATGCCTCGGTCAGGGCCGCCGTCGAGCAGGTCCTGGCGGCCGAGGGAGACCTCGGCCTGGTGGTCAACTGCGCCGGTTTCGGGCTGGCCGGGTCGGTCGAAGACACCACCCCCGAGGAAGCGCGGGCCCAGTTCGAGACGAACTTCTTCGGGCCCCTCAGAGTCTATCGGGCGGTCCTGCCGATCATGCGCCGGCGCGGCGGCGGCTTCATCGCCACCGTGAGCTCGGTGGCCGGGTTCATCCCCCTGCCCTTCCAGTCGATGTATAGCGCCAGCAAGTTCGCCCTCGAGGCGATGACCGAGTCCATGCGGATGGAAGTCGCGCCTTTCGGAATCAAGGTCTCCCTGATCGAGCCGGGAGACATCAAGACCGGCTTTACCTCGGCCCGGGAGTGGGTTGCGGCAGCCAAGGGGGACTCGGTCTACAAGGAGCGTTGCCGGCGGGCCGTGGCCGCCATGGAGAAGTCCGAGCTAGCCGGTCCCGGTCCGGAGGTCGTCGTCAGGGTCCTGGCCGGGCTGATGCGGGCCAAGAACCCGCCGGCCCGGGTCATCGTCGGGGCCCAATACAAGCTGGTCGGTTGCCTCAAGCGGATTGTCACCGACCGGTTCCTCGAGTTCGTGCTGGTGAAGATGTACTCCTGAGCGATACTTCATCATGGGACGCCGGATGCCCCTGGGCATCAGGGAGCGGGCGGAAGGCCATCCCACGCCTCCCACAGCAGCCGCAGGTAGTCCTCGCGGGTGATCGACCGGCAGTTATCCGGGGTCGAGCCGTTCTGGAAGGCCGCCTCAGCGAGGCGTTCGAAATCAGCCGGATCGACGCCGGCTTCGCGGAACGCGGGGATGCCGATGTCCCGGGCCAGCTCGGCGAGTTCGGAGGCGAAGCGCGCCGCCGCCTCGCGGGCCGGGAGCCCGGCGACGGGCAGCCCGCAAGCGGCCGCGGCCCGGGCATGCCGATCCGGGGCCGTTTCCGCGTTGAAGGCCGTGACCGCCGGGAAAAACATCGAGTTGGCCACGCCGTGCGGCGTGTCGTACAGCCCGCCCAGAGCCTCGGCCAAGCAGTGAACGGCACCCACGTCGGCATGGGAGAAGGCCAGTCCGGCCAGGAGTGACCCGAGCATCAGGTCGCGCCTGGCCGCTTCGTTTGGCTCGCCGGTCACCGCCGCGCGAACCGCCGGACGGAGGGCCGGGAAGATGCGCCCCATGGCCGCCAGGGCCAGTTCGTCGGACATTGGGTTGGCCACCCGACAGGTGTACGCCTCGACGGCATGCACTAGGGCGTCCATGCCGGTCGAGGCGGTCAAGCCGGCCGGCAGGGCGCGGGTCGTCTCCGGATCGACCACCGCGAGGCGCGGGGCCAGCCGTACATCCTTGACCGTCATCTTGAAGCGGCGGGCCGTATCGGTGATGACCGCCGACCTGGTGACCTCGGAGCCCGTCCCGGCGGTGGTCGGGACGGCGACGATGGGGGTCACCTCGAACCTGACCTTATCGCGTCCCTCGTGGTCCCGGACGCGGCCGCCGTGAGTCTGCAGGAGAGCGATGACTTTCGCCGAATCAAGGACGGAACCGCCGCCAACGGCGACGATGACGTCGGGCGCAAAGGCCTGGGCGACCTCCCCTCCGGCCTCGCAGTCCGTGTCCCTTGGGTTCGGTCGGACGCGGTCGAAGATCTCAACCGTGAAACCCGCGTCGATCAGGGACCGCTCGACGGTGCCGGCCAGGCCCGCTTGCCGAAGGCCGGGGTCGGTGACCACAAGGGCCCGGCGGCCCGTGACAAGCGCCGCCGTCAGGGTTCCGACTTCGGTCAGGCGCCCGTCCCCGAAATCAATCCTCGTCGGCAGGTGAAAGCTGAACTTGCGGCGTGAATCACTCGGGTTGTCCATCTGTCCGTCCCTCCAACCCGGTCGCGCGCCCCCGCCAGCAAACGTGACGGGCCGTTATCCGGGGCATGATTGAAACCGGCGGAAAACGAAAGGAGTCCGAACCCGATTGGCTCAGAAACTAGAGTCGGCGCCGACCAGGCGGAGGTTCCCGGAACCCGCATCGCCGAGGCGATCCGGCCCGTGGAGGACGGGCACGTTCACCGTCGCCCATCTCATCAACGACAGCTACCCGAACCTTTACCCGGTCCTTCTGCCCGAACTGATGGCGTCGCTCCGCTTCGGAACGGCTGCGGCCGGCCTCATCAGCACGGTCACCTCGCTCACGACCCAGTTCCTCCAACCCCTGATGGGCGCGGCGGCCGACCGCGTCGGGGGGAGATGGTTCGTCGTCGGCGGCCTCGCCCTCGGCAGCGTGGTGAGTGCCCTGGCTTTAGGTTTCGCCCCCTCATACGGTCTCCTCCTTCTCCTGCTTCTCATCGCCGGGGTTGGAAACTCGGCCTTTCACCCCCACGCGTCGAGCATCGTCGGCGAGGCCACGGTCCGTCACAAGGGCCTCGGGATGAGCTTCTTCATGATCGGCGGCAACCTCGGGCGGGCCCTGGCCCCGATCACGGCCAGCACCGCCTTCGTCCTCGGCGGACGCCGCGGGCTCCTGGCCGTTGCCTTGCCGGGGCTGGTCATGGCCCTGATCATGTCCCGCGTGCTGACGCCTCCACCTCCGCCCCACCCTCGGCAATCGCGCATCGTCACCGCCTCGTTCACCCGCGGCCTGCGGTCCGCCGGCAGCGTCCTGACCGTCGTCGGCCTGCGGTCCATGGCCACCCTGGCCACCCTCACCCTGGTCCCGATCTGGTGGAAGGCCTCGAGGCGCCCGATCACCGCCACGGCCGGCATGCTCTCGCTCCTCTTCGTCGCCGGCAGTCTCGGCAACATGGCCGGCGGCCTGCTCTCGGACTACGTCGGGAGCAAGCCGGTTTTGATCGGCTCGGCTGTCTTATCGAGCCTCTTCATGAGTCTGTTCCTCCTGGTCCGGCACCCGGTCCTCGATTACCTGATGTTCATGCTCCTTGGCTTCTCTCTGTATTCAACCGGGTCCGTGGTCATGGTTTTCGGCCAGGCCCTCTTCCCTGAGAACCGGGGGATGGCCTCCGGCTTGACCCTGGGCATCGGTAACACCCTTGGCAGTTTCGGCGTGGCCCTCGTCGGCCTGATCGCCGACCGGACCACCCCGGCCACCGCCCTCTGGTTCGTCGCCGGAGCCGTGCTCCTGAGCATCCCCTTTGTCCTGCGACTCCGCGAAGCAAGAGCCGTGACGACGGCCACAGGCCCCCGGGGCTGACCGGGCGGTTTCGTCAGAACCCATCAAGAGCTGCGTTTCTTCTACCTCATTTGCCATTTTTGAGAAGGGAATGGGGCCGGGTCTGTCGAATACGGTCCATGTCTTGCTGGATTTCCGGTTGATCCGGGACGAAAAGCTCGACATGGAGGTCCCGCCCTTGGGCCGCATCGATGGCCGCCGACGTCAACCGAGGATCGACGCCCGACCGAACGAAGGCCTGTCCTGGACGTTCAGGCGGCTCGTGGCCGCCCTCCTGACGGGCGTCCTTCTCATCGGCGCCTTCCTCGTCCTCCCAACCGGCGCCGCCATCGGCGGCAGTCTCGAGGACGCCCAGAAGCAGCTTGACCAGATCAACGACCAGATCCGCGACAAGCAGGGACAGCTCCAGGATATTCGGTCCCGGAAAACCAGGGTGAAGGCCGACATCCAGCGGATCTCCGCGCTCCTCTCGGCCACCGCCCGGGACCTGGCCAGGATCCAGAGCCAGATCAAGCAGGCCGAGGCCGACATCACTCAGGCCAAGGCCGACCTGGCGGTCGCCGAGGGCGATCTGGCCAAGCGTCACCAGTTCATCGACCAGCGGGTCAGGGCCATGTACGAGAACGGGACCGTCAGCTACCTGGAGGTCCTTCTCGGTTCACGGGACTTCGGCGATTTCCTGAACCGCCTGGAGATGCTCCGCCAGGTGGTTTCGCACGATGTGGCCGTCTATGGGCAGATCAAGGAGACGCGGGATCTGATCAATCAGAAAAAGGCCGCCCTCGAGGAAAAGGAGGCGCGGCTGGCCGACCTGAAACGGCAGAACGAGGTCAAGAAGGCCAGCCTCGATCAGAACGAGGCAGCTCGCCAGAAGGACCTGGCCGAGCTGGCCTCGATGGAGAGCGACGTCGAGGACGACCTCAGCGCGCTCGAACAGGCCTCCAACGAGCTGACCAAGTTCATTCGCGAGAACAGCGGCGGGTCCGGGCTGGCCACCGACCGGTCCCAGATCTCGATGATCTGGCCGGTGCCCCCGGCCCCGATATCCTCGCCCTTCGGCTACCGGTATCACCCCATCCTCAGGTATCGCAAGCTTCACACGGGCATCGACATCGCCTCACCGGCCTGGACGCCGATTAAGGCGGTCGAGGACGGTCGGGTGATCATGGCCCGGTACAACGTGTTCTACGGGTATGTGGTGATGATCGATCATGGAGCCGGAGTGGTCACCCTGTACGGCCACGGACAGAAGAACCTGCCGGTCCATGAAGGGGACATGGTCAAGAAGGGTCAGATCATTTCGTACGTAGGGAGCACGGGCATGTCGACCGGCCCACACCTTCATTTCGAGGTGCGTCTGAACGGCACGCCGGTCAACCCCCTGGGTGGGTGGCTCCCGCCGCGGTGATTGACCGCGGTGGGAGGCGGGTCCGCCCCGCCGTCCGCCCCGCCGTCTGGGCGCACCACCAAAAACGGGCTTCCCGCATGGGAAGCCCGTTCCTTTATGCGCCACGATCATCACCTTCACTCGCACGCATCTCCTTTATAGCTGCCTTGCCCAGCCGCGACACCAGCGCCGGCCACCGCCGGGACTGACCCGGAGACCAGCCGCTCCACGGTGCGCTTGGTCCAGACGTAGCCAAAGGCATACATGAGGGCGATCAGGATGAAGACGCTCCGGGGATTGACGAAAGATCCCGCGTAGCCTCCCAGCAATGGACCGATGATGGCACCGGCCGCCGAGGCCGCCTGATTGAGGCCGTAGGCGCGCCCGCGCAGGTCCCGCGGGACTTCGAGGGCCAGGAGAGCGGCGACGCCCGGGCCGATGGCCGCCCCGACGACGCCCGAGCCCAGGCGGAGTACACCCAGTTGCCATGGACCCCGAACGAGGGCCTGGGGGACATAGAACAGGGCCGATAGGCCCAAACCGGCGGCGACCGTCCGGGTATACCCGATGCTCTCGCCGCGACGGGCCCACCACGTGGCCATGGCGACGAACGCCACCCCGGGTAGGGCATAGAGGAACCCCGATAGCCACCCGGGGGCGTTCGCCCCGGCAATCTCCTGGACGAATGGCACCAGCACCGGCTCCAGGGCCATGACCGCGGCCTGGGAGACGGCCGTGATGACGACCACGGACATCAACAGGCGATGCCCGGCAGCGACCCGGAGGTCGCTGAAGATGCTCCGCGCGGCTGCCGGTGGGCGCTCAAACTCCTCGCGCACGGTGAGGAACACCGCGGCTGTGGTCACGGCCATCAGAGCGGCGGAGGCCCACGACGAGCCGCGGATGCCCACGAGGTCCAGGGCAACGCCGCCGACGACCGGACCGATGATTGCCCCGGACGGCCAGGCCGTCTGGATGAACCCCAGAGCCCGCCCGACCTCGGCCTGGGGTGTCGACACGCCGACCAGGGCTACGGCCATGGGCACGAATCCGGTCAGCGCTCCGATCATCATCCTGACCAAGGCCAGCTCCCAAGCATTTCGAACGAGGGCCACCAGGACGTACCCGGCGACGAGGAAGATGCCCGCGCGCAGGATCATCATTCGCCGCCCGTAGCGGTCGCCGACGGCCCCCCAGACCGGTGACATGATCATGCTGCACACCGAGGCGAGCGAGATGATGATCCCGGCCCAGAACTCAACCCCTCGTTGCACGCCCATTTGTTGCAGATAGACCGGAAAGAAGGGCATCACGCTCGTCCAGCAGATGGAGGCAATGAAGACGGCCACCCAAAGCACGTAGAC
>Ga0334722_10002604_pt1 | contig 20193 bp, 17 predicted proteins | sample C3_bottom_MG_FD_207210 | JGI IMG/M metagenome (GOLD analysis project Ga0334722, IMG submission 207210) | Sediment microbial communities from Yellowstone Lake, YNP, Wyoming, USA - C3_bottom | ecosystem: Environmental > Aquatic > Freshwater > Lake > Sediment | place: USA: Wyoming | collected...
GTTTAATACCGGTGTTGAAAGTATAAGTATAGTCACCCATATTCAATGAGGAATTGACTGTAAGAACCGGTTCTCCCCCGACATAAAGTCTGCAGAGGATTGTATCGGGGTACAGAACCTCAAAAACAGATATCTTAAGGAAATATCTTGTGCTGGGAGCAAGTCCGAAAAACACAGTGTCCTGACCCTTATAATCTTCCCCTGAAAAAAGAACCTGCTGCTGATCGTTCAATATCTGAAATTCTGCAAGAGCTGCTTCTTCAGTCCTGACCAGCATTACACTTACTTTCTGTGAGAATAGAGATACATGAATTAAGAATGGTAAGAATATGAGAAGTATCTTTTTCATCAGCGAATAAGTGGAATAGATGTCATAACTTAAAGACTTCCAACAAATAATAACAGATGATCAGTCAGATTTGTTTAGTTTAATAAATGTAAAAAACTTGAATGCAAAACTGTTCAATTTATGAAATGTAAACACAAAACTATCAATCAATATGGAATACCTCAAAGAAAATCATCCAAAGCTTATATTTATTATACCAATTCTGTTTTTCTTTCAACTAAATCACTGAGAAGGTTGAAAGAATATTTTACCCGGATATTAAATAATTCAGACTAAATAGTCGTATTTCAAAAATCCTTACTTTTGCATCTTTGATGAAAATAATTAATCGACCTTGAAATGAAGATTTCTTATAACTGGGTAAAAGAGTATCTGAAGATTGATTTAGAACCAGCTAAGGTAGCTGACATACTAACTGATATAGGTTTGGAAATAGAAGGGACAGAAGAATGGGTTTCTGTTAAAGGCGGACTGGAGGGAGTTGTCATCGGTGAAGTCCTGACATGCAAAAAACATCCTGATGCCGATAAGCTATCTGTTACAACGGTCAACATAGGGGGCCCTCAGCCACTGAATATTGTCTGCGGCGCTCCCAATGTCGCTGCCGGTCAGAAGGTTCCTGTTGCTACAATCGGCACAAAAGTATTTAAAGGCAATGAAAGCTTTGAAATCAAGAAATCCAAAATAAGGGGAGAACTATCAGAAGGTATGATTTGTGCTGAGGATGAACTGGGGCTTGGAGAAGATCATAAAGGAATCATGGTTTTGAGTCCGGATGCCGTTCCCGGAACTCCTGCGAGCAGTTATTTTCAAATCACCCGGGATACTGTATTTGAAATAGGACTTACGCCAAACAGAATTGACAGTGGTTCTCATTTTGGTGTGGCAAGGGATCTTGCTGCATATCTGAATCTCAACCATGGAATTGAAGCAAAAGCCTCACTTCCTGACATATCGGGTTTCAAGCCTGACAATTTGATGAATCCAATTGAAGTCATTATTGAAAACAATTCAGACTGTCCGAGATATTCAGGGATAACAATAAGCGGGGTAACAATAAAGGAATCACCTGTATGGCTGAAAGATAAACTAAAAGCAATTGGACTAAATCCAATTAATAATGTTGTTGATATTACCAATTTTATTCAGCATGAGATCGGACAGCCATTGCATGCATTCGATGCAGATAAAATTGATGGTAAAAAAGTTATAATCAGAAACCTCCCTGAAAAAAGCAAATTCATTACGCTCGATTCAGCTGAAAGAAACTTATCTTCTAAAGACCTTATGATTTGCAATGTAAATGAAGGAATGTGCATTGCCGGAGTGTTCGGAGGTATTAAGTCAGGTGTTACAGACTCGACAAAGAATATTTTCCTTGAAAGTGCATATTTCAACCCTGTTGCCATCCGCAAAACTTCAAAACGGCATACGCTCAAGACTGATGCATCTTTCAGATTTGAAAGAGGTGCGGATCCCGAAATTACAACATGGGCTCTGAAGAGAGCTGTAATGCTTATCAGAGACCTTGCCGGGGGACAAATTTCATCGGATGTGGTTGATATATACCCTGTTCCAATTAAAAGAGCTGTTATTGAGGTTAATTATAACAATATTACCAGGCTTATAGGTAAAAGCATCGACAGGGCTGTTATAAAGAAAATCCTGTCACTGATTGAAATTCCCATTAAAGAAGATAAAGGGGATTCATTACTGCTGGAAATACCTTCCAGAAGAGTTGATGTGAAGAAAGAGGCTGACGTTATAGAAGAAATATTGAGGATCTATGGTTACAACAATGTTGAGATAAGCAATCATGTAAATTCTACAATAACATATTCTGAAAAGCCTGACAGGGAAAAAGTCGTCAATACAATTTCAGATATGCTTGCGGCAAATGGTTTTGCAGAGATAATGTGCAATTCATTAAATCCATCGGCATGGTACGAGAAAAATGAAGATTTCGACAATGAGCATCTTGTAACACTTGCCAACCCCCTCAGTTCCGATCTTAACGCGATGAGACAAAGCCTGCTTTATGGCGGTTTAAGTTCAGTAATCTGGAATATTAACAGGCAGAACCTCGATCTGAAACTGTTTGAATTTGGGCACTGCTATTTTTTCAAAAAGACAGCGGATTCGCATCCCACACCTGAAAATTATGTTGAAAGAGAATACCTTGATCTGTTTTTAACAGGAAATACATGTAAAGTGAGCTGGAACAGCAAGACAAATCCCACCGACTTCTTCCATATAAAATCATACGTGGAGATGATATTTTCACGTCTTGGCTTAAAACCTGACAACCTGACTATTAAAGAGAGTGAGAAAAAGTATTTCTCCGAATCAGTATCTTATATGCATAATAATAAAATGGTTGCAGAAGCAGGACGTTTATCGAAGAAATATCTTACACAGTTTGATATAGGGCAGGATGTCTATTATGCAAACATTGACTGGGATCTGCTTATGAAGATAATTAAGGATCACTCCATTTCTTTCAATGAGCTCCCAAAATATCCCTCGGTCAAAAGAGATCTTGCCTTGTTGCTCGACAAAAGTGTAAGGTTCAGCCAGATCAGGGAGATTGCCATGAAAACAGAAAAGAATATTCTTCAGGATATATCATTATTTGATGTCTATGAGAGTGACAGCCTGGGACAGAACAAAAAATCATATGCTGTAAGTTTCACCCTTCGCGATGATCTGAAGACTCTTACAGACAAGAATATAGAAAAGGTTATGAATAGTCTTATAAATGCATTTGAGAAGGAAGTTAATGCCCAGATAAGGTAATGAATAAAAGAATCGAGCTCATTAAAGGAGATATAACAAAGCTTTCAGTAGATGCCATTGTAAATGCTGCGAACAGATCCCTGCTTGGCGGAGGCGGTGTTGACGGGGCTATTCATTCAGCAGCCGGACCTGAACTGCTTACTGAATGCAGTAATCTGAACGGTTGTGAAACAGGAAAAGCAAAAATTACCAAAGGCTACAATCTGAAAGCCAAACACATAATTCATACTGTGGGACCCGTATGGTACGGAGGGTACCGCGATGAGCACGAAATGCTTGCATCCTGCTATAAATCATCACTCGAAATAGCAAGAGAAAATAAAATAAAGACAATTGCATTCCCTGGTATATCAACCGGAGTATATGGATTTCCTAAGGAACAGGCTGCATTAATTGCTTTAAGCGAGACCAGCAGATTTCTTCTTAAAAACAAATATCCTGAAAAAGTAACATTTGTTACATTTTCAGACGAAAATTATGAAACATACCGGAAGCTACTGGAACAATTATGAGTGCCCTTAAATCGATCAGCAGATACTTCTCGCTGGTGAAATTCAGCCATACCGTTTTTGCAATGCCTTTCGCAATGATCGGATTTGCAATTGGATTAGACGGTGGAAACTATCAGTTCAATCTTAAGCTCCTGTTGCTGATAATACTTTGTATGGTTTTCGCAAGGAATTCTGCAATGGGATTCAACCGGATTGCCGACAGGCATTTTGATGCCCGGAATCCAAGGACAAAAAGCCGGGAGATTCCTGCAGGAATCATTTCACCCGGAGCTGCATCCGCCTTCGTTATAATAAATGCGTCTCTGTTTATCTTAACAACATACTTCATCAACAAACTGACCTTTTGGCTCTCTCCTGTAGCGCTGCTTGTAATCCTCGGATACAGCCTTACAAAAAGGATTACATCATTATGTCATCTTATCCTTGGACTTGGACTGAGCCTGGCTCCTATTGGCGCATATATCTCTGTAACAGGATCTTTCAGTCTGCTTCCGATTATTTATTCATTTATTGTACTGACCTGGTCAAGCGGATTTGATATTATATATGCATTGCAGGATGATGATTTTGACCGGTCATCAAATCTCTATTCCATTCCTTCTCTGGCCGGAAGGAAAAATGCACTTCTGATTTCCTCATTGTTGCATATGATAACTTTTGGTATGGTAATAACAGCCGGTATATTGGGAAAATCGGGATATCTATACTGGACAGGAGCTCTGATATTTTCAGCATTATTATTATATCAGCATCTGATAGTCAAGCATGATGATCTCAGCAGAGTCACTCTGGCATTCGGGACGACAAACGGTATAGCCAGCATTCTTTTTGCAATCTTTGTAATTACTGATCTTTTTTAAATCCGGCTATTTAGTTTTATATTTCAAACAATTTTGTTGATTTTTTGATTTTTCGTTTCTTGCGGTAAAATAAAAACAGATAACAATGGGGCAAATTGTAATTAAAGAGGTTCTTACAAAACAAGAACGCAACATATTTATATACCTGCCTGAGAAAATTCATAAGAATGAACCTGAATGGCTCCATCCGATATATATGGATGAAAGATTGTTATTTGATAAGGATAAAAACAAGTCTTACAAATATGCTGATGCAATCCTGCTCCTTGCCTACAAGGATGATAAGCCAGTCGGAAGAATTATGGGCCTGGTAAACAACAGGTACAATGAAATACATAATGAACAGTATGGCAGATTCTGCTTTATGGAATGCTATGACGACAAGGAGGTTTTTCATGCACTTATTACTGCAGTTGAGAAATGGCTGAAAGAACGAGGGATGAAGAAAATAATTGGGCCATTGGGATTTTCAGACAAAGATCCGCAGGGATTTCAGATTGAGGGCTTTGAATATCCGCAGTTTATGACAAGTGCCAATAATTCAGCTTACATGCCAAAATTCCTTGAGGGTGAAGGATATAGCAAAAAGGTTGACCTTGTTAACTACCTTGGGAAAATACCTGAAAAATTTCCTCTTATTTACGAGAAAGTTCTTTCACGTATGGAGAACGCCAAGGAATACATTATCATTGAATTTAAATCGATAAAAGAACTCAAACCTTATATTCTTGAAGTGCTTGAACTCATGAATGAAACTTTTAAGGAGATATATGGTTTCGTTCCTCTGAACGACAATGAAAAAATGGAGTTTGCAAATCGTTATCTGCCTGTTCTTGATCCCAAATTCATCAAGTTGATCCAGAAAGACGGATCGCTTGTTGGTTTTGCAATCGGGATGCCTGATTTCAGCAAAGGTATCCGGCAGGCAAGAGGAAGAATCTTACCGTTTGGCATTATCAGGATACTCATTGATTCGAAAAGATCCAAAAAATTACTTATGATGCTTGGCGGTGTTAAGAAAGAATACAGGGGCAAGGGTCTCGATGTTTTAATGGGAGTTAAGATACTCCAGTCGGCAATAAAGCATAAGATGGAAACTCTTGACAGCCACCTTGTACTTGAAGACAATACGAAGATGAGAGGTGAGTACGAACGTGTTGGCTGTAAAGTAGTTAAAAAATTCAGAATTTACGAAAAAGATCTGTAATTCCGGAAACCGGTAACCAGTCGTCCGATAGCCGTTTCATCAGAACCTGAATGCCAGGGTAATTCCCACCATTTCCTTAAACTGTACGCGTGCAGTTTTCTTTTGTGATCCGTCCGGATTCAATACAGGTATGTCATTGTCATCCAGTACCGGAGTTTTGGTATCATCATCAAAAATCAGATGGGTATTTATTCTCAGATCCGTGAACCAGTTAAGACTTGCAGTCAGGATCATCTCCCAGTCGACATCGATATTCTGAGGATTATGAACATAATTCGTAAATAGCTGCAACCTGTTTGTCATTGAGACTGATTTGTAAGGCCTCCAGACATTTGAAATTAAGAAGCTGACACCAGGCTCATGCAAAGATTTCCTGTTGGCAGGGATACCGTATTTTGTCTGGTCAATATGAACAGTATCAGTCATGAAAGTCCCTTTATAGGATAATGGTGAAAAGTTTATTGATGTCTGTGGATTAGGCTTGTAATCAAGACCCAAACCGAGTGTAAGTACAGCTGGATTGAATATTTTGGAAACCAGAACCGAGGTATCCCTGTTGTTTACTTTGGAATATGTATAACCCGGTGCTAACTGAGTCTTGAACAGCATAATAGCACTAAAATCAAACTTGCCAAATGCTTTGTGATTAAGTTTTGAGTTCGTTTCAATGATATCTGTGTTTTTCCTGACAGGATTTTCACCTGATGCAAGGAAACCCAGTTTTATTCGGGCAAAGTTATTCGACGAAAGCTTCATCTGTTTATTGTTATAATCAGCATAACCGGTAACATCAAGTAATGATGAAAGACTCTTTTCACCTCCCTTTACCCAGTTAAAAAGTGCTGTCTGGCTGAATGCAAGGTTTGCTTCTGTCCTGTATTTCCAGTACTGTTGCTTGACAACAATCCTTTGAATTTCAAGAAGTTTAGACTTGTCCTGATGCTGTACATTTATTTTTGCTTCAGTATTGCCTGTTTGCTGTTTGGGCGGACGTTTAAAGTCGACCCCCTGCTCCACAAACAATCCTATTGTATCTCTTCCTGTATTTCCTATCCAGACTGTAACTGAATCATTCAATTCGTTCTTCAGCCAGTATCGTATCATATTACCTGCCTTCGAATTAAGCCATACAGGGACAACAGCTTCACCCCTGCCTATGAAATTTATTATGGATGAATCCCTGTCTTCCATATACTTCATCAGACAATGTACAGCAACTTCAATTGAATCAGCCTGATATGGATAATTGAAATATTTAAAAGGGAATGATGGCCTTGACACAGTTACCTCATTGAGAGTGTCTATTATAACAAGTATAGAGGTATCTTTCAAACCTGACTCAGAAACTGAAAAAGGTATGGTATCCTGAAAATGTGACAGAACATGATTTACTGAATCACCTGTAATTAGTACCGGCGTGTTACCTATTGCTGATTTTGAAGTATCAGGAACTGAGAACCTGACAGGCTTTATTACCGGAATCTTAAGTCTTAATGGCTCCCATATATAAAATTTATCCCACGAAATTCTCAGCGAATCATACGGATATTTCTTAAGAAATACTTCCGATGAATCATAAGGAGGATGAGAAGCTGCAAAAACAAGTTGTCCGATGGCCTTACGAAAAGGATCATTTACATCGTTCCAGTAATGAGACTGATATCGATGTTCAAGATATTTTACAGCCTGTTCTGTTGTAAGGGCAATTTCTGGTTTTAAATGGGATTCGCCGTAAATGACACCGATCTTTTTAAGCGAATCGATCACCTCTTTGGCGGATCGTATACTGTCATTTACCTCCTGAGCAAAAGCAGGCATACCCATACTAATAATCACTGTGGCAATAAGTAACTGGTAAAATACTCTTCTCATCTTTCTTGATTTTAAACTTCCGGTTTCCCGGTTGAATATATCACAAATAACTATTATTTTTACTAATCAAATCAATCAAAATTGAACTCTGTTATAACTATAACGTATATTCCATTGTTTGATGTATACAGGAATATAAAAAACAGGGATAATTTTCCCGGATAAGCTTAATCCTGAGAAACCGGAGATCAATCTATCATTTGACAAATACAGAGCCTTATTTGCCCCTGCTGAGGGTAATGGATAAAATCCCCTTTAGAAAGTTGGGTCTGAATGACAGGTAATAAGCAATTGAAACTAATAAAATAATACCCATAATATTTATTGTATGAACTTACCATTTGCAGAGCCATTTAAGATGAAGATGGTTGAAAATATTTATAAAAGCACCCGTGAAGAACGTGAAAGATGGATAAAAGATGCATCGTATAATCTTTTCAATCTAAGGTCAGAAGAAGTATATATCGATCTTCTTACAGATTCCGGAACCGGTGCCATGAGCGATAAGCAGTGGTCGGCCATTATGGTCGGTGACGAAAGCTATGCGGGTTCCTCCTCCTATTACAACCTGAAGGATGCGATATGGGATACAACCGGATTTCCGTATTTTCTTCCCACTCACCAGGGACGGGCTGCTGAGAATGTACTATTTTCAGTACTTGTAAAAGAAGGGGATATTGTTCCCGGAAACTCACATTTCGATACCACCAAAGGGCATATCGAATTCAGGAAAGCAAGGGCTGTCGATTGCACGGTGGACGTGTCAAAAGAGATTAAAACCATTGATCCCTTCAAGGGGAATATTGATCTTGATAAACTTGAGGATGTACTTAAAAACACTCCGTCCAACAAGATCTCTTTCATTATAGTAACTGTTACCAATAATACTTCAGGAGGTCAACCTGTAAGCATGTCTAACATAAGAGAAGTCTCAAAGCTTGCCAAAAAATATGGCGTAAAATTTATTATCGACGGGGCCCGTTTTGCAGAGAACGCCTATTTCATAAAAACCAGGGAAAAAGGGTATGAAAACAGGGAGATAACCGATATCACAAGGGAGATGTTTTCATATGCTGACGGAATGACAATGAGCTCTAAGAAAGATGGAATTGTAAATATGGGAGGTTTTATAGGATTCCGTGATGAAAAACTTTACAGGCAGGCAACAACATATAATATAATTTTCGAAGGATACATAACATACGGAGGAATGTCAGGGCGAGACATGAATGCACTGGCCCAGGGATTACATGAAGGAACTGAGTTTTTATTTCTTGATTCACGTATAAAACAGGTAGCGTATCTTGGGAATAAACTTAAAGCGTATGGCATCCCGATGATCGAACCATTTGGTGGCCATGCTATATTTATTGATGCAAAAGGATTCCTTCCTTCAATACCAAAGGAAGAGTTTCCTGCTCAGACACTTGCAATCGAACTTTACCTTGAAGGAGGTGTTAGGGGAGTTGAAATTGGAGCTCTGATGGCTGACCGGGATCCGGTAACAAGGGAAAACAGGTTCCCTGAGCTCGAACTTTTAAGGCTGGCAATTCCACGAAGGGTATATACAAATAACCATATGGATTACGTAGCCGCAGTTGCCGGTAATGTTTTTGAACGAAGGTATAACATTAAACATGGAGTAAAAATAAAAAGGGAAGCACAGATATTAAGGCATTTTACAGTAGAACTTGAAAGGTTATAGTCCCTGTTTTGATAAGTTCCCATTATTGATTTCCTTTGCTGACTAAATATTTAAAATGCAGGATTTCACTAACGGACACGAAGGAAAACTGATTTTCAAATTTGCTGCTCCGATGCTGATTGGAAACATATTTCAGCAACTTTTCAGTGTTGTCGACAGCATTGTTGTAGGTAAATTCGTAGGCAAGGAAGCACTCGCAGCCGTTGGAGCATCATTCCCTGTTATATTCATTATGGTCTCCATGATAATCGGCCTCGTAATGGGAACCACAGTTGTCATTTCGCAGTATTTTGGAGCCAAAGACTTCGTCAAAGTCAAAAGGGCTATTGATACAATGTATATCTACACAATCATTATCGGGTCAATAACGACAATTATAGGCATTCTGATCAGTGAACCCCTTTTGCGACTGATTGATCTTCCTGAAAATATCTTACCCCAGGCAGTACTCTATCTGAAAATATACCTGTCAGGTATCCTTATCTTTTTTGGTTTTAATGGAACCAGTGCGGTTCTGAGAGGACTTGGCGATTCGAAGACACCTCTCTATTTTCTCGTTATTGCCAGCCTTGCTAACATTGTACTGGTGGTACTTTTTGTGGGAGTTTTCAAATGGGGAGTTGCAGGAGCTGCATACGCTACATTGCTGGCAAATGCAATTGCATTTGGACTGGCAATATGGTGGCTGAATAAGACACATAAGCTGATCAGGATCGCTATTAAGGGCCTTCATTTCGACAGGGAGACATTTCAGCAGAGCCTTAGAATAGGGCTGCCAACAGGTGTACAACAGACACTTGTTGCTTTGGGAGGCATAGCACTGTTTGATATTGTCAATAAATTCGGCACAGATGTAATTGCCGGATACTCTGTTGCCAGCAGGCTCGATTCTCTGGCATTGATCCCGGCAATGTCATTTTCACAGGCTCTTTCAACATTTGTAGGTCAGAATATAGGCGCTAATAAGCCTGAACGTATAAAGGCAGGATTGATAGCTACAATTAAAATGTCGGGAATTGTAACAATTGTTACAACTGTTTTTATTGTACTCTGGGGACATTTAATAATGAAAATGTTTACAAACGACACTGAAGTGATACGCCTTGGAGATCAGTATCTTACAATTGTTAGTATTTTCTATATTACATTCACTCTTATGTTCATATATAATGGTGTGACAAGAGGTGCAGGAGATACTCTTCTTCCAATGATTTTCTCCATTCTATCTCTCTGGTTAATAAGAATTCCTTTTGCCTGGTATTTTTCAGGTAAACTGGGTGCCACAGGTATATGGTGGTCAATACCTGCAGGATGGGCAGTCGGACTTTTCCTCTCCTACTTTTATTATAAGACCGGTCGATGGAAAACTAAAGCTGTTGTAAAATATGAATAGAATGTGTAAATTACATATATTCAGTTATTCAACTCAATTAAATAATAGATTATGATAAAATCGATGACCGGCTATGGAAAAGCCACTGCAGAAACTGCCCAGAAAAAGATAACCATCGAAATTAAATCGTTGAATTCCAAACAGCTTGATCTCAATGCCAAACTTCCCTGGCTTTATAAAGAGAAAGAGCCTGAAATAAGAAATCTTATAAGTCAAAGCCTTGACAGGGGAAAGGTCGATTTTTCCATCTTCATAGACTCTGCCAATCAGGAAGTTGCAACAATAATTAATAAGGCGGCAGTTAAAAATTATTATAATCAGTTCACTGAAATTGCTTCAGACCTGCAAATCAAACTCGATGACCAGATATTTTCAGTAATAATGAAACTTCCCGATACTTTGAAAACCGATAAGGAAGAAATACCTGAAGCTGAATGGTCGCTGGTCAGAGAACAGATTCTGACTTCAGTTAAAATGCTCGATCAGTTCCGGATTGAGGAGGGTAATTCTATCATGAAAGATATGACAAAATGCATTGAAAAAATCCTGTCACTTCTTGAAAAGATTGGCGTTCACGAAGAAGGACGTCTCAAAAAAGTAAGGGAAAAACTAAAAGCAATGCTTGAGGAAAATGTGGGATCCGAGAACGTCGACAAGAACAGGTTTGAACAGGAACTCATTTTTTACATTGAAAAATTTGATATAAACGAAGAGAAAGTAAGGCTGAAGACACACTGTGATTATTTCCTTGACACTCTTAAATCTGATTCGCCAAATGGAAAGCTGCTGAACTTTATATGCCAGGAGATCGGCAGGGAAATAAATACTATTGGCTCAAAAGCTAACGATGCATCGATCCAGAAACTGGTTGTAATGATGAAAGATGAGCTGGAAAAAATCAAAGAACAAACCCTTAATGTTTTATAAAAAAGACACAACGGCAAAACGGCAAAACGGCAAAATTGAAAGCATTAGATTATTATAGTTAAAAACAACAGGATTTAACTGACAGGGAATGAATGGCAAACTTGTAATAATATCAGCGCCATCTGGTGCAGGAAAAACAACACTTGTAAAACATTTGCTTGACAGTGGTTTAAACCTGTCATTTTCAGTTTCTGCAACTACCAGACCAATAAGGGGGACTGAAAAAAATGGCGTAGATTATTTCTATCTCTCTGTAAATGAGTTTAAAAATAAAATTGCCGGCAATGAGCTGGTTGAATGGCAGGAGGTATATCAGGATCTGTTCTATGGTACGCTGAAATGTGAAATGGAAAGGATCTGGAAAGATAATAAGCATGTTCTGTTTGATGTTGATGTTAAAGGAGGAATCAATCTCAAGAATATCTTCGGACAACAGGCTCTTTCCATATTTATCATGCCACCATCGGTTGAAGAACTTGAAAAAAGGTTGCAGAACAGAGCCACTGACAGCCCTGATAAGATCAGAATCAGGGTTGAAAAGGCCAGAGAAGAGATCACTCTTGCAGACAAGTTTGACTGCATAGTAATTAATGACAGGCTTGAAACAGCACAGAAGGAGGTTTATAATCTGATCTGCAATTTTTTAAATGAAAAGCATCCCTCAAAGACGTATCCCGGGAGAAAAACTGGAAAAGGATACATTCCGAACAGAGATTAATGATATATGTCTAAAGTTGGATTATACTACGGGTCATTTAATCCGGTTCATATCGGACATCTTGCCATCGCAGGTTACATGACGGAATTTGCCGGTCTTGAACAGGTTTGGTTTGTGGTCAGTCCGCATAATCCATTGAAAAAAAAAGAAACGCTTCTTGAAGACCATCACCGCTATTATATGACACAACTTGCCATTGGAGATAACGATAAACTGATGGCTTCCGATATAGAATTCAAATTGCCTTTACCTTCATATACTATTGACACACTTGTATATCTGAAAGAAAAATATCCAAAACACAGGTTCTGCCTGGTGATGGGTGAAGACAACCTTTATACACTCCATAAGTGGAAAAATGCAAGGGAACTTCTGAAGGATCATCCAGTTTATGTCTATCCCAGGCCTGGTACAGTCAAACCCTCTTCCCCACTTCTTGAGCAGATCATTGCGTCATCAGAGATACATTTTGTGGATGCTCCTCTGATGGATCTTTCAGGAACCTTTATAAGAAACGGGATAAAGAATGGAAAAGATATGTCATATTACCTGGCGCCAAAAGTATGGCAGTATATCAGGGAAATGCATTTCTATGAGAAATAGAATAATGGCGTAAGGCAATATGCTGAAGGCGAAATTGATTTTTCAGAAAATACCGGTTACCGGATACCGATTACATTATTAACAGAACATTACTCTGAAAAAACCTCAGACTTTCTGAATTTCTTTAATAATCTCCTCACCCCTTACAAGCGCTTTTTCATTCATCGGGATAAGGTTATGGTAACGCTCAGGAAGTGATTTCTTAAGACCTTTAATTACGTTTTCAAGCTTTATTATCGGACGGACCTTTATAAATCCACCAAGGACTATCATATTGAACACCTTGCTGATATTCATTTTTCCTGCCTCTTCAGCAGCATCTATCCTGTAAATCGAGATATCCTTTCTTTCAGGATGCCTTGTTATTCCATTTCCGTCATAGATCAGAACTCCGCCTGGCTTGACTGCATGTTCAAATTTATCGAGAGACTGCTGGTTAAGGATAATGGCGGTATCAAAATGCCTGAGAATAGGCGAACTGATCCTTTCACTGCTGATTATTACAGTAACATTAGCAGTTCCACCTCTCATTTCAGGTCCGTATGCAGGCATCCAGCTTACTTCCATATCCTGCATCACAGCTGAATAAGCCATTATTTTCCCCATTGACAGAACGCCCTGTCCGCCAAAACCTGCTATAATTATCTCTTCAGTCATTTTTCTATGTTTAAATTTTTATCCCTGACTATTCAGCCGGAGTCTTAAGATCTCCAAGCGGATAATACGGGAACATATTTGCTTCCATCCACTTATTTGACTCAACCGGAGTCATTTTCCACCCTGAAGGACAGTTTGAGACAATCTCAATGAAACAAGTTCCCCTTTTAAGCTTTTGATATTCTATAGCTTTGCGCATTGCTTTCTTTGTCCTGCGTACGTTAGCAGGGGTATGAACACTCTGTCGGGTTACATAATACGTACCTTCCAAAGTTGCTACGATATCAGTCATCTTCAAATTATTCCCCATTGTTTTTACATCTCTTCCAAGAGGTGAAGTAGATGATTTCATTCCGGGAATAGTTGTCGGAGCCATTTGTCCTCCGGTCATTCCATAAATACCATTATTCACAAAAATGATAAGGATATTTTCACCTCTGTTGCAGGCATGTATTGTCTCGGATGTTCCTATGGCCGCCAGGTCACCATCGCCCTGGTAAGTAAAAACAAATCTGTCGGGAAGTAACCTTTTTATAGCGGTTGCCACTGCCGGAGCTCTTCCGTGGGCAGCCTGTTGTATATCGACATCAAGGTAATGGTATAGAAACACTGAACATCCGACAGGTGACACTCCTATGGTCGTAGGTTGCAGACCGAGCTCTTCAATTAATTCTGCCAGAATACGATGCGTTGTTCCATGTCCGCACCCGGGACAATAAGAAAAAGTATTGTCCAGGATAACATCAGACCTTCGGTATGCAAGGTTTTCAGGCTTTATAATTTCCTTTAATCCGGTAGCTTCTTTCATCTCACTATCCTCCAATAAATAACGTTTTTAATTTCTCAACAACCTCATCAGGTGTTGTAACAATTCCACCCATCCTGCCAAAATGTTTCACGGGTACTTTACCGTTTACGGCAAGCATGACATCTTCAACCATCTGTCCAGAGCTCATTTCTACTGACAGTATTCCTTTTACCTTTTCGCCAAGTTCATTGATTCTTACCGAAGGGAACGGGAATAAAGTAATAGGCCTGAGAAGGCCAACTTTAATTCCATGCTCACGTGCAATCTGAACTGATTTCTGGCATACTCTGGCACTTGTTCCGTAAGCTACAAGAAGGTACTCTGCATCGTCACAATTAAATTCTTCATAACGAACTTCATTCTTCCTTATTTCATTATATTTGTCCTGCAGCTTATGATTAAATTGTTCCTGAGCATCCGGATCAAGATCAAGTGATGTTATGATGTTCCTGTCTTCTCTTTCTCCTTTTCCTGTTGTAGCCCATTCAGGTACTACGGTAGATCTTGGTTTTTGAGGTTTCAGGTACACTTTCTCCATCATCTGCCCGATAGCGCCATCGGAAAGGATAAGTACAGGATTCCTGTATTTGAAAGCAAGGTCAAAACTAAGTTCTACAAAATCAGCCATTTCCTGGACTGATGAAGGTGCAAGAACAATCAGATGATAATCGCCATGACCGCCACCTTTTACCGACTGAAAGTAGTCAGCCTGTGCCGGCTGAATAGTACCCAGTCCGGGACCACCCCTGGCCACATTTACAATGAGGCATGGGAGCTCTGCTCCTGCTATATATGAAATCCCTTCCTGTTTCAGGCTTATTCCGGGTGAAGATGAGGAAGTCATTACCTTTTTACCGCAACCTGCGCCGCCATAAACCATATTTATTGCGGCAACTTCACTCTCAGCCTGGAGTACAACCATCCCTGTTTTCTCATACGGGTTAGCCTCCATAAGGTATTCAAGTATCTCACTCTGAGGAGTAATCGGATACCCAAAATAGCCATCAACACCGGCGCGTATGGCAGCTTCGGCTATTGCCTCATTGCCTTTCATTAACCTTAATTCCTTTTCCATCGGTGTCTATATTTTTGTTTTATAAACAGTTATAACCCCATCAGGACAGACAATTGCACAACTTGCACAACCAATACATAATTCAGGATTAGCCGGATAGGCATTATAATATCCCTTGCTGTTGACCTCTTTTGCCATAGCGATGGTACCAGTCGGACAAGAGACCATGCATACTTCGCATCCTTTACATTTCTCAACATCCACTACAATACTACCTCTGATCTTTGCCATTTCAATTAATCTTTTTTCGTAACAGGATTATTCCTGTAAAAAGTTTCCAAACGCGTTTCAAGTTCATCAAACTGCTCCCGGTAAACATGTGATACACAGGCTCTCAAACCATCCTTCCTGTTGCTTCCTGTAATATCGAGTGTTATAGCGCTTATGCCATAGTAGAGAAGTTTTTCAAGCAACTCTGCGCCGGTCATTCCGGGATATGCTATCGTGAAATAAAATCCATCAGCTATTGGTTTGTCGATATCGGTATCATAAGCTATTGTGAATCCATTTTTTGTAAAAAGGGATTTCATTATTCTGGCCTTCTCACCGTATTCACTTACTTCATCAAGAAATTTATATTTCCCGTCATTAACATTCCTGAAGATTGCTGTCAATCCATACTGAACCGAATGGGCCACTCCGGCTGACAAACCATAGAGAGCTCCATATACTATTGAGTGACCGAATTTTTCAGTTGAATAATATCTTTTAAGATCAGGATAGCTTCTCTCGAAAAGATGATCTGAAATTGCCATCATCCCTATTCTCTGACCCGCATAGCTGAATACTTTTGAACTGGATATCAATATGATATAATCATCTGTATATCTGCCAATTGATGGCTGAAATGGAGGTACTCCCGGTTTCGAATAATCAGTTCTGAAATCCATCCCGAAATATGCAAGGTCTTCAATAGCTATAACATCATATTTCCTGCATAGTTCACCAATTATAGAAAGCTCGTCCTCACTCAGGCACATCCAGGTTGGATTATTGGGATTTGAATACACAATAGATGAAACCTTACCACCGCAAAGGAATGATTCCAGTTTATCTTTTAGTTTTTTGCCCCTGTAATTGAAAATATCAAAAGATGCATAGTCATGTCCGAGCATTTCTACCTGTTTCTTCTGTACCGGGAATCCAGGATCCAGAAACAGAGAACCTTCTTTATTCCGGTCATTCCTGTTGGCCACAAGAAAAGCTGCCATTGATCCCATCATCGAACCCACAGTTGGAACACATCCTTTAGGATTAATATCAAGATCCAGAAAAAGCTTTACAAACCGGGAGGTCTCACTCTTAAGCGCAGGTAAGCCCTCTATATCAGGGTATAATGAAGCAACACCTTTTCTGAGAGAATCAATTTCAGCATCAATGCCAGACTGAGCAGCTGGCAAACCCGGCACACCCATTTCCATTCTTATATATCTGGCTCCGGTTGCAGCTTCAAGCTGATTTACAAGCCTGGCTATCTCCCTAATGGATGAAGTGGCAAACGACGTTATTCCACTCTCTTCAATTATTCTTCTTACTGTTTTATTATCTAATGGTGTGTTTTCCATCTCAAGAATCAATACAAGTTCCTTTTCTATTTTAAGGCAACAAATATAATAATATTAAACCCATTCAAAAGTGATCATTATCACTTCAGAAGCTTGTTGAAATCAGGGTCAGTATTTACGGTTATCAATTACTCTCTTTGATTTTCCTTCACTCCGTTCAATCGTCTTTGGCTCAACCAGTGTAACTTTCAATCCTATACCGATAGAGCTCTCAAGAGAGTGCTGAATCTTCTGCCTCAGCGATTCAAGTTCACTTATCTTGTCCTGGAAAAACTCCTCTTCCACTTCTACCTTCAGCTCGAGTGTATCAAGGTTATTCTGACGGTCAACAATCAGAAGGTAATGAGGCTTGATCTCACTTATATCCAGAAGTACGCTCTCAACCTGTGACGGAAACAGGTTAACACCCCTGATAATAAGCATATCATCACTTCTGCCCAGACATTTTTCCATTCTGACCAGGGTACGGCCACATTTGCATTTTTCATAATTCAACCGGGTAAGATCTCTGGTTCTGTACCTTATCAGTGGCAAGCCTTCTTTAGTGATAGTTGTAAAAACAAGCTCACCTGTACTGCCTGGGGGCAGGACCTCAAGTGTTTTAGGTTCAATTATTTCAGGGAAAAAATGATCTTCATTTATATGCAATCCTTTCTGTTCAAGGCACTCGCTTGCCACACCAGGACCTATCACCTCACTTAAGCCATATATATCAATTGCTTTTATCTTCAGCTTATCCTCTATCTCACGTCGCATATTTTCAGTCCATGGTTCGGCACCAAATACTCCCACCTTGAGTTTTAAGTCTTCACGCTTTATCCCGCTCTCACTGATAGCTTCAGCCAGGAATAGTGCATAAGATGGAGTACAGGCAAGCACCGTGCTACCAAAGTCGTGCATCAGTTGAATCTGACGGGTAGTATTTCCCCCTGAAATAGGAATTACTGATGCACCAATTTTTTCACCCCCATAATGGATGCCAAGTCCACCTGTAAAAAGTCCGTAACCATATGCTATCTGTATGAAATCGTTACGGTTAGCTCCGGCAGCAGTAAGAGTCCTTGCCATTACCTCCGACCAGGTTGAAATATCACCTCTGGTATAGCCGACAACAGTTGGCTTACCGGTGGTCCCGGACGAAGCATGTATCCTCACAATTTCGCTCATGGGAACCGCAAACAAACTAAAAGGATAATTGTCGCGCAGATCCTGCTTGGTTGTAAATGGCAGTTTCTGCAAATCATCTATTGAATGAATTGCATCAGGGCCCAATCCTGACTCCTGCATCTTATTTCTGTAATAAGGGACATTGAAGTAGACTCTTTCAACAGTTTCCCTCAGTCTTTCACTTTGTACTTTTCTGAGTCCATCCCTGTCCATGCATTCGAAATGGCGGTTCCAGATTTCCATATTCGTCTGTTATCAATTGAGTTATGAAGATTAAATCCCTGCTGAATTATATTTTGTATAAATCACTGGAGGTGAGCAATTCCAGCTCATGGCTTTTTAAAGCCTTAATAGCTTCAACATTATTGCTGCACCTGAGAATAATAATTGATTTATCCTCAACAGAGTATGCATATGTATATTCCACACTTATTTTCAGATCCGACAGAATTCTCAGAACTTTTGCATAGTGTTTTGCTTCGTTCGGAACAATTACGGAAATCACATCCGTAATATTGACTGTAAATGCGTTCTGCTTGAGTAGTTCCCTGGCTTTTTCAGGTTCCGGTACGATTATCCTTAATATACCAAACTCGGCGGTATCGGCAACACTTAATGCAGTGATCCTGATATTTTCACTACCCAATACTTCAAGTACCTCAGTGAGGCGGCCTGACTTATTTTCAAGAAAAATTGATAACTGATGTATTATCATATTACCCCTGATTTATGATTAGAAACTCATGTAATCCTGTCGTTTTCATTTCTCGATCCTTATCCTGGCGTCTACCACAGTTAAACTCTCAGGGCTGCCAATGAGTGGATTAAGGTCCATCTCTTTTATCTCAGTTGCAAAGCGCAAAAGAGTGGAGAGGCGCACAATAATTTCGGCAAACTTTGATTCATTTATGCCGGGTTTCCCCCTCGTGCCATGGATAATCTTATAACTTTTAATGCTCCTTATCATCGATTCGGCCTCGCTAAAGGTGAGAGGTGCGAGTCCGGATGAAACATCTTTAAGCACTTCAACAAATATACCGCCGAGGCCGCACAGTATGATATGCCCGAAACGAGGTTCATATTTGGCGCCTATAAACAACTCTGTACCTGACAGCATCTGCTGAACGAGAACTGATTTAACACCTTTAATTTTCATCATCCTGCTGAATTCCGCCTCAAGATGTTTTTCCGATTTGATATTGAGTGTTACTCCTCCGACATCTGACTTATGCACAGGCCCTACAACCTTGAGAGCAAGAGGATAACCAGTTTTCTTTGCCACAGATAATAAATCCTTCCTTGTCTTTACAACCGATTCCTTCACAACAGGAATATTTGCAGCGCCCAGCATCTCCTGAATAACTGCCGGCTCAAGATATCCGTTATGCGCTTTATCAATTATCTGCCGTATGCGTGGAACATCAACCTTGTCAAGAAATATCTTTTCATCAGCAGGGTAAGGTGCATTGGATATTTTGGTAAGTGCCCTGCCAAGGACAACTTCATCGGGGAAATTAACATGTCCCTTATCGAGAAAATAAGCAAGTTCCTCGGATGAGCTGGTTATTGACGGAAGGATAGGATAAAGTGGTTTATCGCACTCCTCTATTTTCCTGTGAAGCAGATCATAGACTTCAGTCATGTCATTCAGTCCATTGCTTCCAAAAATTACTGTCATGCCATCCAGCATAGGAATCTTCTTGTCAACATATTCTATTACTTTGTCAAGCTGTTCAGTAGTAGCTGTTGCTATCATATCTATGGGATTGTCTGCAGATGCACCCGGATTCATCATTTTAAGAAGAGTTTCATTATGTACACCGGTTATCCTTGGAATATTCATTCCTCCTGCAGAAAGAGCGTCAGTAAGCATAACGGCAGGGCCTCCTGCATGAGTAATTATTGCTATATTTCTGCCCTTCAATGGTTTATGAATAAATACTGAAGCAACTGTAGCAAGTTCTTCACGGCCAGAACAT
>Ga0334722_10002605_pt1 | contig 20191 bp, 25 predicted proteins | sample C3_bottom_MG_FD_207210 | JGI IMG/M metagenome (GOLD analysis project Ga0334722, IMG submission 207210) | Sediment microbial communities from Yellowstone Lake, YNP, Wyoming, USA - C3_bottom | ecosystem: Environmental > Aquatic > Freshwater > Lake > Sediment | place: USA: Wyoming | collected...
GCATTGATATTTTGGCGGCAGGAAAACGCAGGGCATAAGCAGGGTGGCAGGTGATGAAATATGTCCTGCCACCGTTCTGGAGAGTCGTACCGTGGTCCTTTGTTATCTCGACCTTCCGGTCGAGGAGAGCGAGGCAGGCGGTATTTCCGAGGAGGACTATGATCTTGGGCCCGATGACCGTGATCTGTTTCATCAGATGCTTCCTGCTGTGCAGGACATTCTCCCGTGAAGGAGTGCCACGAAGCGGCAGGTATTTTACCGGGCTTGTTATATAGACCTCTTCCTCTTTCAATCCGATCTCCGTAATCATCGACCGGAGGAGCCTCCCTGACCTTCCGATAAAAGGGCGGCCGGTCTTTGCTTCCTGCCTGCCGGGGGCCTCTCCCAGGAAAAGGACATCTGCGTCGGCAGCGCCTTCACCCGGCACTGGTTCGCCGGTCCCCCATTCCCTGCAGAGGCGGCATTCTGCGATTTCGTCCGCTATCCCTGCAAGTTTCTTCTCTCTGTCTGTTTTCTTCATACGATAGTATAAAAGTTCTCCGGAATTTTCTGCGCGGACGAAACCCGGTGAAGATTACGAACGGAATAGGAGACCTTTTAAACAGCTATATCAGTGTCTTTTCCCGGCTCGTCATGGCCGCTCCGCGATGTGTCTGTCGCCAACACTGAACCAGCCGTCCCGTGCAAATTCGAAGCGCTCTGTTTCCTCAAAAGTGCCGATAAATCTCCTGGCTGTTTCCTGATATTTCAGTTTGCTTCCTTATATATCGGGGAACCTCAAATATTTTGCCTGAAAAAAATCAATAAAATCATGTAGTTGTTGTTGGCCGGTGTTTTGCATCAAATATCCTTATCAAGGAGTATCGTATGAAAACTTTGTTAGTTGTGGATGATGTTCAACCTGTACGGCAATTAGCAAAGATAATACTACAGCAGAGTCTTACGGATGCCGAGATATTGGAAGCTGCCAATGGTAAAGAAGCTGTTGAGGTACTTAAAACCAGACCTGTTGATGTGGTTTTAACAGATTACCAAATGCCTGAAATGGATGGAGCGGAACTTTGTAATTATATAAAACAACATTACCCAGGAACCAAAGTAGCTCTAATGTCGGGGATAATATCTGGTACAACAAATATAGTTCCAATAGACAAAGCAGATGTTTTTATAAATAAACCTTTTCACGCTCAACATCTATTGGCGACTATTATGGGATTGTTGTAACAAAAGGCTCGATAACGTTTATGCGGTAATAGAGATCTTCTCTGGAACGGCCCTTTTTAACTTCTTCAGCCTGGTCACAGTTAGTTGCGGAGATGAGTCTGAAGGCCACCTTTATCTTTGTATGAGTTGCAACCATATTCGACATTGCACCAGGAAGCACAGATTTTATTCATCTATCCAAAGACGCCCGAATCGAGGATGCTAAGGCGGGGCACCAAAGAAATAGAAATAGTGCCTGATATATCAGGAGACTCCTGATATATCAGAAGGCATCACCCTTTACCCTATCATCCTTCATCGCAGTTTGCGCTGAACTTTCAATGATTTCAAAGAGTTCGAGAACCCTTTCTTCCCATATAGATCTTGGCACAACGTATGCAATTGTATAGATGCAGTATACGTTTAAAGAGAAAGGAGAAAAGTCATGAGCACGGAAACCATACTTATCATCATTGTTTTAATTGTTATTTTCGGTGGTGGTGGATTCTACTGGCGGGGGCGGGGCCGTTAGGCACCCATAAGATAGGAGGAGTGAAATGAAAAAAGTAATTTTCATGGCGGTATTAATGGTTTTTGGACTGGTCCTGTTTTCGGGCTGCGCCACAATGAAAGGCGAAACAACGGGTGAATATATCGACGACTCGACGATTACGACAAAAGTTAATGCTGATATAGTCAAAGACCCGGATGCTCATTATTTCAAGATCGATGTGACGACAACAAAAGGAGATGTTGTTTTGCAGGGTTTTGTGAATAACAGAGATACCGAGGCACGGCTTGTTGCAAAGATCAGAGAAATCCGGGACGTAAAGTCAGTGAAGAGCCTGTTGAAGATTGAAGAGAGAAAGTAGGTCACCTTAAACAGCACTTTGGTTGCGAAGTTAGCTGTGGCTAACATACCAGCAGTCAAATAAAAATCCTAAAGGAGGAATACCATGAAATCAAGCACGAAGGACAAAGTGGAAGGCACGTTTCACGACGCAAAGGGAAAGGTGAAGGAAATGGCTGGAAAAATCACCGATAATCCCAAGTTGGAGGCCAAAGGCAAGGCTGAAAAGATAGCCGGCAAAGTTCAGGAAAAGGTCGGACAAGTTAAAAAGGTTCTGGAGAATTAGGAGAGCGGTTTCTCATACGCCGGCACGCCCTGTAGGAAACGGCCGGTTTTAAAGCGGCATTAAATTGTCGAGATCCGATGTCTCAGATGAGGTCATATAACTAAAGGAGATTGCCATGATTTGGACGATTTTTGTGATACTCGTAATACTCTGGGCATTGGGGCTGGTGAGCGGTTTCGTGATTGGCGGGTTTATCCATATTTTGCTCGTCATCGCAGTAGTTGTGCTGGTGTTAGGCCTCTTTCAGAGACGATGACCATACAGAGCAAATGATTTGCTATATAATTGCTTTTATCAGCGATTTAGCAGAGATATAAAAGATGGAAAACAAAGAAATATGTCATCGAAGCTTTATCGTTGTGGTTGACAGATCGCGCGCAGGGTAGACTTAAGTTTCGGGACAAAGGCTCCAGAATAGATATTCTGGAAAATGTACAAAATCTTTAATAAAAGGAGTGTTCACATCATGAGAAATTTTTTGGTTTTGGTTCTTTCCCTTGCATTAGGTCTTTCTTTTGCTTTAACCATTGGATGCCAGAAGAAGCCAGGTGAAGAGCAGAATAAGGCTGCTGAGAAGGCAGCTGAAGTCAAGAACAAGGCCGACGAAAAGGCGACTGAAGTCAAGGATAGGGCTGACGAGAAGGCAGCTGAAGTCAATGCGAAGGCTGTCGAGAAAGCGGCTGAAGTCAATGCTAAAGTTGCTGGATGGGATTCCTGTAAGGGTTGTCATACTGACTCAGGCAAGCCTGCTCCCTCGAAGGCAGATCTCCTGAAGCGGTTCAAAACGGAGAAGGAATTAATAGCGGCTGCGAAAGCCTCCAAGAACGCAATGATGAACAAGTTCAAAAAAGACGATTTGCTCCAGGCAGCAGCAAAGGACCTTGGTCTCAAGTAAGAAATTGAAAAGGGAGGGATATCTTGGGTCTCCCTCCCTTTTCGTGTTCAATATGATAGAAACTCGTACAGCTCAAGGGAGCAGGAGTAAAAGATCAAAAAATTATTAATTGTTTTACCGGTTTTGTTTGCTTTTAGTATTTCATCCTTTGCCCGGATGGGTACCGGCCAATGGTGAACCGGCATAGAGTGAGCGCTTACCTCCAGGCAGGGCAGACTACCTGCCACGATGCGAGAGTAAAAAAGGTATATCCGTGGCTGGAGTAGGGAGAATCGAATGAGCACTATCATGACAAAAAGCAACTGGACAACATGGTTTAGCATATTTGCAGACAAACAGCGCGTCAGGATAAAACCTGATAATGCAGATGCCCATTACAATCGTGGTATTACCTATACGGACTCAGGCATGTATAAAGAGGCCATAGAGGCATTCAAGCAGGCTATTCGTTTAAAGCCTGATTATGCAGAGGCTTATTGTCTTCTTGGTGTTGCCTATAGGGACTCAGGCATGAATAAAGAAGCTATAGAGGCATACAAACGGGTTATTAGTTTAAAGCCAGACTTGGCAGACGCTCATAAAGATCTTGGCAATGTTTATCTCAGATCAGGCATGAATAAAAAGGCCATAGAGGCATTCAAGCAGGCTATTCGTTTAAAGGCTGATGATGCAGATGCCTATAACAATCTTGGTGTTGCCTATTTAAGATTAAGCGATATAGGTATGGCACTTGAGCAATATGAGATATTGTTAAGACTTGACTCTTGTAAAGCTCAGATATTACACGAACTGATTAACAAATAAATTCCTTGGGTACTACAAAATAGATGTAGAAATTGTAAATAATATCAACAAACAATTATCGCCTTTGTAATGATGGGATCTCGAAGAATTCTGCAAAGGTTCAGATAGTGGAACGACTTCATTTCCTATCTCTTTGAAAAAATAATTACACTCAAGGCGCTGCGTATTGTTGCATGACGGTCCATCCCTTATATGTCCCCGCATATCAGGTTGCACTCATAGTTTCCCTTTGCTTCAGATATGATATCGAAAGACGAACACACTCATCGAGAATTGATGCCCCCGAGTTTCTGTGTGAAGGTGCTTTGATTGGACTCGTCCTTTCGAAATGAAATTGTGAAAAGATAAATATAGATGACGGTGCGTGCCATAGGTGTATCCCTCATAATCTAGCTGTATCATATTGCATGACGTGGTAATATATTCCCATGTCGCTTCAGAAAAAGATCATCCTCAGTTTCCTGATCAGCTCAGCCCTGATTGCCGCCGTTGTGATAGCCGGTTCGGTGAGTTTTGTCGAAATCAGGAAAGAGATCCGATATCTCGAACTCTCCGATTCCCTGAGGAGCAAGACCCTCCAGCTGCGGCGGCATGAGAAGAACTTCCTTATCTATCACGAAAAAAAGGAACTCGAAAGCGTCTATGACTATATTGGACAGATCAGGGCGATAATCAGGGACAACCGCAATACCCGGAATGCCGATAAGCTGCAGGCATTGAACAAGAAGGTGGAGGAGTATGCGGCCACCTTTACCGGGATCGGCGAGGTCGAGCTGCATATGCGCAATGAACTCGGCAGCCTTACCGAGCGTTCCGGCAAAAAGGCCCTTTATGCGCCGATCGTGGAGTCGACCTTTCTCGAAAGCCCCCTGGTAAACGCTGAATTGTTGAAAAATGTCTTTGGTCTCAGGCCCGACGCCCGGGCCATCACCCTGTTGACTGATCTGAACGCCAGGATAATCACGTTGAGGAAAGAGGGCGAAGAGATCCTGATCCTTTCGAAGAACCTGGACAGTTCGGCCCGCGATAAAGTGGAGCTGGTGATCGGGTATACCCAGAAGGCCTTTGTCATCCTGTTCCCGCTTTTTCTTATCGTCGGTCTGAGCGCCCTTTTTATCGTCAGCCGCAGTGCGGTCAACCAGCTCAAGATAATAACCGGGGCGATCGAGAAGACGGGGAAGGGCGATTTCTCATCACTCTCGGTCCCCCATGAACAGGACGAGGTCGGCAGACTGATAGACGCCTTTAACCGGATGGAGCATGACCTGATAGAGCGGGACCGGGAGATAGAGCGGAAGAATGAGGAACTCCTCCAGAGCAGGAAGCTTGCCTCTATCGGCACGCTTGCCTCGGGCGTTGCCCACGAGCTGAACAATCCCCTGAACAACATCTATCTGTCGGCCCAGATCCTCTCGAAGGAGATAGGCGACCAGGACTCCTGCCCGGGGATTGTCAAAGAAACGGTCACCGATATCTATGCGCAGACGCTGCGGGTCAAGAGGATCGTCAGTGACCTCCTGGAGTTTTCGCGTGAAAAGCCGCCGGACCTGGTGCTGCAGAATCTGATGGATATCATCAATGGGATTGTCGGGCAGATGGTTGCCTCGGGCGAAATCAGGGACGTCAGGTATGTGGGGAAGGCCCCTGCCGTTGTAGAACTGAGGGTAGACCGCTACCTGATAGAACAGGTCTTCATCAACCTCTTTACGAATGCGGTCCAGGCAATGGACGGCCGGGGCGAGCTCACCTTCGAGATCCAGGAAAAAGAGAATGAAGTGCTCTGCAGGGTGTCGGATACCGGTCCGGGCATTCCGCCTGAAAATATCCCGAGGATCTTCGACCCGTTTTATACGACCAAGGGACGCGGCACCGGGCTTGGCCTTGCGATCGTTTATACTATTATAGAAAAACATAAGGGACGGATAACCGTCGAAAGCCGGCTGGGCAAAGGCACGACATTTATCCTGACAATACCGAGAGGAATATGAGCCTGAAGATACTGGTAGCAGAAGATGAGCCAATAACCCTGAAGCATATTGTCTATACCCTTCAGAAGGAGGGGCATACCGTGACCGGAGTCAGCAACGGTACGGATGCGGCTGCCCGTATTGCTGAGGAGGACTTTGATATCGTTGTAACGGACATCAAAATGCCGGGCATGGACGGGTTGAGCCTTCTGGCCCTTATCAAGGAAAAGGCCCCGGAGACGGATGTCGTTATCATCACCGGCTTCGGCAGCATCGAGTCGGCGGTCGAGGCGATGAAAAAGGGTGCATCGGAATATGTCACGAAGCCCTTTAATCTCGATGAACTGACGCTGAAGATATCAAGACTGAAGGAAAAAAAAAGGATAGAGGGCGAGAACCGGGCGCTTAAGGTCACCCTCGGTCTTGACCGGCAGTATCCCTTCATCGCAAAGAGCAGGATGATGAAACGGGTGGTCGAGGTTATCGAAAGCATCACAAACTCTGACTGCAATGTCCTGCTGACAGGGGAGAGCGGCGTCGGCAAAGGCCTGGTTGCCAAACTCATCCATCATTCGAGCAACCGCAAGGACCGGTCCTTCCTCGGGCTGAACTGCGCGATCTTTACTGAGGAGCTCCTGGCCAGTGAACTCTTCGGCCATGAAAAAGGCGCGTTTACCGGGGCGGTCACCGCGAAAAAAGGGCTGATCGAGATCGCGGATACCGGGACGCTCTTCCTCGATGAGATCGCCGAGATGTCACCCTCCCTCCAGGCAAAGCTGCTGAAGGTGATCGAAGACCGCGAGTTTATCCGGGTTGGAGGGACCAGGCCGATCCGGGTTGATGTCCGCCTGATTGCAGCCACGAACCAGAACCTCAGCAACCTCATCAGGGAGGGGAAGTTCAGGGAGGACCTTTTTTATCGTCTGAATGTTATGGACATTTATATCCATCCGCTCCGGGAACGGAAAGGCGACATTGTTCCGCTCTGCGATCACTTTCTTGCAAAGTATGCGAAAAAAGAGCATAAGCCGATTTCAGGGATCAGCAAGGAGGCGATGGATGTTCTGCTGTCATACGGGTTCCCCGGCAATGTCCGCGAGCTGGAGAATATTATCGAGCGGGCGGTAATTCTGGAGAAGACCTCGAAGATCCAGCCCGAAAGCCTTCCGCAGTCCCTGAAGCTCTTTAATGTCGAGACGATCGACCCGAACCGTATCAAGACCATCGATGAATTAAACCGTGAGTATGCTGAAAAAATACTCGATTTTGTCGACAATAACCGGTCAAAGGCCTCCGAGCTCCTCGGCATATCCCGCACCAGCCTCTGGCGGATCTTAAAGAAAGAGGAATAGAAGTCCCTGCGCTGCTTTATCTCTGCTGTTGCATCGCGACAGGCAGAAACACCTCAAAGACTCTGCAATGCAACATGATCTGATTATGAATCACGTAAACGCAGGCATATCCGTCTTGTGAATCCGAAAAAAATGCCGGCTGGCTCAGTGCAAGGGCTGTAAGGAGTTGCAGACAGCGTCTTTGCGGTCTTCCTGCCTGTCCCGACAGTGAGCGCTGATAGATATAATTAATGCAGCGGGAAGGTGATCACTGGAGCATTGCCAGCAGGTCCATCAGGCTTTTAACCATCTGCCCCCGGCCTGCATTAATGAAAACTCCGAACTGCGCAATCAGGGAATACGCCAGGGCGAATTGAGCCAGTGCATATCCCGCCACCGTAAACTGGCTGATACTGAAGACCCCCACGCCAAACTGTGACAGGGTAAAGACCCCGCAGGCAAACTGGCCGATCGCCAGGATCCCCTTTGCAACAACCGGTGTGCGGTTCATACGGTACTTGAATGATATGTGGACAAGGGGCAGTCCGAACATGGTGGCCTCTGATTTATATTCGAACCCATAACCGTCCCACTTTTCCTTCGCCGGATAAGGCGCCCCGCAGTGCGGACAGGTAACCGCCTGCTCTGAAATGTCTTTCCTGCATTCTCTGCAGGGCCTGATAGTTGTTCTGAATTCCCTTCCGCCTGCTTCCATATTTCATCATTTTACCAGATATGACGGGTTTGTAGAAGCCATGCGTAATCTGTTTCAGACGCGTTCCATATTGAAACAGTTTATGCGAGGCCCAATCAATTGAAAACTAACAATATCAATAAGTTATCAGGTGGCACGCCTCTTGGATTATATGAACTGAAATGACTGATAAACGACTCAGGAATGATTCAGGGAGGCCGGAAGAAGATGAACGATAAGGTCTTATTTGTGACACGAGGAGGTGAGGATTGCGACGAGGGGTTTTCCTATGTACTGGAGCTTGCAAAAACGCTCGGTGCAGGGATTGAGGTCCTGATCATCTATCCGTCGCGGATGACCAACAGCTTCGACGACATCATGATGGCAGCTACCTATGCAGAGGCCGGCGATCTCAAGACCATTCAGACAATGGTGGACGATGAGCAGGAAAAATTCAGGGAACTGGTGGCGCGTAAGATCAGTGCACTTGCACTTTCCAGCGGGTCGCAGGAGACCAGGGTCGACCTTGTCTGCCATAGCGCGGACGGCGACCTGACGGCGACCATCAAGAACCACCTGAAGAACAGACCCTACATTGACATGGTCCTGCTGAGCCCCTCGCTCTCGGAAAACAAGAAGTCCTTTGATATCAGGAAACTCTTAAAGAATATTTCAAAGCCGATCGTGAATATCTCACGGCCGGCGACGGCAAAAATATAAACAATCAGAAAAGGAGAATGACTATGAAATCCGCATCACTAACAAAGTTTGACCGTCTGATGGCAGCAGTGGCCTTTGCTGAGGAAGGCGAGTTCGAGACTGCACGTGCGATCATGCGCGAGGGCGAACGCAGTGACAAGAGGCTTTCGGGCAAGCCCGAGATGCGCAAGCAGCAGCCGTTAAGAAAATCCCATTAAAAAAATAAATCAATAAAGGAGGAATAATGTCAGCACACGAACAGAAACCAAAGAAAAAACCAATCGGGATGATGCTCTTTGCGGGGGTCATCTCGATTGGGATGTATGTCGCCCTTCTTACCAATCAGGACCTGCTCAATTCCAGTTTTGCAAAGGGGGGCCTCTATGCCTTCCTGCCGATCCTTACTGCCTTTCTGTTTTCATTTGTCCATGGTTCTTTCACCGGCAACTTCTGGACGGTCCTTGGTGTTGAGGCAGCAAGAAAGAAAAAGGAGGCGAAATAACCCATGCACGAGATAGCGCAGGTAGCATCCAATTTTATCAGTCTTGATGCGGCAAATCTTACCTACCTCTTCCTGGTGGGATTTGTCGGAGGCCTTGTCAGCGGGTTCATAGGTTCAGGCGGGGCATTTGTTCTGACGCCGGGTATGATGAGTCTCGGCGTCCCGGGTCTTGTCGCGGTTGCCAGCAATATGTGCCATAAGTTTCCGAAGGCCCTTGTCGGGGCCATAAAAAGGGCGAAATACGGACAGGTTGATGTAAAACTCGGCATCGTACTCGGCATTTCTGCAGAGGCAGGTGTGCTCTACGGGGCACATATCCAGGAACAGATCAAAAAATCGTTCGGTGATGCAGGTTCGAACCTCTATGTCAGTATCTCGTTTGTCGTGATACTTGCCGTGGTCGGCGGATTTGTGCTCAGGGACGCATGGAAGACCTACAAGGCAGGCAATGCCAATGAAGAAGAGAAGATGACTAAGCTCGCGAAATGGGTCCAGTCGGTGAACATTCCCGGCACGATGGTCTACTTCAAGAGCCTTGATGCACGGATCTCGATACTCTTTACCCTGCCGCTCGGTTTCGCAACCGGGATGCTGGCTGCTACGATTGCGGTAGGTGGATTTGTGGGAGTACCGTCAATGATTTATGTCCTTGGAGCCCCGAGCCTGATGGCATCGGCTACAGAGCTGGTCATTGCCTTTGTCATGGGCCTTGGCGGATCACTGAAATACGCGATGCACGGCCTGGTCGATATCCGGCTGGCGATGGTTATCCTCGGCGGTTCGCTCTTCGGTATTCAGCTTGGCGCTATCGGGACAACGTATGTGAAACCGTTTATGATCAAGGTTGTCATGGGTGTCATCATGGTGATCGTCCTCTTCAGCCGTGCCCTGATGGTGCCGGTTTATCTTGCACAGCTGAATCTCATTCCGCAGATTGGCACTGACATGGTAAAAATATTGAAGGGTGTCAGCTTCGGCATTATGATCTTCGCGCTGGCACTTGGCGCATTCATCGTCCTGAGGGCCATGTGGCAGGGACGCAAGGCAGAAAGGCTGCAGTATGCCAGAGAGGCAGTGGCCGAGAGAGTCTGAGCACCTGAATAAGTACATGAATAAGCAGATGGGCAGATATAAAAAAATCCTCGTTGCGGTTGACGGTTCCGAGACCGGTACGCACGCACTGAGGGAGTCCTTCAAGCTGGCGACGCATGAAAAGAGCTGGATAACTGTTGTCTCTGTTGCGCCGCTGTATATGGGCGATCTTGATATGACCGGTGTCGGTGATGTCACGGCCCTTATGAGAAGACCGGCCGAGGATGCGCTAGCCGCTGCAAGGAAGATTGCAGAGGAGGAAAGGGCGCTTATCAAGACGGTTCTCGAAGAAGGCGAGACGCACGAGCGGGTGCTCGACCTTGCCGATGCGGAAAACTGTGATCTTATCATTATGGGGCGGCGGGGGCTCCGGCAGTTTGAACGGGCCCTTGTCGGCAGTGTTACGGCGCGGGTCATCGGCTACAGCCAGAAAGACGTCCTGGTTGTTCCGCATGACGGGAAGGTCGGCTGGGAAAAAGTCCTGGTCGCAACCGACGGTTCCCGGCACAGTGCGATTGCTGTTGACCACGCAATAGACTTTGCAAAAGCATACGGCGGCACGTTGAATATCCTCTCGGTCGTGGATATGCCGGATGAGCTCTACGGCGAGGCCCCCGGCCTTGTCGAGGACCTTGTTTTAAAGGCAAAGGGATATGTCGGGGCTGCGGCTGCACAGGCAGAGGCAGCGGGCGTCAGGACCGAGACCTTTGTCCGCGAGGCAGAGGCGTACCAGGCTATTATTGCCCTGGCAACAGAACAGCAGGTCAACACGATCGTCCTGGGCAGCCACGGGAGGACAGGGCTGCGACGGCTTCTCATGGGCAGTGTTACCGAAAAGGTAATCGGTCACGCGCCCTGCCCGGTGCTGGTGGTTAAAACGTAAAAAAACTCCAATTCTTTCTGCTCCGGGGTGCATCGGTCCATCGATGCACCCTTTTTTTATCTGGTTTCCGCCGAACTTCTTGCCTTTACGTTATAACTTTTTGTATATTACGCCTATGCCTGGAAGGCAATTCATAATTGCAGAGGGAGAACCCCTCTGTTTTCCAATTCGCCGGAAGGAGAAAAACTGTTAGTCTGACATTGCATGATTGGAGACAGAAACACCTCAAAGACTCTGCAATGCAACATGATTTGATTATATTCACGTAAAGGAAGGCACAAGCTTGTATTGATTTTGAGAAGAAGGCTGGCAGGCCCATGAACTGGCTGTAAGGAGTTGCAGGCAGAGTCTTTTCGGCATTTCTGTCTTCAGCTGTTGGACAAGTGTATATAAGGCTAAGACAACAATCATAACAACGGAGGTTATATCATGAAAAGAATTGTAATGCTGCTGACTTTTATGCTGGTGGTTGCTACGGCGGGGAGTGCCTTTGCGCAGAGTGAGATCATCTGTTCCTCGACGACGAGTACCGAGAACTCAGGTCTGTTCGGCCATATCCTGCCGCTGTTCGAAAAGAAGACCGGCATTAAGGTGAAGGTTGTTGCCCGCGGCACCGGGGCTGCTATCGAGATGGGCAAAAGGGGCGATGCTGACGTGGCCTTTGTGCATGCAAAGGAGCAGGAACTGAAGGCGGTTCAGGAAGGTTTCTTTGTAAACCGGCATGATGTCATGTATAACGATTTTGTTATCATCGGCCCCAAGGATGATCCAGCGAAGATAAAAGGTATAAAGTCAACGGTTGAGGCCTTCAGGAAAATTTCCGAGGCTTCGCAGTTCGTTTCCCGTGGGGACAACTCCGGCACTAATACCAAGGAACTGTCGATCTGGAAAAAGACGGGTATCGAGCCGAAGGGGCAGAAATGGTACCTCGAAGTCGGCCAGGGCATGGAGAAGACCCAGCGGGTCGCAAATGAGAAGAGGGCATATACTCTTACTGACCGGGGCACCTGGCTTGCCACGAAGGACAAGGATAAACTCGAAATGGTTGTTGTCCATGAGGGGGACCCGACGCTCTTTAACCAGTACGGCGTTATGGCGGTCAATCCCGAAAAACATAAGCATGTCAAATACAAAGAGGCCATGGAGTTCGTGAACTGGGTCATATCGAAAGAGGGCCAGCAGGCGATCGCCTCGTTCAAGGATTCTCTCGGAAATCAGCTCTTCTATCCGAATGCAAAATAATTTTGGATTCATTAATGCCCCCGCTTTCGGCGCCCCCTCTTGAAATAAGAGGGGGAAGGGGGAGTGATGACCACGGCGGAAACAGAGTAAATCGTCATGCCCAGAAAAATGAAACTCAATAAGCCCGAAGGTGGTATCCCAACTCTCCGGGGCCACCTGTGGATCGAGGGAAAGGACGGTACCTTCCTTGGCTACGGGAGGGTTGCGCTCCTTGAGCGGATCAGGGAGTATGGTTCGATTACAAAGGCGGCAAAGGCGCTTGAGATATCCTACCGAAGGGCATGGGTTCTGATCGATTCGATGAACCAGCAGGTGCCGAAGCCCTATGTGGTCACCTCCGCAGGAGGCAAAAAAGGCGGAGGGACCGTGGTGACGCCTGAAGGTGAAAAGGCTATCACCGTGTTCTGGAAGATCCATGGAAATTTTCAAAAATTTATAAAAAAACAGGATGCTGCGGTAAGGTCACTGCACGAAGGGACGGATTGAATAATATCATAGGGAGTCTCGGGCAGGCGTTCTCACTGATCCTGCATCTGGACCACGAGCTTTTTTCGATCATTTTGCTGTCGCTCAGGGTTTCGGGCTCGGCCCTGGTCTGCGCATCGGCGGTCGGGCTGCCGTTGGCTGCGGTTATGGCATTCGGGCGGTTTCCCCTGAGGGGATTCTTTGTCAATCTCCTGAATACCTTTATGGGTCTTCCCCCGGTTGTTGTCGGGCTTCTCGTCTATCTCATGCTGTCCAGAAGCGGACCGCTTGGGTTTCTTGCCCTGCTGTATACTCCGTCGGCCATGATCATTGCTCAGACGATCCTTGCCCTGCCGATCGTTGCGTCCCTCAGCCACTCTGCGATCGTCAGCGTCGACCCGATAATCCGTCAGGTGTCAGGCACCCTCGGCGCTACCCCTTTCCAGATTTCGATGACCGTTATCCGGGAGGCGCGGTACGGGATCATGTCCGGTATCATGGCTGCCTTCGGAAGGGTCATGGCCGAGGTGGGTGCGATTCTCATCGTCGGCGGGAATATCGCCGGCTATACGCGTGTCATGACGACGACCATTGCGCTTGAGACAGACAAGGGCAATTTTGAACTTGCCCTTGCCTTGGGCATCATTCTGCTGGCGATATCGATGGCTATAAATGCCGCCCTGAACATCTTCAGAAAAAAGGGCGTGACAGAAACGTGAAGCTGAGACTCAGAATATCCGGGATTGTGAAGGCCCATAACGGCAACCGGGTCCTTGACGGCTGTTCGTTCTCGTTCGACAGGCCCGGCGTGTATGTGCTGATGGGACCGAACGGCTCGGGAAAATCAACGCTCCTCCGGATATGCGCACTCCTGGAAAAACCTGACGACGGGGACGTCATCTATATTTCCGGCCGGTCGATGCTGAAGGATGACATAACCCTGAGAAGGCGGATGACCCTGGTGCTGCCCCAGGTCGGCATATTCAACTCAACGGTTTTCGACAATGTTGCCTATGGACTCAGGATACGGGGGCTGGAGAGGCAGGAGATTGAACAGAAGACTTTGGCGATGCTCGGTTTCGCCGGACTGACGGAGAAGAGAACCCAGCGTGCACTGAGCCTGTCGAGCGGGGAGAAACAGCGGCTCGGGATCGCCCGTGCCCTCGCGATAGCACCCGAGATGCTCTTTCTTGACGAGCCGACCGCCTCGATCGACGAAGCCAATACAAGGCTCATCGAGGAGATGATTCTGGAAAAGAAGAAAAATGGGATGACGATGATCATCGCGACCCACGACAGGCTTCAGGCTGAACGGCTTGCGGATCAGATACTGCTGATCAGAGACAAAAAACTCGTGGCAGAGTCCGGATAACTGATTTTTCTGATAAATAAACAGTTGTCATCCTCGGGCCTGCCGGCAGGCAGGCTTGACCCGGGGATCCAGGACATAATGAAAACACTGGATTCCCGACTAAGGACTTCGGGAATGACAGACCGAAAAAAGAATTTAGAAACTGACTCTCATAGCGGGTCCTCCGAGGTTAGCTCCTGCCCCTTGCTTTATTAATGCATGCCTTTGCTGTTGAGAAATTCCTGGTATTTTTTGTCAACGGTCATAATGTGATTCCGGAGCCAGGAGACCAGGAAAACGAGAAGTTCCGAGGTGATGTCCTCAGGTCCCCGGTGAAAGGCCGCAACAAACCCCAGGGTTTTTTCTGTCAGCCTGATATGTTCCTGCCGGTGCGCCTCAAAGTCAGGATACTGGTAGCGGTGCATGACATCTTCCTCGGCAAGGAAGTGATAGATGACGTAGTTTGAAAGAGACAGAAGTGTATTGCCGACAGTGACCCGCGTATTTTGGGCAGCACTTACGTCATGCAGGTTGTTGATCAGTTCGACCATGCGCCGGTGGTGCGCGTCAAATTCTGCAATTCCGACAGAAAGATCGTCAGTCCATTCAAAGAAGGGCATTTTTATCACCTCAATCCGTACATGGTTCGGATAAAACTTACTTCTTGTCGATCATCTCCTTGATGGCAGCTGCATCCTTATATCCGGAGAATACTTTCCCGTTCGGCAGGATAAGTGCCGGAGTCCCATTGATGCCGAATTTATTTGCCAGCGCGATATTCTCGTCAATCACCTTGGTCTTACATTTTGCCTGAGGGATCGGCTTCTTTTCAAAGGCACTTTCAAGCATGGGGAGCGATTTTTCGCAGACAATCGCCCTTGCTTTCTCAAACGCCTCCTTATGCATCGGCAGCGGGAAGAGTTTTATCTGGAACGCTATATCCTTCCGTTCTGCAACCACCTTTTTCAGCTCCAGGTGGAGCTTTGCACAGAAAGGACAGTCCGGGTCAGTGAAAACGATTATCTTGTGTTTTGCATCCTTATTGCCGAGAAGAAGTGCGTCCTTGAGCGGGATCTTCGACACATCAACCCTGTTGATATCGGCATAACGGTCCTGGGTAAGGTTCTTCTTTCCTTTTATGTCGAGGATTGACCCTGAAAGTGCATATTTTTTCGAGAAGTCGATATAGACAAGGCCCTTCTTGGCATCAGCCTCGAACTCAACCTCCCACATCGCCTTAATCGGAGAGATTCTGACGTCTTTTACCTTGACGTTCGGGATTATATTCTTCAGGATGTCAACTGCCTCTTCTTTTTTCAGGGAGTGGCACTTGGAACAATCCTGTCCCTTGGTGCTGAAGGCGAATGAAGCCCCGGTATTCAGGATAACTGCCATGAGGGTGAAAAACAGAATCTTACGCATGTGTGCCTCCAATAATGTCAGTAATAGATTATGTTATGTTCAGGAACGGCTTGACATCCTTTTCAAAATCAAGCCCGGAGAAATAGCCGCCTATGGCAGACCGGTATTCTCCAATAGCTTTCATTGCCTGTGATGCAAGCGTAAACCTCTGCTCAAGCCCCGTCGTGCCGTTATTCCCTTTCAGGGAAGCAATAAACCCTTCGTACTGGGCCGGAGAGGTGAGCACGGCGACACTGTGCCAGTTCTTTGCTGATGCCATTGTCATGGCAGGTCCGCCGATGTCGATATTAACGCGGGCTGTTTCTGATGTTGTCCCTTCCTTAGCAACTACCGAGGTGAAGGGATAGAGATTTCCGACAAAGACATCGAAATAGACCCCAGGAGAGCCGCCGAGTGATGAGAGTGTCTTATATAGATATTCCTCATGAGAAGGATTGCCGCGCTCAGCCAGAAGGCCGGCATGGATCTTCGGATGAAGTGTCTTGACCAGTCCTCCTTCCATTTCAGGAGCCCCGGTAAAGTCTTCAACCGGGGTATAGTTTTTTGTTGCGTTGTTTCCGAGAATCTCTACGATCTTTTTGCCGGTTCCTCCGGTCGAATAGAACCGTGCGGACGGGTTGGCGGCAAGTATGCCCCGGATCAGCATCTCAAGCCCGTCCTTGTCGAAGACGCTGACCAGGATATGTTCCGGCCGGATTTTGTCTATTACCGTATATTTGTTCTCTCGAATGCTCATCTGTTTATCTCCTTAATTACGCCCGGTCACAGGAACGGTTCGAAATCTGCTCCCAGACTTTTTCATCGAGCTCATCAGCGTATTCAGCGAGGCCGAACCTTTTGCCGCATTCCATGCAGCGGAGACTGACTGCCCTTCAGCCGAAGGTCAGGGACAGCTTTCCTTTGCATTCCCTGCAGAGCAGGTCAGTATCCAGTGGTCTGGCCATGATTTTACTATTTTATCCTATACGCTGGTATTTTTAAAACTTATTGTCGTCACGCTCGGCGGAAACAGTTACTGCTGATCTTCTTCGTGATTCGGGTATAATGAATAAATGCGCAAGATTTCCGGCCTGACAGCCTTGATTTTAATCGGTCTGCTCGCCTGCAGTCCTGCGCGCGTCACAGGAGGAACCATGCTTGTCAACACTGTTGTGGTAGGTCAGCTTGAGGTGAACTGCTATATTGTTTCGGACGGTCATAACCCCGAGGCAGTAATTATTGATCCGGGAGACGACCATGAGCGGATTGTCGAGGTCATCGAAAAAAAAGGTCTTAAGCCGCGTTATGTCGTCCTGACCCATGCGCACTATGATCATATCTGCGCGGCAGGAGACCTGGTCCGCAGGTATAAGGTTCCCCTGGTCATGCACGTGGATGACAGAGAAACCTATGAGGTGAATAAGGGGCGCTGTATCTCATGGGGACTTTCTCCTGACGATTTTCCCCGGGATTTTCAGACGGTAAAAGAGGGGGAGAAGATATCTGTTGGAGGTCTCAGCCTTGAAGTCATCCATACACCGGGACATACGCCCGGCTGCATTTGCCTGTACGGCGGCAACACCCTGTTCACCGGCGATACCCTGTTTAAAGGCTCTGTCGGCAGGACTGACCTTCCCGGCGGGAACACGCAGCAGTTGATGGCTTCATTGAAGAAGCTTATTGCTTTGCCTCCGGATACACGGGTGCTCTGCGGCCATGGGGAGGGAACGACGATAGGCAGCGAGATGAAGAGCAACCCGTATCTGAACAAGAAGTCCAGGCTGAAGATTTTTTAGTGCGTACGTACTCTTACGAAAAAATAGACCATCGCCCCGGTGGGAATGCGGCGTCCGTAGTCGCATATGTGAAAGAGACATTTTCTGCCGGTTCGGAGGAACTCCGGAAGGTCAGGAGGCTGGCCGGTGAAGTTTCTGACCTGATTATAGCCATGGCCTCTGACCAGCAGGAGGCATGTGCTGCGGTCTGTCCTGATTGCAGGCAGGTCTGCTGCATCAACCGGCATGCATATCATGAGCACGAAGATATTGTCTATATTGCGGCTTTGGGAGAAAGGCTGCCCTCATACAATGAGATGATCCCCGATACAGCGCCATGCCAGTTCCTTGGCAGTGCAGGCTGCACGATCAGCCGCCAACTGAGGCCTCACCGCTGCAATGCCTATTTCTGCAGCCCGATGCTCGAATATCTCTGGAATGGCCCCGCATCCGAATACAGAAGGTTTATTCACGGACTGGAGCTTGTAACGCTAAAAAGGGAGGAGATGCTGGCGGAATATTATAAGAAAACCCACCCCTTCTGATACCGGATCATTCCCGTTGTTTATTCCTATATAACCTATTGCCTGCGGTTAGTTGTCACCGGTAATAGTTAACGTCACCTTCGGTCTCCGGGGATCATTGGAAAAAACTGAAATAGTCTTAACGATCGTCCCTATTGCGTAGCCGAAGTCAACCTTGACTGTTATCGACCCGCTTTTGCCTGGCTGCAGACGGCTGGAACCAGCCATCACCGTAGTGCATCCTCAGGAGGGGGAGATACGCTGGATGACAAGTTCCTCAGTTCCGGTATTGCTGAAATCAAAGGAGTACTCCAGCAACTGCCCCTGTGCCACATGACCGAAATTGTGGGACTCGTTCTCGAACGTGATTGCAGGATTGGCATAAGCAAGGGCGGGAAAACAGAGCAGTAAAATGATCGCTAGTTTCTTCATATATTGATTTTACCATAACAGCCGCACGTGATGTATGGGGAGAAATTGTTATACTATGGTCCAATATATAGAAGAATAGGGGCAATTCTTTACAATGATAACTGAAGGTCGATGCAAGGGTTCCCCGGACCGGTTATTGGTTTGCAGCAGGAATAAACAGACAGGAAATGACGGAGTTCGGACCAGTTTTGTGCCTGATAAAGGTCTGATCCCATAAGGAGGTTAGTCATGAAATGGACAGGTATGTATCTTCTTGGTTTTGTTATCGTGCTTGGTGGAATTCTCGCTGCGCTCTGGAAAACGGGTGTTCTGGCCAGAATCGGTACGACATGGACCTTGATCGGACTGGCGATTGCGATTGGAATCGGCATCATGCTCTCGGTCTCCAGTAGCGGCAGCAAAGAAAATATAGAAATCGACCGGAAGTGAATTTCGCAGGTTGTTTAGAATGAGATACACAACCATATATTCATGAAAGCCCTCGACCTTTATAAAAAGCTTCCGAAGAAGAACTGCGGAAAATGCAGCCTGAAGGCCTGCATGCCGTTTGCGATATCCGTGATCAAAGGGGATACGCCACTTGATGAATGCCCGCTGCTGTCGCCGGAAGAGCTCGATATCCTGAAGCCTTCGCTTGTCTCGGGCGACTGGCGCGAGGAGCTTATTCGGAAACTGGGGGAGGAGGTGCAGACACTCAACCTGGCGGACATCGCCCCGGGCATCGGAGCGGAGATGCAGGGCAGCGACCTGAAACTCTCATGCTTCGGCAGGGAGTTTTTCGTGTCTCACGAGGGAGTTATAAAGACAGAGGGGAGCATGACCCCCTGGATCAGGATACTCATCCTCCACTATATCCGGACCGCAGGGAAAGAGGCGCTGACCGGCCGATGGGTGTCCTACCGTGAACTGAAGGCCGGGATGGTCAAGCACTCCTCATTTGTGCGCGAGTGCGAAGAGCCCCTTCTTGGACTCTTTCAGACGGACTTTGAAAAGTCTGTTGCAGCGCTGAAACGGCTCGGCGCCACCAGGGGAGACGGGTTTCCTACAGAGGACGCGTGGGTCATATACCTCCTTCCCAGAGTTCCGGTGGCAATACTCTACTGGCCTGACGAGGAGGAATTCCCCGCGCGGATAACAATCCTCTTCGACTCCACAGCGGACAAGTTTCTGGATGTTGAATCCATCATGTTCCTGGTCGAGGGGCTGGTGAAGAATGTCGGGATTCAGTGATTGCGCGGAAACTTCAAATCGTTTTATAATCCAATCATGGGAACGTGTCCTGTCTGCGGCGAACCGGTAACGCAGTGCATATGCTGTCCGGAGTGAGGGCATGTCTGCCCTCTGGACCAGGGGGAGCCTTTCTGTCCGGTCTGCAAGCCCGAGCCGGTGCCGGCTATAAAACGACAACTAACCTAAGGAGGATACAATAGATGGCAGCGGATGAACATACCTTTGATATCGTGAGCAAGGTGGACCTGCAGGAGGTCTTAAACGCAGTGCAGCAGTCCATGAAGGAGATCAGCCAGAGGTTTGACTTCAAAAACAGCAAGAGCGATATCGAACTCAACAAGGAAAAACACGAGATAACCCTGGTCTCTGACGATGAGATGAAGCTCAAGAGCGTTATTGATATACTTGAGACAAAACTCGTAAAACGCGGCATCTCCCTGAAGGCGCTGGATTTCGGCAAGATAGAGCAGGCTGGCGGCAGCACGGTGAAGCAGGTTGTAACGCTCCAGCAGGGGATACCGATCGAAAAATCAAAGGAGATTGTAAAGATCATCAAGGATACAAA
>Ga0334722_10002606_pt1 | contig 20183 bp, 16 predicted proteins | sample C3_bottom_MG_FD_207210 | JGI IMG/M metagenome (GOLD analysis project Ga0334722, IMG submission 207210) | Sediment microbial communities from Yellowstone Lake, YNP, Wyoming, USA - C3_bottom | ecosystem: Environmental > Aquatic > Freshwater > Lake > Sediment | place: USA: Wyoming | collected...
GAGCGGCTGAACCTCATACTGCAGCTGACTCGCGAACTGGGGGTCAACAAGGCAGGGGTGGATATCATATTGCGGATGCGGCGGCGCATGGAAGTACTGCAGACCGAAATGGAAGAGATGATGCAGCTCTTTGAGGATGATGTCAGGGCAGATTTCAGGGAGCGATTGCGAAAGGCGTTAAAAGAAGACTAAGGAGGTATGAAGATGGAGAAATTTACCGTAAAAAGCCAGGAGGCCATACAAAATACCCAGAGGCTGGCAGAGAAGAAAGGCCATCAGCAGATTGATGTTGAACACCTTCTTTGGGTGCTGCTGGATGATGAAGAAGGGGTTGCTGCCCAGATCATCAAACGCATCGGCTTGAATACCGGAATACTCCGCAAGGACCTGGAGGCATATCTGGATCGCCTGCCGAAGGTGCTCGGGTCTACGGCAGTAGGCCAGATCTATATAACCCCGCGGTTGAAGGGGGTTATCGAAAAGGCTCAGGAAGAGGCTGAACACCTCAAAGACGAATACGTCAGTGTAGAGCATCTGCTGATAGCCATCGTCGGAGCGGATGGCTATGCCCCGGAACTCCTCCGGAAAAACGGCGCAGACCATGACAGGCTGCTTACAGCCATGCGTGAGATCAGGGGCACGCAGCGCGTGACTGACCCCAACCCCGAGGATAAATACCAGGCCCTGAAGAAGTTCAGCAAGGATCTGACGGATTTGGCGTCGAAGGGCAAGCTCGATCCGGTCATCGGCCGGGATGAAGAGATCAGGCGGATAATCCAGGTGCTCTCACGCAGGACGAAGAACAATCCGGTTCTGATTGGCGATCCGGGAGTTGGAAAGACGGCAATAGCCGAGGGTCTTGCGCAGCGGATTGTCGCTGGTGATGTCCCGGAGACTCTGAAGGACAAAAAAGTCATTGCCCTTGATATGGGGTCCCTGATTGCCGGTGCAAAATTCAGGGGTGAATTTGAGGACCGGTTGAAGGCAGTCATCAAAGAAGTCGAAGAGTCTGAAGGGAAGATCATCCTGTTTATCGACGAACTCCATACCCTCGTCGGTGCAGGTGCTGCCGAAGGGGCGATCGACGCATCAAACATGCTGAAGCCGGCGCTTGCGCGCGGGGAGCTCCGCTGTGTTGGCGCAACAACGATCAGTGAGTACAGAAAACATATAGAAAAAGATCCGGCGCTCGAGAGGCGGTTTCAGCCGATAACGATCAAGGAGCCGAGTGTCGAGGATACGATCTCGATTCTGCGCGGACTGAAGGAAAAATATGAGGTGCACCATGGCGTAAAGATCAAGGATGCCGCGCTCATTTCAGCTGCCGTTCTTTCGTACCGGTATATAACAGACCGTTTTCTGCCGGATAAGGCGATCGACCTTATCGACGAGGCCGCGTCGAAGCTGCGCATGGAGATCGACAGCATGCCGGTTGAACTTGATGAGATCGAGCGGAGACTCAGGCAGCTCGAGATAGAAAAGCAGGCGGTGATGCGCGAGGATTCAAAAGAATCAAGAGACAAGCTCGGGAAGATAGGGAAAGAGATGGCCGAGCTCAGGTCAGTCCGGGACGAGCTCAGGGCTCAGTGGCTGAGAGAAAAAGAGGTCATTGCGAAGATCCGGGATTACAAGGGCCGGATCGAGCAGACCAAGACCGAATCAGAAAAAGCAGAACGCGAAGGCGACCTCGCAAAGGCTGCTGAGCTGCGTTACGGCAGCATGCTCGAACTGCAGAAGGCGCTTGAGACAGAAAATGCGCGGCTGCTTGAGGTGCAGCAGAAGAGGAAGATGCTCAAGGAAGAGGTGGATGAAGAGGATATAGCCGAAGTTGTTTCGAAATGGACCAACATCCCGGTATCACGGATGCTCGAGGGAGAAATCCAGAAACTGCTTCAGATGGATGATCGTCTGAGGCTCCGTGTTGTCGGTCAGGATGATGCGATTGAGGCGGTGGCAAATGCAGTCAGGCGTGCCCGTGCGGGCATCCAGGACCCGAACAGGCCGATCGGCTCGTTCATTTTTCTTGGCCCGACCGGTGTTGGGAAGACCGAGCTGGCGCGGGCCCTTGCAGAATTCCTGTTCGACGACGAGGGCGCGATGATCAGGATCGATATGTCGGAGTACCAGGAAAGACATACGGTATCAAGGCTTATCGGTGCGCCTCCGGGATATGTCGGCTATGAAGAAGGCGGCCAGCTGACAGAGGCGGTGCGGAGGAAGCCCTATTCAGTCATCCTCTTTGACGAGGTCGAGAAGGCACATCCTGAGGTCTTCAACCTGCTCCTGCAGCTTCTGGATGACGGAAGGCTGACCGACAGCCACGGCAAGACCGTCGACTTCAGGAATACGGTCGTGATCATGACATCCAATATCGGCAGCGTTCATATTCAGGAGATGCTGGCAGAGAGGGAAAAGAACCCCCTGGCCTATTGGGTGGATGGCTCTGTTGCGGGCTTCAGGGAAAAGGTCATGGACGACCTCAAGACGTTCTTCAGGCCCGAGTTCCTGAACCGGGTTGATGAGATTGTCATATTTAATCCGCTTACGAGGGAGATACTCAAGAAGATCGTTGATATCCAGGTTGACAGGATGAAGCGGTACATCAGGGAAAGGAATATTGACCTGGTCCTGACCGACAGGGCAAAGGAATATTTCGGATCTATCGGATTCGACCCGGTCTACGGAGCCAGACCGCTGAAGAGGGTGCTCCAGAAGACAATCCTGAATGAACTGGCCAGGAAGATTCTCGAAGGAACCTTCACGGACGGTGATATCGTTGAAGTCGACTATGAAAATGAAAAGATCGTTTTTACCAGGATGGTGATAGCCGGGTCCGCAGCATAACCGGCCCATAAAAAACAGAAGGGCCTGCCAGCAGGTCCAGGCAGTTAAGGAAATAAAACAGGAAAGGCCGGGATCATCCCGGCCTTTCCTGTTAATAGATAAACGTCGCCGGGTCTTTCAGTTTGTGGCAGCGGTTGCAGAGGTTGGCTGCTTCTTTTCTTCCGATGCCCCAGATGTGGGCCTTATGGCAGTCGAGGCAGTTTAGTTTTGCCTGCGTCATATGGAGACTATGCTGGCCTACCTTAGACTCGCTGCCGTGGCAGGTCTTAAGGCAGTCCTGGCTCGTGGGCTTGATTTTGCCGTGCGGATGATGACAGTCAAAACATTTCAGCGCTGACATGACGCCTTTGGAGGGTATATCCTTGTGGCAGGATTTGCATTTTTCCGTCGTAATCATCTTTGGTTCTTTCTCGCTGTAGTTATGACACTTCAGGCAGGACATGCCTTCCATTCCCATGCCATGGATGACTTTATCCTTATGGCATTCTGAGCAGGCCTGTTCATTCGGCTTAAACATATGAAGCGTCCCGGTATGGCATTTACTGCAGTTGATCTTCTGCATGAAGACATGTTTTGCATGCCCGTATGATTTGTTCAGGGTCAGCGACCCCTGGGCGACTTCGGACAGGTGGCACGAACTGCAGGCATCCCACGGGGAGATGCGACCATGGGTCTGGCTGGTGCTGCCGGTGGGCCCCTTAACCACATAGGAAATGAGCATCTTGTTCTGTTCAAGGAGGCTCATAACATGGCATTTCTGGCAGGTGAAGTCACGATGTTTGCTCTTCTGCCAGGTTTTGAAGGCATCCTGCATCATATGGCAGGACATGCAGAACTCAGGATCATCCTTGGTATGCCGGTAGTACCTCAACCCGACAATGCCGCCTATCACCGATACAAGCAGGAGCAATAAAATAATTGACGTGTGGTGTTCTTCGACAAATTTTGAAAAGAAGGAAGAGTCTTTCATGGCGGTCTACTTCGAACCCAGAAGGCTGAAGAATTTATACAGGAAAAAGGAGAAGATAAACCCCATAAACCCCCCGAAGGCCGCAAGAATGCCGAGAACAACCGTAAAAAAGAAATAGACGACAATGCTGCCTGAGGAGACACCAAGCTTGAAAAAGGTATTGAGGTCTTTGGCGATTGCATCGCGCCAGGTCCCTTGCAACGAGTCGGCGTACATCGAATCCATGAGAAGGGCAAGAGAGAGGCTGAGGACCCCTCCGACAACGGCGCCGATAAACAGATACCGCTTTGCCTTTCTCCTGTCTTCCATACGCGCTATTTGTTCATCAAATCCAGGAACTCGCGGTTCGTCTTCGTCCCGGTCAGCTTGCCAAGGAGAAACTCCATACTCTCGACCGTACTGAGCGGGTTCAGGACCTTCCTGAGTATCCACATCCTGGAGAGGACTTCCTTGTCAACGAGCAGTTCTTCTTTCCTTGTCCCGGAGCTGTTTATATCGATTGTCGGGAATATCCTCTTGTCGACCAGCTTCCGGTCCAGATGGAGTTCCATATTGCCGGTTCCCTTGAACTCCTCGAAGATGACATCGTCCATCCTGCTGCCGGTATCGACCAGCGCGGTTGCCAGGATCGTAAGGCTGCCGCCGGTCTCTATATTACGCGCCGCACCGAAGAATCTCTTCGGCCTCTGAAGTGCATTTGAGTCCAGGCCGCCTGAAAGCACCTTGCCGCTTGCCGGCATGATCGCGTTATAGGCACGAGCCAGACGGGTTATACTGTCGAGAAGGATTACGACATTCTTCTTGCTTTCGACAAGCCTCTTGGCCCGGTCGATAACCATCTCGGCAACCTGGCAGTGACGCTGCGGCGGCTCGTCAAAGGTCGAGGCGATGATCTCGGCCGACGAGACCTGACGTTTCCAGTCAGTCACTTCTTCCGGACGTTCGTCGATAAGGAGGATGATCAGGTGGATATCGCGGTGGTTCTTTTTGATCGCCTTTGCAATCGACTGGAGCAGGACGGTCTTTCCGGTTCTCGGAGCCGCAACGATCATGCCCCTCTGGCCCATGCCGATCGGCGCGATAAATTCCATGACGCGTGTCGAATAATCGGTCGGATCGTATTCGAGCTTGATCCGCTCCGTCGGATAATAGGGAATCAGGTTGTCAAAGAGCGGTCTCTTGACATTTTCGTCCGGAGATTCATGGTTGATGGCCTCGACCTTGAGCAAAGCAAAATAGCGCTCTGATTCCTTCGGCGGCCTGATCTGGCCAGATACAAGGTCACCGGTCCTGAGGTTGAAGCGCCTGATCTGCGAGGGGGAGACATAGATATCATCGGGTCCGGGAAGGTAGCTGTAATCAGGTGATCTGAGGAAGCCGAAGCCGTCGGGAAGAATTTCAAGCACTCCTGCAGAAAAGACGTTGCCGGAATTTTCTGCCTGGGCCTGCAGGATCGCAAATATCAGGTCCTGCTTCCGCAGCCCGCTTGCACCTTCCACCTTAAGCTCTTTTGCCATATCCGTCAGCTCATCAATGGTTTTTTCTTTTAGTTCGGAAATCGAGATTGTTCCCATTAAACATACTCCTCATCTGGGTTTTACAGTTGGATTTTTTCCCGGAAGGTTTTGCCTATCCATGCGGGATTCTTACATATGAAGAACTATTCTGTTCAATTTACGTATATCGATAATCTATACCAACAAAATTGGCTTTGTCAAGCAGGGCTTTACAATTTTTTTCAGGGCATGTTAGATTCAATGATGAAATACGGCGAGCGCGCAATCAGAAAGGCACGGCTGGAAATCTGGCCGAACCCGAATCCTGACCGCGATTATGACATCAACATCAGCTTCGCTGAGTTCACCTGTCTCTGTCCCAGGTCCGGATATCCTGACTTCGCGACGATTATCGTCACCTATGTCCCGGCCGATAAAATCGTGGAGCTCAAGGCGCTCAAGCTCTATCTCAACTCATTCAGAGACACGGCTATCTCGCACGAAGAAGTGACGAACAGGATTTTCAATGACCTCAGCAAAAGACTGAAGCCGCGGTATCTTGAGGTGGTCGGCGATTTCAATCCGCGGGGAAATGTCAAGACGGTTATTCGGGTGAATTCAGGGGAAAAGGCGTCAGCATAAGTCGTCTCTTCTTCCTCGCCGTAGTCTCCTGCTGTGCTCTCTCGATCCGTCACAGGAAAACAGATTTATCCGGCCGATAACCTCAGGTGCCTGCAACAGGACCCGCCCCTGGCAAGAGCCTCCCCTTTTTTATTTCAATAATGATAGAATAAAAAAAATTAATACACGTCGAGGAGCAAGAGAGCAATATGAGTGAAGTTCTACGCCCCGAGACCCCGGCGGTAAGGGTCTTGCAAAGTGCGGGTGTTGAGTTTGTCGACCACTATTACACCTATGAAGAAGGCGGGCATACTGTTGCCTGCGCGCGTGAGTTAAATATCGACGAGCATGCCGTCGTAAAGCCCATCGTCCTCGAGGCCGACGGTAAACCCCTGATCATGCTCATGCACGGCGACATGAGGGCATCGGCAAAGGAGCTTGCCAGGGTTATCGGGGCGAAGGCGGTTACACCCTGTCCTGCCCAGAAGACGGAACAGTATACAGGGTACGAGGTCGGGGGGGTTTCGCCATTCGGTACCCGGGAGACAATACCTGTCTATATGGAAGAGACGATCCTGAACCTGAGAAAAATCTATATCAATGGCGGGAAAAAGGGATATTTCGTCTCAATGGACCCCTATGATGTTGTCAAAATCCTCCATCCCGTTATGGTGAAGGTCGGCTCGGCCAAGTCCGCCTGAGTAGTGCACATGCCTGGGAGTTCCCAGGCCTGACAAGATAACGAAAAAAGAGCGAAGGGTTCCCAGCCTCTCCTGCCTTTCTGGGGTCCGCCCCGATGCCCCTTATCCGGTGGCCTGGCAGTCTCCCTTCCCGGGAACCTGCTGATTAATAATATTAATAAATCTATAGCTCCATTGAATGTCATCTGACGAGTGTGATAAACTGCATGTGTTCCTGAATACGATGGTCAGGGGGAGTATGGATGACATTAAAGGATCTTTTACAATCTAAACCCTTAAAGATGGCAACCTGCAGGACGACCTGCCTGGTCTCCGATGCAGTCACGGTAATGGACGGTCACAATGTTGGTTCGATACTGATACTGGATCACAACGACAGGCTTGCAGGTATATTCACTGAAAGAGACCTTATGCATTGCTTCGCAACGCATATCTCTCTCAGGGAGGAGCTTATCTCAAAGGTGATGACTCCCAACCCGATAACGCTCGATGCGAGTGAGGATATCAATGTCGCAATCAAGCTCATGTCGGAAAACAAGATCCGTCACCTTCCGGTCATGGAAGGAGAGAAGCTTGCCGGCTTGGTCTCCTACCGGTTCGTGGTATCGCATGTCCTTCCGGATGTTATCTACATGGCCGAAGATATCTGCTAGAAATGGCGTAATATCACTCTAATATCCCGGCAGAATATAAAGGGATTGAAATAATCCAATCAATTAGATATGATAATAACTCTATAAGGAGTTTTTATGACTGAAGCGCTCGTTAACATCATAAAAAAGCACCATGAGACCGGCGGGAATATTATTTCCCTCATGCAGGATACTCAGGAGGAGTTTGGTTATATCCCCAGAGAGGCGGTCGACTACCTTTCCAATGAACTCGCCATAGCCCCGAGCCGGTTTTACGGGGTTCTCACCTTTTACTCTCAGTTCCACCTCAAGCCAAGGGGAGAGAATATCGTTTCGGTCTGCTGCGGGACCGCCTGCCACGTCAAGGGCGGCAGCAAGATCGCAGACCGGGTCAAAATGGACCTGGGCCTTACCTCTGATGGGGAGACGACTGAAGATAAAAAATTCACCTTTGAAATCGTGCGGTGCATCGGGGCCTGCAGTATTGCACCCGTAGTTTTAGTGAATGACAAGGCATATGCTGAGATGACGCCGGACGGCACGTCGAAGCTCATAAAACAACTCAAGAAAGAGGAATCCGGTGCAGCAGTCTGAAGAGAACAAGAAAAAGGTAGTTGTCAGGGTCTGCATTGGGACCGGCGGCCTCGCGGCCGGCGGCAAAGAGGTCATCGCGGCCTTTAAAAAGGCTATCTCCGACTTCTGCGTCGACCTTGATCTTGATTTTACCTGTCATTACCAGAAGGTGGGCTGCCGCGGGTTCTGCGCGCGGGACGTCCTCGTTGACGTGGTCGACGGAGACAAGAGCGTCACCTATCAGGGGGTCAAGCCGGACAATGCCAAGAGGATAGTACAGGAACACCTGATAGAGGGGAACCCCGTAGCAGAGTGGCTCATCGACGATGCGTATTATGCCTTCCATGAGAAGCAGCACAAGATCCTGCTGAAGGACTGCGGTGCCATAGACCCGGAAGACATCCAGGCATACATCAACGCCGGCGGCTATGACGCGATAAAGAAGATTTTGTCAGAGATGACATCTGCGGACGTTATAACCGAGATCAAGGCCTCCGGCATCCGCGGCAGGGGAGGCGCCGGATTCCCTACGGGAGTCAAGTGGGACGCGTGCAATAAGGCCCCGGGAGAGACAAAGTATATTGTCTGCAACGCTGACGAAGGCGACCCGGGTGCGTTCATGGACAGATCGATCATCGAGGGCAACCCCCATGCGGTTATCGAGGGCATGATGATTGCCGCATATGCTATTGGATCAGACCTCGGCTATGTTTATATCAGGGCCGAGTATCCCTCTGCCGTCGAAAGGCTGAAGCTCGCAATGGCACAGGCCCACGAGGCGGGGTACCTTGGGAAAAACATTTTCGGCTCCGGGTTCAATTTTGACCTGCGCATCAAACTTGGCGCGGGCGCTTTTGTCTGCGGTGAAGAGACCGCGTTAATTGCCTCGATAGAGGGCCAGAGGGGAATGCCCAGGGCAAAGCCCCCGTTCCCTGTTCACCGTGGATTGTGGGGCAAGCCGACGGTGATCAACAATGTCGAGACTCTTGCCAATATCCCTGTCATTATGCGCAAGGGCTCAGCCTGGTACGCATCGATTGGCACGGAGAAGAGCACCGGCACCAAGGTCTTTGCCCTGACCGGTAAGGTCAGGAACACGGGTCTCATAGAGGTGCCGATGGGAATTCGGCTGGGTGAGATCATATACGATATCGGCGGCGGTATAGAGGGCGGCAGGCAGTTCAAGGCAGTGCAGACGGGCGGCCCTTCGGGTGGCTGCATTCCCGCCAGCCTCCTTGATACCCCGGTTGATTACGAATCCCTCGCAAAGGTCGGTTCCATCGTCGGCTCAGGCGGCATGGTGGTGCTCGACGAGACCGACTGCATGGTCAACATAGCGAAGTTCTTTCTGGAGTTTACGCGGGCAGAGTCATGCGGCAAATGCGTCCCCTGCAGGATTGGGACAAAGAGGCTGCTTGAGATCCTGGAGCGGATCACCAAAGGCGAGGGCAAGCCGGGAGATATCGCACTGCTTGAAGATATGAGCGTGGATATCAAGCTTGCGTCTCTTTGCGGACTCGGCCAGACTGCACCGAACCCTGTCCTGAGTACGATAAAATATTTCAGAGACGAATACGAAGCTCATATCAACGACAAGAGGTGCCCCGCAGGAGTATGCAAGGACCTGCTGACCTTTTCGGTCCTCCCTGACGCCTGTAAGGGCTGCGGCGCCTGTTTGAGGGCATGCCCTGCCAAGGCCATCACCGGAGAAAAGAAGAAGCCGCACCTGATCGATCCATCGCTTTGTATCAAGTGCGGTGCCTGCTTTGACGTATGCAAGTTCAAGGCAGTCAAGAAGGAGTAATCATGGTTACGCTCAAGATAAATAGTATCGAAGCGGTTGTGCCTGAAGGGACAACAGTCCTTGAGGCCGCCCGGAAATCAGGGATCTATATCCCGGCGCTCTGCCAGCATCCGAAGCTTACCCCGTTTGGAGGCTGCCGCCTCTGCCTTGTCGAGATCAAGGGCATGCCCCGGCCGGTCACCTCATGTACGACCCCGGTCAGTGAGGGCATGGATGTTGTCACGACCAGCCCGACAATCGAGAGGCTCAGGAAGACGGTTCTGGAACTGATACTTTCCGATCATCCCAACGACTGTATGGTCTGCGAGCAGGCAGGTGCCTGCACCCTGCAGGAGCTTGCCTATGAATACGGCATACGGGAGAACCGGTTCGAGGGGGAGCGGAGGCAGTACGCTAAAAAAGACGGCAACCCCTTTATCGAACGGGAACTCGAAAAATGCATCATGTGCGGCAGGTGCGTCAAGATATGCGACGAGGTCCAGGGCGTTGAGGCAATCGAGTTCGGCTACCGCGGCTTTGATACCAAGATATGCACCTCTTTTGAGGAAGACCTCAACTGTGAGTTCTGCGGCCAGTGTGTTGCCGTCTGCCCTACAGGGGCACTGACAGGCAAACTCTGGTCAAAGAAAGGCCGTCAGCTGGGGGTAAGAGAGGTGGATTCGACCTGCCCGTATTGCGGCACCGGCTGTACGATCACCTATCATGTCAAGGACAACGAGATCGTCCGGGTCACCTCGAAGGATGATACACCAAACGAGGGGCTGCTCTGCGTCAAGGGACGGTTTGCCTATAAATACGTGAACAGTCCGGACCGGCTGCGGAAACCGCTGATCAAGAAAGATGGTGTCTTTGCGGAGGCCTCCTGGGACGATGCCCTCGACCTTATTGCCGACAGGCTGAAGGAAATAAAGGCCGAGCATGGTCCTGATTCCATCGCCGGGCTTTCCTCTGCACGCTGTACCAACGAAGAGAACTATGCATTCCAGAAATTCATGCGCGCTGCGGTCGGCACGAATAACGTCGACCATTGCGCCCGACTCTGACACAGCCCCACGGTGGCCGGTCTGGCCGCCATATTCGGATCAGGGGCGATGACCAATTCGATCAGGGAGATCGAGGATATGGAGGTGATCTTCATTATTGGTTCGAACACCAAGGAGACACACCCGGTCATTGCCAACCGGATGATCAAGGCGTTTCGTAAAGGGGCAAAGATTATTGTTGCAGATCCGCGGAAGGTGCCGATGGTCAAGTTTTCGGAGCTTTTCATCAACATGAGACCTGGCACGGACATTCCCCTGCTCAACGGGATCGCCCATGTGATCGTGAAAGAGGGGCTCCAGAACGACCAGTTCATTGCTGAAAAGACAGAGGGCTATGAGGGCTGGAAAAAATCTCTTGCTGAGTTCACCCCGGAGTATGTCGAGAAGATAACCGGGGTACCGAAAGATAAGATAATCCAGGCGGCCCGGCTCTATGGCGCCTCCAGGCGCGCCGGCATATTCTATACCATGGGCATTACGCAGCATGCCTGCGGTACCGACAATGTACGTGCGATTGCGAATCTGGCCACACTGACCGGCAATATCGGCCGCGAGTCTACCGGTGTGAACCCCCTCAGAGGACAGAATAATGTGCAGGGCGCATCCGATGCAGCCTGCCTGCCTAATGTCTATCCAGGTTATCAGAGAGTGGATCTGCCTGAAGTCAGGGAGAAATTCGAGAAGGCCTGGGGTGTCCCGCTCTCGCCGTCTGCTGGCTTGACCGCGACCGAGATGATGAACGCGGCGGTCGAAGGAAAGATCAAGGCGATGTATATCATGGGAGAAAACCCTGTACTGACCGATCCGAATATGCACCACACGATCAAGGCGCTTGAAAATATCGATTTTCTGGTGGTTCAGGATATCTTCATGACCGAGACCGCAAAGTTTGCCGACATTGTCCTGCCTGCTGCCTGTGCTGCAGAGAAAGACGGGACGTTCTCGAATACCGAGCGCAGGGTGCAGCGGGTGCGGAAGGCCGTCGAATCTCCGGGCGAGGCAAAAGGCGACCTTTCGATCATCCTGGAACTTGCCGGGCGTCTCGGCTATGACATGAATTTCAGCAGCCCTGCAGGTGCGTTCGAAGAGTTCGGACGGGTATGGCCTGCCCTGGCCGGCATCGACTATCACCGCATCGCGCAGAGGGGACTGCAGTGGCCCTGTCCGACAAAGGACCATCCGGGCACCGAGTACCTCTACAAGGACGGGTTCCCCAAGGGCAAGGTCCCGTTTACTGCGGTCTCGTATACTCCGCCTGCCGAGATTACCAGTGACGAATATCCGCTTGTCCTCACAACCGGACGGAATCTCTTCCAGTACCATTCGGGTACGATGACGAGACGGGTAGTGCCGATTGAGGAGCATGCCGGAGCAGCATACATTGAGATCAACGCTGCAGATGCTGAGCGTCTCAGGATTGCGGACCATGAGTTTGTGAAGGTCAGGTCAAGGCGCGGCGAGATTGAGGTCCGTGCACGCATCACCTCGAAGGTCCCCGCAGGGATCGTGTTCATGCCGATGCATTATCACGAGGCTGCGGCCAACATCCTGACGATCGACGCCCTTGATCCTGTGGTGAAGATCCCTGAATATAAAGTCGCTGCTGTGGCGATAGAGCCGGTGCTGGCCAAGGTCTGATAAAATACAGGGCCGGCGCTGAGATTATCAGCCCCGGCCTTGTCACATCAATCCGTCTTCAGCGGAAGTGTGAAGATAAACCGCGAACCTTTCCCTGGTTCGCTTTCCACCCAGATCCTGCCATTGTGGTTTTCTATGATTGTCTTGCAGATGGCAAGACCCAGGCCCGTGCCCTTGGGTTTGCCCCTCGATATATCCGGCAGCTGATGGAATTTTTCAAAGATGCGCTCGTGCTCATCAGGCATGATCCCCGGACCGTTGTCGATGACCTCAAGCCTGGCCTCACGCCCGGCATGGGAAAGCTGAAGTCTGACCCTCCCGCTATCGGCTTCGCAGTACTTGATTGCGTTGGACAGCAGATTGATGACGACCTGGATGAGCCGGTCCTTATCTCCGGTCACGAGGACCGGGCTGTCAGGGACCTCCCCGGTTACCTGTATATTCTTCTTTTGTGACAGCAGGCTTGTGGCGGCCATGGCTTCATTCACCGCGCCGACAAGGTCCAGATCATCATGCGCCCATTGATAAGCCCCTGATTCGATCTTGGTGAAGTCCAGCATTTCGTTGACAAGGCGCGTGAGGCGTTCGGTCTCCTTGACGACGATACTCAACAGCTGTTCCCGTTGCTGCGGGGCCATGTCTGTGCTGTCCTGGAGGATTTCGGAGAAGGCCCGGATGGAGGTCAGGGGAGTGCGCAGCTCATGACTTACCGTGGATACGAATTCATCCTTCAGGAGATCAAGCTCCTTCAGTCGTTCGTTGGTGCGCTTCAGCTCACGCGTAGCCGCCTCGAGCTCGCGCGACTTCAGTTCGAGCCGGTGGCTGTATTCAATGACCTGGGACGTTTCATCGAGTATCTTCATCAGCCCCTCAATGCTCAGGGCCTCGCCTTCTATGATCGATGAGATCATCACGCGCGCTGATGCGGCCCCGACCGTGCGCGCCAGTTCCCGCTCGGCAAAGGCAACGAGGCTCTCGTTGGCCAGCGCATCGTTCGGCAGCTCCAGAGCGTGCTGTTCCGCATATGCATTGAAGGCCATCTCGGCCTGCTTTGGTCCTATCATGCGGGCCACAAGACCCTTCAGGTCACTGACCCGGGTCTTGCCATGCCAGAGACGCGCGTCATCGGCATCCGAAGCCCTTTTCTTATAGACATCAACAAACATTGCGGCCTGGAGCTGCTCCAGCGCCTTCTGTCTTCCGAACAGGGATACGCAGACCAGGAGCCCGATGTTGCACAGCATGCTCCAGAATACGGCATGAGTAATGGGATCAAACCCGGTGAGGTTCAGCAGGTGATAGGGTCCCAGCATCGGGATGCCGAACGGCCCCGGTTCGATGAATGACATGGGTATCCAGCCCGAGCGGGCGAATGACGGCAGAAGCAGCGTGTAGATCCAGACGGCAAACCCTCCTGCAAGGCCTGCCAGCGCGCCCCGCCTGCTCGCACCTTTCCAGTATATCCCCAGCAATATTGAGGGGGCAAACTGGGCCGCCGCAGTAAACGACACCAGACCCATGGTTACCAAGGCATAGGACTCTCCGATGAGCCGGAAATAGAGATATCCCAGAAACAGAATCAGCACGATGCTCCAACGCCGTATGCTGAGCAGCGTCCTTCCCATGTTGTCACTGTGCAGGAGTTTGAACCGTAACAGAACCGGCATGAGCAGGTTATTACAGAGCATGGTGGAGAGTGCGATGCTTTCGACAATGACCATGCCCGTGGCAGCGGACAAACCACCGATAAAGACGAAGAGGGCCAACACCTCCTTGCCGGTTTCAAGGGGCAGTGCCAGGACAAACATATCAGCATCGATTGAACCTGCCTGGAAAAGCACTATCCCTGCCATGGCTATCGGCAGGACGAATACATTTATCAAAAGCAGGTACAGAGGGAACAACCATGATGCTGTGCGGACGTGCTCTTCATTGACGTTCTCGACGACAAGCACCTGGAACTGCCTGGGCAGGAAGATGATTGCGGTCATCGAGATGAACGTCAGGGCAAACCACGAGGCATAGCCGCCCGGGCTCGGGTCCATACCCATCAGACCCGAGGCCTCCGGCATCCGTGCGACCTGCCCGAACAGGTCTGCGGGTCCGTCGAACAGGGAAAACACGACGAACACCCCGGCTGCGGAGAAAGCCAGCAGCTTCACAATTGATTCAAAGGCTATGGCAGCGACCATGCCCTCGTGCCGCTCCGTAACGTCTATGTGGCGCGTACCGAACAGGATCGAAAACACGGCGAGTATCAGTGCAACATAAAGCGCCGTATCATTTCCAAGGCTCAGTTCGCCCGCCTTGTCGCGATGGTAATAAAAAAGGACGTTGAAGCTCGCTGATATAGCCTTCAGCTGCAGTGCGATATACGGCATTATTCCCACGACTGAAATCAGGGTCACGAGACCGCCGATCTCAGAACTCTTTCCGTAGCGGGATGATATGAAGTCGGCGATGCTGGTAATATGGTTAATCTTGCTGAGACGGATAATCTTGCGGAGGAACAGCCACCAGACGGTTGCAGCGAGCGTCGGACCCAGATATATGGGGAGGAAACCCACGCCAGTCGCTGCCGCGCGTCCGACGCTGCCATAGAACGTCCATCCGGTGCAGTAGACAGCTATCGAAAACGTATAGACATAGGGATTACTGATGATCGACCTGCCGGCGTCAGCCCGCTTGTCACCGTAATACGCAAGAGCAAACAGCATTCCGAGGTAACCGAAGGAAACAAGCAAGATTATCCAGTGCTGCAGTATGTTATGGCTCATGGGAGCGCTTCCTGTCTGATTCAGGGGGGGAGGAGCCGGGCGAGCTCCGGAGGACAAAGGCCACAGCCCCTATAATCAGGGACCATACCGAGAACAGATATAGGTACAGGACCGGGATGCCACAGAACAAGGCGTTCAGACTGAATATGGACAGCAGCGGAAAGTTAAGCACTGCAAGCCCCAGGATCAGAAGCCCCGCCAGACGCTCTCCTCTGCGTTCAGGCTCTGGTATTTGCCTGTCGTCCATGCCGGCATCGGGGCTGGTATCGGGACCGGGATCTTCAGGGTTCATCACCGCCGCGATGCCTCCAGCGCCTGGCCAAGGGTCGTGATCCCCTTTTCCTGTAACAGATAGAGAAATTTTATAAATATCTGCGCCGTAATCAGCGAGTCACCGAGTGCCGTATGTCTTCCGCGGACCTCTACCCCCAGGCGTCGTGCCACGGCGTCCAGCGAGTGCTCAGGCGTGTGGTCATGCAGGTACAGCGACAGCGCCAGCGTATCAAGTACCGGGCCGCTGAACCGAATCCCGGCAGGTCCCTCCTTTACCCTTATGAAACGCATGTCGAATGCTGCGTTATGGCCGACCAGCACCGCATCGCCTACGAACGCATGAAAGGATATCAGCACTTCGTTAATGGAAGGCTTGTCGGCGACCATATCGTCGGTGACTCCGTGAAAGCGCACCGAAGATGCCGGTATTGGCCTCCCCGGGTTGACCAGACGGTCAAAGGTTTCACCTACAATGATGCCCAGGTTTATAATTTTCACTCCGGCGATAGAAATGATCTCGTCGCCCCCACCAGGGGCAAGACCCGTGGTTTCCGTATCGAACACCACGAAAGAGATCCGGTTCAAAGGGAGGTCTTTCAGTCCAGAGGTTGTCGGCGAGTCTTCGTAAACCGGAAAGTCGGTATAGATAGGCCGCGCCGGCAGTATGGGACGAGGGGGTTCCCACTGCTGCGTGGAGTGCGGCATTGGAAGACGCAGCAGTGCAAAGCCGGGGGTATCATGAGGCCTGCTCCAGATTTCGCTCCCCAGACTTTGCAGTACTTCGGCAACGGTATGTACTGCAGAAGGTTCCATCAGGCTGGCCTTCCATCTCCGGATTTCGGCCTCAGGCACCGGCTCGCCATGCCAGTAAAGATTAACGTATACCCGCCTGTCGCCAAGGAGTGTTTCCGCCTCGATGGTCATGGCATTGGTGTACTCATGAATCTTCAGAGCCAGAAACTCAAGCAGAAGCAGCAAGGCATGAATATCGGCCTTTACCCAAAGAGAATCACCGATAAGGGTAAGCGCGATCCCCTTTTCTCTGAGACGCCTGGCCACGCAGACAACCACGTCTTCCGTGAAGACATCATCTGCAAGATATCGGGGAGACTCCATGTTTTCGATTTCACGGGCCATCACCTCAAACTGCGCTGCAAGACTTCGGGTGTCTTCCACGAGGGTGTGTTCAAGTGCGGCACGGCGGGATGCGTCAAGGTCCGTCAGCAATTCAAGGCTGTCTGCACTCAGGCTGAGACTTGTTAACGGGGTCTGCATTTTCTTTACCGCAGCCCGGAGCAGATTTTCCCTGCGGCTCCAGGCATCGGTCTCCCTGCTGACGTCCTCACAGCTGAACAGGAAGGACCAGGAAAGCCCGGGTATTGCCGGAAGCAGACGCATGGTGCAGCGTACGATAGTGCCTGCCAGGGTGGAACATACGAAGGAGATATCTTTTTCAGAATCAGGTTCTTCAGGATGCCGGACCCGCCGCTGTCTCAGAATTGCGAGAGAACTGTCTACCGGGGAAGACGAGAGCGTCTGGTAGAGGGACCGGCCCAGTCCGATGGCTGTGCTGTCATGAAAGACCCGCCTTGCAGCCGGATTATAAAACATGATATGCGCCTGTTCATCGCAAACGATTATCCCCTCCCTGAGCGATGTGAGGATGGTTTCGAGCCGGGCCTTGCTGTTTTCCAGATCACAGGAACTGCCCGATACTGCCTCAGCAATTTCCCGTCTTGCCCTCAGATGCGATTCGGCCAGGTCGCTGATCAGTTTCGGTATATCTCCGAGCAGATGCAGGTGAGTTTGCCCGATCATATACCCGGGGTTTGCGCCTGTAATGATGCGGACCTCGCGGCTGAGCATTCTCAGAGGCCGGAACACAAGCACATAGAGCATGGAACAGAGCGCCGCAATGAAAAGTGCACTGATAAAGGCGGCTGCCCAAAGTGCAACACTTACCGGCGCCTGTACCTCAGGGCTGCCGGCGCGTGCCAGAAGGATCTGCCCGGCACCTGCAAAGAGCGCGCAATAGAGCAGCGTGCCTGCCAGGATCAAATATGGGAGCCGGCGTTGTTTGTCCAAGGTGAAATCCCCCGACACTGCCTGGCAGTTCCGCTACTGCCCTGATATTCCGGTCAGTGTCTCCTTAACCTTCATAATAACGTCCCGGGTTGAAAAAGGTTTGGTGATGTAGCAATCAGCTCCCAGGGCCAGACCCTTTTCCCTCTCGACTGCGCGATCCTTGGCTGTCAGCATGATTATGGCAACATTCTTCAGTGCAGCATCGGCACGAATGCGCTGGCATACCTCATACCCGTCCATCTTGGGCATCATGATATCGAGAAGGATGAGATCAGGCCTGAATTCCCTCACCGTATCAAACGCCTTCTGACCGTCGTCAACAGTAAGGACCTCATAACCTTCCCTCTTCATGAGGAGTTCGAGGGCAAGTACAATGTTCGGTTCATCATCCGCAATCAAAATGCGGTGCATGCGGGCGCCTCCATCTCATGCGAGCATATTCCTGATGGTATTCTATCACAAGACACCTTCAAAAGCTTTGCTTAAGGAACAGGGCGGGCGGGAACCGCTGAACGGGAGACTTGGGCACTGGCTCCGTGTCCGGGCTTGCTTCCTGTGCACACGATGCTTGCCCGATGGCCTATTGGCGCACGTCCTCAGTTCCGTGCAGGGCGGCATCTGGACTTTTTTTGTCTGCTGCAGTAGTATGAGGCATAATGGGAAGAAGTCTGCATCACCTCAGGGACGGCATACAGCAATGCTAAGCGGGAGCGCCGTAAAATTTTTGCAAAAATATCCTCCTTTCAATCTGCTGGACGAACGCTCACGCGACATGCTGGTGGCGCATCTTGTGATGGAGATTTATCCGGCGGGCACTCTTATCCTGAAGCAGGGAGGCCGGTCGTTCCGGGGCCTTTTTATCGTCAAGGAAGGGAGCGTCAGAATATTTGCGGGGGCCGCCCCCGAGCAGGAACATTCCATAGATTACCGGGGCGTCGGGGAGACCTTCGGGTTCCTCTCACTCAACGAAGATGAGCGGCTGGACGTATCGGTGCAGGCGGTTGGAGACACCATCTGCTATGTAGCGGATAATCCCACGGTCAGGGAACTGCTGAATGAGCATCCGTTATTTCGTGAATATCTTGTTCCTGCATATTTCCCAAAGCGCGGGGAGACATTTGCAAGGACGGATGTTTTTCAGAATGCACTGGATGCGGGATCTGAAAAGGTCCTCTTTACGACACCCGTAAGAGACCTCGCCTGCCGGGATGCGGTCACGGTCCGTGCCGACGTTCCCATAATTGAGGCGGCCAGGTCGATGTCGGCCCACCGAATCGGGGCCCTTGTGGTTGTGGACGAATTCGACAAGCCGGTGGGAATTATTACCTCTTCTGATCTCCGCGACAAGGTGCTGGTACCGCAGAAAGACCCGTCAACCTCTGTCCGCCAGATAATGAGTGCGCCGCTGGTTACGGTTGCGGGTGAGGACTGCTGCTTTGAAGCGCTCCTTAAGATGATGACTCGTGGGGTCCACCACCTTCTTGTGATTGACTCAGGCAGGCTCACCGGAATGGTCAGTAACCACGACTTCCTGGTCCTGCAGGGTATTTCACCACTCGTCATCGTGAAAGAGATAGAGGACCAGTCGACCGTTGACGGACTTGCAGCCACATCAGGGAAAGTGATTGGACTCATATCACTGCTCCTCAGGGCAGGGGCGGGGGCAGTCAGCATACTGAGAATTATTTCCACGGTAAACGACCGGATTGAGCGTAAGATATTGGACCTGGCGCTGAAGACACTCGGCCCGCCGCCGGTCCCCTTCTGCTGGATTGTCTACGGCAGTGCAGGCCGGAGAGAACAGACATTCAGGACCGACCAGGACAACGCTATCATTTATGATGATCCTGCCGGGGAAAGGGAGTCTCTCCGGTCGGCCGAGTACTTTGGCAGGTTCGCGGCATTTGTCGTGAATGCGTTTCTTCGCTGCGGGTTCAAACTCTGTCCGGGTGATTTTATGGCCACCACCCTTAAGTGGAGGCAGCCCCTTTCTGTCTGGAGAAAATATTTCAGCGGCTGGATCTGCGCTCCTACGAACAAGGCGATCCATAATTCGGCTAACCTGTTTGATTTCAGGGGACTCCATGGAGAGATGGTGCTTGCGGCGGAACTTAAAAAGCACCTGATGCGCGCGCTCCCGGACCAGCCGCTGTATCTGAAGGCATTGGCTGATCTTACGACAGATTATCGGCCGCCTCTGGGCATGTTCGGTTCGCTGGTGTTCGAAAAAGACGGTAATTATGCTCATCATCTGAACCTGAAAGATAAATGTCTTACCCCGCTGATCAACATAGTCCGTCTCTTCAGCTTCGAAAGTCAGATCCCCGAGACCTCCACGATTGAAAGAATCGCTATCCTGAAAAATATTCACCCGGTAATAAAGAATGCAGGAGATGATCTTGAACAGGCATTTGAGTTTATTTCACTACTCAGGATACGGCATCAACTGGAGCAGGAGGCTATGGGCATCGAGCCGGATAACTTTATCGATCCCCGGCGGTTGAGTTCTCTCGAACTCGGGAACCTCAAGGAAATCTGCCGGCTCGTCTCGCAGATCATTGATGACATAGCAATGAAATATGGCACGGGAACAAACCTATGACCTCATGCGGGCCTCTTTCCCATCGATCGCCGGACGACGTGGTATACTAATTCGGAGAAACCATGCAGGAAAAATGGTCGGGGCGAGAGGATTTGAACCTCCGGCCTCACGGTCCCGAACCGTG